>Ga0116202_10000154_pt1 | contig 35388 bp, 43 predicted proteins | sample LakKivw325mmetaG_FD_94479 | JGI IMG/M metagenome (GOLD analysis project Ga0116202, IMG submission 94479) | Anoxic lake water microbial communities from Lake Kivu, Rwanda to study Microbial Dark Matter (Phase II) - Lake Kivu water 325m metaG | ecosystem: Environmental > Aquatic > Freshwater >... | reverse complement strand
CCCTTAGAGATGCCGAGCGAGTCGAGCATTACGACGGTCTCGCCCAATTCTCTTGTCATTTCGGCGAATGTGACAACGGCAGCGTCAATGCTGGAGACTATCTCGCTCTTCGCTGATAGCTTGTCCTCCAGAGGGGACATGAACGTGAATATGTGCTCGTCCATTTTCCTGTTGAACATGACGATGTCGCTTCCGGTTTCTTTCTTGCCCAACTCTCGGCCAATCGCATCGTCATGGAACACGCCGACTGCAAGATGTTTCATGGGGTCACGAACATTATGGTGACATATCAATTCTCACGAAGAAGGACCGCGTCGCGGGCTCACATTGAGATGCTTCGATGGCGTTTTGACCAAGCCAGAAATGCGCTTCGACACTGTCCTAATTTCGCAGGCAATGATTCTCATGAGATCTCCGACATGGCTTGGCGTCGTATCGCATAGACCGGTATTCCGTAACGTCTCAATAATGTAACGATTCTTTCCACTGAAAAGGCGCGCAGAAGTAGTGATCCTAGAAAGCCTACGGCGACAATAGAACCGGCCACTACCCCAAGCCATGTGATTCCTAGCGGTAGAGCCAGGATGTAGCTTAGATACGTTCCAACTATCACAGTCACTATCAGTATCTGCAGCCCAATTGCGACAAGGACTCGCCACCTGCCTCCACCTGTGGCGACTCTCCAGGCGACGTAGCCTGCAACCAGATTCGCGATAGAGCCCCCGACGATGTCAACGGGCCCGAGCCCTCCGAAGAGGTTGGCTACGAAAGCGCCTAAAGATAACCCAAGGATTGCGGGCCACCCGAAGAGGATTGCCAACGGTAGAAGCGCGTCAGCGACTCTCACTTGAAAGACTTGGAAACTGATGGGAGCAAGAACCATGACGCCGACGGCGTAGAGAGCTGCGAAGCCTGCCGTGAAAATTGTAACTACAGATTTGCGACCTTTCATGCACTACTCCTCCCGACTCCGGGGTTTGTCAAGCGCAACGGGTGGGAGGCCCCACTCACGCGCCAAGCTCCTGCAGAGACTGGATCTGGTTAGTAAACTTGTGTGGTGTCGGAGTTGAATCGCAGGTATTCAGCGAATATGGATCGAGAGTTGGATCCAGACGCGGGGCCAGTGTCCCGTTCCAGCAGGTGGCGATTATAAACGGTTATAAGATACTCATAATCTCTCATATTTGGCTGGGCGACTTTCGATGATTACCACGATTCCCTTGGAGAAAGAGACCAGAGAACGCCTACGGTCTTTTGGAAGAAAGGGTGAGACCTACGATCAGGTCTTGAGGCGACTGATTTCGATAGCTGAACATGAAGAGTTCATGACACGGCAGTACGAACGTTTGAAGGACAAGAGTGCCTTCGTCAGCCTGGACGAGATCTGATGCCTTACGAAGTGAAACTTCACCGCGAAGTCGTGAAGGCTCTCTCTAGAATGAACCCTGAACTTCGTTCAAGAATCATCAGAGCCCTGCGTAACCTCCAGAAAGACCCCTTTCAGTCCCGCTCGGGCGCGGATATTGCCAGACTGATTGGAACGAAGGGAAGACAAGATCTGTTTCGATTGAGAGTCGGTGACTATAGAGCGATATACGCGGTCGAGGACAATATCGTCTACGTGACCGATCTTTTCCATAGAGAGAAAGGCTACGGTAAAAGTCACTGATCGTCAGCCTTGGAATCTGGCACTACTAGCCACGTAATTGGGGCTAGAACCACTTGGCCTCATCCGGAATGAAGCAAAACCTGACTGTATCTTCCCATTGCAAATAGGGCGCGGTCTAGTCTACGAAATGGCGGATATTCTGTAGAGTTTCTAGTCTTGCTCGGCACCTGGGCGACCCAGTGATTGAAGTCGGTTCGGTAGGATTCGTACTCACTTTCATCTTGGATCAGTTTGTTTGCCTGATCAACCTCATCCCCACGACCAGAGATCAGAAGATACGCCTTGAGCACGTACTGATCCCATACCGGATACTTGCGCGGGCTTATGATGTGACATATGAAGAAGCGCTTGACCAGTCCCCTTTCGAAAAAGCCTTCCCAAATTCGGTAACGGAAGGCGCTTCTTTGAATCTCAACTTGTTCAGTTGAGGTAGTCGCTTGATGACTGGGCGAGGATCCCAGCTGGGGACCGGTCTGTATTTCCACCCAAACAGATACCTGACGTCGTCGGCGGTGAGTTTTCCACCCTTCCACTTCAAATGCCGCAGAAACTCAGAGTCCGGATGTTGCTTGCTATCTTCGTAGAACTGCTCCCAATATTCCACAAAATCGCTCGAGGAATTGCACGTGGTCCTTGAGAGTTTAGTGAACATAGATCACAGCCTCGCCGTGTGTTCTGTCAATTACCCCTAGCGCCGGGCTCTCTTGACTAATCTCGCTTTCCTGTTCCTCGACAGGCACTCTCAGCTTGAGTGCAGTTTCAGTATACGTCGTAGACTGTGATCTCCCAGTATACGAGAAACGTTGGATTGGAAGAGAAGTTGGGAGCTTCCAGAAAAATCTCGATCTCCAATCCCAGTGGAACCTTTCCCAGCATGCCGCTTGGCACGCCTCGCAGGGAAGTGTAGAGTGTCTTGCTGTATTCGTGATGGAAGTCCCATTGCGTACGGTTCATCACCTTCTCAGGATACAAGCCGAAAATGCGTACTTCGCTACTCTGACCCTCTCGAGACGAACGAACATAGTAACCGGTGATCCGGGCTACCTCGATTGTGGCCGCGATCTGCTGGTTCGCGCGCAATGTGAGCACAATCTTCAGTTGGCCTTCCTTTGGGACGAACCGCTCCGAATGGACGTAGTTGACAGGTTTTGCCTCCGTCAATGTTCCACTCACTGTGAGGAGATGCACCTCATTGTAGGCGGGCACCCACGCCACCAGTAGGATGGGAATCAGTATGACGATAAGAATTAGAATTGCAGTCATTCGCGTGGACCGCGTCACACTCAGGACTCCTTTGGTGTGAGAAGATGCGACGCGCTCATTCGTAATAAAATGGTCGCCACATGGCGAAATACTTCGGTTCTAATCCATATGAGGGGTGGAACGCCGGCGATCGGATGATTGCTCGCCGCATGGCTAGGAGTGATCAGCCCATCTGGTAGAAGAAGGCTAGGTAGAGGATGGGCAGGAAAATCATGACGCCCACCAAGATTGAGATAAGATTGACTGTCAAGCCTTCTTTCATCTTCCATCTGAGAAGGATGAATCTTAACCTGATAGCGAAGTGGATAGTGAACAGTGCCATCGCGGGAATCGCCAAATCCAAGTGAGCAAAGAGTCCCCAAGACCGGTCGATGAAGCCTTTCGTAAGCATGTAACCACTTAGGGTCATCAGAAGGAACAGCCCCCAAAGCGACCAAGCTACGATACGGTCGAACATTGTCAGAGCGACTCTGCGATCCAATGGAACCACTCCGCTAGCTTGACTTGTTCAATTCGACTCTGAAGCTATCCGTACCTGTCGTTTGTCGCCGGATCAGCGGTGTTACTGTAACCATTGCTCTCCCAGAAACCAAACTCCTGCGTTTCAGTGAATCTTAGCTGCTTAACCCACTTCGCACTCTTGTATCCGTACTTCCCCGGAACCACAAGTCGAAGAGGGCCCCCGTGTTCGGGCACTAGTGGTTTTCCGTCAAGCCCGTAGGCGAACAAGACATCATCGTGCATGAGGTAGTCGAGTGGGAGCGAAGTTGTGTAGAGGGGTGTTCCGTAGCATGCGATCGTTGCATACTTCGCTTTGGCGGTTGGACGGGCCAGTTTTGCGATCTCTCCAAATCGGACGCCTTCCCACCTGTTGTCGAGTCTTGTCCAACCTGTCACGCAATCGAATTCGGAAACGCTGATTGTCTTGGGTAATTGCATGAACTGATTCCAATCTATTTTGAATGGATTCTCAACTTCGCCGTTCACCTCGAACGCCCACGTGTCGAGGCTGACCTCAGGGACTCCGTCCACTTGGAGAACCTCTAGGGATTGAACCTCGGACTGCCCCGGCGGCAAACTAACAGCGCCGGATACCTGCACCGGCCTGCGGAGTAGGAAGTATGCTGACACGCCTCCGAGACCCGCGAGTACAGCCGATACTAAACCGTATCTGATGAATCTCCTTCTATTGATCGGCTTCATGAAGACCCGCCTTCCGAGAATGAAGTTGCAAACGGGAACTACGCGTCTCATCCCGAGCCGGCCATAAGGACGTTCAGGCTTCCAACACTAATGCTAGCGCGCTCTTGACTTTCAACAAATGAAGATTTGCGAGCACATATCTTCAGCAACGACTAGCCGAAGTGTCGTGCCACAAGAAACGGATTCACCCAGGCTCGCCCACGCCAGTCCGGACTCGGTGACGCATGTGCGGCTTCCATGTGGCGAAAGTCGAGCTAGAAACCGACATAATTGGGAAGTCTGGAACCAGTCACAATGCTCAGAACCCATCGTGACACGCCTAGAAGCACTTACTCGCGAATCCCCCGCACATTTGATCTAGGATCGCATGCACAGTCTCGCGTGGTCTTCACGAAAGTTCAACTCCGAGTGAAGTATGCTCTCAGTCTAGATATTCGCAAGTCAAGCTTTGAAGCTCTGAGGATCGAAGCGGTTGCCATATTTCCCAAGAAAGACAAGCTCGCTCAACGGTTTACGGTTCTTCCGACCAACGATCTTCTTGACCGGATATCCGAAGCCCGAGATGATACTGGGATTCATCTCTCTCGGTATGTTGAAGTCTCGACGAATGGACTCATCATTTACTCCCGTGTAAACGCGTGACGCAACTCCGAAGTTCCATGCGGCAAGCTGCATGTCCTGAACCACTCTGCCTGCGTCGATAAGGTGAAACGGATACTTCGGATTGGTCAACACTACCACGGCAAAGTTCGAGTGCTCAACCCAAGATCCTGTGGTGCTGTCTTCAGCCAACCGTTTGAGTTGATCTGGCCCCTGCACCAGAATGAACCGCCAATGCTGAGCGTTCATTCCACTCGCGGTAAGTCTCGCTGCCTCGAGGATCTTCAGCTTCACGTCGGCAGGCACATTCTTTGAACTGAACTCTCGGATCTCCAGTTTAGTTGTGATGCACGTGTAGGCATCCATAAGAGTCGCACCTGACCGATTCAACAATGGATCGCGGCATTGTATTCTCTCTTGCGGCTGACAACGCCACTAGACGGGAGAGGCGTTGTCCCAGACCCTTTCGAAGAGATTCTCGTACAGTTCAACCAGTAGCTCGTTCGTTGTCCAAGCGGCCTTGTCTGTACCATTTCTGACGTCGAAGTCGTTCGGACAGTTCTCGATAACGACAAGTTCTCGCCCGTCAATACATACGAAATTCGCAGCAAGCGGTTTTGTGGTCTTTCTGATTTTGACGATGGCGGCCATTTCTCGAACAACCATATGGCTATCCTTGCTGGCTTGCCCCAGGACACGCACAGCTGCACCACGTTTCGCCGCGTTTTCCAAATGTTCGGAGTGAGCCTTGTAAGCTCTGACTAGGCCTGCGGGCGTCGCATAGTAGCTTATCGATTTGGTTGCGCGTTCCAGCATCCGGGCGACTCCGTTGTAGATGTGCTCGCGTCCGTGGATGTGCCACAGTTCATTTGCCTCTCTGGGGAGTTCAGATCCGCGGTTGCCGTGTTTGGTGAGCTCATGTTCCTGTGCAAGTTTCCGCACAGTCTCTTGAGTGAGCGCTGCTTGGTTCACTAATTCGTCCGCTTTCGTTTTCAAGATTGCCATGGGCGACGCGGCCCTGAAGGTTGCAGGGTTGCTGGGAATAATGTGGACCAGCTCCTTCCTTTGGAGGTGACGCAACGCTCCGTATACTTTGGGGCGAGGCACGTGTCCGAGGAAACTAACTTCACTTGCCTTGAGCGGCCCATTCTTGATCAGCGCAAGATACGCCTTCGCTTCATAGAGTGTCAAATGTAGCAGCTGCAGCGCTCCAATTTCCTCGTCGTGAATACGGGCCGGCACGAGAGGCATCGAAGCAAGGCCCAGATCTGCATAGAACGAGGATTCGTGATCTGCACGCGCAGGCCTAAAGCCGGGCCTTTGCTGCTGAATTGGAGGTGCTCCGATCATGGAGGTGCTCGCCAAAGTGGGTTAGTCTCGGCAGAGAGCGTGTTCACGCGCAAAGATTCTGCTGTGATTGATTGCTTCTGAACAATCGGGTATCGCTACGGCTGCGGCGACCGCTGGTGACGTTGTTCACGCTGCTTTGCCTATTTCAGCTGGCATGAAAGTGAGTATATTAGCGTTCCTCCAATGATACATGGATGTGCCATGGATTTGGATGGTCCCGCCCCTCCATGCGGAACGCTCACCCCACGCTACTACAGGCGCAGGTCTCGCTCGCCGCTTTAATAGCTCACAGTAGAACACGCCATTGAGCGCTGGATCTTCGGTGCTACGGATAATATTCCATGTGGACATGGACGCCTTTTATGCGTCCGCGGAGAGACGCCAGAATCCAGCGCTAGCTGGTCTCCCAATAATCGTTGGGGCAGATCCAAAGGAAGGAAAAGGCCGCGGCGTCGTCGCGGGCTGTTCATATGAGGCAAGGAAATTCGGAGTTCACTCCGCTCAACCGATATCGCGAGCCTATCGCCTCTGCCCACAAGCCGTGTATCTTAGGCCGAACTTCGCGCTCTACGAGGAAATCTCTTCACGAATAATGGACATATTTCGGAGCTACTCCGAGAAACTCGAACCAATGAGCTTGGACGAAGCATTCCTAGACTTGTCCGACAAGGCAGCCGATTTCGCTGAGGCTACACAGATCGCTAGGGGGATCAAAGAGGATGTCAAGGCTCGAGAGGGGCTGACATGCTCGGTTGGCGTTGCGCCAAACAAGGCGATCGCAAAGATCGCCTCCGACTTCCAGAAACCTGATGGGCTAACAACGGTCACTCCTGACCAAGCACAAGCGTTCCTGCGGCCTCTCCCAGTTTCACGAATTAGCGGGGTTGGAAAGAAGACCACCGAAATCCTAGAGAGAGTTGGCATCAAGACCATTGGAGACCTAGCCAGCTATCCTGCCGGCCGTATCGTCGAACTGTTCGGTAAGTGGGGGATCGCGCTGTGGCAGATCGCGAACGGAATCGACGAGGCACCGGTCGTGACCTCATACGACATCAAGTCGATCAGTACAGAGTTCACGTTCGAGCAAGACATCGAAGACAGAAAGATCGTCATCGAGACGCTCGACAGACAGGCCAAGGAGGTTCATGCGCGAGCGATACAGGACGGGTTCCTTTGGAGGACGATCGGGCTCAAGCTCAGATTTGAGGACTTCACAACATTCACCCGAGCCAAAAGCAGGAGCGACTACACGAACCGCCTCGATGTAGTGCAGAGTTCGGTGCGGTCTCTCTTCAATGAGTTTGAGAAAGATCCTAGGAAGATCCGTCTTGTGGGCGTTAGGCTCTCGAACCTGAGACGGACTGATCTTTCTCAGGAAACGCTGCTCGCGTGGTCTGAGCGTAAGTGAGACGGGGACGTTTCTATCGGCGCATGGGATAGCAGATCAACGGTGCAGGAGCTTCACCGAGCAATCTTGAATCGTTAAACAGGTCCATGAGGCGTTGGACCGGTGTACTTTCCTTATTCAAGCTGTAGACGGAGATCGGCCCGTACATTTTTGCCTGAACCAATTCGGCTTCAACAAGTTTTCGCAAATGCGGCCTAATCACTTTCCTTTCTAAACCGCTGAATTTCGCGATCTTGTACACAGACAGGGAGTCACTGAGATGCTTTGCCAAAGCAAGAAGGATCCTGAGTCTGGATTCATTACCTATGATTGTGAGAATGGGAGGTCTCGGCGGCATCGGCCATCAGAGCATGATATGAAGTAGTAGGGAGAAGATAAGCGGGAGAGCAAAGTGAAAGTACAAACTCCATGCGACCTCTCGGAAAGAATATCTCCAAGCGACCACCGATTCTCCGCGGAAGACTGCCAAACTTGCCATGCGTCTTTTGTGACATCATAGCCCGAAAAGCACCTGCACACATCGTGTATGAGGACGATGACCTCATTGCTTTCCTAGATAACCATCCGATCACGGATGGGCACACGTTGCTTGTGACGAAACGCCACTACGAACGATTTGGCGAGATTCCTCAAGACATAGTTGCGAAACTGTTCATGAAGGCGCAGGAACTCAACGAGACGGTGATGAAGAAGATGGCAGCGCATGGAGCGAACATCTCAATCAACGACGGAAAAGCCGCTCACCAGCTTGTCCCTCATATCCATGTTCACATAATCCCGCGGAGAGCAAACGACGGAGTCACATTCTCAGCGCGTAGACGACTTTCCGAAGAGCAGATGGAGCATATCAGGACGCTGATCGGAACCTAGTCGCCTCAGTCCGCTCTCTAGATCAGTATCTTGGGAATTCTGTTTCTGAGTCCTCGAGCTAGCGGAATAGCTATGATGGCCCCTGAGAGAACCTGAACGGCATTACTGGGCACTTCAATAAGCGCGGCTGGAACACCGAACCCCATCACGTACGATTCCACCAGAAAGTAGCCCGTAACCATTGCGACTGCGCCTACGAACCATCCGAGGAGATCGCGGCGTGTGCTCTTTCCATCTCTGATCGCGCCTGCGAGAAAGCCTTCCAGTCCCTTGATGATCAGCGTGTACGGCGAAAAGTACGCGTACCCGGTGATGATGTCTGCTATGGCTGACCCTATGCCGCCCGCTAGACCTCCGACGAACCTGCCGAACAAGAGAGCGCTGGTGAAAACCAAGATCTCGCCAAAGTTCAGGTAGCCTCTCGTCGGTGGAATCGGGATCTGAATCAGCATTGTCGCAACGGTAGTCGTTGCGGCCAGACCAGCAGTAAGGGCGAGCTTAGCTGCGAGTCGCGACTGAGCCAAGACGCCATCACGAGACCGGCTACGGCCCGGAGAGATATAAGCGCTTACAGCCTCGCCATAGGCTTCGGTTTCGATCCGCTCGCGACGAAGATCCCAATCTCGGCCTTTCTCCCATGCAGGGATATCCCACAGCACTTTGTTTTTGCCAGCTCCACCTTCACACTTTCCAATCCAGCATCCTGAAACCACTTCTTTACTTTCGCTAGATCAAATCCAAGCCACCTGTCCGCCATCTCTTCCCGCAACCACGACTCGTCATGCTTCTCCAGATCCGCAACCGCGACCTTGCCCCCTTCCTTCAGGATACGTGTCATCTCCAAGACCGCTTGCTTCGGTTTCGCGCAATGATGGAGAATCATGTTGCCTACAACTGCGTCAGCGAAATCGTCCTGTACCGGGATATTTTCCGCGTCCCCGACACGAAATTCGACGGATCCATGCAATGCGAGATTGCCCAGGTTGCCCTCAGCCTTCTCCAGCATTGAAGGAGATAGATCCACACCGACGACTCTTCCTTTCCCTTGCGTGTTCATTACAGCCTGTCTGGTCAAGAAACCGGTTCCGCAACCCACATCGACTACAGTGCTCCCAGGCTTGACATCTGAAGCTTTCAGTATCGAGTCAGCCACCGTCTCATCAAAGAAGTCTTCACGCATTCTGTCCCAACGACTCGCCACGGCCGCGAAGTACTTCCTAGCTCTTGCTCTCACTCTGACGGATCCATGGGTCCTCCGTCTCCGACCCTGTCGGCTCTTCCGCATTCTGACCGACACCCTTTGACCCTCTAACCAAGCAACGTTGACTATCTAAAGAGTCAGGCTGGCCGAATATTGTTGAGCTGTTCGATATTCGGTCTTCTCCCGTTCGTCCACGCGGCCATAGCTGTACTGCTCATCTGGCGGCGTGAGCCTCATCAGGGAGCCTTCGGCGGAGCCTATGACTCGCCACATTCTATGTTTCGAGCGGGCTAGAATATTCCGTGCGGCATTCACATGCCTGTCTAGGCCGCAGTTCTGACAGAACCAGTCGAAGCGGTCGATGATGCCACCGCAACGGGAACAGATGCGGCTCGTATTCCATGGGTTGACGTATTCGACTGATGACCCATTCAGCTTGGCTTTGTACTCGATGAGCGCTTGGAGCCGCGCGAAGTTCCACGAGTTCAGTCGCCGCTTCATTCTTCGACCGCGTATCCTTCCACGTTGTCTGATACCGTTCAGGTTCTCAAAGACGATGTGACAGCCCGCGGTTTCAAGAGCGATTTGTTTAGAGATCTTATGCATTGTGTCGTGGACGCGGTTGTGTTCTCGCATGGTTAGCTGCGTCAGAAGGCGCTGTTGCAGGCGAGGTTTATGGTTGACGCGACGCTGGATGTGTTCACGTTTGCGGTAGTAGGTGTCGTGCAGCCGCTTCAACTCACCCGTATCGACTTGCAGCAGCTTGCCGGACGCGGTCATGCCAGCCAGGTTCGTCTCATTCACATCGAACGCGACCGCGTCTTTCACAGACAAAATCGGCGTAGCCGCTTTCTCGAACGGCACGATAACGAGAGAGGGCGTCAGGGTTGCTTCGTGGACTGTGTATTCGCCTCGCCGCCACGCGTCGATGAAACGTTGCTGGTAGTCCGTGACTTTCAAGTGCAAGGTGAGCTGTTGACCCTTCCCTACGTTGACTATCAGTGTGTCTCCGGTGAATCTGCTGTTGAGTTTGCTGAATCTGAGCACCAGCCGCTTCGCCTCCTGCGCGTGATGTTTACGCAACTGCAATGCAACACGATAGGCGCGCGCGATTATGGCGGCATTGTAGCCGGGGTAGCGTGCCCTGAGGCGCATGTACAGTGCACGGTGCGCCTGCTTCAATGTTCGAATCTGGTTCTTGCGGATGGTTCGCAGGCAAAGGTTCGTCATAGCGCGGAAGTCATCGAGGAGCTCAGCGGACTCTCCCTCGTTCATATGGCAGAAACGAACACTCTGCACTTGGAACCCGCTCAAACAATCAGATGACTACTCCACGTTTAAGGAAGAGACTCAACCAACAGTATTTTCGGCCGGCCTAAAGAGTGATTAGCTCACAGTTATCACTCTGCCATGAGGGGAATGATTGTTGAGTTCTGCCAAGAGCTCGTACGATAGGATCTTCGAGCTACTCGAGCAGCACCATAGCTGGTTCTCTGAGAGCATACCATTGATCGCGTCTGAGAACGTTCCTAGCCCCGCGGTCCGCGAAGCAATCGTCTCCGACTTTGGTAACCGTTACGCGGAAGGATGGGTTGGCGAACGAGTCTACGCAGGATGCGTGTACATCGACCAAGTCGAGCAGATCTGCATCGACCTAGCGAAGCAGCTTTTCCGTGCTGAATTCGTTGATGTTCGCCCCGTTTCCGGTGTCTGCTCCAACCTTGTCACTTACACAGCATTCACGAACCCTGGCGACGTGATGATGGCTTTAGCGATCCCAAGCGGCGGCCACATCTCTATGGGCAAGAAAGACTTCAACGGAACCGCCGGCTGCGTCCACGGTCTAGACGTGGAATACTTCGTCTTCGACAGAAACGAGATGAACATCGATGTGGACAAGACGAAGCAGAGAGTTGAGAAATTAGGTAAGGACGGGAAGGTTCCGAAGCTCGCAACGTTCGGCGGCAGCCTATTCCTGTTTCCGCATCCGGTAAAGGAGCTGGCGGAGTATTTCCATGGAATCGGGACCACAGTTGCGTATGATGCCGCGCATGTTTCAGGTCTCATCGCTGGTGGACAGTTCCAGGACCCGCTCCGAGAAGGCGCGGATGTGATGATGATGAGCACGCACAAGACGTTGTTCGGCCCTCAAGGCGGCACCGTGGTGTCGTGGGAGAAGTACGCGGAGCAAATCAAGAAGGCAACATTCCCCTCGAACACGAGCAATCATCACCTCCACACTGTCGCCGGGAAAGCCGTCGCATTCGCGGAGATGCTTGAGTTCGGTCGCGAATACGCATCCGAGATCGTCGCAAACGCTCAAGCGCTCGGCCAAGCCCTCTTTGAACGCGGACTGAACACGCTTGCGGAGAGCAAAGGGTTCACGAAGTCGCATCAACTCGCTGTCGACACGACCAAGTACGGTCTCGGAGGAGACATCGAGAGGGCACTCGAAAAGGCGAACATAATCGTGAACAGGCAACTACTTCCCGGCGACATCCAAGCCAACCGGCACTACCAAAACCCAGGCGGAATACGACTCGGCGTTTCAGAGATCACCCGCCTCGGCATGAAGAGATCACAGATGACCGAGATAGCCGAATTCATCAAGCGTGTGGTCGTTGACAAGGAACCTCCTGAACGAGTCAAGACTGATGTCGCGATGTTCCGCAAAGACTTCCAGAGAGTGCACTACGCCTTTGAGACCGCACGCGCAGCCTACGAATACATCAAGATCAGACAATGACGAAGAAGAACACCTAAGCAAACCTTTGGCGTGTCCTACTCTTCCAGGGTTCAAATTCGGACGCTCGCACGATGTGACCCACACACACAAATCAAACGAACGATGGTTCAAATCTGGACACCCGCACCAGCCTACGCACACACACAAAAACATCCAAGAACGACCATTCCAATCGCGATAGTCGCCGCGTTTCCCTGAACCGGCAGCCATATGCCGTTTCTGACTTCAGAAGTATGGCGTTGCTAGCGTTATTGCCTCGTATCCGACCTTCTTGATTAACGCCACAATCTCAGCCTCGTTGGTGACTTTCTCGTCATAGTCCACGAGAATCAGGTCTGTCATGTAGTTCGCTCCTACTGACTTGACGCCCTCGGCCTTCTCAAGCGCCCTACGAACGGGGAGGATGCAAGTCGAACAATGCACCCCCACGATTCTCAGTCTAGCTCTCTGCAAAGGGCATCCACATAGGACAAGGTGCGCAGCCAAGTACAGGCATATCCCCGCTCATTAGATCATCAGAACTCCGGACCAGAGGCCCACGCTTCAAGACTTTTGTTGCAGAACTCACTCCAGCACCTCGCCTTCATTGATTCAGCGCTCCTACAATCCAAGCTTTCTGAACACGTAGTACTTCGGAAAATCCAAACTAAATGTGAGTGCTCCTGAGAATACCAGGATGAATAAGACCTCGTACGCCGTAAGCGGCGGCACAATGATACCATACACGCCTAAGAGCGCAAACCCGAGTACTGTGGCCACGGTCGCTACAAGCAATTCCCTGCCAGGTCGTGAGGACCAGCAGCGTCTTCTCTCCCGGGCGATGTACGGCCTAAATTGACTTGTGAATACGAGCATCAACATTACGAAGCTCTGAAGTCCTCCCCCTTTCAGTCCGAAGTATTCTATGCCGATCCAAACCGCAAACGTGCCTCCCGCAACCAGTAGGAGGCCTATTACAAGGGACGCCAAGGTAATGTTCTTCACATTCCAAAGGTTCGGGCTACTCGTGTACTTCACGTTGTCAGTTGCGAGCGACATTGTAACGAAGTCGTTTGCAAATACTACCAGAACCATGCCCAAGACAGAAACCAAGGCACTTTGCAACCAGAAATAGCCCAGCACGAGCAAGCCCACAAACTGTACGACCTTCGTGACCTTGTTTATCACCCACGTAAGCATTCGTTGGTAGATCTGCCTGCTTGTCTTTATCGCTTCGATTATCTGGTGCGTGCCTGGTTCGGTCAGGACTATGCTCGCAGAGGCTTTTGCTACGTCTGTTGAGTCGCTTACCGCTATGCCGACTTCTGCCTGCTTCAGGGCCGGTGCATCGTTCACCCCGTCTCCTGTCATTCCAACTATGTGCCCTCGCGATTGCAGAAGCTTGACGATTCTGTACTTGTCTTCTGGGTATATCTCAGCAAACCCATCATTCTCATTGAGGATCCTTACTTGATCTGTTTCGCTCAGGGCAGAAAGATTCGTCATTCGGTACATCTTGTCGCCAATTGATACTTGGTGAGCTATCTCCTTAGCAACAGCGATATTGTCGCCTGTGAGCATCTTAGGCTTCACACCCAGCGTCTTCAACTCTAGTATCATAGTCTTCGAGTCTGGTCTAGGCGGATCAGCCAACGGTAACAAACCCACAAGCCGAAAGTTGTCTAGGGCCTCGCTTTCTGATGTGGCGACTGCTATTGTTCTGTATCCCTTCATAGACAGCGCCTCTACGGTCTCGTTTGCTTGAGTTCGAGTTTCTTCGCTCATCGGGCGGCAGAATGAGATTATGACCTGGGGTGCGCCTTTCGTGACTTTGAAGCGCTCTCCTCTCCCGTCGATTGTTGCTTCTGATCTTTTGGTTGCGGGCTCGAAAGGAGTGAACGAAACCTGCCTGTAGGCACTCGAATCTATCCCGGCGGCTCTCGCATATTCGATTATTGTGAGGTCTATCACATCTTTGGTTTCCTCTCTAGACGCCAAGCTTGCCAAGAGAGCCACGTCATTTTTCCCGAATCCTTGGAACGATATCGGGTCACTGACGGACAGCTTGTTCTGTGTGATAGTACCTGTCTTGTCTAGGCAGAGTAGATCCATCGATGCTGCGTCTTCAATGGAATCGAGTCTGGTTACAAGCGCTCCCTTCCTGGCGAGTTCCATTGCTCCTACGGACAGAACCACAGCGAAAACGGCAGGCAGCGCGACTGGGACTGCGCCCAAAAGAAAAGTCAACGCAAGGTCTAGCATTGACAAGATGTCCGCGTGCACTAGCGTCGCGTCGGCCACAACGATGATCAGCGCCGCCAAGCTCATGTACATGCTGTACTTGACGACGGCCATCATTATTTGCTCTTGATGCGAGACTGGTTTAGCCATCCTGACCAGTTCAGCCGTCTTGCCAAAGTATGTGTTCGCTCCTGTGTTGACCACGATGCACTTGGCTTCTCCGCGCTTTACCACAGAGCTTGAGTAGACAATTCCTGACTCACGGACGGTTACCGGAAGAGATTCGCCTGTGAGGGCTGACTGATCGACAGTAACTTCCCCGTCACCCAGAAGCTTAGCATCCGCTGGTGCCAAATCACCGAGCCCAATACCGATCATGTCCCCTGGTACCAGCTCTCTGGCGTCTCGCACGACCCATTGGCCGTCTCGTAGAACCCTTGCCTTGACCGCTAGTCTCTTCTTCAGAAGGCCTAAGGCTTTCCGCGAACTGCGCGTATGCAGGAACCCTATGGTGGCATTGATGGTAAGCAGTGCGAAGACTATCACTAGTTCTAGATAGTGGCCTAGAATGTAGGAAAGCGCCATTGCTGATTCCAAAAGCCATGGCATGGGACCCCAGTAATGCGACAAGAAGTCGAGGGCAGGATTCTTCTGCTTCTCCACAACCTGATTGCGTCCGAATCTGTCAATGCGCTCCTGGGCTTCAGTTTCCGTAAGGCCGTTCGGAGAGGTCTCCAGTAGCCTAATCGTTTCTTCGACTGAGATTTTCCTGTATTCATTTGTGCTTCTAGGGTTCACGAGCAGCACAACCTCCTGACTGAATCCGGTTCGAGAGAGGCCCGGCTCCACAGGTTCCTTCCTAGTCCGAGTCTATCAATCATCCAGCGGGCTTCAGTATCTTCTTTGCGTATGTCAAGACGTCGGCTGGATGCGACCATGCATGACGGAGCGCCTCGTGGAATTCGGCCAATTCTAAAGCTCTTTTCAGTTTCATTTCCCACCTTAGCGCGCACAATGAGTAAGCAAGCATAGTGGAGTCGGCCTATCCTTGCATTCCCCTGTTCATTCTGGACTTGCCTAGACGTTTTATCAGCAACGAGTTGTTCTCCATCAGGTCTGTCGCTGTTATGATGCCAACGAGCTCAGTCCCAGGAACTATTGGAATCCGCCTGATCCTGTGCGTAGCCACTTAACATGAGCATCTCTGTTCTTGACGTGTTTGGGCATGAATCTCAGTCGCCCACAATCTCAGGTGCTGTGCGGGCGCCCTCTGGTGCGGCTTGGTCGACGAAGGTTCTCAACATCTGAACGAACCTCTGAACATCCGCTTCATTGCTTGCGATTCCAAGGGAAGCACGAATGGCTCCTACCGGCTTGTCATCCATACACGCAGAGAACTGCTGCAGCGAAAACTCTTCCGGAGACAGCAGGTCGAAGCATCTGTACGCCTGTACCGCAGCATAACCAAAGGCAAACTCAGACGCCCCCGGGTTGCAGAAGCAACCGGTCCGGATTGAAATGTTCTCTTCAATCGCTTTCTTCTCCACTAGCCTGTAGTCAATCACACTTCCGTGGATGTCAAGCAGATTGAATGCAATTGCCCCGCCGCGATTCTGAATCGACCGCGGTCCATAAATCCTGAGCAAGGGATCACCGTTACTGTGCTTGAGCCCCTGCAGCTCAGTCAGGAGAAGTTGAGTGAGCTCTGTAACATGCTGGTTAATCGTATTGATTCCAACTCGATCTAGGAAGTCCAGCCCATCAGGTATCGCTGGAATGCTTAGGTAGTTCAGGGTACCATCCTCAAATGCTCCGCTCGTATTGGTGAGCACATGAACCCTATTCTGAGCCGAAACGAAACGGACCGTTCCACCTGAAAACCATGGTCGCCGCAGCTTTTGCAAAGCCACTTTCCGTGCAATTAGCGCTCCGACCCCCGTGGGGAAACCAAACATCTTGTAGAACGAGACGCAGACAAAGTCAGGCTTGACAGACCGCAAGCTCAGCTTACTCGTAGGCACAAATGCCGCCGCATCAAGCAGCACATCGTAGCCTCTGGAATGAGCCAGTTCAACCCAACTAAGCGGATGCTTAGCGCCGGAAAAATTGGATTGCGGAGGATAGGCAAACAGGTTATCCTTCGATTCATCAGTCTCGGGCAACAAACGTTCCAGATTGTCTACGCGTAGGTCAGAATCTAGTGGAACGTATTCGACAGATGCACCCTTGACCTTAGCGAACTCGCGAATCCCATTAACCGAGTTATGATTATCCGCCGTCAGTGAGAAACGCGATCCTGACTCGAAAGGAAAGCTCTCTCCCACAATTTTGAGCGCTGCGCTGGAATTCAATACAAACACGACCTGGTACTCGTCTGGGTCGGCGTCAAAGAACATGAGAACGCGATTACGGGCCGCCTCGATCTTTCTAGTCGTGGCTATTGATGCCGGACTGTGTGAATGTGGATTCCCAGATATCTCTTTCAACAGCATGCCTGAATGAATGCGAACGAGCGATTCGGGATACAGGCCCGCCCCTGTGTAGTCTAGGTAATCATGACCACTTGCGTCGAGTCTTGAAAACTCAAGCCGCCGCAATTCTTCCATTGCGGTGTCCATGCAGTTCGGGGATTCATTCAGCGTATAAACGTCTTTCCGACAGGACTCGGTTGGCTATTTCGCCCGCACCAAGGTCTTCTGCGCGAGACTAAGAAAACCCAGCTAGCTGGCAGGCTGTGTGGGTTCAATTCAGTCTCTTCATTTGGAGTGTTGGACCGAAAAACCTTATCGAGTTGGTTCTTCCAAGAACGGGGTCATTACCTACAGCTGCCCGAACCGAGGAACATGCCATGTCCAAAAAAGCCTTCCAAGACTACTACCCTGATCAGTTCGCTCAATGTTATGGCTGTGGACGACTGAATGAGCGCGGCCTGCAGATCAAGAGCTACTGGGAGGGAAACGAGGCCGTGTGTATTTTTCATCCGAAGCCTTACCATACGTCTATTCCCGGGTATGTCTATGGCGGCCTGATTGCGTCGCTAATCGACTGCCACTCCACAGGCACGGCGGCCGCCGCCATGTATCGCCACGAAGGGCGTGGAATGAACACCGAACCGCCCTTGCGGTTTCTCACCGCTTCCCTGAAAGTGGACTACTTACGCCCTACGCCCATCGAGGGGCCCCTAGAGGTGCGAGCGACCGTCAAGGAAATCAAGGGCCGGAAGGTCGTCATCCTATCTACGCTCTCCGCGCGTGGCGAGGTCTGCGCCCGCGGAGAGGTGATTGCAGTGCAAGTGCCTGAGCATCTTGTGAAGTAACACCGCCAAGCCTCGAAGAGGAAGCCCCGGGACTCCATCATGATTACAAAGACATCGCAGGTCACAGCTCATCGTGCGTCGACGCTTGTTGAAACGTCTGAGATGTCAACTATTCAGGATCTGGCAGACAGGATCTCAGTGATTCTGGAGACCACTACCCCTTCTTCTCCGTCGCATAAGCACTGGGGATTGAGGTATAGCCTATTGCCCATAACGTAGGCAAAGATCGGCGGATCACCCTTGAGGAGTTTTCTGGAAACCTCCTCGCCGGTCATGCCGTTGTGGAACTCAAGCTCAACTCTAGGGATGGACGCTGGTCTTGGATGACCATGCCTCGGAAGGATGCTATTCACTTTTACGCCGCTGCACTTTGACAATTCCGATATCATGTAGCGGATCTTCTTCTCCCATCCGTCGTACCTGCGAGCATGGTCGGTGCGAAAGTATCTTCGCAGAGCGGCTACGACCGCGAGGATATCTTCTTTGCTTGTTTTCATGGGCCTTCCGATGTAGTCTCTGGGCTTTGAGTTGATGATCTCACGGTTGTGCGGGCCCAGCCGCATGCAGGTTCTTACCAACTCACGACGACCTAGAATGATGCCCGTGTCGCTGGGCGCGCCGATGTCCTTACCCGCGGAGTATAGGACTAGGTCGCATCCCATTCTGATGAACTTCGTCAGGTTCTCTAGCGGAGGAATCTCTGCGGCAGCGTCAACGATTACAGGAACACCGTGCCTGTGGGAGGTCTCAAGAACTGCCTCAAGAGGTAGAACTCCTTCCTGCGGATCGTAAGCGAAATAGGCTACTGCCGCTGTCTTCTCACAGATCGCATCTTCAAGCGCTGCACGCGAGGTCACAAGCTCGTCGCCGATCTCAACGATCTCAGCACCCGCTATGTTGAAGAGGAACTCGAATTCGTTATGTTGTAGTCTCTGAACGATCACTTCGTTTCTCATGCCTTGGGTTCTGGGAAGCTGAGTCATCTTCTCGGTTTCTCCTCGGGTCATGCATGCGGCTATTGAGATCACTAGACTGGCTGCCGTGCCTGCAGTGATGTATGCAGATTCAGCTCCTGTCAGTTTCGAAATGAACTCGCCGGCCTTGGCGTGAAGTTCATTCATGTTTAGATAGACTCTGGAAGCTTCCGCCCAAGCCTTAGAGACTTCGTCAGTGAGCGTCGTGCCTCCCAGAATCGTAAGCGTTCCAGAGGCGTTGATGATCGGCTTCACGCCAAGCTCTCGCAACAAGGACTTTGAGTCTCTGCTCATCTTCAGCTCTCTCTGTTGTTAATGCAGGTGAGGAAGGACCCTGCGTGCAATTGATTTGATCAGGTCAGGATACGGTCCGGTCTCTAGGACTATGTGATCTGCACCGGCTTCTTGGTACTCTTTCATAAGAACAACCAAATCTTCCACTTTCGGCAGAACCTGGAAGTACTCTCTGATCATGTTCTCTTCAACGGTCGCGGCTGAAGCTTCTATGTGTCTTGGGTCCGGGTCATCATAAGCTCCCTTTACAAGAATACCGGCCCAGCCAGACCTCAACTTCCTCATGCTCTCTTCTGGATCTCCAATTGCCATGTTAACTAGGACCATCCTCTCCGCCTCATCTCGCTTCTTGCCTTGCAGTCCGACTCCTTCATTGAACTTCGGGAAAATGATTTCGCGACAGATTTCCGGGGACCTGATCGTGGTCAGGTTGTCTCCGTATCTTCCTGCTAATGCAGCTGCCTTCGGTCCCATCGCGGCAATGTAGATCGGTATTCTCGTCTTTGGTTTCGTACACAGTGTCACATCTTTCATGGGGAAGTATTTCCCGTTGAATGAAAAGTAGCCATCACGAGACCACAGTTCCCTGATCAACGTAACTGCTTCTGTCAATCGCTCGATCCTCTCTCTCCAGCCAGGCCAATCACTTTTATGTCCACGAATGAATCTCGCTTCGTTCACCGCCTCTCCGGATCCAACTCCGAGCACGACGCGTCCAGGATACATGTTGTCCAACGTGGCGGCTGCCTGAGCTACTATTGCAGGGTGATACCTTCCTCCGATAGGGCACGTCACATTTGGGCCCATTCTGATTCGATTTGTCCGTTCAAGCGATGAAGCCAGAAGAGACCAAACAAAGACCGATTTGCCCCCAGTATGAATCCACGGCATGAAGTGATCTCCAAACCAGAAAGAGTCAAAGCCCTCTTCTTCGGCAAGTAATGCGCACTCAAGAAACTGTCTTGGCTCAGCATCGTTCTCCCCGACATCTACACCTACTTTCAACTTGCTCATAGGCCCAAGATTCACTCGGACCACGTATAAGACTCATTCAACGATTGTGACACACAAACAGATGGACGCATGCAAAGCAACGCATTTGATGAAGGCGATGGAAGACCTGAGATTTCAGACAAATCTGGTTTGGGACGGAAAAAGCGGTACGGACCGCGCTTCCACCAGAGAAAGGGAAAGAAGAAATGCAAATTCAATAGAATGAGTAATCAAGAAGGGCAAGATGGGACAGATCGTGTACATTGTGAACCTTGAGCAGAAGGTGCAGTTCCAGGCTCTCTCGAAGGAGGGCGCTGAGAAGGTGAAGGTCAAGTACCTCATAAACAAGCCAGCTGGCGCCCCGAACTTCTACCTCACCTACTATTCTGTTGAGAAGGGAGGTCACACCTCACTGGATAATCACGTGAATGAGCATGAAGTGTTCATCATGAGAGGCAAAGGCCTCATAATGGGAGCAGGTGAACAACACGAGCTGGCACTAGGAGACACGATCTACATCAAGTCGAACGAAGCCCACCAACTCGTCAACATTGGTGACGAGCCGCTAGAATTCCTATGCGTCAGAGCAGACGAACTATACGCCTTACAAAACAGCGGTACCTAGTCCATACCCCCCAATCGGAGGGGGAACCTGAGACCGAGATTGTGATTGGCTCTCACTAATCCAAGACCGAATTCCACAGCTGTCCTGTCGTGTGTTTCCGTCTAACGGAGAATGCCAAGGGCGGGAAGTGCTCTGTACGCGACTGCGCCTGTGAGCATTGCGAGGGCTATAGTCGACATCATTATCGCAAGCGTATTTTTCCGGCCAAGTTCCCTTGCGAGAACAGTCATTGTTGCAACGCAGGGAAAGTACAGTGTGACGACGAGTCCGAACACGAACAGTTGGAGTGGAGACATGAAGAGCAAGAGATTGCTGGCTGATGGTCCGTACTGCATCGCCGCTAGCGCTATCAGTAGCTGCAGCGTCAATTCCTTGCGGAGTACACCGAGGATCAAGCATATGCTCGCGATGGCGGGCAGGCCCAGTAGCGCTAACATAATTGGGTTCACAGGTGCAAGAAGCATCTGAAGATAGCCTGTCTCGTACAGTGCGCCTAGTGCGAAGCTTCCTATCATGATAATTGGAAGCGCGAGTAACATGAAGCTCTTGAACCTGAACCATGTGCGCTTGAGGATCGCCGAAATCTTCGGTAGTCTGAACGTGAACATCTCCATGACCATTCCAGATGTCCTTCCGGGAATCAACCTGTTGAGCGACCAACCCACGACACCCATTATGGCGAGATCGATTGCGAAAATCGCTACGGCGTATTGCCATCCCGCAAAGAATCCCACCGCGGCCATGATAACGGCCGTTCTGGCACTACATGGAGTCAGGGTGATCAGCGTGCATGCAAGTATCCTCTCTCTTCTGGTCGTAAGGACTCGTGTTCCCATGATCGCGGGGACATTGCAGCCGAAACCCATTATCATCGGAATTATCGCTCCTCCGTGAAGTCCGACCCTGTGCATCACCGTGTCGGCGAGGTACGCTACGCTGCTTAGGTAGCCGCTGTCTTCCAGTAGTGAGAGTATCAGGTAGAACGTGAGCACGTAGGGTACTCCAACAGATAATGCGCCGAATATGCCGGCATCAAAGCCCCACAGAAGAACTTTCGACAGCAGCGCGGTTCCCACAACAGTTGTAACTGCAAATCTGATCGTGGGCGACGCGAAACTTGTCCATAGAAATGTCGTGGCGTCGCCAAGAAACCCTCCTGCACTTAGCATAAAGGCAAAGATGCCTGCGATTACACTCAAGGCAAGTGGGATTCCTGTGTACGGTGATACCGTGTAATGCATCATTTTCTGAGACAGAACGGGTGTTCGTCCGGCGAGGATTTGCGCGGCCTCAGTAAGCTGCTTTGCCAGTTCGTGTCTTTGGCGAGCGATCACCAGGCTAGCCTGTTCATGGTATTCAGATTCAATCGATTTACCAATCTCTTGAGACAGTTCGATGATTCTCGGCCCATGCTCTTGTTGACCGAGAAGTCTAGTGAATTCTGAATCATTCTCAAGTAGTCTGACAGCCAGAGCACGAGGGCTTAGTCCAAACGGCTTCTGCTCAATATCATTCTTGATCGCCTCTTCCATCCTGTGTATTGCTTGCTTGAGGTTGATGTCAAATGCTGTGATTCCACGGGCAGAAGTGATGGTAGCTCCGCTCGTCAATTGCTCAACTAATTCCTTGATGCCTTGGCCTTTGGTTGCAACGATTGGAAGAACAGGTGCACCGAGCATTTTCGAGAGTTTCTGGAAATCAGTTCTAATCCCAAGCGTCTCGGCGTGGTCTATGAGATTCAGCGCAATTACGACTGGTAACTCCAGCTCTACAAGTTGGAGTGTTTGGTACAGGTTCCTCTGCAGATTGGAGGCATCAAGAACCGCGACAACAACTTCTGGCCTCTCTTCCAGAATCGCTCTGCGAGCCACCCATTGATCGTCCGACGTAGGGTCGAGGCCATACGTCCCAGGCAGGTCTATGATTCCGATCGTCTTTCCCTTGTGTTTGAGGACGCCGCAATTCAGCTCGACAGTCTTGCCGGGATAGTTTGCAGTGACAACTTGCAGTCCTGTTAGTCTGTTGAATAGGGTACTCTTGCCGACGTTTGGGTTTCCTGCCAGCGCGATGGTCATGTCGACCTTGTGTATGGCCTTCTCGATGACCGCGTGGCAGGACAAGAGTCTCAAGACCTAGGGGCTTACAGCCTCCGGGCTTGCATGAGTGACGCCACATTTCTTCCGAGCGCGTATGAAGCACCCATGACCTTCACAATTATGGGACCGTCGAAAGGCGCCTTCTCTTGGACCTCCACTATCGTACCAGGCATTAGACCTAGAGATGCTAGATAGCGGAGCATGTCGGACTTCTCATCTGTGATCTTGACAAGTACAGCCTTGTCTTTTGGCTTGAAGTGAGAAAGAGGCTCGGACTTCTCTTCACGAATGCGGCCCGACTCGTCCGGTATTGGGTTGCCGTGAGGACAGGTAGCAGGCTCTTTCAGCGTCTTCTCCAGTGGCCCGATCATCTCGTCCGTCATCGCATGTTCCAGTTCGCAGGCCGCGTCGTGGACGTGGCTCCAGTCCATGTGCAACACTTCAGTTAGGAGCCGTTCAGCCAGACGATGTTTTCGTATTACACTGAGGGCTCTCACTCGTCCTTTCTCTGTGAGCTTTAACCCCCGGTATGGAGTTCGAGCAATCAGTTTGTGCTTCTCAAGATGGCTCAGCGTGTTTGTGACTGCACCTGGAGTCACCCGAAGCTGCTGAGCCAGTTCCCCCGTCTTGACAGGAGTGGCTTTTTCCTGTAACCTCCAGATGGCCTCCAAGTATTCTTCCAGTGTGTGAGATATTGCCACTCGCAGAGGCATTCTTTGTTCCTCGTAAATTCGATCAATACATGTCTGACTATTACCCTTTGCTGAACGCAGACCAGAAGGGAGTTTCTTGCCCCTGACGGTATGGAAGCGAGAGCAGGGGAGTGGCGTGAGTGAGAGTATTCAGTCAAGGGGGGTACGCAGGCAGCTTCATTCCATCTTGTTATGCCTGATCCACGTCAGAGGCTGGATACTACTTCTTCTTCTCGCTGGTTTCTTGGTACGTGCACAAACAGATCAAAGAGGGATAGTGGCTAGGGAGGTTTGAGTTCGAGTGCACCAGAGTGTGCGAACCGTTTCCGACTAAAAGGCGCGAAGGCTCGACCTATTCTCGCGACCAGATATTTCTTTGCGTAGAGGTCATTTATCTCTTGCATATCGACATCTTCAGTTTAGACTCTCTCTCGTATCCGACTGGGCACTCTGTATCCAAAACGAACAACCTGTCTTCGGCGTTAGAACACGTCATCATGGAGATTCGAGACTAATATTGAGCATTGTCGACTCAGTAGACGTGCCGCTTTATCTCTGACGTTGGGTGAGGGTGTAAGAGATGATATGCATGGAGAGAACCGTGAAGGTTGTGAGTGTTCTGAAAGGGTCAATGCCTCCAGCGGATCGACTTAGGCTGACGGTTCTCGCTGAAGATACCGTGAACAAGAGGAGGCCCCATCTCGTGGCGAAGCACGGTCTATCCCTCCTAGTCGAGACGACCATGGCAGGTGTGGAAACGAGAATCCTCATGGACGCAGGTCCACCGCCAAACGTTGCGCTGCGCAATGCTACTGCAATGCGTGCTCGGGTGCGAGAGCTTGATGCGATCGTCATTAGCCACGGACACTACGATCACATTGGAGGCCTTCTCCAGATCCTGAAACGTAGCAGCCGACGTATCCCTATCGTGGCTCACCCTAGAATGTTCGGCCCCAAGTTTGCTTTCAAGCCGAATCTCCAGTTCATCGGTCCCGATTTTGATCAGTCATCAGTGAAGGCTGCCGGTGGCATACTTGTGCTCACCCGCAATCCCGTCATGATAGCCGCCGGGGTCACAACAAGCGGGGAGATAGCGAGAGAGACCGACTTTGAGAAGACGGAGGGATTCTGGACTGTAGAGGATGACCGTTTTGTTGAAGATGCCATGAATGATGAGCAAGCCCTCCTGATCAACGTCAAAGACAAAGGCCTCGTTGTGATAACCGGCTGCGCGCACTCGGGAATCATCAACACGCTGAGACAGGCACAGAAGACGAGCAGTGTAGACGATATCTGCGCAGTCGTCGGCGGCCTACATCTTGAGAAGGCAGCTGACGCAAGGATAAAGGAGACCGTGGAGGAATTCTCAAGGATTGATCCGAAGGTGATCTACCCATGCCACTGCGCAGGTTCAAAGGTGATAGATCGTCTTCGTGAGTTGCAAAGAGATTGCAGGCGCATCCAGACGGGTGACACCCTTGAACTCTGAAACCACAAACCCGAAAGCAGATGATCTATCGCTGTTGCCCCATCTGTAGTCAGATATCTTCGCCTGCTTTTTCGCGCAAATCTTTGTACCATTCAGCAAGCCTGTATTGGTCTGCTCTGTAGTCATCCCTGTAAGGTTTGATGTCCAAAACCGGGGTTCCATCCAAGCAGTCTAGGCCGGAGACGGTTAGTTCTCGCCCTCGTCTGTGAAGAAGTCTCACGAGGCTCAATGCGATCGGGTTAGGTCTAGTGGGAGAATCGAGGGCGAATACTCCTACAAGCGGTAGCTCTTCGAGCTTGAAGCCCTTCCTCACTAGTCGCCGAGGTCTCACCTTCAACACGCCGATCTGCTCAGGCCTCAATCTATTCAAGTGGCTCAGTACAAAGATGTGCGAGAAGCCATCTAAGCCGTCAAGCGCCTCTTGGAACTCCGGAAAAATCTCTATCGTAGCCTCAAGTTCCCGACTGCGCTCCCTTATCTCATCATCTGAGGCTTGAGTCCTCACGACGCCTACTGGACGGAATGTGACATCTTTGTTCGTTCCGTGAGTGTGCTCGTCTTCTTTCGTCATCTTTGTCGCCAACTAAGCAGCTTCCTTTGCATACGTAAGGCTTCTCAACTCTTTCTTAGAAAAAGCATCGAGGACATGTTCTATCTCTGATTCTTCACCCAGGTCGAAGAGTTGAACGGAGCTGTCTCTGAGTACGTGATAGGGGCCTTCGCCGACTTCCCTAGCCACGAGAACGTCCACCTTGTGCTGGACGAGAAGGCGCGCAGCCTCTATCCCTCTCTTCCTTTCGATCTTCGCTCCATGATTCTCCACGACGAGCCAGCTTCTCAGGCCATTCTCATGAAGATCGATGAGTATGAAGTACGGGCTCTTGCCAAAATGGTACGATACTCTCGAGTGAAGCCCCTTGTCCTCTTCTACCGGTATAGCGATCCTGTACATGTCCTTCTTCGAGGGCTCTACATGGAGCATCAGAGAATCGACCTCCTTTATCGAGTCTCTGATTCTCTCTTCGATAGCTCCTGAGATCGCGTCAGCCTCATCCATCCGCATTGCCCTGTCTACTTCAACGTGCATCTCAGCGAAGATGAAGGGGCCCGACCTTCTCACTTTGATTTCATGAACGCCTCTGACTCCGTTGACTTCGGCTGCGATACTCTTCATTTGGGAGATGAGTTCTGGCCTCAAGCAAGCATCAAGCAGAACAAGGACCGCATCCTTGCCCATTCCGAGGCCGAGCCTGATGGTCAGGAGACCTATCAGGACACCCGCGATCCCTTCAGCCCACGGAAGCCCGGCGTAGTGGACTAGTATTGCGGCAAAGACGAGGGCTGACGATAGCACATCAATCAGCGAGTGTTTGGCTTCGCCCTGCAACGCCTGCGAGTTGGTCTCATTTCCCACTCGGGATTTGAATCGATACAGCAAGTAGGAGACAAGCGATGAAATGGCTGCCACCGTGAGAGTGGCGGGAGCAAAAGCAACCGCAGACGGGTTCACGATTCGGTTAAACGAAGCCAGGAGGACTTGAAATCCTGATGCTGCAACAACGATTGCGACGATCATGAAGGCTAGGGTCTCGACCCTGTAGAAGCCGTATGAGAACCTCTCAGATGGTTTCCTCTGAGATAGCTTCATCCCGAGCCACACTGCGAGTGATGTGAAGATATCAGAAAGCGAATGCACAGCATCGGCCAAGAGCGCAATGCTACCCGACAGCAAACCCGCGACGACTTTGATGCCGGTCAGCGCGATCGTCACGTACGTAGAGGCCTTGGCTGCTCTCGCTCCTTTCCCTAGAAGCTGAATCTTCTCTTCAGTAGACATACTCTTCCTCACCACCCTTGTCGCAAGCTAACATCTCTTTTGGATATGACTGGACGCATCTCCCCTCATTTCGACAAGTTCCAGCCACCGCCATCCGATTCAACTGTGTTTTTCATGGATGCCGACGTGTATCGTAGTTGAATCCACTTCTTTGAATTTCTCTTGGACTCTGTCTTCAACCTCGTCTGCTATCGCGTGGGCCTTTTCGAGGCTGGTTCTTCCGTCCATCTCAACATGTGCTTCCACGAAAATGAACGGTCCAGCTCTCCTGACTTTCAAGGCGTGAACGCCCTTAACCTCGGGAGTACCGACTATCGTCTCTTCGATTGCCTTTCTAATCGCCGGCTGCGGTGAGACATCCATGAGTGCGAAGATAGAATCCTTGCCGAACGTTAGTGCCGCCCAGAATATGAAAGCGGATATGATCACCGCTGCCAACGGCTCCACCCATGATACGCCCATATAAGTGAAGAGCACACTCCCACACACTAGACCAGAGTTCAAAACATCAGCGAAAGAGTGTCTACTCTCGATCCTTAAGCCTTGAGAACTTATCTCTCGTCCTGCTCTCTCCTTGTATCTGGCTAGGAAGTAGGAGACAAACCCAGAGCCGATAGCAACGGCAATCACAACCGGCCTAAACGAAATCACAGAAGGACCGTACAGCCGCTCTATGGAATCTCGCAGGATTTCTGCCCCTGTTAAGACCATGATGATGCAGACTATCAACGCGCAGACGGATTCCGCCTTGTAGAAGCCATAGGGGAACAGGTCGGTAGGTTTCCTCAGCGATAACCGTAGACCCAGCCATACAATCACAGATCCCGCAATATCCATGATAGTATGTGCAGCATCAGCAAGCAATGCTATACTCCCAGACAACAGACCGACGACCGCCTTGGCGATGGATAGAACCACTAGAACAAACGTGGATCTTCTTGAGACTGTAATGCCTCTTTGCAGCAGGATTCTCTTGGCATCGCCTGCACTCATCAGTCCGTCATTCCTTTCTGTTCTCAGTATGAAGGTATATTGGGATCTGGGAAAGTCAACCTTGAGAGGCGATGTCAGTATTCATGCCAAGTTTCGGCTTCGCGACAATGAATCTCGTGGGGGCCTTGTTGTGGTTTTCCGTCCAGCATTTGGATCTCGAGACGGGTGAGCCGGCGGGCGATGGAACGGGATCACGGACGCCCGATGGCATGAATCGTCAACCGTGTGGAAGGCCGTGACGAGCCTCCTTGCAGGGTTCGGTCAAGCAGCTTAGTCTACCAGCCAAGTAGGCTTCGACGACCTCACCAAGATTGTTCACCGCACCTGTGAATACAGCGATCCCGCTACTCTGGAAAGCCGCGAGCCCTCTCGGCCCCATCCCCTTAACCACAAGAACATCAGGTTTGAGGTTCGTGACAATGGTCTCGGGTCCACCCTGGCCTCCAAAGTGTTCGCCCAAATTCTTCTCCGACCTGATTGAGATGACCCTGCCCTCATCTGAGAGGTCGACCACTGCGAGCTCGGGGGCTCTTCCGAAATGTGGGAAGACAACTGACCTCTCAATGTCGAAGCTCTCGATCGGAACCACCAGCCGAACCATGCAGATCTCCGCTCTATGGAAGCCCTTATTAGTTTATGAATATTTATTCGTTACTATGGCAAGGCCGAAGAAATGTCGATGGGTCTGCTGCGAACCATCCGTCAACTACTTCAAGCCCAGAGGAATACCCATGACCGAGCTGGAAAGGATCAGCTTAGCGGTGGACGAGCTGGAAGCACTCAGGCTGAAAGACCTAGACGGACTGGAGCAGGAGAAAGCTGCCACCACCATGAACGTGTCGCAGCCGACGTTTCATCGGATCCTAGAATCTGCACACGGCAAGGTTGCAGACGCCTTGGTCAATGGGAAAGCAATCAGAATTGAAGGAGGAGATTATATGGTTAGGGAAGGAGGACGCCTCTTCAAATGTTACGACTGCCAAAACGAGTGGCAGGTATCCTTTGGAACCGCAAGATCGGCCAGATGTCCGAAATGCAACAGCGCAAACATTCACAGAGCCCCAAGCGACAGAGGACACGCGAGGCGAAGCGGAAGGGCGGGAGGACGCCGAAGACTTGGATAGAACTAAGATAGCGATACCGTGTACTGGTGAGGCAGATCTACAAGCACAGGTCTCAGCTCACTTCGGTCGCTGCGATTCCTACGCGATAGTGACGCTAGAAGAAGGTAAGGTCAAAACCGTAGAGTCGATTTCGAATCGGAACCACACCGACTGCGGCGGTTCCGTCAGAACACTAGTGGAGGACGGTGTCGAATTGATGCTAGTAGGAGGGATGGGGATGCGCCCGTACTCAGCTTTCAAAGAACTCGGCATCGAGGTCAGACATGGAGTCACTGGGACGGTAGCGGAGGCTGTCGAGCTCTACCTGAAGGGAGAGACCTTGCCCATGGGGCAGGACAGCTCGTGCGAATGCCACATGAACGCGAATGGACTACAACACTAAGAATGAGATCTCGTGAGTGCCCGAATAGACCCAATCCGCATGTCCGTGGTGGAACTCGTCGAGAGAAAGAGAAGTATCCTTCGGATGAAAGGTGTCGACGTTCTCGATGGAACGCCGCTCATACGCGTGAAGCCGTACGTGTCGAGCTTTGGTCACAGAGCCGATGTCAGAATAGGGTGGCTACAAGGCAAGGCCGAGACGAACCCAGAGCCCCCGGCAGCTAATGCCAGACGTAGGATCTCATCTGGCGGCCATCTCGTAGAGCCGGCTTCCGATGCCCTCCAAGGCTTCCGGCACGCCTGGCAGGTCCGGACGGTCAACTTCGATACAGTACTTGTCAACCCAGAGAGCCTGCAACCATTCTGTTCTATGGCGTAAGCGAAGAGCTTTCTTAATTCCCTCCAAGATACCCTCTGGCTTCCCAGTATCTACGAAGAGGTTATAGCCTGTGCATCGCATCTGAACTACCAGCGAGTGCTCTCGTGCAAGCCGTGCAAGCTCCTCATCGAACTCTCTCGAAAGTATTCTAGGTTCGTGTTTAGGGATAAAACGCAACCTGTAGGGTGCAGTTTCACATCCGAAGTACAACGGTCGATAGTCACCCTGCTTGATCCCCGCCTTTTCCAGTTCGTCTTGAATTTCGAGCCAAGGTTTACCCTGCGTTTTCAGCTGCTTAATCATTTCACATGTCCGTTTGATGACTGATGACATTCTTCTGCAGAACTCCAGGTCGATCTTACGCGGCCTAGTATTATTGAATATCTATTCAAATTAACTCTTTCGACCGCGCTTGGGTCGACACGAGGCCAAGAACTGAGATCAATCTCAGAGCGCCCGAATCTGCTGATTTTGCTGTAATTTCGATGGATTCGCCTATTCTAGGTAGCCACTGCTTGATTGCCTTGCTCTGCTGCCCCATTCTCGTCCTCGTCGGCATCCGGTATGGTCTTGCCCAGGCGGCTCATCTTCATCTTCGCTTCAAGCATCCACTCCTGTTCCAAGATGGGGGACGACCCTGAGATTCATTGCAGAGTTGGTGGCCAAGAAATTCGTTTGAATTGTGTGTGTGCGCACCATGAGACCCGCACACAAGATACATTGGCATTAGGAGTCACATATTCATATAGATAGAAGTTGGAGTTCTCGATCGTGGAGCAAGGACACTGTGGGCGACGAGTGGATAGGCGAAGCCAATTGAGACGCGTTGCGTTGGATTCAACATTGCGCCATAGACGCGTGTTGTTGAGCGTCAGAAGTCATTCAAGAGGAAGCTCTTGACTCTCGGCCACTTGTTCAGTCTATCTAGGATTATTCTGACTAGCTGTCTTGTCTGCTTGTCCAACACTCTCGTGATGAATAACACGATGAAGAAGCTCGTAACAGATATCGAAAGTACGTAGAGCAGCCTAGAGCTGTTGAGTAGCGATATGATCACTGAGAAGATTATCGCGCCCAGCAGACCCATCACTATGTACCTGACTATGAAGTAGAGGTAAAACTCATCGTCCTCGAATTCACTCATGTATCTTCTTCCCTTTCCAAGTTAAATGACATTTCGACCCTGGAACCTACTGGGTCAAGGACCATCAGACAACGATGTAGAATCTGCGCTCGTGCGAACTACTCAATCCACAGAGACCGCATGGAAATCGAACCGAGCGTAACTCTGTCGGCGAAGAAACGGATTCGCTCTTGCCTGTCCTGCAACGCAAGGGCATAGAGCAATGGCAGATAGTGCTCATTCGTCGGTACCGATAAGCGCGCTGCTTGCCCCAGATCCTGATAGTGTATGATCGAGGCATGGTCGCCTGACAAGATCGACTGCTTGATGGCTTCATCGAATTCTATCGCCCAATCATACGCCTTGCCCTGCCAAGCCATCATGCCCAAATTGTGAACGATGTTCCCGCTACCGACGATCAAAATGCCCTTGTTCCGAAGTGGGCGCAGTTCTTTCCCAAGCGCGTAATGGAACGGCGGCGGTTGGGTTCGATCCAGACTGAGTTGGACGACAGGTATATCGGCCATAGGAAACATCCGGCATAAAACGATCCATGTGCCGTGGTCGAGCCCCCAAGCTTGATCCAAACGCACCTGCGTCTTCTGCACTGTCTCCTGAACGAGCCGAGCTAACTCGAGCGAACCTGGCGCAGGATACTTCACTTCGTAGAGCGATTCTGGGAATCCGTAGAAGTCGTAGATCGTTTTGGGTTGCTCCATCGCCGTGACGAGCGTACCGTCGCTTTCCCAGTGTGCTGAAATGCTGAGAATCGCACTTGGCCTAGGCAGGGCTTTGCCCGCTTCCACCCAAGCTCGACTGAATTCGTTGTCTTCAATCGCGTTCATCGGACTTCCATGCCCCACGAACAGGACCGGCATTTTCCTTTCTGAATCGACGAATGTAGCATTTGATCTCTGAAGCGTTTGGGTAACTAGCATTTCCAATGTTCCTCCGTTGTTTTCCCGATGGCTATTCTGTTCTACCTGGATAATAGCACGTGCTGCTTAACGAAGAGGCCGCTTCTCGTCTTGCACCATTTCAGAAGAGATTAAGGGTCACTGATACAGTGTGTACATGTCTGCCGTGACTGGTTTCATGATGATAGTCCTGCGGATCTTTCCGAAGGATGACCTGAAGGACACGTGGGATAGAGTCCTCCGTAACGTGGAGAACATATCCAGTAAACATTGCACGCCGCTCTATGCCTCAATACGAGAAGAAGAGGACTTGATGAGCATCATATATGATGTCAAGGACATCGATGCTTTCGCTGACGTTCTGCTGAAACAGATTCCATCCGCGACAAACTCAGAGAAAACTAGGACCATCACCCTTCTGAAACCGGTCTTTTTCCCAGCGTCAAAGGATAGGCCCAAGCAGCTTGAGAGGTACCAAGTTGCGATACGCGTGGCCTCGGAGAAGCTTGGACACGTGTTTGACATAACCGCGCACTTGGATTATGCTGAGGATCTGTTCCCAACCTATGCGGCCTATTCGTTCGGTGAAGATGACATTCTCTTGTCGATGCTTTCAGCGAGCAGAGAGAAGATTAGAACATTCGTTCGGGAAAAGATCGAATCGCAGAAAGGGGTGCTGGGCGTCGAAGTCGCTCGTATAAGCATCTCGAAGAGACTGGCTCCAGCAGAGATGTGGAAGGATTACAGAGAAAGCAGGTATCTCTCCAAACCTCCCGAGGGGTATGAGGAGTACGATTTCACGGAGACGCGAACCGGATTGTATGCTCGATACATCCGCGAGCGGCTTATCAAATCGAGGACACGTCAGGGTGGCGGATGACCGGCCAATCAGCGAATAGCGCCACGACCGCCGTGGAATACCAGGATAGACTCCCACCCGAGGAGAATCGCGTTCGAACAGATACGATTCTGTCACTTCCAGAAACATCTTGGCTTGTTGGGTTGCACAGCGCCATGCTTTTACTCGGCGCAGGTGGAGACTAGACCGGTGAAACATGAACGCCGTACGCAAAGTACAGAAGATATGGCGGGGTACCCCAACCTTCGAGGGTGCTGGCGTGCGTCTGAAACGCGCGTTCGGATATCAACACGTGCCAGAGCTAGACCCGTTCTTGTTGTTGGATGATTTTCATTCAGATAACGAGCGTGATTACATCGCCGGCTTTCCTTGGCACCCGCACCGTGGTATCGAGACGATAACGTACATGCTTCACGGCAGGGTGGAGCACGGAGACAGCATGGGAAATGGTGGCATCATCCACTCGGATGAAGTTCAGTGGATGACAGCGGGTGGCGGGATTATTCATCAGGAAATGCAAGGGGCCCGGCTTGTTGTGGGGTTTCCAGTTATGGGCGAACCTGCCCGCGTCGCACAAGATGATGGATCCAAGATATCGTGATGTGAAGGCAAGCATGATCCCGGTGGCGACACCCTCCAAAGGCGTTAAGGCAAAAGTCATCTGCGGCAAGGTCGGTTCGGTTGAAGGACCCGTGCGAGACATCGTCATCGATCCCGAATACTTGGATGTGACCCTAGCCCCCAGCGCGCTCCTCTCACACGCTGTTCAGAAAGAACATACCGTGTTTGCTTATGTCGTCGAGGGACTGGGCAAATTCGATGAGACGGAGCGCGACCCCATTGGTGCAGAGAACGTCGCGCTCTTCGGCAAGGGAGACGAGGTGAAGGTGGCAGCGGGAGACAAAGGCGTAAGGTTCCTCCTTGTCTCTGGTAGGCCCCTAGGAGAACCAGTCGCCTGGTACGGCCCTATAGTGATGAACACTCGAGAAGAGTTGCGGATCGCCTTCGAGGAATACGAGAAAGGCACGTTCATCAAGTCTGAGAAACAGTCCAAACCGACGGGCTAGCCAGAGGCTGGGTGGGAAGCGCTTTCCCCATGAGAGTTCAAATTCGGGGACGTTTATCTGGCCAAAGGGGGCAACTTTGCCTAGCTACCTCGCATAGGGGCAAGATACCATGATGAGGGAGAAACGATGATCCGCTTCGAACAGACTCTCACGAATTTCCTGCTCGCTCATCAAGAGAAGCACAAGCGCACCTACAACTTTCTGATCTTGATGGATGCTCTGATTAGTGCGGCGAAGCACATCGAACACTACTATTTGACAGGTGCATTGAAAGGAAACTTGGGATTGGCCGGCGACGTGAATGTACAGGGGGAGGATGTCTTGCGCATGGATCAGATCGCCCAAGAGATCACTGTCCATTATCTGCGCGCCTCCGGCCGAGTGATCCATGCAATCAGTGAGGAATCGGAGAAGATCATCCCGATCAACACTGAAAGTGGCCGCTATTTCGTCTATTTCGATCCGCTGGATGGTTCTTCAAACGTCCCCCATGGCTTGCCGGTCGGTTTCCTATTCGGCATCGCCAAGAAGAACCTCGAGGGGCCTGAGGACGGCCACCTACGAGCCGGAAAGAATTACATCGCTGCCGGCATGTTCGTGATTCCCACGGGCACGTTCACACTCGCGCTCAAGAATGCCGGCACGTGGAGATTTCACACAGACGAAACCATGGACTTTGTGAAACCCGTCCGCATGATCCTTTCGGAGGATACGAAAGAATGGGAATTGTCATTCAACCCGGCTCACCGACACACCTACGCTAAGAATGTTCAGAATTGGATCGAGCAGAATGAGAGGAGATATGTTTTCAGGTACCTCGGCTCCTTGGCCGGGGATTTCCACCGGATCCTTTCCAATGGAGGCATGTTCATGTATCCTGCCATTGTCAATCACCCGAATCCTGAAAAGAACCGGCCCCACGGAAAGCTTCGCCTCATGTACGAGGCCGCTGTCGTAGCCTTCATGTGCCGAGAGGCTGGAGGTACCGCGGTTAATGAGACGGGCACACCGATCCTTGATCTTCAGCCGAAGGAACCGCACCAGCGAACTGCTCTCTATGTCGGTTCGAAGCCGTTGGTAGGCGACATCGCCAAAATTCTACTTGGCTGAGGAAGAGCACCGCTGTCCGATTGGGGAGAACGGTATTGCTAGAAGTCCCGTGACTTCTAGCGTGGGAGTCCTCAGCCCGTCAAGCCAATCACTGCCAAACCGACGATGACGAAGGCGAGCGCTATCACGTGGAGGCGATCCAATTTCTCACGGAGCAGTGCTACAGCCAATACCACGGTCACTAGCGGGTAGGCACTAGATATTGGAACTACAAGAGACGCAAACCCCGCATTCAGTGCAAAGGAGAAGGCGAAAACACCACAGACGTTCAGCGCAAGTGCCGCCCACCGAGAACCCATGCGGTGCGCGAAGCATCGCCTGCTCGCGATGGCTCCGGTCTAACCCGTCGAAACGATACATAGGCAAATGGCACAATCAACGATGAGACCACGTAGAATCCGAATATGTTCCCAGGACCGACCGCATTGATCGCCATCTTGGATGTCAAACCCCAGAAACCCCACAGCACGAACGCGAACAGGGCAAAGAAGAGGGATCTCCTCGGCATCGCGTGCTCTGAGCCGGGGTTCGGTTCGTATGACAGGGCTATCACACCGCCGATTATCGCGACGAGCGATATCGCCTGGGT
>Ga0116202_10000151_pt1 | contig 35601 bp, 37 predicted proteins | sample LakKivw325mmetaG_FD_94479 | JGI IMG/M metagenome (GOLD analysis project Ga0116202, IMG submission 94479) | Anoxic lake water microbial communities from Lake Kivu, Rwanda to study Microbial Dark Matter (Phase II) - Lake Kivu water 325m metaG | ecosystem: Environmental > Aquatic > Freshwater >... | reverse complement strand
GTCCTGAGACGCCAGTATAACCATTCCGGCAGCTATCAGCATGAGGAACTTGAAGAATAGAGCGAAGTTATCGATAGCCAGCATCCGGCCGAAAATATCGACGCCGGGGCCGTCCCACATGGCAACGGTGAAACCAGCAGCAACTATTATACCGGCCACGCTGATAACAGCCAGGACTCCCTTTCGTTTGATGAACAGGTCAAGCAAAATAACTGCCAGAGCGAAAGCCAGCAGGCTTAGCTCTGGAGCCAGATAACTAATTTCACTTAATGGCATAAATTAATCCGTCCTAAAAACCTAGTAGCCTGGTTATGGGCTCAACTCCCATCTGAATAATATTGGTCAATACCGGCGGATAAATGCCGACCAGCATAATGGCGCCCACGAAAATAAAGATACAAATCTTGTCGACGGTAAAAGCGTCGGGCAGCTTGTTGAATTTCTCGCGCGGAGAACCGTAAAAAACGCGCTGCAGCATCCACAGAATGTAGCCCGCAGTCAGCACGATACCGAACACAGCCAGCAAGGTCCACAGCTTCATCAGGCCAACAGCCTGGCTCGAGAAGCTGCCGACAAAAGTTATAAACTCGGCCGCAAAACCGCTGGTTCCCGGCAGGCCTAGCGAAGCCAACCCGGCGATGGTGAATACAACCACGATAACCGGCATCTGCCGCGCCAGCCCACCCAGGTTGTCCAGGTTTCGGTCGTGGGTCCGGTCGTATACCAACCCCACCATGGCAAACAAAAGGCCGGTGATAATGCCGTGGCTTACCATCTGTAGAACGGCTCCGGTTATGCTAATCTGGGTCAAGGCAAATATCCCGAGAAGTACGTAGCCCATGTGGCTGACACTGCTGTATGCAATCAGCCGTTTCAGGTCCTTTTGCCTCAAGGTTACTGCAGCACCATACAGTACGCTGACAACAGCCAGTATCACCAGCATCGGCGCATACTGGCGGGCTACCTGAGGGAAGATAGACACGCATAATCGAATCATGCCGTAACCGCCCATCTTAAGCAGTGCGCCCGCCAGAATCACGCTGGCTGCCGTCGGTGCATCGGTATGGGCGTCAGGCAACCAGGTATGCAGCGGGAACATCGGCAGCTTAATAGCGAAACCCGTGAACAGCAGGAAAAACATGGCCGCCAATGGAATCACGGCGTGGGCCGACGACATGCCGGTCAGCTCCAACATATTCAGGCTGCCGCTAGTAAAATAAATGCTCAAAATACCGGCCAGCATCAAGGCGCTGCCGGTCAGTGTGTATATAACATACTTAATAGCCGAGTATTCTTTCCGGCCACCTCCCCAGACCGAGATGAGGAAATACATAGGAACGAGTTCGAGTTCCCAGAAGAGGAAGAAAAGGACCAGGTCAAGGGACATAAAGACACCGAGTATGCTGGTCTCCAGCAGCAACAGCCAGATGAAGTATTCTTTTGGCCTGAGGTCGATGTGCCACGATACCAGTACAGCCAGCACGCCCAGGAACGTCATCAATATGACCAGCGGCAGGCTGATGCCGTCTACTCCGAGGTGGTAGAAAGCATTGATTGCCGGAATCCAGGACAGTTTCTCTTCAAATTGAATCTGCCCGATTGCGCCGCTGGTGCGGTTGAAAAAGTAAAAGACGGCTACCGACAAAATAAAAGAGGCCAGCGTGAATATCAGGGCCGTGATTTTAATGGTCTTATGCTGCGGCCTGGGCCACAGGGCAATAATCACCAGCCCGACTACCGGCAGGAAAAGTATTGTCGACAGATACGGAAAACTCAAATCAAATTACCTCAGGGTTTCCCCTGTCATTGCGAGGAGTCCTTCCCGAATGGGAAGGATGACGTGGCAAACTCGTCAATCCATTCAGCTCTAATCGCAATGACGCACTACGATTCATATTCAACTCTCGGCCCTAACCAAACAAATAAAAGCACACGGCAATGGCCACGACGCCCACCGCAATGGCTATACCATAGGCCTGCAGCTGGCCGGTTTCGGCCTTCCTTATGGCTCCGCCGGTTTCGATGGTGCCGGTTGCCACACCGTTAACCGCGCCATCGACCACCCGCGAGTCAAAGAAGCTCAGCCCTTTAAATATACCATCGACCAGTACCCGGACCACGATAACTTTTTCATATAGCATATCCAGCCAGTATTTATTTAATAGAAGGTTATACACAGGCTTAAACACCTTGCCCACGGATTCAGTCGATATCCACTTGGCACTGTACATAGCATACGCCAGGAAAATACCCAGTAAGGCCACGATTAGTGATGCCAAAGGCAGCGGATTAGACAGAACACCGAAGAAACTCTGTATAAAGGGTGGAGCTTCTTCGGCGACTGCATGTCCTAAGAATTTCTCGAACGCGCCGTTGACATTTAGCCAGCCTGATACAATCGACAGGAACGCCAGAATCACCATCGGAATGATCATAACTTTCGGCGATTCGTGCAGTTTATGACCGTGACCGCTGTGGCTTGATGCCGCGCCGCCGCGGTATTCACCGCCAAAAGTGAGGAAAATAGCGCGAAACATGTAAAAAGCTGTCATAAATACGGTTATAATTGCGAGTGAGAACAATATCGGGTTGTTCGCCAGCGCATAGGCCAGTATCTCGTCTTTGCTCCAGAATCCCGCTAGCGGCCAGATGCCGGACAGGCTAATGGCAGCTATAAGAAATGTGGCAAATGTCCAGGGCATTGCCTTGCGCAGGCCTCCCATCTCGCGCATATCGAAGGTGCCGGTGCTGTGATTTACACTGCCAGCCCCGAGGAATAGCAATGCCTTAAAGAAAGCATGGTTGAATAAGTGAATGATACCGATAGCGACGCTGCCGACTCCAAGTCCCAGCATCATATAACCCAGCTGGCTGATAGTGGAATAAGCCAGTACGCGCTTGATATCGGTCATTACCAGGCCCATGCTCGCCGCGAAAATGGCTGTAAAACCGCCGATAATAGCCACCGTCGTTAATGCCACTGCTGAATGCTCGAACAGCGGGAATGTCCTGGCCACCAGGAAGACGCCGGCGGCCACCATGGTAGCGGCATGTATCAGGGCGCTGACTGGTGTCGGGCCTTCCATGGCATCGGGCAGCCAGACATGCAGCGGGAACTGCGCCGATTTACCGATTGCGCCGGAGAAAATACCGATAGCCGCCCAAGTCAGGACCGTGCCGGCAAGGGCTCCGGAGATTGCCAGGGCCTGCAATTGTCCGATATCGAACGTGCCGGTATTGTAGAAAAGCAACAGAATTGCCGCCAGGAAACCGAAATCACCGAAGCGGGTGACGATGAATGCTTTCTTGGCCGCATTGGCCGCCGCCGGTCGGTGAAACCAGAATCCGATTAGCAAATAAGAACCCAGTCCCACGCCCTCCCAGAAGAGGAACATAAATACCAGGTTGTTAGCGGAAACCAAGCCTAACATGCAGAAGGTAAACAGGGACATAAAAGCAAAATAGCGATGGTAACCCGGGTCTCCGTGCATATAACCCTGGGAATATATCTGAACCATCAAGCTGACAAGGCTGACGACTACCAGCATCGTGGCCGATAAAGAATCGATAAGCAGCCCTACGTGGATACTCAGGTTACCGACAACCACCCACTGAATGTCCGGTATCTGCAGGTGATGGCCGGGAGTGGCCAGCACTTCCAGCAGCACCCACAGCGAAAGCAAGAATGACCCGCCGATGGCGCCGATGGTTACGTAGCCGCCCAGTCTGGGCCGGTTATTAAAGAAAGGACGAAGAATAAAAGAAATGATTAGAAACGATAAAAACGGCAGCAGAAGTATCAGCCAGGGAATCTGGTAAGGCATTACAGCTTCCTCAAGACCTCCTGGGCCACATGTATTTTCTCTTTGGATACATATATTTTGTAGGTCGCCCTTTCCCCGGTGTCAGGTTTCTTGTCAGGGTCAGGCAGTATGCGCGTGGGTATGCCTTCGCCTTCGAAGTATTCCTTCCACATCTCGGCTATTATCAAGTTAGGCGCACTTTTTATCTGGCTCCACATGTTTTACCACTTCATTAAATCGAATTTATCGACGTCGACGGACTCACGCCGGCGATGGATGGTAATTATGATTGCAATACCGACCGCTGCCTCAGCCGCGGCCACGACTATGACAAAGATAGCGAATATCTGTCCCGTAAGGAACATGGGTACGATATATCGGGAGAAAGCCACCAGGGCGATATTGACTGCGTTAAGCATAATTTCGATGCACATCAAAATGACCACCGCATTGCGTCTGGCCAGCACACCATAAAGACCGATGCAGAAGAGCACCGCCGATAGAACCAGATAATGCGCGAGCCCGACAGTCATTCCTATTTCTCCCTCATCAGCACGATGGCGCCGAGAATTGCTGCCAGAAGCAGCACGGCACTGATTTCCACCGGCAAAATATAGCCACCCTGGCTGAACAGGCTGTTGCCAATAGCTACGGTAGTGGGCTGCATTGGCGGTTCGGTGCTGGTCGGCCATTTAGTGCTGACCACTGTAAATATCATCGTTCCCAGAAGCAGCACGCTTACCACCAGGGCCGGTATGCGTAATTTGCCCGGTGGATTGCCATGCCACACGTCGCGCGTCAGCATCACCGCCACGATTATCAGTATTGAGACGGCTCCGACATAAATAAGTATCTGGACCACCGCCAGGAAATCGGCGTAGAGAGTTATGTACAAGACAGCGATGGTTAGAAACAGAAACACCAGAGACAGGGCTGCTCTGAAAACGTCCCGAAGAATGACGACGGCCAGCGCGGCGCCTACGGAGACAATCGCCAGCAGCCAGAAAACTATATCAGACACCGCGCCCTCTCTTTTTGCTCAAACCCAGCCAGTTTAGTTTTTGCCCGCCTTCCTTCAAATTCCAGTTGACCAGCAGGTTTTGCTTGGGCAATCCGGCTTCAATCAACGGGCGCGCATAGCCGCTGGGCTGCCTTACATCGGATAGTTGAAGCTGTTCTTTGCTCAAAATCACGTCGCTGCGCCGGTACTGGGAACGTTCGTAGCCTCTTCCCATGGCCAGAGCGTTGTACGGGCAGGCCTCGACGCAAAGGCCGCAGAACATACAGCGGCCGCAGTCAACCTCGAATTTATCCACCACGTAATTATTCTCCGAGCCTACATGTGTCACAATCTCTATATTGCCCTGTGGACAAGCCCTGGCGCAGGTGGCACAGCCGGTGCACCTGTCCAGATACCAGACCAGCTCGTTACCCCTGATTCGACGGGACACAGACAGCTTCTGTTCAGGGTATTGCACCGTAATCGGCGGCCTGAACAGGTGCTTGAAGGTTAAAGCCATTCCCTTGGCAATGCCGATTCCGTATCGCTCAAACTTCAACGCGACCGCCTCCCAAGGTAAACAGTCTCGACCACAACAAGACCAGGATGCCGGCGGCAGCAATATTTACCACCACCAGTATCCAGAGATTGATTTCCGGCAGCCACAGCACTTCAGCGGCCACAATAAACAGGTTAATTATGGCCATTGGCAGCAGGCCTTTCCAGGCAAAACCCATTAACTGGTCTACGCGCAGCCTGGGCAACGTGGCACGCATCCAGACAATAGTTCCGAACACCAGGAAGACCTTGATGATAAACCACAGAATTGGGGGCAGAAACGGGCCTTTCCAGCCGGATAGAAATAGCGTAGTAACTATACAGGCATAGGCCAGCGCATGGCCGTATTCCCCGAGATAGAACATGGCGAATTTCATGCCCGAGTACTCGATATGGTAACCAGCCACAATTTCGGAGTCTGCTTCCAGCAGGTCGAACGGGCTACGATTCATCTCGGCAATCGTACACAGGAAAAATATGACAAAACCCAGCGGCTGCAAAATGATATACGGTATGGTCTGCGATTCGACGATTTCTGTCATTGATAGTGATCCGGCCATTAATACCACTCCAATAATGGCCAGCACTAAGGGGAATTCATAGCTCACCATCTGGGCCACAGTTCTAAAAGCCGCAATTAAGGCATACTTGTTATTTGAAGCCCAGCCCGCGGAATAGATACCGATAGCGGACACGGCGCTCACCGCTACCACATAAACAATGCCCACGTTCAAGTCTGACAGGATGGCGCCCTGACTTATAGGCACCACCGCGAAAATCAACAACACGGGCACAAAGACAATGACCGGAGCCAGCCAGTGAATAATTTTGTCGGCCTTGGCCGGCACGATGTCTTCTTTCATCAATATTTTGGCCGCAGTAGCCAGCGGCTGAAATATTCCCTCAGGGCCGAGGCGATTCGGACCCAAGCGTATCTGAAATCTGCCCAGCAACCGACGCTCGAACCAGATGAAGACGATAACCAGGACGAGAACGAAAGCCAGGACGACGATTATACCTACCAGGCCGGCCACCAGATAAGCCGCCCAATCAGGCCAGTTCATGCCATCCAGAAACAATCTAAAGTTTTGCAGCAGAGTCATTATCGGTCTATCTCTCCCAGCACGACATCTATGCTGCCGAAAGTAACTATCAGGTCGGCTATCTTCCAGCCGACCACCATATCTTTCAAAGCCGTCAGGTTAATAAGCGTCGGTGGATGTATATGAAATCTATAAGGCGCGATAGAGTTATCGCTAACCAGGTAAAAGCCAAGCTCTCCCTTGGGCGCTTCTATATGCCCGTAAGCTTCACCAACCGGCGGACGAAGCAACTGGGGAACGTCGGCAATAACTTCGCCTTTTGGTAACTGAGCCATGGCCTGTTCCAAAATGCGAAGGCTCTGCCTCATCTCCTGCATCCTCACCCAGTATCGGTCGTAGTTATCCCCTGCTGCCCCTATAGGTATGTCGAAATCAAACCGGTCGTATATGGAATAGGGATCGGCCTTGCGTGTATCCCACTTAACCCCGCTGGCCCGGAGCACCGGTCCGCTGGCGCCGATATCTATGGCGGTTTCCTTGGGCAGTACACCCACACCCTTAGTTCTTACCAGCACGATCTCATTGCTGGCTATGAGCTGGTCGTACTCGTCGAGAAATCCGGGCATTTCTGTCACAAACTTCTTCATGGCCGGCAGGAACTCCTCGGGTATATCGTGGCTCACGCCGCCGATCCTCATATAGTTGTAGGTCAGTCGCTGGCCGCATACCATCTCGAACAGGTCCAAAAGCTTTTCCCTCTCGCGCCACATGTACAGCACCGGCGTCATCATGGCGCCCAGGTCGTTAAGGAAGAAGCCGACCGCCATAAGATGGCTGGAAATCCGCATCGATTCGGCCATAATTATGCGGAGGTATTCAGCTCTCTCCGGGATTTTGATTCCGGCCAGCTTTTCTACCGCCAGTACGTAGGCCAGGTTGTTCGTCAGCGACGCCAGGTAATCGAGCCTGTCGGTTAAGGGGATTATCTGAGTATAGGTACGATTTTCCCCCATCTTCTCTATTCCGCGATGGAGGTAACCGATTACCGGCTCCACATCCACGACCACTTCGCCGTCCAGAGTCACCTTCATACGGAAGACGCCGTGGGTCGAAGGGTGCTGCGGCCCCACGTTAAGAATGAACGGCTCGGTTTGTAATGCCATTTATAGATAATCCCTTCGCAGCGGGTATCCTTCAAAGCCTTCCCACAACAACAGGCGCTTCAAATTGGGATGCCCCATGAAGATAATGCCCATCAGGTCATAAGCCTCGCGCTCCATGAAATCAGCCGCGCGCCACAGCTTGGTTACCGACGGTACCGCCGGATTTTCGCGATCGTAGCATCTTGTCTTCAACACCAGGCTGTAGTTATGCTCCAGAGAAACCAACCGGTAGACAACCTCAAAATAGTCTGTATAGTCAACCGCGGTCAGGTCACCCAGGTAGTTAAAATCAAATTCCGGCGCTTTTTTTAGAAATTCGGCAACCTGAAAAAGAGAATCGCTGTTGACTATGACCGCCGTTTTATCAGCCACGGCAACGGCGCTGGGATAGGCTTCATTTATTTTCTTGGCGACCTGCTCGCCTGCTAAAGCCGTGGTCACGGTTTCTTTATGCTCCCCTTAACGATTTTCTGGTGCAGTCTGGTAATACCGTATATCAGCGCTTCAGGCCTCGGTGGGCATCCCGGCACATATACGTCAACCGGAACGATTCGATTGATGCCTGGCACCACGCTGTAAGATTCTCTAAAAGGCCCGCCGCTGATAGTGCACTGTCCCATGGCGATGACCCATTTGGGCTCAGCCATCTGGTCATAGACCTTTCTTAAAGCGGGCGCCATCTTCCAGGTCAGCGTACCGGCTACAATCATCACGTCTGCCTGGCGAGGCGACCAGCGGAAGATATCCATGCCGTAACGGGCGATATCGAAACGTGACGTCGCCATGCCAATCATTTCGAAAGCACAACATGCCAACCCGAACATAAGCGGGAACAGGGACCTAGAACGTGCCCAATCGACGATATAGTCCACCGAGGTTACCAGAACGTTGCGCTGAATCTCCTGGTCTATCCAGCTGTCAGGGTCCGGAATCGGTCGCTGGGATGCGGCAATCAGCTGCTCGATTCTTTTGCCCTCAGCTATATCGATATCATTTGGCAGAGCCAGATACTTCTCTACTTCCATTCCAGTGCACCTTTCAGCCAGGCATAAACATAACCTACCAGGAGAATTACAAAGAAAATTCCGACGGCGACGAGCCCGTACAGGCCCAGCCCCTTAAGATTGACCGCCCATGGATAGAGAAATACGGTCAACACATCCAGCGCCACGAACATCACGGCAAAAAAGTAATATCGAAAGTTGAACTGTACCCACGTTTTGCCGATGGTTTCCATGCCGCATTCGTAAGTGGACTCCTTGGCCGGACTTCTTTTCCTGGGGACTATTTTTAAATATCGTAAGGTAACCGGCAGCAGCAATGTGGTCAGGGTGAACAGTATACCTACGATAAGTAGTATACCAACGTAACCGAAATCAGCTATCAAATGCTCAAGCCTCCTGTGGCTTAGTTAGTTTACTCTGAAAAACCCGGCTTTTCCTATGTCCCAAAGTCCGATTTTAACATTGGGCCACTAGGGCAAAAGCAATGCTGTCTTGAAAGGCCGCTGCAGTATAACATACCCCAGCAAACAAGGGCAAAGCTGAAAATACCGTTTGGAAAACGACTAAAGCTTGACTACATGGAAAGGCACTGTATAATTATAAAACTGACATAATAAAATGCGCATTACTGGAGGACTGGCCAGAGGACAACAATTGACCGTGCCCAAGAGCGGACCTATCAGGCCGACAACGGACAGGGTCAGGGAAGCTATCTTTTCCATCCTGGCACCCGTGACCGCGAGGCCGTTTCGTGGCCTGGACTTAAATGCCGGTACCGGTGCGCTGGGCATTGAAGCTCTCAGCCGCAACGCTGATTGGATGGATTTTGTTGAACAGGAACCCCGATATTGTGCTATCATTAAACAGAATTTGAAAAAGGTCGGATTTTCACACAAAGCTCACGTCTATTGCTGCAGCACGGCCAAGGCTATGACGTTTCTAAAGGACAAATACGATATCGTGTTTATGGACCCGCCCTATTCCGACTCATCTATAAACCAGGTGGCTGAACAGCTGGCTGGTTCGGGAATTGTTGATAAGGAAACGGTGCTCGTGATTTCCCACGCCAGCCGCGTTCCGCTCCAGGACAGTTATAACGGAATGCCGAGGGTCAAAGAAAAGAAGTATGGCGATACCTGCATATCCATCTATCAAAAACACAACCCCGGAAAAGGAGGTTAAACGTTGGTCACAGCTATCTATCCCGGCAGCTTCGACCCCGTCACTCATGGACACCTAGATATTATTAAGCGCGCCTCATCGATATTCGATAAAGTGGTAGTCGGTGTCTATGACAGGCCGGAGAAACGGCTGCTTTTCTCGACTCAGGAACGCGTGCAGATGGCTGAGAAGTCTGTGTCACATCTTAAGAATGTAAAGGTGTTACCCTATTCCGGACTAACCGTAGATTTTGCCAAGACCGCAGGGGCGCAGGTCTTAGTAAGAGGGCTGAGGATGAGCTCTGATTTCGAACGTGAATTCGAAATGGCTATGATGAACAAGAAGCTGGCGCCGGACCTGGAGCTGGTCTGTTTTATGGCAAGCCTGCAATACCAGTTTCTGAGCTCTAGCCTGCTTAAAGAAGTTGCCCAGCTGGGAGGCTGCCTCGAAGAAATGGTACCCGAACACGTGGCCAAAGCCTTGAGGCAGAAGTTTGCCCCGGAATTTTCACGACGTTAAAGGTATACAATATCCCGGGCTTCAGTAAATGGGATTGTGATAAGCGACCTTAATAAAAACTAGGAGGTTCAATTTAAAACATGGCGTACAAAATTACCGAAGAATGTATCAGCTGTGGCGCCTGCGAACCGGAATGTAAAAATCAGGCAATCAAAGAAGGGGAATCGATATACATTATCGACCCGGACAAATGCACCGAATGCGTCGGCTGGTTTTCATCCTCTAAATGCGCTGAGGTTTGCCCCGTAGATTGTTGCATACCCGATCCAGACCATAAGGAAACAAAAGAGCAGCTTCTGGAAAAGTGGAAGAAGCAGAATCCTGGCAAGACCCCCGAAGCCACTTAGGCGGCCAGCAGCGTCTCAAATTGACTGCCGGAACGACGGCATTCCAGAGTTTATTTGAATGCTTACCATCGATTTTGACCTCATTGAGCTAAAAGATGGCGAGCGAGTTCTGGACGTAGGCTGCGGCGAGGGCAGGCATACCTGGGAAGCCTGTAAACGTAATTCCGGCCTGGTTTACGCCCTCGATATCGAAGAAGACAATCTGAAAAAGGTCCACTATTCCCTTTTTCTTATGGAACAAAAAGGAGAGGTCAGGGGGAAATGGCTTCTTACCAGAGGCAATATAACCAGCCTGCCTTTCGCTGACGGTTCCTTCGATAAAGTTATTTGCTCCGAGGTCCTGGAACACATACCCGACGATCACCAGGCTATCAGTGAGTTGGTGCGGGTATTAAAAGACAACGGCACGCTGGCTGTCAGCGTACCGTCCTATTTACCGGAAAGCATTATCTGGAAGCTATCCAAAACGTATCATAGCAAGCCCGGAGGTCACATAAGGATTTACAAAACCGGCGAACTTGTAGCAAAGCTCAAGCAGCACGACCTCCTACCATACGCCACCCGCCACAAACACGCCCTGCATTCATTCTACTGGATATCCAGGTCGTTCTTCGGGGTGGAAAATGAGAAAGCGCGACTACCTGCTTTATATTATAAGTTCCTGGTCTGGGATATAAAAAGGAAAAGCAAGCCGGTTCGGCTTATAGATGACTTCTTAAATAAATTTTTTTCCAAGAGCCTGGTACTGTACGCCCGGAAAAATCACATCTAGCTAGATTTCCGGGATTTTGCTTACATTACGGCGATTTCCCTTCGCTTTGCACTTCATTACCACAACGTCGCTGATTTGCGGAAAATGTCGGGCTATTTTGTCAAGAAAATTCAATATGGCAAGCGACATATTTTTCGGAATCTTGGCCAGGAATAATCCCCACCAGGGCAAGCCGAAGAGCAGCGACACTCCCGAAGCGCTTTCCACTTCAAGATGTTCTTTGGTCAACTTATTGAGAAGCGTGTAATCGAATCTGTAAGTATGGTCTTCAGGCACTTCCCATGGCATCCTCATATCAGGCGCTTTGAAACCGAATGTTTTTCTGAGCCGCCATATCAGCCTGGCCAGTCTGAACCCCAGACTGTCGAAATTGGCTACTGCAATCATAGCCCTGCCTTCCGGTTTCAGTATCGAGGCCATCTGTTTTATGACCGCATCCGGCTGCGGAAAATGGTCCAGGGCTCCTTTGCATGCTACCTTATCCATAGTCCCCGTTCTGAATGGGACATTCTCGCCGATACCGCGTACCAGACTCATGCCGGCTCCGTTTTCAGACAGGTATCTTTTAGCGTAGCCTAACATCACCGGCGACGGCTCAAGACCGATAACCGTGGCGCCCTTTTGGGCCATCTCCACGCCATCGATACCGCGGCCGCATCCGATATCCAGTATTAATTCGCCCGGCAGAGCGTCGACAGTCTGAAGTGTAACTTCGTTCGTCCGCCGCAATAAAAAATCGACATCGGGATAAAGCACATCGGGGAACAGGTCGCGGTCGTCCCATTCCAGATCGAACCGACAACGCTCACTGTCATCACGGGGAGTCCTTCCCGAATGGGAAGGACGATGGGGCCATCCAGTGCGAATTTTGTTCATCTGAGTAGCCACGGGGTTTAACCCCGTGGCCCTTTCCACTCGTAAGACCGCAAAATAAAAAGCGGTTTATTTAGTTCCCAGGGCTTTCGACTTGTTATATGCAGCTATGACGGCCTTTAGCAGCAGGGAACGCAGGCCGCCCGTCTCCAGTTGTAGCAATCCTTCACTGGTGGTCCCACCTGGAGACGTCACCATGTTTTTCAATTCCGCCGGGTGCTTGCCCATAACTTCCAAGGCACGGGTCGACCCCAGAACCGTCTGTATCACCAGCTTTTCAGCCATGTCGCGGGGCATTCCGATGTGAACGCCGGCATCCACCAGGGCTTCGATGATGAGGAAGACATAAGCGGGCCCGCTGCCACTTAAAGCCGTGGCCATATCTATGTATTTTTCACTGCTGACGAATATTTCCTTGCCCATAGCGGCCAGAATGGACTGAGCCATGTCCTTTTGTTTCTGGTTCACCTCGGCGGTAGCTGTCCACACGGTCATACCCTCCCCGACCTGCGCCGGCATATTCGGCATGGACCGGACTATAAGTGAATGTCCCAACCCTTCTTCCAGGGTATCAATAGTAGCGCCGGCAATAATCGACAGCACCAGTTGTTTGGCAGACAGCCCTTTCAATTCGGGAAGGACTTTGGACATCTCTTGAGGCTTTATGGCCAGCACCACAACCTCGGCTCCTTTGACTGCTTCCTTATTGCTGGATACATTCTTAATCCTATATTTCTTTTTTAAAATGTCACGGCGGGCTTCGCTGACATCGCTTATTGTAATGTCATCAGGCCTGGCCACTCCTTTGGCCAGCAAGCTTTTTATTATGGCCTCACCCATATTACCCCCACCGATAAAACCTATCTTCATTGCTGTCTCCTTTCGCCGAAAATAGCCCGCCCGATTCTGAGCATGGTCGATCCTTCTTCCACCGCCACCTCAAAATCATCGGTCATACCCATCGATAGATGTTTAAGCCCCAGTGAGTCCCGCATCTCCCGCAATTTACGGAATACAGGCCTGACCTCTTCAGGTTCGGCCGTCATGGGCGCCACCGTCATCAAGCCCATCAGGTTCAAATTAGGCAACTGCCTCATTTCCTTTACTGCCGGTGCCACCTCATCCGGCGAAAAACCCGCCTTCGTCGACTCGCCGGAAACATTGACCTCCAGCAAAATGGGCAATTGCTTTTTCGCCAGCCTGTTCAAAATACCGGCAAGCCTTATCGAGTCTACGCTGTGGATTATGTCAAATATCTCCAGGGCGGCTTTGGCCTTATTGCTCTGCAGGTGCCCCACCATGTGCCAGGTAACAGTCGGTCTTAAATCAGAGACCTGCGCAATCTTTCCTTCCGCCTCCTGAACCCGGTTCTCGCCGAAATCTATTATGCCCAGGTCAAAAGCCGTCCTTATTACGGAAGCCTCAAACCCCTTGGTGATCGCCACCAGGGTTATCTCTTCGGGCGACCGCCGGCTGCGTTCGCATGCCCGTTCGATTCGCCTCCGTACTTCTAGTATATTCTCTGCAATGTCCACCGCCCACTATTCTAGCACACCTCACAACCCGTCATACGCGATATGCTGTCAAACACCTCTCCCTTTCGCGAAAGGGAGATTGAGAGGGATTTTGCCGGTGGCAAGGGGGAAATCCCCCTTGATCCCCGTTTTTTCTCGGGTGGAATTATCTTCAAATATTATGGTTTCTTAAATCGGACCGTATAGTTGAAGAAATTCCCCGATATGTTGTCTACCACAAAACCGGCTGCCTCGCCCAATTTGATGGTGGTAGACTTCCACGGATAGTCGGGGTCGGGAAACAGCTCGGCGACCGCTAGAAAGCCGCCCGGCCTCAATACTCGCTTAACCTCGGCCAAAGCTTTATTTCTATCGGGTATCTCCTGAAGCACAGTTACCATGTATACCAAATCGAGCGACCCATCATCGAAAGGTAGTTCATAAGCACTACCCCGGATTAACTTGATATTGGGAATATCTTTGTTTTCCGGGCGGGATAGCTTGTTTTCCAGCTGCTTCAGCATATCGGGCTGTATATCGAGGGCATTGACCATACCTGCCGGGCCGACCGCGCGGGCGACGTAGGTGGTGAAAGCACCGCTACCGCAGCCGAGGTCCAGGACCTTCATCCCTTTCTTGATGCCGCTGCGCTCTATCATCTGCTCCGGCGGTTGTATTTTCCGCCTATAACCACTATCGAGGAGCTGCCCTATAAACGCCGGCGCCGGAAAATGCACCAGCTTGCGGATTATCTTGGCAACGGTGATCCAAAAGATGGGAAATACCAGGATGCACACTGTAACTATTAATATAACCTTCACTAATGTTAATGACATGCCACGCAGTTCCTTAAGTAAGTCAATAATCCTGTACTGAACTATCAGAAATTTCCTTAAGAGGAAATACCTCCTCCGCCACCCTCGTTAGTCTTTCCGCTTTTCCATCCGGTCCTTCCTTCAATAGAAATGCTATTTGGAGCATTCAACATTTTTCTTTCTGACTGGCAAACTTTTTTAAAGATACAGTATCTGTCGCTTCTAAAAATCAACCTATCCTGTGGGACTAAACTTTCCAATCTTCTTTCTGCTATCTCTCTTTCTGGCGGACAAATGCGTTTGCTTGGTCTGCAAGCTATCTTGCCAAGTCTAAAGATCAAGTAGTCCATTGATGCCGGTGTTGGGGGTCTATGATTTCTTGGGATCTCTCCCCACTTTTCCCATACCTTTCTCCATGATTCACGGTTCAATCTGTCCACCAATGAATATTGATAGCAAAAAACATCTAAAAAACTCGCAAGTAAAGGAATGCGAAACCGGAGAATCCCTGTTCTCAAAGCCACCCTCATAGTATTTTTATCACTCATAACGTCCAATTTCTCTACATTTCTTTTGTATTTCCATACACCTAAATCAGCCATATCTCTTAAGAACATGTGAGACTTCTTAGTAGAAAAGCCATATTTTTCCTCCTCCGTCAGCGAATCCACTATTTTAACGACATCTCCGTCATGAGTCTTGTTAATTTCATAAGCTGATGAGTGGTATTGCTCGACAAGTAGTTTTGCAGCATTCAACATCCATGGTTTTCGTTTATCTCTCTGCGACTGCGCCCCGAGGAAATTAAGAAGTTCATCCACTAATAAAGCATTCTTCACTACTTTTTCCGGCCTAAAGCAATTAGGATGTCTTTTATAAAATTCAAATGGATTGCTTCGCGCATGGACATCGATATTGAAATCTTGGATAGCTGTAAAGAACCTCACATTAGCAATTTCTTCTTTGGTCAAATCAAGTGTGTCTAATTGGACTTTAATTGTATTGCTTTTATAAATATCTTCTAACACTTTGGCTACTATCGAACACTCTCTGTTCTGATCTATTACTGGGGATAATACCTTTTCGTGATTTTCTTGCCAGTATTTATGAAATTCCGATATATATTCAACCGGTAAAGTTTTTCTACGTTGGTACAGGAATTTATTAATCTCATTTAATATACTTGCAGCCAATCCAAATTCATCCTGTCCTAGAAACCTCTGAACTTCAAATTCTAGGCCGCAAAGCTGTGTCAGTTTTTTAAGAAATATGAGAAAATCAGACATCTCTCACCTCCACCTTAAAGTACTGCAACGGCTAAATTTATTTGCTCATCGCCTTGCTTTTTCATATACCAGCAAAAACTGATGAGTTATTCTTAAAAAATCTCTCGAAGCCTTAGGCTCAGGTACCAGCGCATCATTTGTTACGATAATAACCTCTTTCAACCAGAGACTATCATGTGGCAAAGAATCTACTATTCGTTTAGCCAATGGTTCTATATACCCATTTATCCTTACATCCTGTGTTTGGATTACAATAAATCCCCCTAGTGTTACCTTTTGCAATTCATAAATTACTATTTCTTTTGCCTTCTGCAAATAACACTCAACTTCTGCCCGAGGGGGATTACTAGCCAGAAATGGTGATTTGATAAAGAGCAACCCCTTCTTGTCTTTAGTAAGGCAAGCATCACTCTCAGAATGTGAAACAAAAGTTATCGTCGAGTATCCAGCCCCATTCGAATATCTATCAATTACATTCTTATTCAAACGCGCTTCTAAATCCTTTTCCGGCAAGACCCATACAGTTGTTGTTTCAAGCTCATCTAACTTTTTTTTGAGAGCTGGCTTTGCCAATGTGGGAATTATCAAAGCGTAATCAGCCAAGCTCTCTCCTACACTCAACTGATTTGACGACTCAGGCTTTTCAAAAATCGGTAAATATTCATGTGCTAATAGAAGAAAGTTATTCTTTAGACTACTGGTGTACCAAAATCCTGTCGTCTTGCAGTTGTGTTGGCGCTTAATCACAAGCTCTCTAAGTTTAAAACCCGCGTTTAAATAAACATTTATCAGAGCGAAACCCAAAGGAACTACATGCTTCTTTCTTCTCATGTCACCTATTAAAATCGCGCATTGTCTACCTGGTTTGAGCACTCTATAGCTTTCCTTCGCAACTTTGGACATTTCATTCAGAAAATTATCCATACTGTAAAATGATAAATCACCTGGTTTGAAATCAGTGTATTGAATAATATCGGAATATGGAGGATGTGCACAGATTAAATCCACGCAATCATTTTCTATAGAAGATAAGTCTCTCGCATCCCCAACCAATAGTTGAGGTTCATAAATACCCTTTGAAATTCGCCCGTCAGTAAGCGCCAATTGATTAGTATTTATCTTGAAGTTGACATTCTGCCGAGCAAGTTCAATAGCCTTGTCATTTATATCTATCGCTGCGCATCTTCTACCAAGTAATTTAGCCTCGACAGCCGTCGTCCCCCCACCACAAAAATAATCTAGGACTAGTTCACCTGGTTTAGAATATTTGATAATTACATTTCTGGGTATATAAGGAGACCAGTTTCCCCTATATTCTCCGCTGTGAGTAGCCCAATTGCCTCTTTGCCTGAAACTCCAAACTGTGGTTTTTTCTTCTTTGAAATTTATTGGACATAGCGATTTTATTTTTTTGGACTCTTTAAACGAACTGACAGCAATTCCCTTTGATTTAGTAATAAGTTTCTCAATGTAATTAAAGGTAACACCATATTTTTGACCGATTTCTATATCCGGGACACCATTTTCTTTATCCTGAAGTACCGCTTCTTGCAGCTCTTGTTCATTCTTGAAAACGATCTTAGGAGTAGCCATCGCTTGTATATACCCTACCCGAATCTTTAAAAAATGAAATTGTTGGAATTCGATGTTATTTAATAACTATGTTAATCAGCCGTTGGGGTACGTAGATAACTCTGGCTACATTATTGTCTTTGACGTAGGTTTTAACGCGCTCGCTGCTCAGCGCCAGTTCCCGGGCTTCGGCCTCGGTAATGGATACCGGAACGGTAACCTTATCCCTTATCTTGCCGTTTACCTGTATGACCAGAGTCACTTCTTCCTCTTTGGCCAGCTCCTCGTTCCACTTTGGCCAGGGCTGGTTATGAATGCTGTATTTATGGCCGGTCTTCTCCCACAGCTCTTCGGTCAAATGGGGCGCCGTCGGCGCCAGCAAAACTAACAAATAAGCTATGGCCTCGTTCCATAATGAGGCTGCCACCGTACCGCCGTCCTGTACCTTGGCCAGGTAGTTGGTGAACTCCATTAGCGCCGCTAGCATAGTATTGAAGCGGAAATGCTCCATGTCCAGGGTGACTTTTTTAATGACCTTGTGAATGAAGCGGTTCAGCTCTTTTTCTTCGGCAGGGTCAGCCTTTTTCTCCGCGTAGCCCGCGGTTATCAGGTTCCACAGTCGGTTCATCCAGCGGCTCATACCTACGATCCCCTGGTCGCTCCATTCGCCACCCATTTCCCACGGCCCGATGAACATGAGGTAGGCACGTACCGCGTCAGCACCGATTTCGGAAACGTAGATATCCGGCGTGACCACGTTGCCTCTCGACTTGCTCATCTTATCACCCTGATAAATTATGGTCCCCTGGTTGAACAGCCTCAAAAACGGCTCATCGAAGTCGATAAGACCGATATCTCGGATGGCTTTGATGAAGAACCTGGCATACAGCAGATGCATAACGGCATGCTCGGCGCCGCCGGTGTACAGGTCTACCGGAAGCCACTTCTTAATCTTAGCCTTCTCGAAAGCATGCTTATCGTCTTTCGGGCTGGTATAGCGCAGGAAATACCACGAGGAGCACATGAAGGTGTCCATGGTGTCGGTCTCCCGCCTGGCCGGTCCGCCGCATTTGGGGCAACTAGTATTAACGAAGGACTCGCAGTATTTCAGCGGCGACTCACCCGTGGGCCTGAACTCCGCATCCTGCGGCAGCAGCACCGGCAGGTCTTTTTCCTGCACCGGCACAATACCGCACTTGTCGCAGTAGACCATAGGTATGGGCGCTCCCCAGTAGCGCTGCCGGGATATGAGCCAGTCACGCAGCCGGTAGGTCACCGTCCGCTTACCGATACCGTTCTTCTCCATATAGTCGCAAATGGCCTCAAAACCCTGCTCGTCTGGCAACCCATCGAACTGGCCCGAGTTAGCCATGGTGCCCGATTCGGTATAGGCGCTTTCCAACTCCTCGCCGGACCAATCCGGCGGCGCGATAACAACCCGTATCGGCAGGCCGTATTTCTTGGCGAACTCGAAGTCACGCTGGTCGTGAGCCGGCACGCCCATTACGGCACCGGTACCATAGCTGAGCAGAACGTAATCGGTTATCCAGATGGGCACCGGCTGCCCGTTGAGCTTATTAATGACGTAGCTGCCCAGGAATACGCCGGTCTTTTCTCTTTCCGCTGCCGTCCTTTCTATTTCGGTCTTTCTCTGCGTCTGGCGTATGTATTCCTCCACCTCAGCCTTACGCTCCGGCGTAGTCAGCAGCGGCACCAGGGGATGCTCCGGCGCCAGCACGAAAAAGGTAACGCCGAAGATAGTATCGGGACGTGTGGTAAACACCCTTATCTCTTTGGTATCGACTCCCTTATGCTCCAGCCCGAAGGAAATCTCGGCGCCGGTGCTCTTGCCGATCCAGTTGTTCTGCATTATTTCAATGCGTTCCGGCCAGTCTATCTTGCTGAAATCCAGCAGTTCATCGGCATACTTGGTTATCCGGAAGAACCACTGTTCCAGCATTTTCTTGATAACGGCCGTGCCACAGCGCTCGCACATGCCCTCCCCAACCACCTGTTCGTTAGCCAGTACCGTCTGGCAGGTGGGGCACCAGTTTACCGGCGCCTTAGCCCGGTAGGCCAGCCCCGCCTCATACAGCTTGAGGAAAAACCATTCCGTCCATTTGTAATAATCGGGCAAGCAGGTAACCACCTCGCGGCTCCAATCATAAATGGCGCCGATGCTCCTGAGCTGGCGACGCATGTTCTCGACGTTGTCCATCGTCCAGGTATAAGGATGGATGCCGTGCTTTATGGCCGCGTTCTCCGCCGGCAGGCCGAAGGCATCGAAGCCCATAGGATGCAGCACGTTAAAACCGCTCATCCGCTTAAATCTGGCCTGGACGTCGGAGGGCGCCATGGCATACCAGTGCCCTATGTGAAGGTCACCGGAGGTATAAGGGAACATGGTCAGCGCATAAAACTTGGTACGTGGGTCGTTGTCTTTGACTTCGTAGAGCTTATCCGCCGCCCATCTATCCTGCCATTTCTTTTCTATTTCGCGGGGGTTGTATTTTGAAGCAGACATAACAGGCTGATTTTAGCTTGTAAGTACCTACTCGTCAACATTTTGATCTCTTACCCTCACCCTGACCCTCTCCCTCAAGGGAGAGGGAAACCGGTTTTTTCAAGAGGGGCTGCGCCCCTCTTGACTCCCCGTAACACTGAAGTTTAAAAATGAGAAGTACATCTCAAGGATGTATAATGGTGGTCATGGAACGGGAGAAATTTGAGAGGCTGGTGGACAGGGCCATCGAGGCGCTGCCTGATGAGTTTAAAAATAAACTGGAGAATGTGGACGTGCTTGTGGAAGACTGGCCCAGCCTGCAGCAAATAAGCCGGTTAAAACTCAGAGATAGGGGACAATTGCTGGGCCTTTATGAAGGCGTACCCCAGACCAGACGGGACAGCGGCTATAACCTTGTCCTGCCCGATAAGATAACCATCTTTCAGAGACCTGTTGAAATGCAATGCCGTTCGGATAGCGAAATCGAAGCCGAAATAGGCCGGGTGGTCCGGCACGAAATCGCCCACCACTTCGGCATCGGCGACGCCACGTTGTATAAGATAGAGCGGCAGAAACCCCGTGAAAAGGATTAATCTAATCCGTTCATGGTTCGACAGGCTCACCACGAACGGGTATTTTACTCACTACGAACAGGTATACTACCTACCGTTCACCCTGAGCTAGTCGAAGGGTCGCCCTGAGCCTGTCGAAGGGTGAATGAGCTACATCTGCCGTTCATGGTTCGACAGGCTCACCACGAACGGGTATCTTACTCACTACTAACAGGAATTCTCACGCACCACGAATGGGAGTTCTCAAGCACCACGAATGGGAGTTCTCAAGCACCACGAATGGGAGTTCTCAAGCACCACGAACGGGAGTTCTCAAGCATTACTAACGGGAATCTTGGTCACCATGAACCGGCATCCTGCTCACCACGAACGGCGGATTATCTAATATCTACTTGCCGGTATACTTGGGCGGACGCTTCTCGAAGAACGCCTTAGCCCCTTCCTTCTGGTCTTGGGTGCCGAAGCACATGGCGAATAATTCGGCCTCGCATTCGATTCCGACCGAAAGCGCGGTCTCCAGCGACTTATTGACCGAGAGCTTGGCCAATTTCATGATAGCCGGGCTCTTGCTCTTAAGCTTCTTGATAATCTCTTCAACCGTTTCCCTGAGCTTGTCTACCGGCACCACTTTGTTAACCAGACCCCACTTCAGAGCTTCTTCGGCTGAAACCGGGTCGCCGGTGAAAATCATCTCGCGCGCCTTCTTGTCGCCCACCAGCCTGGGCAAAATCTGTGTGCCGGTACCGCCGGGTATAACACCCACACTTATTTCAGGCTGCCCGAAGATGGCATTATCAGAGGCTATAATCATGTCGCAGGACATCGCCAGTTCACAGCCGCCGCCAAGCGCCATACCATTGACCATGGCTATCACCGGTTTGGGTATTTCCCTGACGAAGTTATAAATACGCTTGGCGCCTTTGTTGGAAGTAATCACACTCGTCGCCGTCCATTCCAGGAAATTGTTAATATCCGCACCGGCACTGAAGGCCTTATCGCCGGCGCCAGTAATAACGATGACCAGAACGTCATCATCCGTTCTGGCATCTTCCAGCGCGGTTATGACCTCGGTTCGCAACTCCTGGTTCTGGGCATTCCGCTTTTCAGGACGGTTCAGAGTAATCCAGGCGACGTTGTCCTTTTTTTCGTAAAGAATCGTTTCGAATTTCATCTTTATTCTCCTTATTTATATAGTAAGGCCGCCATCGACGGCGATAACCTGCCCGGTGACATAGCTGGAAGCATCCGAGGCCAGGAAAATGACGGCACCGACCATCTCCTGTGGCTCCGCTATTCTACGCAACGGCGTGCCCTGCATGGCCGCCGGCAAAATATCCTTATTACCCCACAGGAATTCGCTGAACTTGGTCTTGGTCAGACCCGGAGCAATGGCGTTCACCCTTATATTGAACTGCGCCCATTGCTGCGCCATAACCTTGGTGGCCATGATGACGCCAGCCTTGCTGATGGAATAAATCGGCAGAATGTCCGGCGTAATGCCTGCGGTGGAAGCCACGTTAACGATCTTGCCGCCTCCGTGTTCCCTCATATCCCTGGCCACCGCCTGGCTCAAGAAGAACAGTCCTTTAAGATTCAAATTCATGATGGAATCCCAGGCGCGCTCCTCCACATCTATGGCTTGGTCTACCGTGGGATTGGTAGCCGCATTATTTATCAAAATATCGATTTTACCGAAACTGTCTTTAACTTTTTCGACCAGACCCTTTACTTCCTCCAGCCGGCCAACGTGCGTCGCCACGGCCATCGACTTCCGACCTGCCGCCTTTATTTCCTTGGCCACCTCTTCCAGGTCCGGCAATTTTCGGCTGGCCAGCGCCACGTCGGCACCCGCCTTTGCCAGCCCGACTGCAATTTCCTTGCCGATTCCGCGGCTGCCGCCGGTTACCAGCGCCACTTTACCTTTCAAAGAGAATTCATCGAGAGAAAAAGCCATAGTGCACCTCCTGGACAGATTTATAGATTTGGGGAAACCAACATCACAGTATATAAAACCAGCGGACTAAGCGCAACAGCGAATTGAGCCCGTTCGTCATGCTTGAGAATTCCCGTTCGTCATGAGTAAAATACCCGTTCGTGGTGAGCATAATACCCGTTCGTGGTGAGCATAATACCCGTTCGTGGTGAGCCAGTCGAACCATGAACGGCAAATATAGCTCATTCACCCTTCGACAAGCTCAGGGCGAACAGAAGATTTAATGCCCGTTCGTGGTGAGCCAGTCGAACCATGGTAGCGAGAAAACAAACGTATTCCGTTTATGTTACTTTTTATAATATAGTATACTTATCCGACCATGGTCGAAAATTTACCCCGGCATGTGGCGATTATCATGGATGGCAACGGCAGGTGGGCCAAACAGCGCGGCCTGCCCCGTTTGGCGGGGCACCGGGCCGGCACGGAAAAAATCAGGCTGGTCACTAACATCTTCGCCGAATATAAAATCGAATACCTGACGTTGTTTGCCTTCTCCACGGAGAACTGGAACCGTCCGGGTCCCGAAGTCAGAGGCTTAATGAAAATTTTGAGCGATAGACTGGAACCCGAAATAAAACGACTCCACAAAAATAATATCAGGGTCAGGCATCTCGGTAAGCTCGATGCCCTATCACCGGAGCTGCAGAAAAAGATACAGGCGGCGATCGAACTTACCAGCCGTAATACGGGAGGCACTCTGTGCGTGGCTTTCGATTACGGCGGTCGGTCCGAAATCGTGGATGCCGCCCGAAAGCTTATGTCCGCAGGCATTTCGGCCGGAGATGTTACTGAGGGCGTCTTTAAAAAGTGTTTGTACGCGCCGGATATACCTGACCCCGATTTGATTATACGTACCGGCGGGGAGACCCGGCTGAGCAACTTTTTACTGTGGGAATCGGCCTACAGCGAGCTCTACTTTACTGATACGTTATGGCCCGATTTCGACAGAGCGGAGATTGACAAAGCCCTGGCAGCTTACAAGAGCCGGCAAAGACGCTTCGGCAGAATATAACGCTATAAAAATTAATCGATGGTCCTGAACTTCGTCTTGGGAGCTCCGCAAATCGGGCACTCGTCCGGTAGTATGCCGTCAGAAACATAGCCACAGACCTGACACACGTAGTAGGTCGTTTCTTTCTCCGCCATCAGGTGCTGGGCGGCTTTCTGGTAAAGCTTACCGTGGATTCCGTCCACATCCCTCGCCTGGCTGAAACTCAGTGCCACCGAAGGCGCATCTTCTTCATTGGCATCGACGATGAATTTCGGGTACATTTTGGTTTCGGCCAGATTTTCTCTCTGAAAGGCCGTGTCTATGTTGGACTGGGTGTCCTGAACCAGGCCCAGGAATCGTAAGCTGTTAAAAGCGTGCACTTCTTCAGCCGCAGCGATGGCGCGGAAAAGCTTACCGATCTGGGGCAAGTCCTCAGACACGGCCTGCCTGCCGAAGGCCAGGTCTCGGAAATGGGCCTGAGATTCTCCCACAAAGGCATCCCGTAGATTTTGCCAGGTCTTGGCTCCGCCTACCGGGGGTTTGTAATCGGCGAATTTGTCGCTGGTGGAATCACAAACCGGGCATTTTTCAGGTCGCGTCCTCTCAAGGCCAACGTGCTGACATATGGTGCACCGCCACATGGCTCCTCCTATTTAATCCGTTTATTAGGGACGTTCTTCACTCGGCACGGAAATAATCCCCGTCCATATCTTAGCCGAATTACGCGCAAAATTAAATAAGGCTGAACCTGAGACCAAAATATTTAGGGCACGGGGATACCGGACTAACTAGAACTTAAACCTTTTCTTGGCCGCCTGCATGAGTTCGTCCCTGAACTTTGGGTGAGCGATTTTAATAAGTGCCAGCGCCCGTTCTCTCTCGTCAAGTGACAGAAGGTCGGCGATGCCGTACTCGGTCACCACATAATGGGTATAGTGCCTGGGGACGGTCACTCGAGAGCCCTGCGTCAGGTACGGTACGATTCGTGATACGGTGCCGCCCTTGGCAGTGCTGGGCAGGATATTTATGGCGCGGCCTCCTTCAGACCAGAAAGCGCCGACTACAAAATCAAGCTGCCCCCCGGTTCCTGAAAACATGACATCGCCGATAGACTCGGAGGCGATGGTGCCTACCAGATCGACTTCTATACACCCGTTTATGGCGACCAGGTTCTTCTCCTGGGCAAGCCTGGGAATATAGTTGCAGTACGAAGCCGAATAGAACTCCACCATCGGATTGCCGCCCAGGAAGTCATAAAGGTCCTGGTCGCCAATGGTGAAGGCCATCACTATCTTGTTCTTGTGCAATTGTTTAAATTTGCAGTTTACCACACCCTTTTCCACCAGTTCTCGTGTGCCCATTGGAGCCATCTCCGTATGAAGTCCCAGGTCCTTGAGGCCGCTGTCAGCCAGCAGTTTGGATATCTCTCCGGGAACGGCTCCTATGCCTACCTGGAGGCAATCCCGGTTTTTAAGCAGACTTACCACGTTCTCGGCAATCTTTTTATGTACGTCGGATGGCTCCATGAGCGGTAACGTCAGAAGCGGTTCGTTCGTTTCAACGAATTTATCGAACCGGCTGATATGGTATGCAGTATCTCCGAAGGTCCATGGCATATTCGGATTAACCTCACCGATAATATAGTCAGCCTGGTGGATAACATCCGGAGTATAAAACAGGTCGAGTCCCAGCGATACGAAGCCGTGGTCGTCCGGAGGCGTCACCTGGGTTATTATGCCCTGCCGGCGCGGGAATCGCTTTTGCCGGTCTTCCGCTACTATGCCCACGTTAGAGCTTTGTACAGGCACAAACACGGAAGTGCCCTCGGCATTTGTCTGCGTAGTCAGGATGCTGTAGAAGCCGGTAATTAAACGGAAGGTTTTTCGGTATTCCGGATTGAAAATCTTATAGGGGTGAAATACCAGTGAAGATATATAGTCAACATCCTGGAGTTCATCTTTTCTGTCGGCAATGGCATCCATCATAGGTGTGGAAGGCTGGCCGAGGCCCAGCGGGGTAAACAGACGGTCGCCGGATTTTACCAGCTTAGCTGCCTCTTCATGACTGCAAAGCTTCGATTTATAGTTATCTTGCCAAGCCATTTTTACACTCCTTGCTTCTACTTTATTTGACGTCAGTACACTAACACTGCCGTTTTTTCCAGAAGGTGGATTGGTCATTTAATTATCTCCTTCTACGGCATTTTATAAGAAATTTCATTAAAAAGTTATAAAATCCAATACGAAAACCATTAAAATATGTGACATTTTTGGACAATGTAACTAATCCGTTCGCCCTGAGCTTGTCGAAGGGTGAATTCTTCGCCCTTTCGAATATTTGACCAGTTCATTCCAATTCTGTTCAATCAAGGCTCGTTTCTTGCGCCGCGACCATTTTTTAATCTGTCGTTCTCTGGCTAAAACCTCCTGGCGCGAAGAAAATTGATTATAAAACACCAATTTTACGGGAAGTCGACCGGACGTATAGCATCTGATGGTGTTTTGGCTATGTTCGTTCAAACGTTTTTCTAGGTTATCTGTGTGACCGACATAATAGCTTCCGTCGGCGCATTCAAGTATATAAAGCCAAAACATCATGTGTGTTCCATGTTTTCGTTCATGGTTCGACTGGCTCACCACGAACGGATATTTTGTTCATCACGAACGGGAGTTCTCCGACACCACGAATAGACTTTACTCCTCCGTTCGCCCTGAGCTTGTCGAAGGGGAACGGGCCAACAAATAGGGTGGATTTCTAAGCCAGTCCCAGGCCTTCCAGGTCTTTGGCAGTACCCCGGAAAGAAGGCGCGCCCACCAACTGGCCCCCATCCACCACCACCGTCTCACCGGTCACATATTTTGCCAGGTCCGAGGCCAGGAAGAGCACCACGCCGGCCACGTCATCGGGTTCACCGAGCCTGAGCAAAGCAATTCTGTCCACGGCCGCCTTGCTCATTGCCGGCTCTTTCCACAGGGCCTCGCTCAGCCGCGTCTTAATCAGCCCGGGTGCAATGGCGTTGACCCTGATGCCCCACTGCCCCCACTCTTTGGCCATGACCTCGGTCAACATGATATACGCAGCCTTGGTCACGCTATAAATATTGAGGTCGCTGGCCCGTAAGCCGCCCACGGACGCAGTATTAATCATGGCGCCGCCACCGTGCTCCTTCATAACCGCAGCCACTTCTCTTGCCAGGAAAAAGGGGCCTTTCAGGTTGACGTTAAAAGTGGTGTCCCAGGCCCACTCCTCCGCATTCAATAGCGGGCCGACATACGGATTGGTGCCGGCATTATTGAACAGTATATCTATCTTGCCGAATTCTTTGACAACTGTCTTGACCAGATTCCTGGAGTCCTCGATGTGGGCGATGTGTGCGGCTATCGCCAGGCTTTTCACTCCCTTGGCTCTTATCTTCTCGGCTACCTTATCCAGTTCCGACTGCTTCCTGCTGGACAGCACCACATGGGCGCCGGCGACGGCAAACGCCAGTGCACTGGCTTCACCGATGCCTCGACTGGCGCCGCTCACCAGCGCCACCTTACCCTTCAAAGATATCCTGGAAAAATCCATAAGTTTCCTCCTTCTAATTATCCCCACAAAAGTTAGCACGCAGAGGCGAGCCAGTCAAGCTCCGCTTAACACCAGGCTTCGCGCTAAGTCGCGCTGTAATTTACGGATGGGAAAAGAATATTATGGTCGATGTGCGGCAGATACAGGGCGGCCATGTACTCATCGGCAAAGGGTGCATATTTGGACAATTCGATATTGGTTATACCCTGAGATATCCGGACCGCTTTGTCATAGGCATGATACGAAACCAGGGCCATTCTGGCGCCGATAAGTGAGCTGTTACCTATGAATTCTATCCTCTCCCTGGGCACATCCGGTATCAGGCCGATGCCGATGGCCTTTTCTATATCAAGGTAGCTGCCAAAACCGCCGGCCACGTAAATCTTGGTCAACTGGTCGAACTTTAGTCCCGCATAGTCCACCAGCGACTTAATGGCGGCAAACACCGCCGCTTTCGACCTCATTACGTTGTCGATATCAGACTGGGTGATAACCAGCGGCTCACCCGTGTCAGTGGCCTCGGGAAGGGCGACGATATATTCGGTCTGGCTGCTGTTCTTGACCAGGCGCTTATCGCGAACGCATGATCGGAATTTTCCGTCCATATCCACTATTTTGTTTTTGGCCAGCTCGTAGATAAGCTCCACTATTCCCGAGCCGGCGATACCCCTGGGCTTGGCCTTGCCGATAGTATCATAAGTGACCCGACCGTCCTGGATGCTCAGCCTTTGTATGGCGCCCCTGGTGGCCCTCATGCCGCACTTAGTATCACCGCCTTCAAATGCGGGCCCGGCGGAAGCCGAACAGGACAGCATCCACTGGTTATTGCCGATTACAATCTCTCCGTTGGTTCCCACGTCAATCAGGCAGTACGTTTCCACCGAATCGGACAGGCCGCAGGCCAGTACGCCGGCCACCGTATCGCCGCCGACATAAGAAGCTACAGAGGGCATGACCTGCAATATTCCGCCGTCAGCTATTTCAATGCCCACATCGGCCGCGGAAATCGGAGGATACAGGTCAACGGTGGGCACGTACGGGTCGTCCCTGATGGAGCACGGTATCAATCCTAGGAGCAGGTGGCTCATGGTAGTATTTCCGGCCGCCGTGGCGCAGCTAACGTCGGAGACATTAATATTCCTGGCTTTGATCAAATCTTTAATCAACGTGTTTATATTCTTTACCACCGCTTGCTGAAGGGTTTCCAGTGAGCCTTTACCGCAGGCGAAGGCAATTCTGGACAGCACATCTTCACCGTAATGCGCCTGCAAATTGTGGTTGCCTTCCACTCCCATGACCTGCCCGGTCTTCAGGTTGACCAGCTGGGCTACTACCGTGGTGGTGCCCACATCGATGGCTACTCCGTAGTTCTTATCCGTGGTATCGCCGCCCTCTATTCGAATTATCTCTCCGAAATTATTATGCCGGGCTACGCTAAAGGTGACCTTCCAGTTATTATGGCGAAGTTGCTGGCCGATTTCTTTAAGGCAATCAAGCGTTATCTCGTAAGTCGGGTATTCCAGATTTTTCTTAAGCTGCCTGATGATGCGGCCGGTATCGGGTATATTGTCCTCAATGGTCGGCGGCTCGAGTTCCAGATAAATTTTGGTTACCAGCGGTTCAAAAAGCCTGGCCGGGTCTTTGGAAACTTTATGCAGTGAAATCCAGCCGGGCTCGCTGTAGGCAATCGCCGGCGTTTGTCTCCAGGCTTCCTGGTCCTGCTCGCGTGCCGTGGTCAGTATTTGCTCTTCCTCGAGTCGGGCTTCCGGAGGAATAACCACCTCTAAATTATCTGTCACCTTCGTCTGGCAGGCCAGGACATAGCCGCTCTGGATTTCCTCTTTGGAAAGAAAGATAATGGAGCCCTTGTCCGGTTTGGCCCGGCCGCCGGTTACCTGGACGCGGCAGTTACCGCAGACGCCTTCTCCGCCGCAAAGGCTGTTCAGGTATACTCCGGCTTTTTCCGCGGCGTCGAACAAGCTCGTACCCTCTTCGACTTCGACCTCCTTGCGGTCCGGTAAGAACGTAATCTTGTGCTTAGCCATTGTTTGTCCCCGGATGTTTCATAAAATCAACCCCTTTAGAATACTCCCATTATACTAATAAATTCGGAACGGGACTTCAAACCCGCCGTTCGTGGTCCGTGTCATTCTGAACGAAGTGAAGAATCTAGGCGGCTGGGATGTGGCACATCCGGACTCCCGCCATGGTAATCATCCTCCCGTTCGTGGTGAGCCCGTCGACCACGGGGGAACCGGTATCATTCGCAGCCTGGCGAGCATTGAAGCCTCTCCCTTTCGTAAAGGGAGATTGAGAGGGATTTTCCCACGTGTCATTCTGAACGAAGTGAAGAATCTCGGCGGTGGGATGAGGGGCATCCGGGCTCCCGCAATGGTAATCTTCCGCCGTTCGTGATGAGCCTGTCGAAGGGTGAAACGGGCCACACCTGATGGTATAATCGGCTGTCAAACACACAGGGGAGGTAGTGAACATGCGCGCAGTCCTGTTAGCCGAAGGCAAACTGGTTGTTAAAGACTTACCCAAGCCCGAACCTAAACCTGAAGAAGCCCTCATCAAGCTCACCACAGCCGGCGTCTGCCACTCAGACCTGCACCTGGTAAAAAATGACTGGCCCGGATTTCTGCCGCCGGTTCCCATTCCCATGGGCCATGAGGGCATCGGCATTGTTGAAGAGCTCGGTCCGGGAGCCGACAGATTCGTGCAAAAGGGAGACCGCGTCATACTGGGGCTGGGAGGCTCCGGAGGCGGCTACTGGTGCGGCGCCTGCGAATACTGCCTCAGCGGCCGGCCCAGGCTGTGCAAGCAAACAAAGGGCATTATCGGAGCCTACGCCGAATACATCTCGCTGTGGGCCAAATCACTGGTAAAGCTGCCGGATACAGTAAGCGACATGGAAGTCCCGCTGGCCTGTGGCGGCCTGACGGGCTACAGTGCCGTTAAAAAACTTCTTAAATTCGACGTTCTGCCGGGCAAGCCGGTAGCCATCCTCGGCGCGGCCGGAGGGCTGGGACATTACGGAGCACAGGTGGCGAGGGCTTTCGGCTACAAAGTTGTCGGAGTCGATGTCGGCGAAGAACGAATAAAATTCATGAAAGACCTCGGCGTCGACTATGCCGTGGATGTAACCAAAGCCGAAAAATTCTGCAAGGAAAAACTGGGCGGGGTTTACGGCAGCGTGGTGTTCGCGCCGAAGATAGCCGGATTTGGGCTGGGGCTGAAATTATTGAGACGCGGCGGTGTATTCGTGGCCGTGGGCATGCCGCCCGCCAGTGAAGGCCCGATATCCATTGGCCCGCTGGAACTGCTGAGAATAGACCCGCTCATAATGTCCTCCGCTGTTGGGACTGTAGAGGAAATGCGAGAGTTGGTCCAGCTGGCCGCCGACGGCAAAGTGAAAACTCACGTCGGTCGGACCGGCACTCTGTCCGAAATCCCCCAGATACTCGAAGAACTGGAGCAGGGTAAATACTTCGGCCGGGCGGTTATCACCGACATGACTAAATAATTGGTAGCCCGCGGCTTCTAGAAAAATGGAGGCTTATAATGAAAGGACTCGCCATATATTCCATCGTAGCGCTCACCGGTTTTTCAATATACTCAATCTACTATGCTGTTGTTGGTGACAATGCTCCCTTCTGGACCATACTGGTAATCGGAAGCTTACCAATAATAGTATTCGTCTCGATTTATCTTACCAGAAATCTTAATAAGAGCGGAGCGACGTAGTAGTTATGATAATTATCATTCCTCTAATTTTGATTACCTGCATTGTGGCGTGGGTGCTTCGGCCTGGAACGAGACCAACCAACCCCCGTAAAGTGGCCATACTGGCTACGGTGATCCCCCCTCTTATTGTGGCCATAGCCGCTATCGTCTTCCAGGTGTTACACAACGTAGCCGGAAAAACATGGGTATCAGATATATCAAACACGTGCTTCATTGTAAGCATCAGCCTAATAGGCGCAGCCATTTTGGCAGCGCTTGGTTTTACCATTGCACGTAAATGGGAAATAGCCAAGGGCATAGAGTTTGGTATTTGTATCGGCGTTCTTATAGCTATTATTGAGTTGGCCATGCTGGAATGGTTGGCTGGAGTCTAATAATAAATTCCAATACCAAGAAGGTCGCAAGAAATTTTAGTTTAAATGGTGGGCCGTTGTGTACAAAAGGTAAAACTCCTACAGTCTCTGCATCTGGATCGTCCGGAGGCATGGGCAGGGTATAGATTACTTTCACTTTTGAGTCATCTACCTCAATCCTCTCGACAAAAGATTTCAGGAAAGCTTTCTGCTCTACTATTGACGACTCTTCAAGTAATGCCTTGAGGTCTTGTACATACTCCCGAACTACCTCCGGGGCGGGGAGGTCAATGGCATGGAACCTGAGTGCCTCTTCCGCTTCAGTCCTGGCCTGCTGAAGCTGCTCTTTCTTGTCAAAGAGTGCCTTTATCCTAGGAGCTAGTTCCCCACCCTTGAACTCCCCTGTCTCCAAAGCGTCATAGAGTTTCCCAAGCCGACTATCAACCTCAGCTATCTGGATGTCCAAGAGTTCAACCTTATCCTGCTCCTCATTACACGTTTGAGCCAGTTCTTCGTTGGTCAGTTTGACTAGATCCTCAATGTTTTCCTCAGTGATGATATATCGCTTGATTCGGTCAACGACGAAGCTCTCTATCTTATCCTTCGGGAGAAGGGGGGTTCTACACAGAGCTCTTCCTCTTCTTCGGGCATTGCCACACATATAGTAAAAAAACTTACCTGACTTAACAGCATGACCTATCATAGCGGCATCGCAATTCCTGCACCGCAGCATCCCGCTAAGTATGTATTCGCTGTGAACTACCCTGGGGTGTGTTATCCTGGGAGCCCTGGCTCCCAGCTTTGCCTTAACCTGTTCGAATGTTTCATGATTGATGATGGGTGACCAAGCAGCCTCAACACGAATTGGAGGCAGGTCATTGCTGATGTTCCTGCATTTTTGCCTGTCCCATATTAGTACTCCTGTGTAAGCTTCATTCTTAAGAATCTTGTGCACCGATGTCTTGCTCCATAGATTCTTTTTAGGAGTAGTTAGACCATCATGGTTGAGTCCTCTGGCAATCTCTATCAGGCCGTTGCCAGAGAGACATTCTCTAAATATCCTCTCAACCACCGGAGATGTGGTTGGGTCGGGCTCAAGCCGGACTCTTTGGACGCTGCCATCCTGAACCTTCACTCTCCTGTAACCGTATGGGGGAGGTCCACCTGGATAATAACCTCTTGATGCCGTCTCCCTCATGCCTCTGATTACATCCTGGGAAAGGTTAGCAGAGTAGAATTCATCAATGACTTCGATTATCCCTTCCAGTAATCTACCTGAAGGGGTGTCTTCTAGTGGCTCATTGATGGAGATTACCTGGATGCCATGCTTTCTGAGTAGGGATTTATAGATAATAGAGTCTTCCCTGTTGCGAGCAAATCTGGATAACTTCCACACCAGAATCGCCTCAAAGGGAGCTGGCTTCTGCCTGGCAGCAGTAATCATCTGCTTAAAGCCCGGCCTGTCTATGGAACGGCCACTCTCTGCTTCGTCAACATACTCCTTCATTACGATGTGGTTATTGCGTGAGGCATATTCCCTTAATGCTTTTAATTGTGCCGAAATAGAGAGATCGATATCTTGCTTTTCGGATGATACCCTGGCGTAAGTAGCTACCCTTTTTTGTTCCATCGTCTTATCCTTTCCCTTTATTCAGAGGTGCTGGAAAAAATCCGGTAAGACCTCCGGATAAACTCTGTCAATCTGAGGTTGAATGACATCCCTGTCCTGACGTAGAACTGCAACAATCGGCACCCTATATATGGTGTCTCCAAATATAACAGGTCGGGCTATCGCGGTAAGTTGCCCAATATTTTCTGTATCAGCTGTGATTATTCGCTCCACCAGGCAGGGTACCCTGCGCTGAACAGCCTCGTCGATAAGTGAGCCACGCATAGCGCTCCGTCCTTTCCTGGGAAACAGTTGGGCCGATACAGACAGGTGGTCTTCATTGGAACTTGCTGACCAGTAGGTCACCCGGTAGTCAGGGTGGACGATTCTAAAAGGCTCATACAGTGCGCCGTAGTAGAAGATCTCACCTTGAAGCACTTCAGCGATGCGAATAATTATCTGGGCACAGCTTTTCCAGTACAGTTCACCCAGAGCGACAATATCAAAACCGGTCTCATAGACCTTATTTCGGAACTCCTCACGAGGTAAGAGGACGGCTGCGGCAAACCTGTTAGCGGCATTATGCACTGCCAAAGTCCTCAGCGGCTGATAATCAGGGCATATATCACTGAACACGTGTTCCATCAGCTCTCTGATTTCATGGAGGATGGTGTTCTCTTTGCCGCTGCGACAATCGTCGTTCTTATAGTATATATTCATCTTGCCGTCGTATATGTCGTTATAGCCACGGATTCCTCTGGGCGTCGGTCCTGCCGAGACCTTTATTCCTAGAGACTCGGCTACAACCTCGAGCATCTTTGGGCTAACCGGTAAATCATTCAAGAACATATCCCTAAACTCGTCTGCCAGCATCTCACTGGTGATATCATCCAGACTCTGATGCTTCTCCAGAATATGCTCACAGAACAGACGAAGATTATTACTGTCCACCATACCCAACTCTTGAAGAGATTAAGTGAGTAGCTTTTTTCCGGTGGCTTTCTCATACATCTCGACGATAAACCTTTTCACGTTAAGAGACAGCTCACCGTTCTTCAGCCTGGTGCCTGACCTGTATCTGGGATCGTTCATGACGAACTGGAAGGCCATCTCTATCTCCTCATCCTCGCTGATCTCCCTGTTCTCTTCTGCAAGATAGCCAGCCGCCCTGAGCAGGTCCCTAACCGGCACATTATACACTGGAGCCAGTTTCTTCAAAACGTCAGCCCCGGGCGGCTTCCTTAGACCTCTCTCAATCAGCGTTAGGTAGGAGTTAGATACTCCGGCCATCTCTTCTACTTCCCTTAAGGTCAGCTTCTGCTCTTGCCTTAGCCTCCTCAAGTAAGCACCGAAGTCGTCCATCGTCACCTCCTGAACCTATAATATCACAGTTTGTAAACTTTTGCAAGCACCTTAGCTAGCAAATTGCTATCTGACGTGACAAAATCGGTTTGACAATTTCACCATCATATAAGTATACTATTGTAAGCAACTCGCACTCTGGAGTAAGTATGCTCAAGATTATGCTTAACCGGGAATTTATGGAAAAGGTGCTGGCGAGGAGGAACATTTCCCAGAACGGGCTGGCCAGGAGGCTTAGGATATCCACTGCCTACATGTCACAGATAATGAACGGCGGGAGATACATTTCACCGAAAATGAGGCGAAGGATTTGTCGCTATTTCCGACGCTACGACTTTAACGACCTCTTCATCATCATTGAAGACGGCAAAATAAATGACGACGCCAAACCCTGATGAAATCAGGCTAAACAGCTTGAGACTGCTTGCCAAAATGATTGCCTCTGCTTACCTGAAACAGGGATGTCCAAAATCTAAGGCGAGCTGCGGCAATAAATGGTGTGCCGGATCTAGCAGTGTTGCTCAGACCGGACAAGACAACGCTGATGCAAAAGGCAGCTGACAGTTGCCCACGAACCACTAGCCATTTAAAAGAAGAGGCTGAGATAGAGATAACTATGGGCGGTTCTATCTTTTCCGATTCAGCCCCCGAGCTCCTTGAGAGCCATTTCTCTCATTTACATGACGGGAGCGGAATCAGCTCCGAGGTTATACTGGAAAGAGGTTACAAAACCGTAATGGGCAAGGCTGAACTCGGCAGCCTTGGCTTCTCCAGTGCGCAGCAGCGCACGCCGGGCATTTTGATTCCGCTGTGGACTGTAGATGGAAAACAAGAGGGCTATCAGTACCGCCCCGATCACCCCAGGTTCAACCAGAAGGGCAAACCTATCAAGTACGAAAACCCGGCTGGCTCAAGCGTCAGGCTTGACTGTCCGCCGCGGTGCCACAAGATGCTTGGCAACCCCGGTATTCCACTGTGGATCACCGAAGGCAGCAAGAAGGCCGATGCGCTGGCATCAAGAGGCGCCTGCACCGTATCGCTGACCGGGGTCTGGGGATTCAAAGGCAGAACGGTTTACCTTGCCTTCGACTCGGATGTGGCTACCAAGGCACCGGTTCGCCACGCCCTGGAAAGGTTAAATGAACACGTCCGGCGCAGAGGGGCAAAGGTATGGATCGTCAACCTGCCGCAAGAGGGCGACGCTAAGACGGGTATAGATGACTACCTTCTGCAGCATTCTCTGGAAGATGCCATTAAGCTGGCGGCTGAGGCTGCCGCAGATGCTAAGAACCTAGAACGGGAGTTGCCAGTGCCGGGCTTTGTTTTAGGCGACGGCACCGTGGGCGAGATGGTGATTGGTGAAAATGCAGAGCGCACCTTCGTTGTTGCAGTTAACGGTTCCGTCAGAAAGGCGCCCTCATTCCAGGCAAACGGAGTCACCTACGTACCCACTAGAGACCTCCTGGCAGGT
>Ga0116202_10000146_pt1 | contig 35859 bp, 25 predicted proteins | sample LakKivw325mmetaG_FD_94479 | JGI IMG/M metagenome (GOLD analysis project Ga0116202, IMG submission 94479) | Anoxic lake water microbial communities from Lake Kivu, Rwanda to study Microbial Dark Matter (Phase II) - Lake Kivu water 325m metaG | ecosystem: Environmental > Aquatic > Freshwater >... | reverse complement strand
TAATAATACATATTGGTTTTGAATTATCTATATGTTCAGAATTCAACTATATACAACCTTCTTCATCCTAACATGTAATATTGGATTCTCTTTTGGGCAAATTTGGCCGAAGATATATGGCCATAATATCCTTGTTTATGTGAATAATATATATGAAAGTTATGATAAAGGATACCTTTTAGGAGGATCCATTTTATCCGATCCGAACACATTTAAATATGTCTGGATCATAAAAACCGACATAAACGGAACAGTAATCTGGGATAAGAAGCTGGGAAACGGTACCAACCAATATCTTTTGAATAATTGTAAACTCACCAACGATCACGGAATAATCATTACCGGTGCTACATCAAAATATGATGCCGAATTGGACCCCATGTTTATTAAATTAGATTCCTGTTACAATATTGAATGGTGCACCGTTTTATCATCAGACGGTTATAATGGTGGAGTAGATGTGATCCAATCATCTGATAACCAGTACATTGGCATATTAAGATACTATGCCGGAGGTAACCATAATCAACGAATAAGCCTGATTAAAATTGATGCTGATGGCAACCCGGTTTGGATAAAGAATTGCACCTGGGATGACCCATTGATGACCAATGAAGAAGGATTGCATTTATTATTGACGGCAGATGGTCATTATCTTGTCTCGGGGTATTGTACTCACCCCGGGTTGCGTCCTTTATGGTTCATGACCGACTCCTCAGGGGAGCAAATCTGGGATTTGGTGTGGGGCGATCATACCGGTTGGCTTTTCCAGACGATTGAAAAAGATACCGGAATTTTTTATTGTGCAGGCACATATGCAAATCAAACCTGTCTTCATCCTTCCATTTTTAAATTTAATGAAAACGGGCAATTTTTAAATCAATATTATCTGCTCGGCGACACAATAGTTGCAGGAGGTGCCGGCTCAATTGCGAAATATAACGATTCAACGCTAATTGTCGGCATTGCGTGGAGAAATGTGCCGTTTCCGGTAGGTGCAGGCTATACCGATGTGGTGACTACGGATACAACCGGAAATATTTTGAAGATTAGATCATTGATTGATGATCCCCATGGTACAAAAGATATTGCAACCACATTTGATAAAAAAATCCTTGTAACGGGTAATTATGCAATTGGTAATAATTGGGATATATATTTATGGAAACTTAATTCAGATTTAGAGTTAGATACTCTTTATACTCAATCCTTTACTTACGACAGCTTATGTCCTGTTCCCATTACCTCTGATACGATTGATTTGAGTTGCGGTCTGTATGTTTCAATCAAAGACATACCGCTGAAAGAAGATTACGACAAGATGCTGAAGGTATATCCCAATCCGGCTATTTCAACCATTAATTTTGAATTTAAAGATCTGAAAACCGCCACCACATTGAGCATTTATGACAGCTATGGCCGGCTGATGGAGGAAAAGGCCGTGCCGGCGCATACTAAGGATATGCAGGTTGCTGTCTCGGCTTACCGGTCCGGGTTGTACCTGGCGGTGCTGAAAAATGCCACGGTTATTCTCGGGAGGGAAAAGTTTATGGTGGAGAGATAAGGAAATATAACGAAGTAACGAAGTAGCGAATTTACAAAGTTGAACGAGACCGACAACAATCATGTCATCCCTCCAGGGTTCTGCGGTTTGTCATGGTTGCCGCTGCTGAAAAATGCCAGGAACATTATTGAAAGAGAGACATTTATTGTAGGAAGATAAGGGAAGTTCTGAAAAGATCAAGTCGCTGAGGATCATGAACTATCCCGGACAGATCGTTTTCGGTATGTCGGATGGCTCCAAATTCAGGATGGCATAATCGAAAATGCCTGATTGAATAGCGATTAGCGAGTAGCGAATAGCGAGGAGCGAATAGCGATATATGATTTGGATTTAATGATTTATAAATCAAATCGCTCCTCGCTACTCGCTAATCGGACATCCCTTTCGCGATTTTAGCCCAGGTATCCTTTAAGGTCACCGTTCGGTTAAAGATGAGGTTTTTGTCCGTTGAATCAGGATCCACGGAAAAATACCCCAACCGGATGAACTGGAATTTATTGAAAGCTTTAGCATCTTTCAGGGAGGGCTCTACATATCCCCTGACGGTCATCAATGAATCAGGATTCAGGAACACCTTGAAGTCAGCGTCTTTGTGTTCCGATGGTTCCGGGTCACTGAAAAGACGGTCGTAGAGACGTATCTCGGCTTCAATGGCATGTTGTGCCGACACCCAGTGCAGGGTGCCTTTGACCTTGCGGTTGCTCTGGGGTCCGCCGCTGCGCGTCAGCGGATCATAAATGCAATGCACTTCTTTGATCTCTCCCGACACTTCATCCTTCACTACACCGGTACATCTGACGATATAAGCACTTTTTAGACGCACTTCCTGTCCCGGTGCCAGCCTGAAATATTTGGGAGGGGGAGTTTCCATGAAGTCATCCTGTTCGATGTACAACACCTTTGAAAAAGGTACCGTTCGCGTTCCCATGCTCTCATCTTCCGGATTGTTGACGGTAGGCATCTCTTCCACAAGGTCATCGGGGTAATTGTCGATGATGACTTTCAGCGGGTTGATGACGGCCATCATGCGCGGGGCGTGTTTGTTCAGATCATCGCGGATGGCGTATTCCAGCAGGGAGAGGTCGATGGTGTTATCGCGTTTTGCCACACCTACCATGTCGGCAAAGTTGCGTATCGACCCGGGTGTGTAGCCCCTTCGTCTTAGTCCGCTGATGGTGGGCATGCGCGGGTCGTCCCAGCCCCTGACATAGCCGCCCTGCACCAGCTCGAGCAGCTTGCGTTTACTCATGACGGTGTAGCTCAGGTTAAGCCGCGCAAACTCGATCTGCTGCGGACGGTAGTCGCTCTCCTTCACCTGGTCGATGAACCAGTCATACAGCGGCCGGTGCACCTCAAACTCCAGCGTGCAAATGGAGTGGGTGATGCCCTCGAGGTAATCCGACTCGCCGTGAGCCCAGTCGTACATGGGATAGATGCACCATTTGTCGCCGGTGCGGTGGTGACGGGCATGCAGGATGCGGTACATCACCGGATCACGTAACAACATATTGGGTGACGACATGTCGATCTTGGCCCTCAGCACACGTGATCCGTCGGGGAACTCTCCCGCCCGCATGCGATGGAACAGACCGAGGTTCTCCTCCACGGAACGGTTACGAAAAGGGCTCTCCACACCGGGGGTGGTGACCGTGCCGCGCTGCTCGCTGACCTCCTCGGCACTCTGGTCGTCGACATACGCTTTGCCGTCCCTGATCATCTGCTTGGCCCATTCGTACAACCGGTCAAAGTAATCGGACGCGTAAAAAAGCCTGTCCTGCCAGTCAAAACCCAGCCACCGCACATCCTCCATGATCGAGTTCACGTACTCCTCTTCTTCCTTGGTGGGATTGGTGTCGTCGAAACGAAGATTGCACTTGCCATGGTATTTCTGCGCCAGACCGAAATTGAGGCAGATCGACTTGGCATGGCCGATGTGAAGGTAGCCGTTGGGCTCAGGCGGAAACCGCGTATGCACACGCCCGTCATTCTTCCCCTCCGAAAGGTCCTTTTCGATGATCAGCTCAAGAAAGTTGAGCGACCGGGATGATTCCCTGCTCTCACCGTTATTATTCATTGATAATAAAATGTTAAGGGAGCAAAGATAGAAAAGAGCCCTCAATCTTTAACACTCAACTTTCAACATTCATTGGACATTGGAATGAGGAATTTTCAATAGTCAATTAAATGATGACTGAAAATTTAAATCTTCAATGATCATTGAATATTCCATTCAACATTGAATGTTCTTAAATGAATATTGAAAATTGAATCCCCTTCTTTAATTTTGTCCTCTTATTTAACCCACAATGTCACTGATCACCCTCGAGGGCATGGAATTCTCAGGCCATCATGGCTGTTCGCAAGAGGAGCAGACCATCGGCACCCGTTTCATCGTCGATTTTTCCTTCGAAAGTGATACTTCCCTGGCGGAAAAGAGCGACGAGCTGGCCGATACGATCAACTACCAGTCTGTTTACGCCCTGATCAGAGAGGAGATGGAACAGCCGTCGCATTTGCTGGAACACATCGCCCGGCGTATCCTCAACAGAGTCTGCAGTGAATATCCCCGGATCGAATTTGCCGAGGTGACCGTTTCCAAACTCAACCCGCAACTGGGCGGAAAGACGGACTGCGTCAGCATCACCCTTTCCACAGAAGACTGATGTCAATGTGCTGATTAGCTGATTAGCCGATGTGCTGATTAATTCATCAATCAATCAATTATAAAATAATCAGCACATTAGCACATCAGCTAATCAGCATATTAATTTAATCGGCACATTGACTAATCGGCTAATCAGCACATTATTTAGTTATTGGAATTTCTGTTAAAATTCGTATTTTTGTAAGCTGAATGCGCAGGGTACCATGGCCGAGTGGCTAGGCAGAGGTCTGCAAAACCTCGTACAGCGGTTCGAATCCGCTTGGTACCTCCACGATATCCGATAGAAGATATAAGATTTGCGATTGATGATTGGAAGGAGGGAGTGACCGCTATTGCGTTTTCATTATTTTTATTGCCTGACATATTTACTAGGCTTCGGTCATAATAGCTTATAGCAAGGTACCGGCATAACCATCACTATAAAGTTTCCCTGTAAAACCCTTCCTGCCTTAACCGCGAAGCGGTGACATGATTGTAGCCGGAGTAACCAATTACAATCCCTCAGCCCCGAAGGGGTGACATAGAAACCGATACGTTTCATATTAACCGCAATGACGCAAAGGAGGCGCAATAAAGGTTATTGCTATCTGTGAAAATCTGTGTCATCTGTGAGAAACAAAAAATTGTCTTCTAAACAATCTCACAATATTAGAGGAATCAAATATATAATTTGCTTTTAATTATTAAATTTCGTATTTTCACCGATTAATTATTACCCTTCATCATCCGGCAGCCATGAAATTAAAATCACTTGTCTGTTGCTCCTCACTATGTTATCAATAGTGTCATACGGGCAACGTCCAACTATCGAGCTGACCTTCACTGCCATTGACAGCGCCGCCTATGTCCGGCTCGACAGTATCAGGATAATGAATCGCACTCAGGGAGATGAAATGGTATTGCACTGGCCTGACACTGCAGTGGAACTCCAGATCGACACCGGAGATCTGTTGCTATATGTCGGTTATGCCACATTCCCCAATGTTGGAATTGAAGATCCTAACCTGAATATTCCATCTTTCAAATTATTGCAGAATTACCCGAATCCCATAACTGACCATGGCCTTATCACCATGTACATCCCGGAAAAAGGAACTGTAAGCACCATGGTAACAGATGTTCAGGGCAGGATCGTTGCATCGCTTGACCGGCAAATGGATCAGGGTGTACATTACGTGCGTTTCTCCCCCTGCCACGGTTCTCTTTATCTCGTGACGGCACAATGGCACGGTATGAAACAAAGCATAAAGATAGTCAGCGTAGCACCAAATACAGGGAAGAGTTGCAAGCTCGAGTATATAGGATCCGGTAAAAGGGACCTTTCAATGAAAGTATCACCGCCTCCTGGAAATATCATTAAGCAATCCGGCATACTTGATTCGCCGGCAACAAATAAATCTTATACCTTCCAGTTCGCCACCAACATACCTTGCCCGGGCACACCAACCCTATATTATGAAGGTCAGGTTTATAATACCATCCAGATATTCAGCCAATGCTGGCTCAGGGAAAACCTGAATGCTGGGGTAATGATAACTGATATGAACCCTATGGGTAATAACGATGTCATCCAGAAGTTTTGCTACAATGGCCAACCTCATAATTGTGACCTATACGGAGGAATCTATCCGTGGTATATGATGATGCAATATACTTCACGAGAAGGGGCACGTGGCATCTGTCCTTACGGTTGGCATATACCCTCCGATGAAGAATGGAAATTAATGGAAGGATCGGTTGACAGCCAGTATGGTATAGGAGATCCTCAATGGGATAATTTTGGCTGGAGAGGTTTCGATGACGGGACAAACCTGAAGGCTATCCATGACTGGTATAATGAAGGCAACGGCATTGATATGTTTGGTTTTTCAGGTCTTCCCGGCGGTACAAGAAACTTCAATACGCTCTTCTATGATATTGGTAAATATGGTTACTGGTGGACATCGACAGAGATTGATAGCGATAATTCCTGGTACTATAACCTCGGTTATAATATGACGCAGACAAGCCGGTCAGGTAGCGATAAAATCAACAGGTTCAGCGTCCGCTGCCTGAGGGATGCAGGATATATGACAACTCCTATAGAATTGACTTTTACAGCAACGGATAACGGAACCTATCGGCAGCTTGACAGTATAAAAATCATTAACAGGACACATAAAGAGTCAACGACGTTGATCTGGCCTGACACAACAGTAGTACTTAAAGATGAAGTGCCATTCGAATGGGGTGATATATTATTGTATATTGGTTATTCAAGCACACTCCAGTCGGGTATTATAGATATGCCTGACAGCAGCAGGACCTGTACCTTACAGTTTGCTACCAATATTCCATGCCCTGAAACGCCGATTGTGGAATATGAAGGTCAAATTTACAATACCATTCAGATATTCGGTCAATGCTGGCTTAGAGAAAACCTGAATGTGGGAATAATGATTCCGGTAACTCAGCAACAATCGGATAATGGAATCATCGAAAAGTATTGTTACAACAATAAACCTGATAGCTGCAGCAAATATGGCGGTCTGTATCAGTGGGATGAAATGGTACAGTATACTATGCAACCGGGAGCACGTGGTATCTGTCCTGATGGCTGGCACCTCCCCACGGATGAGGAATGGAAAGTTTTGGAAGGGGCCGTTGACAGCCAGTATCACATCGGAGACCCGGAATGGGATGCGATTAATGCCTCTTACGGTTATGATGCCGGAAAAAACCTGAAAACCACTTACGGATGGTTCCAGAATGGTAATGGCACCAATCTGTATGGTTTTTCAGCTCTGCCGGGGGGTTATGGTAACATCAATGGTTTCTTCTCAGGTGGTAGTGAAGGATGGTGGTGGACGTCGACAAGGAACGATTTCCACTCTTTCTGGGCTCGCGGCCTCGTAACCGGCAACCCGGAAGTCTTTCAGGGCTATGAGACCCCGCAGACCGGTTTCAGTGTCCGTTGTCTCCGGGATGATTAGATGGATGGTTCGTTTGTAATATGCTCTTAGTCTTCAACCATTAGGACAAACACGCACGATCTTTTCTTAAAAAATGCTCAGATACAACAAAAGGTGACATAAGAACCATATCCGGTATGATGTTTCTAAATCCATTTTAAGTTAGGACTTTGTGGCTAAACTAAGTGATGGTTTTAACACGATCCCACACGATAGCCAGGGAATAAGGATATTGAATGAGATATTTTTATTTACTGATTGCAGCATAAAATGATTATTTTTGCACAGGATATGTTCCAATATTGTGATAAATCTCACATTATTGGAACCAATAATGTGTAATCATGTACTTTAAACGCTTTATCAGTGAACAACTGCAACAATGGGTTAAATCACCCCATCGGAAACCTCTAGTGCTCAAAGGGGCACGGCAGACCGGTAAAACGATGCTTTTAAAGGAACTGGGCACAATCTCTTTTGAACAGATGGCTTATTTCAATTTTGAAGAGCAGCCGGGCCTGAAACAATTTTTTGAGCAAACAAAAGACGTCAGACGCATCATACAAAATCTCTCATTAGTGCACGGCACCGCTATAACCCCACAAAATACGCTGCTTGTATTCGATGAGATTCAGGAATGCCGCCAGGCATTGAACACCCTGAAGTATTTTTATGAAAACAGCCCTGAATATGCAGTAGCCAGCGCCGGCTCTTTATTGGGCATTACATTGGGACAAGATGCTTCTTTTCCCGTGGGGAAGGTAGATTTTCTGGAACTTCATCCCCTCACTTTTATTGAATTTTTAGAACAGGCCGATTCTTCTTTAGCTGATTACCTGAGAAGTATGAATAAAACAGAATCCATTCCGGATATCTTCTTTACGAATCTGACAGAGAAATTCAAAATGTATCTTATCAGCGGAGGCATGCCTGAAGCAGCCACTGTTTTAATAACTGAAAATGATCTGCAACGGGTGCAAAAAATCTTAAAGGACATTCTGACAGCCTACCGCCTCGATTTTGCAAAACATGCCTCCACGAAAGACATCGCCCGGATCGGCTATATATGGGATTCGATCCCGTCACAACTGTCGCGCGAAAATAAAAAATTCCTGTACCGGGCCATTAAATCGGGAGCCAGAGCCAGGGAATATGAAGATGCCTTGCTCTGGTTACAGCAAGCCGGATTGGTGCACAGGGTCAATCGCTGTCAAAAACCCGGCATTCCGCTGATGGCTTACGACGACCTGACAGCTTTCAAAATCTATCTGCTTGACGTCGGCCTGCTAAGGGTTATGGCCAACCTGGATCCTATGGTTTTATTTCAGGAAAACCGTTTTTTCACAGAGTTTAAAGGTGCTCTTACCGAGAATTTTATTTTACAAAGTCTGATCCCTCCATTTGATTCCTCACCAAGGTATTGGGTTTCAAGTGGAAAAGCCGAAGTTGACTTCCTGATCCAATATAAGAATCATATCCTGCCTGTGGAAGTTAAATCGGATGAAAATATAAAAACCAAAAGCCTGGCAATTTATAATCAAATCTACCATCCTCCATTACGAATCCGTTTTTCCCTCAGAAACCTTCATTATAGTGATGGATTGCTGAATATTCCCTTGTTTCTTGCCGATTACACGAAGAAGCTTATCGATGTGACCTGGGAAGGATAAGGATAGATAGGATAATCTATTTCAAACTTCCCTATGGCATTGCAGTTACTGAATAACGACTTTGCAGTATATGATAAAATCCCTGCCCATAAAACTCATCAAACTGATCTTTAACAATTTGCCTTTGATATCATGTAAAAATATGAGCACATTACTTCAGAAGTACCATAGCATCACTTTAATCTATTAATGAAAATCAAAGCCCCCAGGGCAACTCTCTCTCATCAGCATTAAATTCATGATACACCCCACCGACAAAGTTAATATCATCCCAGATAGGCACGACAATATACTTTCCAATCAACCTCACCATTCCATATATCAGGTGTATCTTTAATGAAGTTGGATTGCTGAATTTTATGATTTTAAACCTGTCATTGTATTCCATGAAGATTTTAACAGCCTCTGAAATTATATCAAGTGCGCCTCCGCTGTCATTATCGTGAAATTCCAGCACGAGGGAATTAAGTATAATTCTTTCTATAGCAGGACATTGGCAAAAAGGATAGCTAATGAAAAGGACAGGCCACATTCCTTCCATGGGTTCAGCCGTATTGGAAATATCTCCTGCGAGTGTCTCATTATCGGTTATATCGCCTATTTCCGATCCTATATCAAATGATTCGTACTGGGTTCTCTCCACTGAACATTCGTAAGTAAATATGACATTTCCACGAAGCAATATGTCCCCGTCCCAGGCGACAGGATCCCCGTCAGACTCACCCTGATTCAGATGAAAACGGACAAGCTCTCCGGTTAATATAACAGGGTGGCAGTAAACATTTTCACCACCTACTTCACAAGATCCAAAACAATCACCCTCAATATTTAAAGTGGCTTTGAACCGCACATCCGCCGTACCAACAATCCTTGTATTTTTTATCACCGGGAATTGGTACCAACGTTGACTTGCCATACTTTTATAATCTTTTTCATACGGGGATTCAGGTGATTGGCCATTGTCAGGATGATTATACTGCTTCACAACCTTGTATTTCAGAGGACCCAGTTTTATTAAGCCACTATCCAGCTTGGCAGCCATTGAATAAAGCATCGTGAAGTCGGCAGCAGGGGATAAGGTATCACTGCTGCAGGAGCTGATAAAGACATAACAGGAATTTCTGACAAATGCCAAGGCATTTGCAATCCTGTTATTCTTGTAATCAATGATGCTCTGCCGGGCCGTGTCTCCAATGGCCTGGGGAATAACATCATTCAATTTCGCATCACCATTCATGGCAGCAATAGCCTCATCCCGGGATGCATAGTTATTGAGCACAGCGACAACAAAATGATAATCGCTTTCGCTGTTTTTGAACCAGATGGCACCGGCATCATAAACGGTCTGGTCATCAGGGTAAATGGCGTCCTGGTTTTCAATAAACGTACTCTCCAATTCATAACCTTCATTTAACAATGGCTCTGCCGTTTTATCAGAAGTCATCAGATTGAGCAGCTCGAGATATTGCTCCTCTTCGGTTTGCTGATTATCCTCCTCCGGTAACTGGCAGGACTCCCATGCTGTACAGGCAATTATAAAAATACCTGTCAGTATAAAAACTCTTGTGAATATTGTGGCATTCATTTTACAAATAATTAAGAAATAAACAGACTAAATTACCACATTTTTCACTTAAAATCAATAATTTAGCAAAAAATAACTAATAAATAATGAATCACACATCTAAAATATCTTGGAGGATGCTATATATAAATTAGCCATCCTTGAGGCAACGCAAAGAAAAGCCCTCTTCTTTATTATTAGGAAATCGTTTTACTTTAAAGCTATCGAAATCAAGTCTTCGGCTCCATACGCCAGTTAAACTGTTCTGTGATGGAGACCAGAAGTACGCATCGTAGCCAAGATCAATATAGTAAAGACCAATGCTGAAGTAGTTTTGACCAGCGGGAAGACCTGAAAAACCATATAAGTCAGTGCCATTGCCATCTGACAACCAGCTACTTGTGGATTTCAAATTCAAACCTGCATTATAACCTCTTAAAGCATAGACATTCCATATCGGATCACCAACACCATACAAGCTGTCAACCGTTCCTTCCAATAATTTCCATTCAAAATCTGTAGGGATATGCCATCCTTCAGGACAAACCCCTTGTGAGCCTTGGATTGTATCATATTGCATTATTTCATTCCACTGGTATAAACCCCCGTAGTCATCACAAAAGGTTTCACTATCATTATAACAATATTTCTCCATCACTTGATTATCCGTCTGGCTATTGTCACGATCAATCCGGGTGCCTATATTTATATTTTCCGCCATCCAGCACTGAGCGCCAATTTGAACTGTAGAATAGCTTTGTCCATCCCGGGGGTCAATAAGAGGTTGATCACATGAGGGACCTGATGAAGAAAATAAAATTGCAACATAATCTGAGCTTGAACCGCAATTATTTAAAATCGTCCATCTTAGAATATATAAATTACCAGATAAACCACTGAAGGCGCTTGTTGGACTTGTTGTATCTGTTATAATTCCACCGGCTCCATGAATAATATCCCAAAATCCTGTTCCGCTTAAAGGATAATTCCCAGCAAGGTAGGTCGATGTTCCGGAAATATATAACTGGTCAGGTCCTGCATCTGCTTGTGAAGACACAGAAAAGCAATCCTTAATGCAACGGACGGATCGGCCCTGAGTATATTAACAGGGCCAACGACATATTTTATTATTGTCGTAATCCAATATTCTGTTCCACATATCAAATTCATCAATTATTGTAGATGTCCAGAAGAAAGCGTTCAACCCAATGTTATAAAATGAATAAATATCGGAACTACCACCCGGAAGCGCAGTAAATCCAAAAAGATCTGTGCCGTTACCATTGTTTTCCCATCCATACGTTGATTTAAGATTTTTACCTGCATTTGAACCGCGACATCCTTCAGCGTACCACACGGTATCCCCAACACTATATGAACTATCAACTTCTCCTTCAAGGACCATCCATTGCGCATCTGTTGGGATATGCCATCCTTCAGGGCAAATCCCCTGTACTCCTTCTTTAACGGTATATTGCATCATTTCATTCCATTGATATAATCCTCCGTAGATTTCACAATAATAATCAAGATTGCACCAACAATACTTTTCAATAATGTCGTTATCATATTGTCCATAACCAACAATTTTCAGAGTGCCTATATTCATGTTTTCAGCCATCCAACACTGATTGCCGATCAGAACGGTTGCATAGACCTGCCCATCCCTGGCATCTACCAGCGAGTCACCGCAAATCCATTCCCGTTCTGTAATAAGATTTCCATTGGTATCAATGCTGATTTCATATCTGTGTCCATTTTCATCCGTCAGTGTCTTGGAAAGATACAATGATTAAACGGGAAAAGCAACAGACAGTCTTAACTATGATGAAAATGCATAATTCACTCCACCACAAATCCTTTGGAATAAATCCCTTTCTCAGTCATCACCGAAACAACATACATACCCCGGTAACAGACGCTGATGTCAACCCTGACCTCCCGGGCATTGGCTGTGACACTCTTCACCAAGACGCCCAGATCGTTATAAATATAAAGGTATTTGACGGGGGTGTCCGATTTGACGGTTAAAATGTCACTGGCAGGATTGGGATAAAGGGTGACGGGATTCTCGCTGTTCTTGTCATCGATCCCCACCGGTGTCCAAACCACCACCTGATGGCTGGGCACCGACTCGCAGTCGGAATACAGGGCCGTGATGTAATAAATAAAAACCGACGACAAAGGCAGAGGACCATCAAGGAACAGGTTATGCTGTAAGGGTGATTGGGGCATAAGCTGGTTGTTGCGGTAGATGTTGAATCCCAACAGGGAACGGTTTTGATTCATTTTCACGGGCCCCGCCGGCATGGCGTTAGGATTCAGCACAAATCCCTCGATGTTCCAGTTGTTATCGAAGCCATACGACGTCAATGTTTCCCAGGTAGTGCCGTCGAGAGAGAACAGGTCGCCGAAGCCGGTCACGGCGGGGCCGTTGTCACACCCGGCCGGATACACGCCCGCCGGGTGGTTCAGGCAGTCATAACCGAACCACAGTTCCTGTGACGGGTCGATGTAAACAGGAACGTCGATGAGGGTCTCGTTCCATGTATTCAGCACCGGATCGGTCAGCGGTATCTCGCAGGCCAGAAAACCCGCATTGGCACCCGTCCAGACCTTCAAAATGTATTGTGTGTTCATGCCGGTAGGGAATATCTTGATCATGGTGAGGTAGCATCCGGCATAGGGCTGGAGCTGTTCGGAGGAGAACCTGATGGCTACGGTGAAGGAGCCTCCGCCCACCAGTCCGATGCTGGTGGCGTTGATGCCGTTGTCAAAAGCGATCCAGTCATCCGGTGAGGTGGCGTTGGAGGTGGGGTTCCATGAAATAAAAGCGTAATTGAAATTCACCAGGGCTCCCCGGGCATCCAGCGGCGGCCCGCAGGGATCGTCCGTCAGGGCAAAGTCAAGCTGCATCACACCCGTGACGGTGAAGCCTTCTTCTATTTTCTTATGGTAACCAAAGGCCGCACAAGTGACATTGTATATCCCTGTAGTGACCGCCATGGAATAAAAACCGGTGCTGTCGGTGAAAACCGCAGGGTAATCTTCCACGCTGACCATGGCTCCCGCAATGGCATTCTGGGTGACCGAATCGGTTACATAACCCATCAGCCCGGCCTGCCGGACGGATGAACGTATGATTTGAGAATCAGCATGACAGGGAACCAGCATCCCACACACGATAAGGATCCCCATCCATTTTGCAGCATTATTCATAAGTATAAAAGTACCTCAAATTTTCTTCATTTGTCCTTTTGATGACCCTTATTCTGTGTCACGTACCGGAAATGTTTTCCTGAATATCCCCGGAGCATCGTTTAACAATTTCTTTTTATTTTTATCCTCCTTAAAACAAACTTATGAAGCGACACCTCGACCGCACCCCGTCATTGGTCATATGCCTGCTGGGTTACATAATTACCTTTATCATCATTTTTCTCGTTGCGCCTTTTATATCCATCGACAGCCCTCTCCTGTTCGTATTCATCCTCGATATCATAGCCACGGCTGTCATTTTCATTTTCAGCGTCATTTACAATAACTCCAGCTTCTACGATACTTACTGGAGTGTGGCCCCGGTGCCCGTCATGATTTACTGGGTGGTATCATCCGATAAGATGGCCGTGAACACGGTGAGGCAGGTTGTCATACTGATCCTGGTCATCCTGTGGGCTGTCAGGCTGACATACAACTGGGCCCGTCGCTGGCAGGGTATGAAGGATGAAGACTTTCGTTATGTTAATTTCAGAAACAGCGCCGGACGGTTTTACTGGGTCGTCAGCTTTCTGGGCATACATATGTTCCCGACGATGATCGTCTTTCTGGGGTGCATGGCCGTTTATCCCGCCCTGGCCTACCATTCCTCACTCTTCGGCCCGGTGGATGTGCTGGCCACAGTGGTGACACTCTCGGCCATCGTCATTGAGACCATCGCCGACAGGCAGCTGAGGCATTTTATTAAAAACCCATCAGGAACTTTCCTGCAGTCAGGTTTGTGGAAATATTCCCGTCATCCGAATTATTTCGGCGAGGTTCTGTTCTGGGTTGGCTTGTTCCTGTTCTCGCTGACGCCTGTCGCACCCAACCTGGGTGCTGTCGTGCAATGGTGGACATTCCCGGGGCCAGTGGCCATGATCCTGCTCTTCCTCTTCATCAGCGTACCCATCATGGATAAGCGCATGCTCCGGAAAAAAGAAGGTTACCGCGCTTATATGAAAAAGACGTCCGCCCTCGTGCCTTGGTTCAGGCGCAAAGGCAACTCATAATTAAGGTCTTCAGGTCAGCAAATTACTCAAAGCCGTGAGTTATCATCTGCCGACTGCCAATTGCCAACTAATAATTGAATATCTCCTGCAATGAAAGCTCCTTCAGATCACCCAGCTGCCTCAGGACATTCATATCCATATCGCCCTTCTTACCTATGACCAGGAATGTGTATTTCTTTCCGCTGATATGTTCATCGAAGAAATTGTTCAGGTCATCCATGGTCATGGCCGGGACCTGGTCGTACACATCCTTGCGGGTGTCGTAGTTAAGGCCCAGGTCAAGCTTCGACAGGTAGGTCCAGAAGATATCCTCATTGATAATCCTTTCCGAGTTGATCTGTTTGACGATGGACTCCTTGGCGAGGTCGAACTGTTTCTCGGCCCTGGGCATCTCATCCATCATGGCGAGCATGGCGTCGACGGCCGTTTTGAGCTTGTCGGCCTGCGTCCCGACATAAGCATAGGTGAAATTATGCTTGTAAGGCCTGTCAGGCTGGGAATAGGCTGCGAAGGCGGCGTAAGCCAGCCCTTTCGACTCCCTGATGTCCTGCCATACGATGGAAGCCATATTGCCACCGTAATATTCATTGAAGAGCCTGGCAGGGGGTTGCAGAGCGTTATCGAAGAGCTGATCTTTCGAAAGAAATAGAATGTTGGCTTGTGTCATGTCATAATCGACAAAGTAAACTTTGTTCTTATCGAAATCCAGCTCGGCATATTCGGTAGCCGCGGGGTAATCTTTTAACCCGGCCGGGACATGATGATACTTTTCTATGACAGCCTTCGCATTTTGCATGTTATCCTGGCCGTAATAAAAGACTTTATGTTTATACGAATAGAGCTCTTTGATCATTTTGGTCAGCGATTCGGGATCGGTGTTTGTCAATTGCTCTTCGGTTAAAATGTCGGTAAAAGGTGATTTCTGGCCGTATTTGCCATAATTGAACAAGGCGCCCCACAGGATGGTGTTCTTATTCAGCTTGCTGTCGGAACGTTTTTTCAGGATGCCCTTGACATATTCGTCATAAGCCTTCTGATCGGCTTTGGCATTGGCCAGGACATGTTCGAGCAATCCCACTCCCTTTTCGAATGATTTCTGTAACCCCGAAATATATATGTAAGAACGGTCGTTGCCGGTGTTGACGCCCATGGTGACACCCAGCTTGAAAAATTCCTGACGCAGCTGAGCCGGCGTATATTTGTCGGTACCCAGATACGGCAGGTAATTGACGGCAATGGGTAGATAAAGATCGTTATTCTTACCCATGTCAATGATGTAATTCAGGCTGAACAGCTCATTGGTGTTGTTTTTCATATAGAAATAATCGATTCCCTGTGGCATGGTGTCCCTGGCAATTTCTTTTTCAAAGTCCACAAACACCGGCTTGATCTCCTCAGGGGTGATGGCTGAGAAGTCCTTGTAAAAATTGGACTGATACTCACGGTTGATGGGCACGGAGGTGATGGAAGGTTTCTGGACTTTCCTGATGCCCGTTTTCTCACCTATTTTTTTATACACCACCACATAATTATCCTTATAATGATCGCGTGCATATTGCACGATCTGTTCCTTGGTTATTTTCTCCAGGTCGTCGAGGAATTTCACCTGGTCGGTTCTGGAGGTGCCGTCGATGAATCCGCTCATGAGGGTAAAGGCTCGCGCCATGTTGCTTTCCTGGCGGCGTATCTCAGACAGGCGCAGGTCGTTGATGACGGCCTGGGGCATCCAATTCTCAAATTCGCTATTTTTTACTTTTTGTATCTCGGCCAGCAGCAGCTCCTTGACGTCCTCCAGAGATTGCCCCTGCCGCGGATTGCCATAAAACTCATGCAGACCATAATCCCTCATGAAGTTGGTATAGCTCCCGGCACGCAGGACTTTTTGTTCCTGATTGAGGTCCAGGTCTATCAGGCCCGCCTGGCTGTTGCTCAGGATCTGGTCGATGAGGGTGACGTATTTTTCATCCTCAGAATTGGTACCGTCAAAACGGAAGGCCATAGTGACAAACTCGGCATCGGGGCCGGTGATGGTCTTGATGATCGGACCGGTGATGGGCTCTTCCTTTGGCTGAACAATCTTGGGTAAAGGTTTGCTTTCCTTATTGCCCCAATATTTATCGATGATTTGAACGGCTTCCTCCGGATCAAAATCACCTGCCAGGACGATGGCCATGTTATCAGGCACATAAAAAGTATGATAAAATTTATAGATATTGACCATCGAGGGGTTCTTGATATGTTCAGGCAGGCCTATGACATCACGTCCGTAAGGATGTGTCGGGAAAACGGCTTTCATCAGCTCCTCATCGGCGCGGCTGCGGTCCATGTCGTTGTACATATTGTACTCCTCATACACCGTTTCGAGTTCCGTATGGAACAGACGCAGGACAACGTCGCTGAAGCGTTCGCTCTCCAGCATGGCCCACTTGTCCAGCTCATTGGAAGGGATGTCGTTAAGGAAAACGGTCATGTCATAGGTTGTGCCTGCATTGGTGCCTTTGGCGCCGATGCTTGACACAATCTTGTCATATTCATTGGTGGCGACGTACTTGGCGGCTTCCACCGACAGGCTGTCGATCTTGTGGTAAATGGCCAGTTTTTCAGCCGAATCGGTTGCAGCACGGCGTTGCTCGAAGAGATCGGAGATCTCATTGAGCAGCGGTTCCTCATCGGCCCAGTCAACGGTGCCGATCTTCCGTGTTCCTTTGAACATCATGTGCTCAAAGTAATGGGCCAGGCCGGTGGTCTCGACCGGGTCGTAAGTGGAACCGGCTCTCACACCGATGAGGGTCTGTATGCGCGGCTCATCCTTGTTGACCGAAAGATAGACCTTCAGCCCGTTCTTCAAAGTATAAATACGGGCCTGCAAAGGATCACCGGTGACGGTCTCGTAAGTATAACCGTTCTTGTCGGTCTTTTTCAAAACCCTGTAGTTCCCCTGCATGCAGGAGAACATGCTGATGACGCCCATCAGCAGGATAAAAAGTAATGCTCGTTTCATTGTGATTTGATTTTATGAATAAAATAATGTGGTTTTACACTTTTGAACATTTATCGGTATTGGTTTTTCAAATGTAGGGAATTTTATTAATATCCAAAGAAAACATGATACAGACATCATTCATTCCTCTTTCCGGTGACATCCTGAGCGCCACCCCTCACCGGCAGGTGAGGACCGGAGAAAATAACAGGTAATTTGTTTTATTTCAAATTTTCTTAACTTTAGCCGTTTTTATTTGCCGGATGAAATGAGGTTCATTCTGTGCTATATGATCTGTTTTATTTTCCTCTATCACGCCCGGGCGCAGCATACCAATGTAATGATCACCGATACGGACTGGCCCGATGAACCTTCCATTTATCTGGATCCGGATAACACCGATCATTTCATCGGGGGCGCCAATATCGACAATTACTTTTATTTCAATTTCCCGTTCAAGCTGCAAAAGCCCTCTGTCATCACCCTGAGAATTTTCGACCTATTCGGACATGAAATAACCACCCTTATTGACCGGTCACTAAGAGGCAGCGGAAAATATGTGGAGCATTTCGATCCTCTGAAATATGATATTTCACCGGGAGTTTATTACTTTGTACTCAGCAGCGGGGATAACATCCTGCGCCGCAAAATGGTTTATATTAAATAATGATTATCCGTTCACCGATAAATCCTTATCTTTAATCTGTCTTATGAAAGAAGCCGAAAAGATACACATCATTACCATTGATCCGGTTTACAAGAGCATCATGGAATGCGTGAGGGATCTCATGGAGAGGAAAGGAGTCAAAAATTTCACCTTTGATGAGGTCTGCGAATGCTCACATGTATCCAAAGATCAGTTCGATAGCTATATTGAAAATGAATCCGACCTGGTAAAGAAAGTGCTTGAATTTGAAAGGGAAAGCTTTAAGATCATATTTGATGAGTACGATTTTGAAGGGGTCAATGCCATTGATATCCTGATGACGGTTAGCCGGGAGATCAGTCAAAACTTCAAAAACATCAGCCCGGCCATCAGTTTCGATCTCAAGAAATATTACCCTGAGGTATACCAGGATCACATCCAGAAACGCATCGATTTCATCTTCGAAAAGATCAAGGTGAATATAGAAAAAGGCATCAATCAGGGCATGTACCGCGACGATCTGAGCGTGGAGCTGGTGGCCCGTCTGTATATCAGCAGGCTGATCGATATCCATAATCCCGACTTTTTCCCCCCGGGCAAATTCTCCTTTTCCATGTTGTTTGAAGTCATGTTTGAGAACCTCGTCCGCAGCATAGCCAAACCCGAAGGCATTAAATATTTCGAAGAAAAAATCAAACACGTCGATTTCGATATCCATTGATGGGGGCCTCACAGAAAATTTAATGGAAACGTAATATATTTTTTTTGTTTCCTATTATTTTCCTTTCTACTTTTGCCGCCTTGTTTTTTCAACGGTACCTGTATGGACGAAAATCTCGTAAAAGTGCTGAATAAAAGCATCTTGCTGTTTAACCGCTATGGCATCCGCAGCATATCCATGGACGATATATGCCGTAATATGGGTATTTCGAAAAAGACACTTTACCGCTTCGTCCATTCAAAGTCAGACCTGGTGGAACAAATGCTTGACTACCAGTTTTCACTGGTGTATGATCTGTTTCAGAATGTTCTGAAAGATAAACTGAACGCGATCGACACCCTGCTGGTTTTCAGCAAACATCTTGGAAAACTGTTGAAAGAGAACAAAACAAACCCTTCCCTGGAATACGATCTCAGAAAATATTATCCCGCGATCTATCATACTCATTCTGAACGGAGGGATAAGCTGATGATCAAGTACATCAAGGAAAACATCCGGCAGGGTATCGGCGAGGGGCTTTATCGTTCCGACCTTGAGCCCGAGCTGGTCGCCAATCTTTACATAAAAAAATTGGAGGACATCCTCGATCCGGATTTTTTTCCTGAAGGTAAGTTCTCATTCAGGAAGGTATTCAATATGATGTTCGAGAACCATATCAGGGGAATAGCCAATGAGGAAGGCATAAAATATTTTGAAATTAAGCTTCAAAGCAAATGTCGGTAATATCAAATTTCAACGGTGTGAAAAAATCCCTTGTCATCCTGGCACTGGCAGGATGGCTGTGTCAGGGGAACCTTCTGTGGGGTCAGACGGTCAGGCATTTTTCGCTTGAGGAGGCCCAGCAGTATGCCATCGTCAACAGCTACACGGCACGCAATGCGCAAACCGATATCTCCATTGCCCGCAAGCAGGTCGACGGGCTGACCGCAACGGGTCTGCCACAAATCAACGGAGCTATCTCCTATACCAATTTCTTTGAGCTGCCGGTCTATCTCCTGCCCGGTGAATTTTTCGGTCAACCCTCAGGGACTTACGTCCCCATTCAGTTCGGCACACCCCATAACGGAGAAGCTAAAGTGGGTCTTTCACAGCTGATCTTCAGCGGCACCTATTTTATCGGACTGAAAGCAGCCCGTTCCTTTGTCGAACTGTCGCGAACAACATTTCAGAAAACCCAGGACCAGATCAGGGAAGATATTGCCAACGCTTATTACAACGTCATTCTTTTACAGGAATCCAAAAGAATTACCGACAGCACGCTTCTCACCCTGAAAAAGATGCAGTTTGAAATGGAGCAGACGTACCAGAGCGGTTTCATTGAAAATACCGACGTCGACCAGATCGATCTCATGGTTCAGGATCTGGAGACAACGCAGCTCAACCTGACCAAACAGCTTGAGATCGCTTACAATTATCTCAAATTTCAGATGGGTCTTAAGATCAGCCAGCCCATCACGCTGACCGACGATCTGGATAAGCTAATACGTGATATGGACAGCGGCATGCTGATGACCTCGGCCTTTGAATACACACAGCATGTCGATTACCGGCTGGCACAGGATCAGGAGGTGTTGAGGACCATGAACATGAAAGTGAAAAAAGCGGCCTACCTCCCCACTTTGTCAGGTTTTGTCAGTATTGCCGAGGATGCCCAGCGTGCCACTTTTGATTTCTTTGCCCCCCACCAGCCCTGGTTCAGAACCTCCCAGTTCGGCATCACCATGGACATACCCATATTAAGCTCCGGCGTCAGGAGCTCAGCCGTCCAGCAGGCCAAATTGGAGCTGCAAAAAGCACAGGTGCAGGATGAACAGGTGAAGGAAGGCCTGCTGCTGGAATACAGCACCGCCAAATCAAGCTTTAACAACGCTCTGCAAGTTTATGAAAACAAGAAAAGAAGCACCGACCTGGCCAACAGGATCTATAATAAGATAGTACTGAAATATAAGGAGGGAATGGCCTCGAGCATGGACATACAGCAGTCGTACAATCAGTACCTCTCCGCTTTTTCGTCCTATATCCTCGCAGCCAGGGATCTCCTCTCCTCCAAGGCAAGATTTGAGAAAGTGCTGACAAGAACACATTGAATCATAACAAAATCAATATAAATGATGATTAGTAAACGTATCCTGTTGAATGCCTCACTCATCACGCTGATCAGTGTCATGATACTGGCCTGTTCTCAAGGTAACGATAATCTGGCAAGGCTTCAGAAGCTCAGGCAAGAAAGGGAGAAATACCTCGACAAGATAAAGATCCTCGACGACTCGATCGACAAGCTCCGGCAGGCACTCTTTGCCGCCGGCGATACCACCGAGGGTACAGGTCGCAGGCAAAACATCAGGGTCGAAACAGTCGTCCCGGGCCTTTTCAGACATTACATCCAGGTGCAGGGTACCGTGGAATCGGATAAGGATATCTTTGTCCCTGCACAATCACCCGGTATCGTCGAAAAGATATACGTCAACGAAGGCGATCATGTCAGAAAAGACCAGGTGCTGGCACAGCTGGACGCTTCCCTGATTGAAAAATCGATCGAAGAGATCAAGGTCAACCTCGACCTGGCCAAAACGGTCTATGAAAGACAAAAACGCCTGTGGGACCAGAAGATAGGCAGCGAGATACAATACCTTCAGGCTAAAAATGCCTATGAAAACCTGGAGAACAGGCTGGCGACCACCATGGAGCAATATGACAAGACTAAGATCAAAGCACCTATCGACGGTTTGGTCGATAAAATTGCCATCAAAGAAGGAGAGACGGCAGCCGCCGGCTTTGGCGCTATACGCGTGGTGCAGAAATCCGATCTGAAAATCAAATCGCAGATATCGGAGAAGTACATCGAGAACCTCCACGTCGGCGACACGGCCTTTATCCGTATCCCGGGGCTGGATCTCGAATTCAGGCAGACACTCAATGCCGTGTCCAACGTCATCGACGCCGATACGAGAACCTTTGGCATCGAGATACTAGTACCGAAAGAATACAGCAACATTGCCAATAACATGCTGGTGGTCATCAGCATTATGGACTATTTAAACAAGGAAGCCATCACCGTACCGGTCAACGTCGTTCAAAACAGCGGTGACGAGGAATTTCTTTTCGTGGCCGTGAAGGACGGCAATTACTGGAAAGCCAGCAAACGGATCGTCACCACCGGAAGATACTATAACGACCAGGTGGAGATCACGCATAACCTTTCGCCGCGCGACAAAGTTATCACCGTCGGATACCAGGATCTGGCCGATGGACAGTATGTGAATATCGTCGATTGAGCAGACGGAAAAACACGGGGTTAATCATTTACATTCAACATATTCCGAAAATCAGCACGCATGAAAACCAGACGATTCCGACCGACTGAATTTGCCATCGACAACCGTTTCACCGTTTATTTTTTCATCGCCATCCTGGTCGTTTTCGGTATTTATTCTTACCGGACCACCCCTAAGGAAGCCTTCCCTGAAATCGTCTTCCCCTATTTCTCCATCACCACCATCTATCCCGGAACCTCGCCCGCCGACATGGAAAACCTCGTGACAAGGCATATCGAGAATGAACTGAAAACCGTCAAGGGCATTAAAAATATCTACAGCAACTCATTACAGGATTACTCACTCATATTCATCGAGTTCGAAACCAATGTCGACGACAGGACGGCGCAGCAGGATGTAAGGGACGCCGTGGACCGCTCCAAAAAAGAGCTGCCCGGTGATCTGACCGAAGACCCTCAAGTGACTCGCATCGACCTGTCCGAAATACCTGTCCTGTATATCAATCTTTCAGGCGATATCGGCCTGGTGCAACTGAAAAAATATGCCGATGAACTCAAGGATAAGATCGAGGGGCTGGAGGAAATTACGCGCGTCGACATCGTCGGGGCTCTGGAACGCGAATTCCAGATCAATATTGACATGTATAAGATGCAGGCAGCCAATATCACTTTTGATGATATCGACCGCAAGGTGACCTACGAAAACATGACCATCTCCAGCGGTCAGATCGGCATGTCGGGTATGAAAAGGACCCTCCGCATCGTGGGTGAGTTTAAGAATGCTGATGACATAAAAAACATCCTGATAAAAGACGGCATCTATGTCAAAGATATTGCCGACGTGCAGGACGGCTTCGCCGACCGTACCAGTTACTCACGCCTCAACGGACAGAACGTTATCACCCTGAATGTCATTAAAAAAAGCGGTCAGAACCTGATCAATGCCATCGACAAGATCAAAGTCATCCTGACCGACTTTCAAAAGACAGCTCCTCCCAACCTGATCATCAAGACCACCGGTGACCAGAGCAAAATGACCAAGGATTACCTGAATGAACTTTTCAATACGATGATCCTCGGCTTCATGGTCGTGGTGCTGGTGCTGATGTTTTTCATGGGTGTCGACAATGCATTGTTTGTGGCGACCTCCATTCCCCTATCCATGCTGATGGCATTCATTATGATCCCGCTGGTGGGCTTCACCATGAACATGGTTGTCTTCGTGGCTTTCATCCTGGTGCTGGGGCTGGTCGTCGACGACTCCATCGTCGTTGTGGAGAACACTTACCGTCATTTCATGCACACGCCCAATCTCCCCATAGGGCCTGCTGCCAAGCTGGCCACGGCGGAGGTGGCCGGTCCGGTCTTCACGGGCACGCTCACCACCATAGCCCCCTTTCTGCCCCTGGCTTTCTGGCCCGGCGTGGCAGGCAGGTTCATGCTGTTCATACCCATCACCATCATCATCAGCCTGGCGGCATCGCTGGTGTCGGCCTTCTTCATCAACCCCGTATTCGCCGCTTCCTTCATGAAGTACAGAGAGAATGTGACACCGGATAAAAAATCACGAAATAAAGAAATATTATTGGTCGCCCTGATCCTCCTTGTCGCAGCGGCACTTTTCTTTACCCTCAAGGTGGAATTCATGGGAAATGTACTGGTCTTTATCCTGATCATGTATCTCCTGACCAAGTACATCGTCATCCCCATGATCCGTATCTTCCAGAAAAAGATCTATCCCAAATTCCTGGCGCTGTATAAGCGGCAACTGGCCTTCTTCCTGAAGGGCAAGCGCCCCTTTGCCGTGATAGGCGGTGTCATCTTCCTGATGTTATTCACTTTTTCCCTCATGGGATTAAAACCCCCCAAGGTGGTGTTCTTTCCGGTTGCCGATCCGGACGATATCTATGTTTATATTAAAATGCCGGCCGGAACCGATATCGATGTGACCGATTCGGTGACCATGCTGGCCGAAAAACGGGTCTTCCAGGTACTCGGTAATAATAATCCCGATGTTGAATCGGTCGTCTCCAATGTGGCCATGAATGCCGGTGAAAGCATTTTCGAACGGTCGACACAGGAACGGCTGGGTAAGATCACCATCGGATTTATTGAATACAAGAAAAGGAAGAAACCTCACACCGCCGTATACATGGATCTTCTCCGCGATAACCTCAAGGACATACCGGGTACGGAGATCACGGTGGCACAGCAGATCATGGGTCCTCCCGCCGGGAAACCCATCAACATTGAAGTCAGCGGTAATGATTTTGACAAGCTGATACCGCTTGCCGACGAACTCAAACACTATATCGACTCTCTCAATATGCCCGGAATAGAGGACTTGAAAATGGACATAGAAGCCAATAATCCGGAACTCGTATTGACCATTGACCGGCAGAAAGCCAGCAAGCTGGGGCTCAGCACGGCATCCATCGGAGCTACGCTGAGAACGGCCCTCTATGGCAAGGAGATCTCCAAAATAAGGCTGGGGGAAGATGAATATAACATCCGCCTCAGATTGGAGAAACCTTACCGCGAAAATCTGGAGACATTGCTGAACATGACCATGCCGATGCAAGGTGGCGGCAATGGCGGCGGCCATGGCCAGCCCAAAATGGTCCCGCTCTCCTCCGTGGTCAAGGCTGACTACTCCTCCACACTGGGCGGCATACTCAGGAAAAATTACAAAAGGGTCATCACCCTGAGCTCAAACGTCCTCACCGGTTACAATGCCAATGACATTGTATCCAGTCTGAAGAAATCACTCGTCAGTTTTAAGATGCCCGACGGATATAATCTTAAATTCACCGGTGAGCAACAGGAACAGCAGGAGAATGCGCACTTTCTGTCGTTTGCCTTCCTGCTGGCTGTCGGACTGATACTGATCGTCATGGTCACACAGTTCAACTCCATCGTGCAACCGATCATCATCGTGATGCAGATTCTGTTCAGCATGATCGGCGTCTTGCTCGGTACGGTTATTTTTGGTCTTGACTTTTCCATCATTATGACCGGCATGGGTATCATCGCCGTCGGAGGTATCGTCATTAAAAACGGTATCCTGCTGATCGATTTCACCAATGTGCTGATCTCCAGGGGCGTTGAGAAGAAGGAAGCCATTATCCAGGCCGGTGCTATCAGGATCACCCCTGTACTGCTGACGGCCAGCGCTGCCGTTCTGGCCCTGCTACCACTGGCAGCGGGACTGAATTTTAATTTCGTTCAGTTTTTCGCCCACCGCAATCCGGAGATCTTCTTCGGCGGTCCCAGCGCGACATTCTGGAAACCGCTGGCGTGGACCATTATCTTTGGCGTGTCGTTTGCCACTTTCCTCACCCTGATCGTGGTGCCATGCCTGTACAATGTCTTTGTCAGGGTGAGAAAAACCGTGAAATAATCGTCCGATGAAAACACCACTGATACCTTTGAGGGATTTTTTCAGGAAACCGGAAAAAACATCCTTCCAGATATCACCTGACGGTCATCATCTCTCCTTTATGGCCCCTTATAACAGGAGAATGAACATCTTTGTCCATGACACCGGCCAGGAACAAGCCAAACAGCTGACATTTGAGACCGACAGGGACATCGGGGGATACCTCTGGGCCAACGATGAACGTATCCTCTACCTGAAAGACAATGGAGGCGATGAAAACTTCAGGTTGTACGGCGTCAATATCGATGGCAGCAACCTGAAATGCCTCACCGATTTCGATGGTGTGAAAACAACGATCATCGACGAGCTGGAAGATATCCCTGACGAGGTCATCATTGGGATGAACAAACGCGATGCCCGCATCTTTGACGCCTACCGGCTGAATATCGTCACGGGTGAGCTCACCATGATCGCCGAAAATCCCGGAACCATCACCGGATGGATGACCGACCATGACGGCAGGCTCCGTGTGGCCGTGACCTCCGATGGCGTCAACCAAAGTCTGTTGTACCGCAAATCCGAAAAAGATGACTTCACCATTGTCCTGACCACCGATTTTAAAGAAACCCTCGACCCCCTGCTTTTTACTTTCGACAACCGCAATGTGTATGCTGTCTCCAACCTGGGGCGTGACAAAACGGCGCTCGTTGAGTTTGATCTGAACAACGGAAAAGAACTGAGAGTGCTTTATGAAAACCCTCAGTATGATGTGGAAAGAGCCAGTTATTCGAAAAAAAACAAGATCCTGCAGGCCGCTTATTATATCTCATGGAAGACCGAAAGGTACTATTTTGACGACGATTTCAGGGATCTTATTTTCAAACTCGAGAAAGCCATTGGAAATGATAAATATGAAATAGGTATCTTCGACGTCGATAAAGAGGAAGACATATTCATCGTCGGCACCCACAGTGACAGGGCGAGGGTGACCTATTACATGTACGACAAAAAACGCGATGCGCTGACATTCATCCATAAGGTGGCACCCTGGCTCAGGGAAGAGGATATGGCTGAGATGTACCCCATCAAATACACCTCGCGTGACGGATTTACCATCCATGGCTATCTCACCCTCCCCGACAGGCTGACGTTGCGGACGGCACGCCACCTTCCCGTCGTCGTCAACCCGCACGGTGGTCCCAGTGCCAGGGATGTCTGGTCGTTCGATCCCGAAGTGCAGTTCCTGGCCAACAGGGGTTATGCCGTGCTGCAGGTCAACTTCAGGGGCTCCACAGGTTATGGCAGGGATTTCTGGGAGGCAGGATTCAAGCAGTGGGGCCGGAGGATGCAGGATGATGTCACCGATGGCGTCAGGTGGCTCATCGCAAAAGGCATTGCCGACAAAGACCGAATCGCCATCTATGGCGGCAGCTATGGGGGTTATGCCACCATCGCCGGCCTGACCTTCACACCCGATCTCTATCGCTGCGGCATTGACTATGTGGGTGTGTCCAACATATTCACCATCCTCGAAAATATCCCCCCTTACTGGGAACCGTACCGCCAAATGATGTACGAAATGATCGGCGATCCTGAAAAGGATAAAGAAAGTCTCACCGAAACATCACCCGTATTTCATGCCCGTAACATCAAAGCCCCGCTGTTCATCGCCCAGGGTGCCAACGACCCCAGGGTCAAAAAAATTGAATCGGACCAGATGGTCGCTGCCATGCGCGAAAGAGGCGTTGAAGTGGAATACATGGTTAAGGAAAACGAAGGCCACGGCTTTCATAATGAAGAGAACAGGTTTGATTTTTACGAGCGAATGGAGAAATTCCTTGAAGAACATATGAAGTGACAGCCTTCATTCATAATGATGATCCGGCACTTTGAATAAAATGCTATTTTTCTTTTTCTAAAAAGATATATATTTGTCCTTTCCGTCACTATTATCTGATCCATACACGGTTATGAATATTTCACACATAGAACATATAGCCATTGCGGTGACCAGCCTTGACGAGGCTGTCCCTTTGTACGAGAAACTCCTGGGTGTATCCTGTTACGCCATGGAGGAAGTTGCCGATCAAAAGGTCAGGACGGCCTTTTTCAGGATTGGGCAGACCAAGATCGAGTTGCTCGAGGGCACGGCGCCCGACAGCCCCGTGTCGAAATTCATCCTCAGGCGGGGCGAAGGGATCCACCACGTGGCCTTCAAGGTCGCCGATGTAGATGACGGCCTGAAAGAGATGGAAAGCCGGGGATTCCGGCTTATCGACACAACGTCGCGCCGTGGCGCCGAAGGCCTCGACATCGGATTCCTGCACCCTTCGTCGACACACGGCGTGCTGATCGAACTGTGCGGAGTTAAAGATATCACATAGTATTCACAAAACGAACCATACAACACCATGCTTATCATCGGTATCGCCGGCGGATCGGGATCGGGAAAATCAACGGTGGTAAACAGCATTACCGCCCTCTTACCCGAATCGATAGTGACCATCTTACCGCAGGATGCCTATTATAAGGACAGCAGCCACCTCCCTCCGGAAGAAAGGAAAAAGATCAACTTTGACGATCCCTCCTCCATTGAGTTCAACCTTCTCATCCGGCACCTTGACCGGCTCCGCCAGGGTCAAACGGTTCAGATGCCCGTTTATTCCTATCTCACCTGCACACGCGCCAGGGAAACCATCACCGTGGTGCCACGCCGGGTCATCATTGTTGAAGGCATCCTTATACTAACCAACCCCCGGCTGCGTAAAAGACTGGATATCAAAGTGTATGTCGATGCCGACGCCGACGACCGCATGATGCGCATCATCAGACGTGACATACAGGAACGCGGACGTTCTTACCTCGATGTCCTGCAACATTATGAAAACTACGTTAAACCGATGCATCTCCAGTTTATTGAACCGTCGAAACGCTATGCCGATATCATCGTACCCCAGGGAGGTAAAAACCAGGTGGCCATCGATGTACTTGCCTCCAGCATCAGGATGAAACTTAGTATCAGTCAATTGTAGCCAAAGGGATGATGAAAGTCATGGGGTTTGAAAGACAGATGGCACTATCTTTTCCCAAGCATTTTTAACCTGTTGACCTCTTCCTGTGTCAGGAACCTCCACCTGCCGCGGGGCAGGTCTTTCTTCGTCAGGCCCGCAAAAACGACACGGTCGAGCCGGAGGATCTTGTAGCCCAGATGCTCAAAGATGCGCCTGACGATGTGGTTTTTACCCGAATGGATCCTGATGCCGACTTGTTTCTTATCGCCGGCGCCTTCAACCCACGAGACCTCATCGGCACGTATGAAGCCGTCGTCCAGCTCAAGACCTTCAGTCATCCGGATCATGTCACTTTTTTTCAGTGCTTTGTCAAGATAAACATGGTATAACTTCTCGATCCGATGACTGGGATGGGTCAGTTTCTTGGCCACCTCACCGTCGTTGGTGAACAACAACAAACCTGTCGTGTTGCGGTCGAGCCTGCCTACCGGGTAAATCCTCTCCCTGCAGGCATTCTTAACAAGTTCCATGACGGTCTTCCGGTTAAATGGATCATCGGTGGTGGTGATGAAGCCCTTGGGTTTGTTAAGAAGAACATAAACGGGCCGTTCACGGCCGATGGTCATCTCACCATACTGAACCTTATCGTCAGGTGATATTTTCGTCCCCAGCTCCCTGACGGTCTTACCGTTGACCTTTATGGCGCCGGCCACGATGAGCTGATCGGCTTCACGCCGTGAACAGATACCGGCATTGGCAATGAATTTATTCAACCGGATCAGGCCGCTTTCAGGCTTTTCCGTCCCGGAACCCCTGGAATATCTTGTTGGCGCTTTCCTTTTTAACGGTTTGTTCGGCATCGGGAACAATTGACCGTCAAAGGTAAGAAATTTACAGGGTGGGGTAAAAGGCATCGATAATGTGATTGACCTCCATACCCTGTGCTGTCACCGTGATGGCTATGATATCGAACCTGGTCTCGGAGGTGATCCTTTTCCACCGGATATAAGCATTGGCCGCCCGGATCAGTATCCTCTGCTTCTGGCGTGTGACAAAGGTCTCGGGCTCACCACAGGTGGTTGAGCTGCGCGTCTTCACCTCCACCACCACAAGGTAATCGCCGTCCCTGGCAATGATATCAATCTCATTCTTACCCAGACGCCAGTTTTGTTCCAGGATCTTATACCCCTTCCTGCGTAAATGGTTAAGGGCAATCTGCTCACCCTGTTTTCCGAGTTCATGAATGTCAGACATGTTTTCCGTATTGAAAATACAACTTCTTTCATAATGAATCAGAAAAAGAGAGAAATGTGACCCTTACCGGGATGTTAATGTAAAAAATTCAAAGATGGCATACGATTCAATCCTGTCACTCACCTGAGTGGAAGAGCAGATGCACTTTTTCACCTACGTCCATCGTCACCTTCCGGCCAAGGATGAGGGCAAGGTTTTTATCCTGATGGCCGCAGGGAAAGTCGAAGCACACAGGATAGCCGTACCCTGACACTGTTTCTGCGATGATATCATAAGCCTCTTTGCCGAAGGGCACCTCGTTGTCCTTCATGTCGGTCATACCGCCCACCACCAGGCCTGACAGTTGGTCAAGCTTGCCCGACCGCTTCAGGTTCAGCATCATCCGGTCGATGTGGTACAGATATTCGTCGACATCCTCTATGACCAATATCTTTCCCCGGGTGTCAATATCCGAAGGCGTCCCCGACAAACTATACAGCATCGACAGGTTGCCGCCGGTTATAATGCCCTCACCATGACCCTGACGGTTAAGAGTATGAGCGGTTACCTCATATTCGAGTTCTGATCCGAACAACGCTTTTCTCAGCGATTCGAGCGATGCAGGGTCGATGTCGCCCTGTGTCAGACTGTAAGGCATGGTGGCATGCAGTGTTTCAATACCAAAGTGGCGATGGATGTGCGAGTGAAAGACCGTCACGTCGCTGAAGCCGGCAATCCATTTAGGCTGCAAGGCAAAAGTGGTAAAGTCAAGCCGGTCGATGATACGGACGGTGCCATAGCCGCCGCGCGCACAGAAAATGGCTTTTACGGAAGGATCATCCAGCATCATCTGAACATCGGAAGCCCTTTCGTCATCGGTACCAGCAAATTGATGGTACATACTATACAGATGAGGGCCGGTGATGACTTCCAGATCCCAATCCGTGAGAATACGGATAAAAGTCTCGACCTGTCTTACCGTGACTGACCGTGCCGGGGCGACAACGGCCACCCTGTCACCCCCGGTTAAATAATCCGGTGTTTTCATCCTTAATTCTTTCACACAAAGGAAACAAAACAAATGATAGGATCGTAATGGACTGAAAACACCTCGCCGCAAGTTGTTAACAATTTGTACCCATTAATTCTTATCTTTGCCGCCTGTTAAGGATACACCTGACTAATTTATTTGTGAAACTCAAATTTTAAGAACGTAATGAATTAAAATTTGTAAGTTGAACAATCCCGCTGGAGGCGGAGGGTATAATACACCGCCCTTTGAGGCGGAAATTGGGTCCAGGGTACTGCTGAAGCGGCATTTCGCAGGCTCAACTTGCCCTGGGGTACATACCCGTGATTAAATTTCAATACCGTATGGTCATTTCACATCATGATTATAAACGCACGACCGTCACCTCGGCGCTGCCTTATGCCAACGGGCCCATTCATATCGGGCACCTGGCGGGCGTCTACGTCCCGGCCGATATTTATGTGAGATACCTCCGCTCAAGGGGCGAGGAGGTCATATTTATCGGCGGATCGGATGAGCATGGCGTGCCCATCACCATCAAAGCCCGCCAGCAAGGAGTGTCACCTCAGGAGATCGTCGACAGGTACCATGTCATGATCAAGGAATCGTTTGAAAAATTCGGCATCTCCTTCGATATTTATTTCAGGACCTCCAACCCCATCCATCATGAGACCGCATCGGATTTCTTTAAGACCCTTTATGATAAAGGTGAATTTGTAGAGAAAGTCACCTTGCAATATTACGATGAGGAACAGGGCCAGTTTCTGGCCGACCGTTACATCACGGGCACCTGCCCGCATTGCGGTTACGAAAAAGCCTATGGTGACCAGTGTGAGAACTGCGGCACCTCCCTCAGCCCGACGGAGCTTATCAATCCGCGGTCGGCGCTGAGCGGTAACACGCCCGTGATGAAGGAAACCAAACATTGGTATCTGCCGCTCGATAAATACGAAGGGTGGCTGAAGGAATGGATCCTCGAAGGCCATAAGGAGGACTGGAAGCCCAATGTGTACGGTCAGTGCAAGTCGTGGCTCGACCAGGGCCTGCAGCCCAGAGCCGTCACCCGCGACCTGGACTGGGGCGTGAAGGTACCCCTGCCCCATACCGAAGGCAAGGTGCTGTACGTCTGGTTCGACGCTCCCATAGGTTATATCTCGGCCACCAGGGAATGGGGCCTGCAGCACGACAGGGACTGGAAGATATGGTGGAAAAGTCCCGACACACGCCTCATCCATTTCATTGGCAAGGACAACATCGTCTTCCATTGCATCATCTTCCCATCCATGTTAAAACATGAAGGCACCTATATCCTGCCCGATAACGTGCCGGCCTTCGAGTTTATGAACCTCGAAGGCGACAAGATCTCCACCTCTCGCAACTGGGCCGTGTGGCTCCATGAGTACCTGGACGAGTTCCCCGGCAAACAGGATGTGCTGCGTTACGTCCTCACCACCAACGCCCCGGAGACCAAGGACAATGACTTCACCTGGAAAGACTTTCAGGCACGCAACAACAACGAGCTCCTCTCCATCTTAGGCAACTTCGTGAACCGCACCATGGTGCTGGCACAGAAATTCTTCGGCGGTCAGACGCCTCCCCTGTCAACAATGACCGCTCGTGACAGGCAGGTCCTGGACGACATACCCGCGTACCCCGGAAGAATTGGCGACAGTCTGGATCATTTCAGGTTTCGTGAAGCCCTCGGCGAGATGATGAACCTGGCCAGGCTCGGCAACAAGTACCTGACCGACGCCGAGCCCTGGAAGATCATCAAAACCGATCCCGAAAGAGTCAAAACCATCCTGAATATTTCGCTGCAGATCTGTGCCAACCTGGCTGTTGTGTCGGAGCCTTTTCTTCCCTTCACGGCTGCGCGCCTGGTCAGGATGCTGAACATGCCCGTGCTGACATGGCCCGACGCCGGCAAAACCGATCTGATCAAAGCCGGACACCGACTCGGCCCGCCTGAATATCTTTTTGAGAAAATAGAGGATAAGGTCATCGAGAAACAAATACAAAAGCTCATGGAAGCCAAAATGCAGAATGCCGCCGCGGCACGCCATGTGCCGCCACAGAAGGATATCATCACTTACGATGACTTCGCTAAAATGGATATCCGTGTCTCCACCGTTCTGGAGGCTGAACGGGTGCCTAAATCCGATAAGCTGATGAAGCTCCTCGTCGACACCGGCATCGACCGCAGAACCGTCGTGGCCGGCATAGCCGGGCAGTTTGCACCGGAGCAGGTCGTCGGCAGGCAGGTGCTTATCCTGGTCAACTTAGAGCCACGCCCCCTCCGCGGCGTCGAATCCCAGGGTATGATACTCATGGCCGAAAATGGCGAAGGCACCCTGTGCTTCATAGGACCCTCCGAAACATTCGATAACGGAAGCACGGTTAGATAATTAGCTGATGTGCTAATTAGCTGATGTGCTAATTAATGTGCTGATTATTTATCAAATGAAGGATTTAAGGATTTAGAGAAGATCATTTGACCCGGTTCATGCAATCCGAAATCATCGTATCTTTACATCCTCAATTAATCAACACATTGGCTAATTAGCTAATCAGCACATCAACTCATCAGCTAATCAGCACATTGACACCCGGCCCTATAGTTCAATGGATAGAACGGAAGTTTCCTAAACTTTAAATCCAGGTTCGATCCCTGGTGGGGCTACAAAAAACCTGAACAGGAGTTCAGGTTTTTTGATATATGATTGAAGATTAACGATATTTGATTTTTGATTTATTTTAAGATTTGACTATTTCCTGTTTACATGTTTGTGGGGGGTTGCACCTAAAAGCCGCGATAAGCCGTATAATCCGCGTTATCTGCGTTCTATAAACGCTTGACAGAAAGCGAATTTCTTTTGATATGCCATTTAATCAGCACATCAGCTAATCAACTTATCAGCACATCAATCGCCCCCTGCTTGCGCGCGTTTGCAACGCGTGCCGGAAGAACAATTCCAAAATCCGCAATGATCTGCTATAATCCGCGTCTTCCGCGTTCTATTATATACCTATTCGAAGCTAAATTTAATTTCAAATTTCTTTGTTAATGATATTTAAATCTACCAAGGCAGACAAATCCCAGTTTGGCGCTTAGCGTAACTTATACGCAGTGGCTCTTATACGACAGAGCTTTATGTTTGATTGCCAGGCTTAAAACCGATCCTTTTACGATTGGTCTGGTCCTCCTGCTGTTGTTTGGATTTCTCTAACTGCCTGATGTATTCGAAGATCAACAGGATCTTTTTATCATGATCTGCCAAGGTTCTTTCGATCTGACTTAACTTTTCAATAATATCCTTATGGGTGAGCAGCATCTCCCGTAAACGGGTAAAAATGCGCATGATGTGTATATTAACTTTAATGGCCCTGTCACTGTTTAACACACTTGATAGCATTAACACTCCGTGCTCGGTAAAAGCATATGGAAGCTTTCGTCTGCCACCCCAACTTGATGTCACAATTTGCGACTTCAAGTTTTCGAACTCCTGTTTTGTGAGCTGGAACATGAAATCATCAGGGAACCGGTTTATGTTTCGTTTTACCTGCTCGTTTAAACGACGGGTTTCAACTTCATATAACTCCGCTAAATCATTGTCCAACATTACTTTTCGATTGCGAATAAGGTAAATCTTACTCATTACGACCTCATCGGGGATGATCAATTGGCTTTTATCCTGTGGCATTTCAGGTGTGTTTTACTATTCAAACTTGATGTCGCAAAGCTAATCATTTTCAGGTATCACAAAATGCGATCTTCTTGTTTGAAGGATTCCGAGCTGCTGCAACAATTCAAAGCCATCGCGCAAATGAACGAGGACGATAAACAGGTCGTGAAAAAATTGATCGATGCCTTTATCACCAAGGGAAAACTGAAGCAATTGGCATTGTAATGCAAAACCTCTAAAACCAAATACCCTGGCATTTCCATTATCCGTTGTCCAGGAAGCCTGGAGAAGATCAGGCGGTCACTGCGAATGCAGGAGAACCACCCATAACCACCACTATGTCAGGTGCAACAAACAACTCGTTTGGGATAATCGTGGTAAAAACGGCAACAGGGGCTGTTGGGAAGCGCATCACATTAACTCAAACGGTCCCGACACACTTTCCAACTGCGAGATCCTTTGCTGCGAATGCCACGCCGGAACAGGATCATACCGAAGACCATAAAAAAGAACCTGTAAAAATATTTTCATCCCAGGGAAAGCGCTTCAAAGACTTTGCCTGGGATGACCAGAGTGGTAAGGTGCCTGACTGATAATCAATGGCTGTCTGAAAAGGACACAAAGGTTCGATCCCCTCTCCCTCCGCTCGTTTAGGGGCTTTTGCCTCCTTATGGGAAACAGCAACACCAAGCAAAAGTCTGGTGTTGCTGTTTAATCTTTATCCTTTTTTCCCGAACACTACGGAGAGCGATACCTATTACCTTAATAACATTCTACTACTTTCCTGGCTCTATGTAACATAAACCAATCAGATTAGAAGTAAAATACAAATTTCTATTGTATTCCCGCTCTAATGGTATTAAGATACCGCTTATTTCAACATGCGTAACAGTAAACCTTGAAAAATCATTTTCATCGAAATCAGGATATAGAACTAGCCTGTATTCATTACCCACTCTGATTTTAGTGCAATTATCTGTTTTTCCCTTTATGGAGACGATTTCAAATTTAGTATTATCATTTACTTTCAATGCATAGATTACAAATATATTTTTTATTCGTTTTATTTTTAATACTTTGTATGTTTCAGGAACTAATGTCTCTTGTTGGTTATTATTTTCAATAGCAACTATTGAGTCCCCTCTGAAAAGGGGATTTTTAAGTTAGTTGCAATAATTTGCGATAAAAGACAAAAAATTCATTTTTTGAAAACCAATTAC
>Ga0116202_10000144_pt1 | contig 35897 bp, 31 predicted proteins | sample LakKivw325mmetaG_FD_94479 | JGI IMG/M metagenome (GOLD analysis project Ga0116202, IMG submission 94479) | Anoxic lake water microbial communities from Lake Kivu, Rwanda to study Microbial Dark Matter (Phase II) - Lake Kivu water 325m metaG | ecosystem: Environmental > Aquatic > Freshwater >... | reverse complement strand
CGTTCATTCCGCTTCGCGCTTCAGCAAGAAAGGATGGAGGCTTGACCACCTGTGGAGACCGACCTATAGTTAGTCAATGATACTCCGGGTCTATGTTGACACGTCAGTAATAGGCGGTTGCCTTGACGAGGAGTTCGGCCAGTACTCGGAACGTCTGGCCGATGACTTCGACTCGGGCCGCCTGCGCGCCGTGATCTCGGACGTGACGCTGGCAGAGCTGGAGGCCGCGCCGCCGCAAGTCCGGCGACTACTCAACCGCCCCGGGTTCGTGCGGGCCGAGACGGTACAACTTGGCGAAGAGGCCATCGCACTTGCCGACGCATACATCCGCGATGGTGCAGCACAAGAAGTCAATCGGGCCGATGCCCTGCACATCGCACTGGCCACCGTGAGCCGCGTGGATGTCGTGGTAAGCTGGAACTTCAAACACATTGTGAAGTTGAGCCGGATACGAGCATACAACGCGGTCAATCTCAAGCTCGGATACCCTGAACTGGAAATCAGGTCGCCTCTGGAGGTGTACTATGAATAGAGCCAAGTCCTTTGACGCAGTTGGATTCATGCGTGACGCGCGAGACCGGCTCAGCAAAGAGATGCGGGACATGACCCCGCAGGAGCAAATCGCCTACATCAGGGCCAAGTCTTGCGCCGCTGCTTCCGAACGGACGCCCGAGGCCGAGGCCTTCCTCGTCCGCGACCGTCCGCCCAAGCGCGGGAAGTAGAATGTCCTCTCCCCACTCCGTTTCTCAATCCTCTCCTCACTCGACCGCTGGACCACTGGACCGCTTGTGTTGAATCCGATACGTCAGAGATTCCCCTTCGATACGGGACGGCGGGCATTGGTCGTACTACTCGCTACAACGGTCGTCCTGTCGTGTGTCACGAAACACCCTCCGAGCGTACCGCAGGTTGGTGGCGCGACGTGCGGGTGGCCTGGCGACACGCTCGAGTTCACGTTCTGCGCCGCGAGCCCGACAGGCGCACCCATCTTCTACCGCATAAGTTGGGGCGATACCAGCCAGCAGTACATCTCGGGGCTGACCGGAAGCGAACAGCCACTTACGAAGGTCCACGTCTACGCGGATACCGGCGACTACGCGCTCTGCGCTCAGGCGGCAACGTCGGGGAGCAGCGAGTCCGATTGGAGTCAGCCTGTGATGGTCCACGTGAGCTACTGGGTGCCCGACCCGCCAAGTACACCGGAAGGCCCCGCACTGCTACCCACCGAGACGATCTGTCAGTATTCGACCAGAGGATACCATCCCGTGGGAGATAGTGTGGCGTTCCAGTTCCGGTGGGGAGATTCTCTTGGCAAGTGGAGCGAGCCGACAATCGCGGATCGGGGCTACACAGAAGACCACGCTTTTACCCAGCCCTGCACCTTGCTGGTCGCCGCACGCGCCAAAGACCAACACGGCAACGTCACGACCTGGTCTGAACCACTCGAAGTCGTCGCCTATGGGGGGAGTCGTCCAGGTGGCCCTCCGACGACGGTCCAGTTGGGGAGTGCCAATTCAGGGCTAGGCGTCCTGGTATGCTGGAATCAGCCTTCCGAAGGCAAGCCGGACAAATACCTTGTCTACTTCAGGTCGTTGGATGAGTCGACGTACTCTGTAGTAGGAGACACTACAGACCTCTCCTACATCCACAACCCCCACGGGCTCACAGGGAGCTACAAGGTCGCGGCAGTATTCTGGACTCAGTCGTACTTCTCCACGTGTGAGCCATCCACCGTGCCTATCGCAACCGATACTACTACGATCGCAGAACTCGATACATCGGGGAACTCCGGCTACGGGTGGAGCCGAACCAGCGGCAGCGGACAGACCTACTCCATGATCGAGAAGTCCAATGCGCCCTTTGTCGATTTCTACATCACGGACTCATCGGTTGGATCGAGACGCTTTCCGTACGAAACGGCAAGTCCCAGTTTGGCTCCCAACGACCCGTCAGGGCGGGTGGAGCCGAGCAGCTCGTGGAAATCCACGTGGTTCACTCCCCCCTTGACCGGCGCGATCGAGACGCTGCCGGCGCAGGGATACGAGAGGTCGACTAGGATCACACGCACGCCCACGGTGGTCGGCTGCCATACGCAAGATGGATACTCCGCGTTGATAGAGGTAACTGAAGTGAACGCCGGAGCAGCCTCGATTCGAGCCGTAACATGGTTCCAAAAAGTGCGAGGGCTGCGGTTGGTCCGGTACTGGTGCAACCCGGTGCCGCTTCCGAGAACATCCTTCTCCCGCTCGCCCGGCCGAAAGGTAGGTAACGTGGGTACTGACCCGGTGGTCCACGAACTGCTTGACTTGAAGCCACTATCGGCTAGTGATTAGAACAATGGCAGAGCGTATCAAGCAGCAGACACGCAATCCAAGGCCAGTCGGCTGCGCTTGCCTGTGGTCTGTTTGTGTCGGCCCCACGCTGTTAGCCTTGTACGCATTCAGCTTAGCGCAACCGTCGGAGTCACTGCCGCCCTCGGCCCCAAACGATACATTCAAGTACTTTCTTGAGCACAAACTCAGCGTTGAAACTGGGGCGCATACATCCGGCGGCGGCGGGGTCATCATAGGTCAGGTCATCGTTCCCATGTCCCAGCAGACTTGGTCGCGATGGCAGGCGTATCAAGGAGGCACCGCCATATCTGAGCCGGACCTGTTCAGAGTAGCAGGATATCCCGACAAGGCCAAAGATGCAGAAGCATATTTCCGTCGCGCAGAGAGCGATTACTATCAAGGAATGCTGCTCACCTTTGCCGGACTTCTGGGTATGGTCGGAAGTGTTGCGCTGTTGGGAGCCGCAAACGATGATTGCACCACCAAGGCCCCCGGTATTATCACTGGGCTGCTGTCTACTGGCGTCTGCGTGTACGGCATCGTGCGGTTCCGAGATAGACGTAACCTCAACTGGGCCCCGTTTTCGATGGCTCGCGACATTGCAGACGACTACAACCATCGCCTGTCGGCCAGCCTTTGCGTGCCCGGAGATTCCATGCAAGACCATCGACGCCTACCTCCTAGCAAGGAACCCTAGCAGCAGGATCGGAGACGGACTTTCCGCCCGACCCCATCGGGGTAATTCCGGGTAATTCCGGGGACGCGACAGTCTGAGAAGAGGACGCTGACCGCTTACCGCTAACCGCTTTCCGCCAGAGCAAGGACAAAGCAGTAAGGACTAAGGACAAAGCAAGTAACAAGGGGAAAGCAGGAAAGTCCGAGTCCGACTCTGTCCTTACTTCCGACATCTCACATCTCACATCACTCATCTGACATCGTCCGAACCAGCCCAAGCTCAAGCCCAAGCGCAAGCAGCAGACAGCTCACAGCTAACAGTTCACAGCCCGGAAGAAGGACAAAGTAGTAAGGACTGAGGACAAAGCAAGTAACAAGAGGAAAGCAGGAAAGTCGAAATCCGACTTTGTCCTTTGTACTTTCCCTTTGCCTAGTCCTTTGTTCCTTGTCCTTTGTCCTTACTTCCGACATCTCACATCACTCATCTGACATCTGACATCATCCGCCAGCTCCCTGCTCCCTTCTTATTGACTCTCCCCTGTTCCCGGCTAGGATACTCGTAGTCATAACGGGGCGTAGCGCAGTTGGTTTAGCGCACCAGCTTGGGGTGCTGGGGGTCGCCAGTTCAAATCTGGTCGCCCCGACTGCTTCCGAGGCCGCTGCTTGAGCAGCGGCCTCATGCTTGACAACCCGCACCCCTGCCGGAGAATCGTTCCAAAGAAAGGAACCACCATGAAGATACTCGCTGTCGTAATCGCGCTGCTCGCAGCGCTGCCAGCTCAGGCCAAGACCCTGACCGTCGGCGTGGGCCAGGACTATACTGACATCCAGGACGCGCTCGACGCCGCCTCTTCCGGCGACGTGGTCAACGTCCTGCCTGAACTGTATGAACTGCCCGGCGGCGTAAACATTAGGACCGACAACGTCACGCTCAAAGGCGCGGGCGCGGACCAGACCTTCCTCGACGGCGGACAGAAAGCCTACGCGGTCGTCCGGGTCAACGCCAAAAGCGTGACCATCGAAGGCTTCACCATCCAGCGCGGCAAAGACCACGGCATCTACGTCAGCGGCTCCAACTCGGCAGAAATCAGCTACAACGTCATCACCAAGAACGGCGACCGCGGCATCCTACTGGGCGACGGCAAACCCTGGGCCGTGATTGACCACAACAGCTTTGTCCGCAACAAAGTGTCCGCGGTCTATACCTACCGCGACGAGCCGCGCACCAGATTCACCAACAACATCTTCTTCGAGAACGGCCGCTCGCTCGTCACCGACCGCGACTCAGGCAAGATGACGGTCCGGTACAACTGCTTCTATGGCCACACCAACGACGACAAGTGGGTCCCGAAAGACAAGACCAACATCGAAGCTGACCCGGAGTTCGTCAACCCGGACCAGAACTGGCTTCTCCTGCCCGGCTCGCCCTGCCTCGGCGCGGGCGAAAACGGCACCGACATCGGCACGCTCGGCAAGGGCGACTACCCGACTGTCGAGAAGGCGCTTTCCCGGCCGACCAAGGGCAAGTACCGGGTCGTCGTGTTCGCCAAAGACCAGCAACTCGCCGAAAAGGTCGTGGCCGTGCTCAAGGCCGCGGGCTATGCCGGCGACGAAAGCCACACCTCGGAAAGCCCGAACGACAACGCTAACATCAAATATGGCGCGGCCAGCAAAGACGACGTTGACACGATGCGCAAACTCACCCAAGCGCTCTACGGCCACAACCTTGAAGAACTCGACGAATTCGGCTCCGACGACTACGACGTCTTCATCAACCTGCCCTAGGCCCGCGAGCCCGCCGCTTCGCTCTGAATTTAGTCCGGACACCGACAATACGATACGTGCGTCTAATAAGAAGTGATGAGATAAGGACAGACTCAAGGGGCCGTTGCCTCACCCGCTATCGGCCAGACTGCGGGTAGAGCCGACTGGAGGGCAATCTGCCGGGCTATGAGGACCGCAACCGGGCAGACAATCGGCAGAGCAGCCCGGCAGACAACGAGGAGAGTAACCCGGACCGCAACGGGTAGAGCAGTCTGGGCCGCAATCAGGCGGGCAACGGATGAGACTGCGGACAGGGCAACGGGTGAGGCGGACCGGCAGATAGCGAGGCGAGTTGCCTGGACCGCAACCCATCGGACAATCGGGCAGACTACGAGGAGAGCAACGGACAGAGCAACCTGCCCCGCGACCGGTGGGTATCCATCGCCAGACCCTGACAAACGAGCCAACCTTCGGAAAACCCGGCATTTCGGCCGGTTCGGCGCGTCCGGTGGAATGGCCGCATCCAGCCTGCGACCATTATACGACACAGTATAATCAACCGATGACGCAAGAAGCCGGAGCAGCAGGGTCCGCCCGCTCCTGGTCGGTCCGTCCCTACTTCTGACATCTCACGTCACTCATCTTACATCTGACATCGTCCGGGTTCTCGTCCGCACTTCTGGCATCTCACATCACTCATCTGACATCTGACATCATCCGGGTTCTCGTCCGCACTTCTGCCTTCTGCATTCTAGCTTCTAGCTTCTGACTTCGCCCTCTCCTCTTGGTGTCTTGGTGGTGAAACTCGGGCTCCGGGGTCAGGGTTCCGGGGTCGGATGACTTTGGATTCTAGGTTTTGGATTTTGGATTAGGCCGGAATCTCTGTGACCTTTGTACCCTTCGTGTTTGACTCCGCGGCCGGTGCTTGACTTTTAGTCAGTTTCATTTACTATTTGGCTAATGATTGACCGGCTCAAGGGCAGGGTCGCGCTCGTCACCGGCGCGTCGGCCGGCATCGGGCTCGCCATCTGCCGCCGGCTCGCCGGGGAGGGCATGGAGGTTATCCTCGTCGCCCGCCGGCGGGAACGACTTTCCGCCCTGGCCGATGAGCTTCACGCGCAGGGGCGGTCCGCCCTTGCGGTCCCGGCCGACCTGCTGCTGGAATCTGAGCGCCGGCGGGTGCACGACGAGGTCCTCGCTGCCTGCGGTCCGGTGGACGTGCTCGTGAACAACGCGGGCCTCGGCTGGTACGGCTACGGCTGCCGCATGCCCTGGGCGGTCGCCCGCGAGATGCTCGGGGTGAACGTCGAGGCGCTGGTCCACCTGACCTGCTCTGCCTGCCTGAGATGAAGGCCCGCAGTTCCGGCCACGTCGTCAATATCGGCTCAATCGCCGGCTGCCTGCCCGAGCAGGGCGTGGGCGTGTACGGCGCGACCAAAGCGTTCCTCGACGCCTTCTCGACCTCGCTCTACCGGGAGCTGCGCGGCACCGGCGTGCACGTCAGCGCGGTCCGGGCCGGCTCGGTCGCGACCGAGTTCCAGCGCGCGGCGCTTGAGCGCCCGGGCGGCGGCCGGGTCCCGGCGGAGAACCTGTCCATCAGGCCGGAGCAGGTCGCGGAGCGGGTGGTCCGGCTCCTGCGCCATCCCCGGCGCCAGGTGTTCGTGCCGTGGTACGTCCGCTTCGCGCCGTGGCTTGAGCCGCTGTTCGGCTGGGCCATTGACCGGCTCGGCCCGGTGCTGCTCCGGCGGGCCGACTCGGGCTCGGACGCCGAGAGCGCTCCGATTCCTTGACTTCACCACCTTCGCTCCTATAATCGGGTCAAGGAGAATCCATGCCGAAAAGAACATATCAACCATCGAAGATAAGTCGCAAGCGCACGCACGGGTTCCGCGCCCGGATGAAGTCCCACGGCGGCCGCCGGGTCCTGAGCAACCGCCGCTCCAAAGGCCGCAAGCGTCTGACCGTATGAGCGATGGCCGTTACCGCCCCGACCGAAAGGAAAGGGCAACGGCCGGTCCCGGAATGCGAACCGGACCGCTCTTTGCCCCGCTCCGAAGTGCTGCGCCGGAAAGCGGACCTCGAACGGGTGAACCGCCGGGGCTGCCGCGTTTCCGGCCCGGCCCTGTCCTTAGCCGCCGCTAGGTCGAGCGTCCCGGGCCGCCGGGTCGCGTTTCTTCTCGTCCGCGGGACCAGGCGCGCGGTTGACCGTAACCGTATCAAGCGCCGGCTGCGCGAGGTCTATCGCCTGAACAAGCACTGGTTCCCGGCCGGTTTCGACTACTGCATCCGGGCCAAGAGCGACGCGGCCGGCGTTTCGTCTGCCGCCCTCGCCTCGGAGTTGCGCGCCCTCGCGGAAAGGCTTGGATATGGCCGCTAGCGTCGCGCGGCTGCTCATCCGGCTCTACCAGTACACGCTCGGCACGGTGCTGCCCGCCTCCTGCCGCTTCAATCCGACCTGCTCGAACTACGCGCTCGAAGCGCTGGCGCGCCACGGCTTCGTCCGCGGCGGGCTGCTCGCCGCGCGCCGGATTCTGCGCTGCCATCCCTGGGGCCCGTTCGGGTTCGACCCGGTACCTCGAAAGGACTAAATGAGCAAGGACACGCTGCGTACGGTAATCGCGTTCGGCATCATCATCCTGATTCTCATCGCCTGGCAGGTGCTGTTCCGGCCCAAGCCCAGGCCCCAACCGCCCGCGCCGCCCGTTGCCCATGACACTGTCAAGCCTCCGGCGCCGGAAACAACCCTGCCCAAACCTGCGCCCCGGCCCGCGCCGGTCCTCGTCGCGCAAACCGGCAGCCCTGAGACCACGCTCGTGCTCGAAAACGCGGTCATGTGCCTTGAGTTGAGTTCGCGCGGAGCGGCGCTGCGCTCGGTCCGGCTCAAGAAATACTCAGCCGAGCTCGTGCCGCCGAATTCCGGGCTTTTCGGCGTCGCGCCGTTCCGGGGCGCGGACACGCTCGACGTTTCAAGCGCGGTGTTCGCGGCCCAGGCGACCGACTCATCGGTCACCTTCACGCTCGCGGCCGAGAGCGCGACGGTCAGCCGCACCTTCACGCTGGGTAAGGAGTACGGCCTGCGGCTGTCAACCCGGCTCACCGGCGCGACCGGGTTCCGGCTGCTCGGAGACTCAGGTCTTGCCTACACCGAGAAGGACCGCCGCGAGGAACTGACCCACTCGCACTTCTACGCCCGCGCCGGAAGCAAGGTCCAGCGCCTGTCCGGCAAACAGTGCAAGACCGAGCAGAGACTGGCCGGCGCCGACTGGGTAGCCCTCAAGAGCAAGTATTTCTTCATCGCCGCCGTGTACCCGGACAGCTTCAGCGTCGCCTGCCCGCGCACGCTCGCCGACGGCCGGGTCGCTTTCGCGGCCGACGTGCCGGCCGGGAGCTCGGACATTGCGCTCTACCTCGGCCCGCTTGAGTATGACCGGCTCCGCTCGTACCGGCTCGGGTTCGAAGAGGCGGTCAGCCTGGGCTGGGCTAAGCCGGTTGCCCTGGCGATTCTCTGGCTCGTCAAGGCGCTGTACCGGGTATTCGGCAACTGGGGCGTGGCCATCATCGTCTTCTCCATCCTGATGAAGGCGGTCTTCTATCCCCTGACCCGGACCCAGTCGCGCCAGATGCGGCAGATGCAGCTCCTCCAGCCCAAGCTGAACGAGCTCAAGGTCAAGTTCAAGGACAACCCCCAGGCGCTGAACCAGGAGACGATGCAGCTCTACAAGCTGTACAAGATCAATCCCCTGTCCGGCTGCCTGCCGATGCTCGTCCAGCTCCCGGTTTTCTGGGCGCTCTACTCGGTGCTGCGCACGTTCATTGACCTGCGCGGCGCGCACTTCGTCTTCTGGCTGCGCGACCTGTCCCAGCCCGACACGCTGTTCGGCCACCTGCCGTTTCTCGGCAACCCGGCCATCGGACTGCTGCCGGTGCTCATGGGCGTATCGTTCATCGCGCAGAACCTTTTGACCGCGACCGACAAGAAGAACTGGGCGATGACCATCATCTTCCCGGTCTTCATAACTGCGATGTTCCTGAACTTTCCGTCAGGCCTGCAGTTATACTGGTTCATGTACAACGTGCTCTCGATTGTCGAGAGCCTTATTGCGACAAGAGGAGGACCCAAATGGCTCAAGAAACTGACCCGGAAGCCGCAGCCGGTCATGAGCCCGAACTAGCGCCGGCCCGGCCTGAATCTGAAACCCCGGGTCCTCCGCCCGCGCCGGCAACTACCGCTCCGCAGCCCGAGACCGCGAAACCTTCCCCGGAAGCGCAGCCCGCGCTGCCTGACCCGGCCGCGGACGAACCGACCATGGTCCGCGACGTCCTTATCACCCTCCTCGACCTGATGGGCGCGCACACCAAGGTTGACCTCGAGCTCCGGCCGGACGGCTACTACGCCAACCTGAAGACCCGTTCCTCCAACGGCCTGCTCATCGGATACCGCGGTTCGACCATGCGCTCGCTCCAGTACCTGGTCCGCCAGATTGTCAGGAAGTTCCACCCCGACGTGCCGGTGGTGACCGTTGACGTCAGCGGCTACCTGGCCCGGCGCGAGAGTTTCCTGTCCAAGAAGGCGACCGCGGTCGCCCGCATCGTGCTCGAAACCAGGCGCGAGATGGCGCTGGACATGCTCACCGAAAAGGAGATGGAGACGGTCGAGCTGGCGCTTGAGGCGATTCCCGGTGTCAGGGTCTACGCGCTCGGCACCGGGCTGCGCCGTAACGTCATAATCGCGCCGGTCTCCTGACCTTGACAGCCAACGACACCATCTGCGCTCCGGCGACCGCCCCCGGTCCGGCGAGCATTGCGGTTATCCGGGTCTCCGGCCCGGACACCTTCCGGGTCCTGGACCGGCTGTTTGCGGGCCGGGCTTCGCGCCAGCCATCGCACACCGTCCGGCTGCGCTGGCTCGCCAGAGGCGGCCGGCCGATAGACCAACTGATGCTCGCCGTGTTCCGCGCCCCGCGTTCCTACACCGGCGAGGACTCGGCCGAACTCTCCTGTCACGGCGGCGCCGCGGTCACCGACGCGGTGCTCGCCGCGCTCTTCGAAGCCGGGTGCCGGCCGGCCCGGCCCGGAGAGTTCACCCGCCGCGCGGTGCTGAACCGCCGGCTCACCCTGTCCCAGGCCGAGGCGGTCAGGGACCTGGTTTCCGCCCGCACGCCGGCAGCGCTGCGCAACGCGCTGGCGCGTTACTCAGGCGACGCCGACCGGCTGGTCGCCGGGCTCATTGACGAAGTCGGCACACTCCGGGCCGAGACCGAGCACTACCTGGGATTCGACGAGCTTGACGCGCCGGCCGCCCCGCGACTCAAAGAACGCCTGGCCCGGCTTGAGTCCCGGCTCGCCCGGCTGGCGCGCGCCGCCCGTGCCAACCGGGTCCTCGGAGCGGAGCCGCGCGTCGCCATCGTCGGCCGGCCGAACGTCGGCAAGTCCAGCCTGTTCAACCGGCTCGTCGGCGAGGCCCGCGCCATCGTCGCGCCTGAGCCGGGCACGACCCGGGACCGGGTCGAGGCCTCGGCCGTGCTCTTCGGCCGGCCGGTGCGGTTCAGCGACACCGCGGGGCTGGCCCGGCCGGGGTCAGGAAAACTCGGGCGCCGGGTCCGCGCCGGTTCGCTTCAGGCCCTTGCGGCGTCCGAGCTCGTGCTCGCGGTCTTTGACGGCGCCGAGCCGGCACGCGCGGCCGACCGGGCCGTGCTTGAGGCCGCGTCCGGCCGGCCCCTGGTCTGCGTGGTCAACAAGTCCGACCTGCCCCGCCGGCTCGAACCCGGGCTGTTCAACGGCCACGCGACCGTGTCGGTCTCCGCGCTGACCGGAACCGGAGTCAGCCGGTTGCGCCGGCTGGTCGCTGAGCGGTTCAGAACCGACCCGGCGGTCGGGCTCGCAGGCGAACGCCACGCCGAGGTCCTGGAGAAAGCCCGCGCGCACGTCCGGGCCGCGCGCAGCGCCGGGCTTGAGGCGCAGAGCTTCGAGCTTGAATCCGCGGCCGCGGCCCTGTCCGAGTTCGACCGGACTGGCGTCCCGGCCGCGCTGCTCGACCGGGTGCTCGCCGGGTTCTGCATCGGCAAATGAAGAGTATCGAACGCATGGTCCTGTACGTCGAGCCGGGCGCGAACTCGAAGAGCACCGCCCGGACCGCGCTCTCACTCGCCCGCCGCCTGGGCGCGCGGCTGTTCGCGGTCTGGGTCATGGACTCGGTCGAGCCCGGGCCCCAGCCGCGCCGCGGCCGCCGCCCGGACGTCGAGGAGAAAGCCTGGCGCGCGCTCTACGAAATCGAGGACGACGCCTTCGCGCAGGATACGAGCATCTCGCTCCTGCTCGAGCAGGGCCGGCCTCTTGACAAACTGCTGGAAATCTGCTCAAGCTACGACGCCGGACTCGTGGTGGTTGACCCGGACACCAAGCTCGGCGCCGCCGAGCTGCTGAAGCGCTCGCTGATTCCGGTCCTCTTCGCAAACGGCCCCAAGGAGGCCCAGTGACGAAAATCTCCGAAATCCTCAAGCCCGAGAACATCATCCTGAACCTCGCCAGCCAGGAGAAGGTCGCGGTCATCAAAGAGCTCGCGGCCCCGCTTCTGGCCGACGGCACGGTGACCGACGAAACCGAGTTCTTCTCCGCGATTCTCAGGCGCGAGAACCTGGAAAGCACCGGCATCGGCTCAGGCATCGCCATCCCCCATGCCCGGACCCGGGCGGTCAGCCGGACCGCGCTGGCGTTCGGCCGTTCGGACTCAGGCGTCGACTTCTCGAGCCTGGACGGCAAACCGTCCTACCACATCTTCCTGATTGCCGCGCCCGAGGACCGAAAAACCGAGTACATCATGACCCTGGCCCGGGTGTCCAAGCTCCTGCGCCGCGACGACGTGCGCAAGGCGCTTGACCAGGCCGAGAGCGCGGACGAGGTCATCGAGACAATCGCGCGCCATGAGTGAGGCCGGCCGGCCGGCCCATGCCGCGGCCCGGGCCCAGGCGGCGGAAGCCGTCTGCCGCGCGGCGGTCCGGGTCTCGGCCGACGAGGTGCGCGACGTCGAAACCGGCGACGCCCCGCTCGCCATCCCGCTGTTCCGGGCCGCCAGGGCCGCGGGCAGGAACCCGGTCGCGCTGGCCGATGAACTCGCGCCCAGGCTCGACCTTTCCGGCACGCTGCTGGCGCGGGTCACGAGCCTGCGCGGGTATCTGAACTTCACCCTCGACCGGGCGGCGTACGCCCGGCTCGCGCTTCGAGAGTTCGCGGCCGCGCCTGAGGCGTACGGCCGCTCGCTGGAGGGCGCGGGCCGGACCATCGTCATTGACTACTCGTCTCCGAACATCGCCAAGCCGTTCTCGGTCGGGCACCTGCGCTCGACCATCATCGGCCAGGCGCTCAAAGAGATTCTCACCTGGCTCGGGTACACGGTCATCGGCGACAACCATTTGGGCGACTGGGGCACCCAGTTCGGCAAGCTCCTGTGCGCATTTGAGCTCTGGGGCGACGAGGCGGAGCTCGAGAAAGACCCGACCGGCCACCTGCTCAAGCTCTACGTCCGGTTCCACGACACGGCCAAGGCCGACCCGGGGCTTGACACAGGAGCCCGCGACTGGTTCCGAAGGCTTGAAACCGGGGACTCAACCGCGCGCGCGCTCTGGCTCCGGTTCGTCAAACTGAGCCGGGCCGAGTTTGACCGCATCTATGGCCTCCTGGGCGTCAGGTTCGACGAGACCCTGGGCGAAAGCTGCTACCGAGACCGGCTGAAAGGTGTCACCGCACGGGCGCTTGCGCTCGGCGCGGCGCGGCGGGAGAAGCCGGAAGGCCCGGCCCGGGCCGGTGACGATGAGGTCGTGGCCGAGGGCGAAACCGTGGTTCTCATCCCGCTGGACTCAAAGGGCATTGACGTGCCGCTGATACTTGAAAAGTCGGACGGCACGAGCCTGTACGCGACAAGAGAAATCGCGACCGCGGAATACCGCATCGAGCGCTGGCACCCGGAGCGGATGCTCTACGTGGTGGGCAACGAGCAGGAGTTTTACTTCAAGCAGCTCAACGCCGCGCTGGCGCTCCTCGGCCGCTCGGTGCCCTGCGTGCACGTGAACTTCGGGCTCATCCGGTTACCTGAAGGCCGGATGTCGACCCGCGAGGGCCGGGTCGTGCTCTTAGATGACGTCATCGAGGAGGCGATAAAGCGGGCGCGCCGGGTAATCGCCGACCGCGACCTGACCGAGAAAGAAAAGGACCGAACCGCCCGAGTCGTCGGCATCGGCGCAATCAAGTACGCGGACCTGTCTCAGACACGGACCAAGGAGGTCGTGTTCGACTGGGACCGGATGCTATCCTTTGAGGGCGACTCCGCCCCCTATCTCCAGTACGCCCATACCCGCTGCCGCTCCATCCTGCGCAAGGCAGGACAGACAGAAACGCCGACCGCTGACGGCTCTCGGCTGACGGCTTCGGAATTCCCGGCGTCCGACATCTCACATCTGACATCCAGCATCTCGCATCTGACATCTTCTGATTTTTCTCTTCTCCTCCGCCTCTCCCGCTTCTCCCAGGCGGTCCAGGCCGCGGCCGAAACCTATGAACCGCACCGGGTAGCGAACTACCTGTACCGGCTGTCCCAGGACTTCTCCGCCTTCTACTCGGCCGCGCCCGTGCTCCAGGCCGAGACCCCTGAGCTCAAGGCCGCCCGGCTCTACCTGGTCAATATGACCGCCACTGTCCTGCGCCTCGGGCTCGCGCTGTTGGGGATTGGCGTGCCGGACCGGATGTAGAACCCGGTATGTGCGGCCTGCGGTCAAACACGTTATGAGCGGCAAGGCCAACTTCGACCACGCCTCAGCGACTCCGGTGCCACCTGAGGTCGTTGAGGCGATGCTGCCATTCTTCACTGACAAGTTCGGCAATCCCCAGAGCGTTCACAGCCTTGGCCACGAACCGGCCGCGGCCGTTGAGACCGCTCGCACGCAGGTTGCCGCGCTGGTCAACGTCAGACCCCAGTCCGTTGTCTTCACCGCATCCGCCTCCGAAGCCAACAATCTCGCAATCAGAGGCCTGGCGCTTGGGGCGGGCAAGAAGGGCAAGCACGTAGTCGCATCGTCAATCGAACACCTGTCGGTGCTGAACCCGGCCCGCTCGCTCAGGAGCCTGGGGTTCGAACTGACCGAACTCCCGGTTGACAAGTACGGCCGGGTGGACCCCGGGCAACTGGAACAGTCTCTGCGTCCGGATACGGTGCTGGTCTCGGTCCAACATGCCAGCCCGGAAATCGGCACGGTCCAGGACCTCGCCGCGCTCTCATCGGTCTGTCGCAGACACAAGGTGATTCTCCATTCCGACGGCACGGCCGCGGTCGGCCGGATGCCGGTCTCGATTCCTGACCTCGGCGTTGACGCTTACAGCTTCGCGGCCCAGTCATTCTACGGCCCGAAAGGCGCTGCCGCACTCTATCTCGCCCCGGGCCTCAAAGCCGCGCCGCTCATCGAGGGAGGAATCCAGGAAAAGGGCCGCCGGGCCGGGACCGAGAACGTCCCGGCCATAGTCGGCATGGGCAAAGCCGCCCAAATCGCCCGAGCACAGGTCGGCGAATGGCAGGCGCACCTGGACAAGCTGGGAAGGCGGCTCCTCGCCGAACTGCCCAGGCGGCTTGAACACGTGGTGATGACCGGCCATCCGTTCGAGCGCCTGCCCGGCCATGCCAGCGTCTGCGTCGAATTCGTCGAAGGCGAAGGGATGCTCCTGTTCCTCGACGACTCAGGCTTTGCCGCGGCCTCAGGCTCGGCGTGCACCGCGAAGACTCTCAAAGCCTCGCACGTGCTCCTCGCCATCGGCCTGTCGCACGCGGTCGCCCAGACTTCGCTCGTCCTGACCCTGGGCAAGGACTCGACCGAGGAACAGGTGGCAGAGTTCCTTTCGGTCCTGCCGCCGATTGTGGCGCGGCTCAGGGCGATGTCGCCCCTTTATGCCAGGCTCCTGAAAGGCGAAGACCCCTACGCCGGCACCGCCTGCGACGACCACCATCACGAGGAGGACAACTGAATGTACTCTGAGAAAGTAATGGACCATTTCCGCAACCCGCGCCACGTCGGCGAAATCGAGCAGCCGGACGGCGTCGGCGAGGTCGGCAACCCGGTCTGCGGCGACATGATGACCTTCTACATCAAGGTCAGGGACGACCGGCTCGAAGACGTCAAGTTCAAGACCTTCGGCTGCGGCGCGGCCATCGCGGTGTCGTCAATGGTCGCGGACATGGCGGTGGGCAAGACCCTTGACGAAGCCATGAACATAACCAATGCCGACGTGGCCAAAGAACTCGGCGGCCTGCCGCCCAACAAGCTCCACTGCTCGAACCTGGGCGCCGACGCGCTGCACGCAGCCATCAAAGCCTACCGCGCCCGGAAAGGGGGACAACAGTGAAACCGGAATCCGGGGTTGGAGATCGGAAATCGAAGATCGTAGATCGCAAATCCTCTTGCTCTTGCCCTTACTGCGAGCAGCCGCTGCCCGAAGGTGGCACCGTCTGCGCGCCCTGCGGCGTGAACATCATGTACTGCGAAGAATGCGGCAAGCCCTTGCCGGCCGGCGCTGCCGAATGCCCGGACTGTAACCCGCCGGGAAAGAAAGGAAGGAAGCAGTGAACATGACCCGCGTCCCGGGAAAGAACAAGCAGCATCAAGTCACCCTCTTCGCCCTGTCCACCTGCGGCTGGTGCCGCAAGACCAAAGAGCTGTTCGACTCGCAGGGAATCGAATACGACTACATCTTCGTTGACCAGTGCCAGGGCGACGAGAAGGCCGAAGTCTCGGCCAGGGTGCGGGAGCTGAATCCGCGCGGCTCGTACCCGACCGTGGTCATTGACGGCCAGGTCGTCACCGGGTACGACGAAGAGCGCATCATGGAGCTGCTTGGGATATGAGCGCGGAGCAGTTCGCGCCCGAGGTCGCAAAGCTCCGCGAGCGGCTCGACCGTGAGGCGAAGGAGGGCGGGTACAACCTGAACCCGGACCGGACCTTCACCCTCAGGCTCGTCGAGGCGCTCAGAACCAACGAACAGCGCTACGGGTATCAGGCCTGCCCGTGCCGGTTGGCGTTCGGCGAGAAAGAGAAGGACCTTGACATCATCTGCCCGTGCGACTACCGCGACGCGGACCTGGAGCAATACGGCGCGTGCTACTGCGCGCTCTACGTCAACGAAGACTGGATTGCGGGCAGGAAACCGCACAAGAGCATCCCCGAACGCCGGCCGGAGAAGTTCATGGCGGAAGGCTATCAGACTCCTGACCGCTCATCGTTCAGCGCTCAGCGTTCATCGTTGTCCTTCCCGGTCTGGCGCTGCAAAGTCTGCGGCTACCTCTGCGCGCGCGACGAACCGCCCGGCGTCTGCCCGGTCTGCAAAGCCAAAAAAGACCGCTTCGGAAGATTCATGTGATTCACCCCTGTTTGCTGTTTTCTGTTCGCTGTATTCTCCCATGAAAGGTCCCATCGTCGAACTCTCCGTCGTCCCGCTCGGCACCGGCTCGACCTCGGTCAGCGAATACGTCCGGGTCGCGTATGACATCATCAAACAGAGCGGACTCGATTACGAGGTCACCCCGATGGGCACCTGCCTGCAAGGCGACTGGGACACTATCTTCGCCACCATCCGCAAGATTCACGACCGCCTGGCCGAACTCGGCTGCGGCCGCATCACCTCGACCATCAAGATAGACGACCGGCGCGACAAAGACCGCCCGATGCGCGCCAAAGTCGAAGCCGTGGTCGAGGAAAGGACAAAGTGATAAGGACAAAGGACTAAGCAAGTGAGGAGAACCGGAAAGAGAAAAGGCAGAACCCGCGTGGCGTGTTCGGTCGTCTTTTCCGCGCTTACGCCTTTTACTTTGCTTTGTCCTTCGTCCTTTGGACTTATCACTTGCCGCTCTCCGAGAGCGGCTCTATGACTCGCCTCATCTGGGTCATCCTCTTCGCCGTCATCATCGGCCTGCTCGCCATCTTCACCATTCGCGGGCTGCAACAGGGCACGAATGCCGCGCTCGGCGCTGAAGACCTGGACAAGGCCCGCCGCGAACTCGAGCACCGCTATCCACGTGCGTACTTCACCGTCCGCCTGCTCCTGCCCGCCCCGAAGGTCCGCAACCTCATGGTTACGGTTCGTCCCGGCCCGTATGTGGCTGAACTTGACGCCATGCTCGACCGGGTTCAGACCATCCTTGACGACGAACTCGACCTTGGGACTTACGACACCCTGAAGCTCTTGGTCGCCGACTCCCTCGCCCGCACCCTTCCGCTCCGCTGACCACGCCGGCGCCGGACGCGGACGAGGAGTAAACACCAAGAGCACAAAGGCCACGAAGGGTTCAGACCCTGGAACCCGGGCTCCGAATCTCACCACCAAGGCACCAAGAGGAAAAAGGAAAACTGGGACTGGCCTGCTCTGAGGCCTGTCCGTAGGGTAGATTCCGCAACGATGAGTAATGAGCGATGAGTGATGAACTCATGCGTTTCCCGGGCTCGATTTCCGTGCGACATATACTAAACTGGCTCATGGAGCCGCACGCAACACGCCAGGCTGACTCTCCCCTACTTCCGAAGGAAGTAGGGCGGCGGCAACGGCCATCTCCGTGGAGACAGCACCTCTCCGGGCAAGCGCCGCGAGTGACTTGACGGAGAAACCGCATCCGACTGAGTGCTCAGTGCTCTTGACACCAACCTGTGCCGGCCTACAATGGCCTATGGGCAGACGAAGGCTGCTCCTCATACTCGCTCTGGCGCTCTTGGCAGGACTGACCTGCAAGCGCCCGAACCACGCGCCGGACACTCCGGCCGCACCCACCGGCCCATCGTCCGGCTACGTAGACAGCACCTACACATTCACCGCGTCCGCCACCGACCCTGACGCCGACAGCGTCTCGATTCGCTTCGACTGGGGCGACGGCGACACGTCCGGCTGGAGTCTATTCGTCCCCTCCGACAGCCCGATCTCGGCATCGCATTCGTGGGACTCGGCCGGGACGTACGAGGTACGCGCGCGCGCAAGCGACACTCACGACTCCTTGACCAGCTGGTCCGAACCGTGCTCGGTCAGCATCGGAGTACGGGTGAATCACCCGCCCGACACTCCTCGCGCACCTGCAGGGCCGTCGGCCGGGTTCGTGGACAGCCTGTACTGGTTCACAGTCATCGCAAGCGACCCTGACGGTGATAGTGTCCGCGTGCACTTTGACTGGGGTGGGTGGTTGTCGAACTGGAGCGACTGGGTACCGAGCGGAACTCCGGTGAGCCTTTCGTACGCCTGGCACTCAGGCGGAACGCATGCAGTGAAGGCACAGGTGCTCGATTGTTACCAGACGGCGTCCGACTGGTCGCCCGCCCTGTTAGTCACGCTGACTGCGCTGGAGGGCCAGGCTAAGTGGACGTACGACACCGACGGCTACATATCCTCCTCACCTGCCATCGCCGCCGACGGGACAGTCTACGTAATAGCCGAGAACTACGAGTATGGGCTTCATGCGCTGAACCCCGACGGTTCACTCAGGTGGCGGCTCGACATCCACACGCCCTGGAAATGCTCCCCGGCTGTCGGCCCGGACGGGACGGTGTACATCTGCACGGGGTCGGGCCTGACCGCCCTGAAACCCGACGGCTCGCTGCTGTGGCGCAATGACAGCGTCTGGCGGCCGGCTGGTACTCCTGCCCTCGCCGCTGATGGCACGATCTACGTCGCCTCATGGACACATGGCCTCTATGCGCTGCGCCCCGATGGCGCCATTAGGTGGCTGTACCGCACTGACGATATCGTCTACGCATCGCCCGTGACAGACGAAGACGGTACGGCCTACGTCGTCTCGGCGGATGGAGCCGTCTACGCTGTCAACCCGGACAGCACCCTCAGGTGGCGATACGAGACGCAGGGATGGGTCGAAACCGCGACACCGGCAATTGACGCGGACGGCACTATTTATGTCAGTACGGACGCAGCCCTGTACGCGCTGAACCAAGATGGAACGCTGAAGTGGCGCTGCGACAGAGCGGGCAATCCCACGTCCTCGCCGTCCATCGGCTCTGACGGCACGATATACGTCGGAGCTGACTCCGGCGACTTCGCAGCCGTTAGTCCAGATGGCACGCTCAAGTGGAGGTTCAGGACCATGTACGCAGTCTGCCCTTCGCCGGCCATCGCCGCCGACGGGACAGTCTACGTCGGCTCGACTGATCGCCACTTCTACGCAGTGAAGCCAGACGGGTCGCTGAAGTGGCGACTGAAGACCGACTACTACGTAGACTATTCATCTGCTGCGATCGCGCCTGACGGGACCGTCTACGTCGGTTCAGGTGACGACCACCTCTACGCCATCCGCGGCTCGGCGCCGCTCGCCGATTCCCCCTGGCCCAAGTTCCATCACGACAATCAGAATACCGGACGGGCCGGCGCGAAGCGCTGACAGCAGAAGACAGCACAAGCCCAAGCTCAAGCCCAGGCGCAAGCAGAGGACGGCTCACAGCCGACAGCCAACAGCTTACAGCCCGGAGCAGAATCACCCTCACCCCCACCCTCAAGAACTGTAGGAACAGCACCCATTCAAGGGAGAGGGAGCGGACGAGACCCATTCGACTCCGGCCCTTCGGGCCTTCGCTCAGGGCGACACTTCGTGTCGTCTGCGTCATCTGCGTAATCTGCGGATGTCCGGTCCGGGCTCCGGGGTCAGGGGTCCGGGGTCCGGACCATCTGCGTTCATCTGTGTTCATCTGTGGTTCCACATCCGAGTCCGCGTCCGAACCCTTTGTGCTCTTCGTGCTCTTTGTGTTTGACTCCGCGCCCGCCTCCCCGCCCCTTGACGCGGGCCGGGCCGGGGTTACAATGTCTGAGCAGCGCGACAACTTCGACCGTCTGTTCATAGGAGGTCCTTTGCGTTACCTGTTCGCCATTCTCCTTGCCGGCACGCTGGTCATGCCGGCGCTGGCCCTGGACCGCTCCGGCCCGATTATGGAAGTCCGGGTCTACTTCAATGACCTGCAGCGGCTGGACTGGCTCGGCGACCTTTTGGGCGAGCTTGACATCTGCACCTGGCAGGAGCTCGACCACGGCGGGTTCCTGGTTATCAACACCGACAAAGAGCAGCTCGAGCGGATAGACGCCACCGGGCTCCGGACCGAAATCACCTGGCCGGACATCCGCGACAAGTTCCGCTACATCACCGGCGTTGACCCGAATTCGGACGCCGGTCGCGACTTCGGCTACTTCCTGACCTACTGGGAGCTTCAGGACACTCTTGACTACCTGGTCGAAACCTACCCGAGCATCTGCTCCAAGACGAGTCTCGGCCTGTCCTACCAGGGCCGTCCGCTGTGGTGCCTGAAGATATCGGACAACCCGGGCACGGTGGAGAACGAACCCGCGATGTTCGTCAACGGCGCGACCCACGCCCGCGAACCGCTGGGCACGCACTGCTGCGTCATGTTTGCGGCGAAAATCCTGTCCGAGTACGGCCACGATTCGCTTTCCACCTGGCTCATCAACAACCGCGAGATATTCGTCGTCCCGGTGACGAACCCGGACGGCTACGTGTACAACTCCGACTCCGGCGGCTCGAGCTCCAACTGGCGCAAGAACCGCGTGCCGCATTCCGGTTCCGTCGGCGTTGACCTGAACCGCAACTACGGGTACAAGTGGGGCTATGACAACAACGGCTCCTCGGGCACGCCGTCGAGCGAGACCTACCGCGGCCCGTCGCGGTTCAGCGAGCCCGAGACCCAGGTAATCCGCGACTTCGAGAACATGTACCTCATCCGCACCTGCCAGGACTTCCACACCTACGGCCGGTACAACATGTACTCGTGGGGCTACGCCAACGTCACCCCGCCGGACCGGGCCGTGTTGCAGGAAGCGGTGGACACCTTCCGCGTGAACAACCAGTACCCGGCGAACCAGACCGGCCAGATTTACTCGACCATCTACCCGGTCAATGGCGGCAGCACCGACTGGGAATACTCCGACACCACCGGCAAGTTCGTGACCTATGCCTACACCTGCGAGCTGTCCATCACCGACTTCTGGTACGGCTACAACGACTCGGCGTTCATCCGGTCCGAGTGCAACAAGAACATCCCGAACCTCTACTACTTGACCCGGATTGCCGGCGTGTTCTTCGAGCCGGTTTCGGTCACGGTCAACGACGCCTCGGGCAACAACAACGGCCGGCTCGACCCCGGCGAAGTGGCGAACATCTGGTTCAGCGTCCGCAACCGCGCCACCCACCCGCTGGACTCGGCCTATGCCATCAGCGCGAAGCTCGTGTGCCGCGACACGATGGTGACGGTGCTCGACTCGGTCAAGCCGTTCGCCACCGTCGTCCGCCGCTCCTCGGGCAACAACCAGGCGAACCAGTTCACGCTCGAAGCCGCGGGCAACGCCATCCCGAATACCGTCGTGCCGCTGCGGCTTGAGCTGAGCTTCACCGACGCCGGCCACAGCTACGTGCAGCCGGTCAACTTCCAGATTACCATCGGCACGAACCCGGTCGCGGTGAAGGAACAGCCCGGCGCCGACGTCGCCCTTTTCCGCGTGAGCCCGAACCCGGGCTCGAACCGGGTGCTGTTCTCCTTGAACCGGCGGCTCGGGCCGTCGCGCCTTGAGGTCTATTCGAGCACCGGCACGCGCGTGCTCGCCTCCGAGCTGCAGGCCGAACGCGCCTGGGACTGCTCGAACGTGCCCGCCGGAGTGTACTTCTGCCGGCTGACCGCCCGCTCCGGCGAGACCTACTCGACCCGGCTGAACGTGGCGCACTAGCGCCTCGCTCGATTTCGACGGCAGGCCGCGACCTCGCGGCCTGCCTCTCTGCCGGACTTGACCGGAGCGACGGGTTCTCTACTCTTGGCCGTGAGCTACCTGCGCGAACTGGGCGCCGACCTGCGCCGCATCGGCGCGCGCGGGCTGGACATGCTGGTTCTGTCCATGGCCACCGCGATCGCCCTGTCGGTCACCGCGTATCACGTCGCGCCGTTCGTGAACCGCCACCTGGGGCCGGCGCTCGGCCGCCTCCTGCCCGCGGCGTTCCCGGCGGGCAACCTCATCCTCGCCATGCTCGTGCGCGCCGCGGTCATCCTGGTCATCCCGCTGGCGTCGCTGGCCATCATCCGCGTTCCGGTCGGCGAACTGGGCTTTGCTCTCGGCAATCCCAGGAAGTGGCTGCTCGACATCGGCATCGCCTATCTCGTCATGCTGCCGCTGGTCTACCTTGCCGCCCGCCAGCCGTCGTTCCAGCGCACCTACCCGTATTTCGACCCGGCCCGCTACGGCATGACCTTCTTCTGGCTCGGGCTCGCGGCGCGGCTCATCTTCATGTTTGCGTGGGAATTCCTGTTCCGGGGGTATCTCCTGTTCGGGTTCGGCCGGACGGTCGGCCTGCCCGCGGCCATCGCCATCCAGACGATTCCCTTCGTGGTGATGCACTTCGGCAAGCCGAGCCTTGAGACCTACGGCTCGATTATCGCCGCGGTCGTACTGGGCATTATCGCCATGCGGGCGAAGAGCTTCCTGCCCTGCGCGATACTGCACTTCTCTGTAGCCGCGACCCTAGACCTCGTCGCGGTGTTCGTGGTTCGATAGACCGGGCCTGGTTCTTGGTTCATGGTGGTTTGGTTCATGGTTCATAGTTCGTGGTTCATCATTCATCGCTCATCACTCATCGTTCTTGGTTCATGGTTCTTGGTTCCATGTTCATGATTCCTCCTTCATCACTCATCCTTCATCCTTCTTCCTTCTCCTAGTCTGGGCAATTGCGTGCTTCCATGCTCCGCCACTCTTGACATAAAGGCAGGGGGTAATAGATTGTTACCGGTGGACTTCGACCGCGCGCTTGAGGCAAGCGCGTGGTGCAGGTTTGTGCGGCGCTCATTGCGGGCCGCACACTTCAGGGCAAACGGTCGTTTTTCGGCATAGGAGGAACGAGTGAGAACGAGGACGTTTGAAGCTGCGGACCCAGGCGGCGTCCAACGCGGCGATTCCGGAAGGCCGCCCCTGCCCCGACCGGTTGACATGACTGGTGGGGTGCGTATCATTTCAGCGTACCGGGTTACGGTGCGGCATCCCGCACCATTCGTGGAAGACAGGGAGCCGACACGTGCCCGACGAAAAAACTACCCAAGCACCATGGGAGGCATTATGATGCGTCATGCCGCCACCATCTGTGCGCTCTGCCTCATGGTAGCCATCAATCTTTCGCTTGCGGGCCAGTATGACTATCCCGCAGGCACTCCGGTGCCCGAACTCCGAAACGAGTTCGCTGACGTATACTCCACCGGCGACGGGCACCTCGTCGTCAAGGTGTTCGCGGCGCCCATCAACCGCCTAGATGAGAACGGAGCTTGGCAGCCGCTGGGTGAACTCGACAATGATGTAGTGCGGTGCTATCCAGACATCCTGACGTTCTGGACCGGCAACATCATGAAGAAGAACAACAACTACCTCGAAAAGAACAACAGCACCGTCTGGATACAGGGAGCCAAGGGAAGCGAACAACGGCACTTTGGCTGGTTCAAGTTCAACTTGTCTCTCCTGCCGAACCAGATGAACGTTGACACAGTGCGCCTGTGGTACTGGGTTTCCGAAATCGGCCAGCCGGCGGCAGCACGGGTGACCCATGTGACCGATGACCCGGTCCCGATGAGCACGGCGACCCTCGGGAATCAGATCGAAAACGGAACGCAGTTCTCAGCCGGCGGTTCGCATGGTCAGTCAATGGCCTGGACCGCCTGGGAGCTGAATGCGACCGCCCGAGCCACCGTCAAACAGCGAATGCTCTCCTCAGACTGGATTGCGATGGGGCTTGACTGCGACGACAACGACCAGGACAAGCACGCCTACATCACCGGGTACGACGGAGACCCGGCGCACCGGCCGTACTTGGAAGTCTCCCTCAGCCAGCCACCGTTTGTGGATATCGAAGCAGTTTCGGTGATGGCACCGACGGGCCCTCTCCCCGAGGGGAATGTCGTCACGCCGATTGGCCGCTGGAGGAACACGGGCAACGTTCCCTCGGGCTGCGACATATGGTTCAAGTTATTCGACCCCCACGGCGTGTTGTTCTACGAGCAACAGGTGACAGTCGAGAACCTCGCGGTAGACAAAGACACGGTCCACGTGTTCAGCAACTCCGACCCGCTCACGCCGGCCGGCACCTGGGTTGCACGCTGCTCAACCAGGGCAACGAGCGACATTGACGAGACGAATGACACCGTGTCGCTTCCCTTCCTGGTCAGCACACAGGGCAGTAACATCGACGTCGCGGCCGAGTACATCGAAGAGCCGAGTGGCCTGTACGGCATCAACGAGGACATCCTGCCCGAGGCCACCTGGCAGAACAACAGCGCCCTTTCTGCCAACTTCGTCGCATTCTTCACGCTCATCAACCCGGGCGGCGAACGGGTGCGCAACTGGTCCGCGAGCGTCGTCGGCCTGGCCGCGGGCATGGACACTACCCTCATCTTTGCTCCGCCCTACAATGTCGGCACGGTCACCGGAACATGGGTGGCCCGCTGCTCCACCTGGGCCTCCGGCGACATTGACCCGGAGAACGACGTGCTTGAAAATGTACTTGACAACAGAACCGGGTGGACGTCGGTGGGCGATAAATCCGCCGCCGCACGTGCGCGGGAATTGACGATGCCGAAGCGCCCGGTACTGTTGCATCGTGGACTTCGGCCGCGCGCTTGAGGCAAGGCGCGTGGCTCGTGTCTGTGCGCGGTCTTCTTGACCGCGCTCGTATACGAAAGCAGGCGTTGAGCATCGCTCAGGAGGTCTGATGCGAGTAGAGAGGAAGTCCGAAAAACGGGCCGGCGACGGGCGTGGCGAGTCGGGCGTGGCGGCACAACTCAGGGCATTTGACATGACCGGCGGCGGGCCTATCATCGTTCCCTACCGGGTTGCGGTGCTGCCTGCACCTTCGACGGTTGGCAGGGCCGAAGCTCACCCCCATTCGCAAGTGACTCCCGGCGTTCCGGGAGAAAGACTGATTACCAGCCGGCCGCTTCCAGCCGCCCGGGAAGCGACTCAGCGCGCCGGCGAGCGGAGGTAAGGATGGCTTCAATACTGCTGTGCGCATGTCTGCTGCTCCAGGCTTCCGGTACGCCGACCGACGGGCCCGGCGACGAAGGAGTTGCCGGGCAGGCCCCGGCGTTCGACGTCGCCGCGTCCGGGCTGTCGGCCGGACCGGCCGGCCGGGAAATGCAGATTGACGTGATATCAGTTCCCCGGCTCATCAACTACCAGGGCAAACTGACCGACCCGGCCGGGAACCCACGCAACGGTGAATACGATATGGTCTTCAAGCTGTACACGAGCGAAATCGGAGGAGTGCCCTTCTGGCAGGAGTCGCACCCCGCAGTCCTGGTAGAGAACGGCATCTTCAACGTCGCCCTCGGCAGCTACACGCCGATTACCGACATCCCGGACGGCCCGAACTGCTACTTCGAAATCACGGTCGAAGGACAAATCGCCTCGCCCCGGATTCGGATGGTCAGCGCTCCGTATGCCTACAACTCCGACGACGCCGCCAACCTTGGCGGCATCCCGGCCGCCGCCCACATCACCGTCTACACCCCGGCGGTCGGCGACCTCAACGGCTTCTTCCCCAACCCGCTGGTTGACGGCCTGCAGGGCCGGCCGGTGTCAGGCGCCGCGCCCTCCTCCGGCCAGGTGCTGAAATGGAACGGCAGTTCGTGGCTGCCCCAGCAGGACCTTGCCGGCAGCGGCGTAACGAGCGTCGGCCAGGGTACGGGCGTGGTGTGCATGCCCAACCCGATAACCTCGACCGGCCTGGCCCGGCTTGACACCATCTACACCGACCAGCGGTACATCCTGAACCAGACCGCCGTCACCCAGACCCCGGGCGGGTTCAAAATCGCCGGCGCCGGCACCGCCCGGCAGTTCTACGCCGCGTCGGTCGCTCCCAACGTCCCGGCCCTGTGGGGCGAAGGCCAGGCGAATGCGCCGGGCCTGTTCAGCCGAACCGCTCTGGTCACCAGCGGGGCGGCGGAAGCGCTGCACACCGGTCTCACCGGCACCGGCCTAATCGCCGCCGGCAACAACGTATCGCCGGTCACTATGGCTTCAGGCTCCGGCGCCGCGTTCACGGGGTCCGGCGTCGGCCAGTTCAGCCACGCGACCGCGGCCGACGGGACCGGCGTCATCGGGGTCGGCAACAACGCGCCGGTCAACGCGACGCTGACCGGCGGCTCAGGCGGGGCGTTCGCCGGCACCAAGGCAGGGGTCTATGGCCTGGGCGAGAACGCCGGTGGCACCGGTGTCGTGGGAGCGGGCAACAACGCGGCAACCGCCTACATGATGTCGTCCGGCTCAGGCGGCGCGTTCACCGGCGACTCCTGTGGCGCGTTCGGGACCGTGACTGCGGACAACGGCACCGGCGTGGTCGGTACCGGCAACAACATCGATACCGCCCGGGTGCTCGTCACCGGTTCGGGCGGCGCGTTCACCGGCACGACTGCGGGCGTGTTCGGCTTCTCCCAGGCGCTTTCCGGCGACCGCTGCGGCGGCTACTTCGCCGACTCCACGAGCGGCGCGTTCGCCTGGGTCGGCGCCAGTGTGTCCGGCAGCGTGCGCAAGATTCTCGGCTCCGGCACGGTCAACACCGTGATGGGGACACGGCAGGGCAACCGGATGCTCTATGCACCTGAGATGCCCGAGGCATGGTGCGAAGACGTCGGCGGCGGCCGGCTCGCCGACGGCCACTGCCGCGTGGACCTCGACCCGCTGTTTACCGACTGCGTCGTCATCGGCGAACAGCCGATGCGGGTGTTCGTCCAGCTCGAGGATGACTGCCGGGGCGTATATGTCCGCAAGGACGCGACCGGATTTGACGTCTACGAGCTCCAGGGCGGAACGAGCAACGCCCGCTTCTCCTGGCGGGTAATGGCGAAATGGAAGGGCTACGAGCACGAGCGGTTCCTTGCGGCACCGGCCCCGGGCAGGACCGCGCCGGCCGCCCGCACGGCACGCACCGTCGTGCAGCACGCCTCCTCCGCCCGTTCGCAGGTGCCGCCCCGGCACGAGTAGCCGTGGTCGGAAAGGAGCAGGCTATGGCCACCAGACGACTCCTGCTCGGCGCCGCGCTGCTGCTGGCAGCGGCCCGGGCCGGCGGCCAGGACCACCAGGTCCGCTGGTTCACGGTCAACAACGGCGGCAGACCGTGCGCAACATTCTCTCACCGCATCAACGGCTCCTTCGCGCAGGCGGTCCAGTCCTCGGGCATCTGGCCCGACAACCGCGGATTCTGGGGCTTCTGGGTACCGGAACTGGCCGGCCTGCACCGCGTTGACGTCGGCGTGGAGCGCATCCTGTCACCGACTGGTGACTACCGGACGAACGACGACGTTTTCCCCGCTGCCTGCTGGCGCAACATGGGCACTGGCCCGGTGGATTTCACGGCCTACTGCTTTATCGCGAACCCGGCCGGCACGCGCGTTTACTCCCGGCAGCTAGAAGTCCGCTCGCTCGGACCGGGAGCCGCGGACACGGTCGAGTTCGACGCGTACAACGTCGGCACGACGACCGGCTGGTGGATTGTCCGCTGCTCGACCTACGCGGCCGGCGACGAATACCGACCCAACGACAGCCGCGAGGCCGACTTCCGCGTGAGCGGGCTCCCGCCGCCTGAGTACGGATGGGTCGAGGCGGCTTCGGTTCCGCCGGGGCGCAGTTCCAAACCGGTGAAGGACGGCGGCTGGCTCGCGGGCTCAGGCGACGGCCGCATCTTCTGCGCCAAAGGCAACAAGACCAGCGACTTCTACTGCTGCGACCCGGCGGCCGGCTGCCGCTGGTCCACCCTGGAGTCCATACCCTCTCTCGAGCAGGGAGTGGTGCGTCCGCCGTATCGCGGCTGTCGGGGTGTGAGCGACGGCAGCCGCTTCGTCTACATGACCAAGGGAAACAACACACTGGGATTCTGGCGATATGACGCGGCCATGGACACCTGGCTCAGACTCGAAGACGTACCGGCCGGTGACGGGAGAAGGGTCAAGGGCGGGTGTGACCTCGCCTACGTCGTGCAGAACGATACCGGCCTCGTCTACCTGCTCAAGGGCCAGCGTACCGAGTTCTACCGGTTCAACACCACCAGCGGCAAATGGATGCCGAGGCTGCCGGACGTCCCGTCCGGCGGCAAGGCCAAGTTCGACAACGGCTCCTTCATGGTCTTCGACGGCACCCGCTACCTCTACGCGCACCAGGCCCGCTATACGGGCGCAACCGGACACTACATGTTCCGCTTCGACCTCGCCGGCGACACCTGGCGCACCCGGACGCTGACTGGCATGCCCCTCTGGGGACTCTAGGGCGGACGATGGGCAAAGAAGCGCTCCAAGGACGGTGGATGCGGTGCCTGGATGAGCGGCTGCATCTACGCCCTCAAGGGCGGTAACACCCAGCAGTTCTTCCGCTACTATCCGTTGCAGGATTCCTGGGCGGAAATGGACACCCTGCCCAGCTACGGAACCACCATGAAAAAGAGGATGGTCAAGAACGGCGGTGACATGGCCTACTCGGCACCGACCGGGCTTTACGCCCTCAAGGGTAACAAGACGCTGGAGTTCTGGCACTACGTTCACCCGCCCGAGGCGTCCGGCCGGCCCGAACGGTCCGGTGTCATGGCCGCGGCCTCCGCGCCCGGCCCGATGACCGGCGCGTCGGTTGCGGCGGCTCAGCGCCTGACCATCGCGCCCAACCCGCTGACTTCGGGACTGGCGTCCCTGCGCTTCAGCCGGCCGTTCGCCGGCCCGTGCCTGGTCCGGGTCTTTGACGCGCTCGGCCGCTGCGCTCTGACCCGTTCATTCGACACTCGGAATTCGGACTTCGGACTTCCCCTTGACCTGCGCAGGCTTTCGTCCGGCGTCTATCTCGTGAAAGTCAAGACCATAGGCAACGACCTCTGCGAGAAACTGATTATCCAGCGGTAACGCAGGCTTAGCGCCTGCCGCGCTGGCAGGGGCTGGACACCACGGGAGGCGGCGCAAGCCGCCTCCCCCTTTTCGGACGCACGGTAGTTGACACCCGGACGCTGCGCGCTAACATCGGCCGTGGCAAAGCGTCACAAGAAGACCTACAAGCGCTCGACCTCCTTGTCCGGCATCTGGCTCTGGGTCACGGTCGGCGTCGTAGTGCTGGCCGCGCTCTACATGCTGGCGCGCACCCTCGCGACCTCGACCCAGGAAGCCCCGCCGCTGCCCTTCCTCACCCTGGCACGCGAAGACTTAGGGGTAAAGATGCGGATGCTGGGTGACGTCGCGGTCCCCGCCGGTCAGGACCCGGCCCTGGCCGCGGTTGACTCGCTCATTGCGCTCCAGTCCTGGCAGGACGCCGCGGCGCGAATCCGCCGGCTCACGAAGTCAAAGAAGCAGCAGACTCCGGCGCTCCGCATGCGCCTGGGCCTGTGCCTGTACAAGGTTACGAGCCTGGACCGCTCGCTGGCGGAGTTCCGGCGCGCGCTCGCCGACCCGGCCGCGGACTCAGAGGCCCTGGCCCGGGCCGAGTTCAATTCAGCCTTCCTGTTCCAGTCAAGGGGCTACGCGGACAGCTCGGTCGTTCACTACGCCCGGGCCCGCCGGCTCATCGCCGACTCGCTTGACCCGCTCTTGCCCGCGGTGCTGAACAATACCGGCGTCGCGTATGATGCGCTGAAGGATACCGCCGCGGCCCGCCAGAGCCTTCTGTCCGCCGCCGCTTACATTGACACGGCCGCGGACCGGACCGAGTCCCAGGTCCTGCGCGACAATCTGAGAAGCGTGGGCCGCTAGACCGACAGCGGGTCCACGTCCACCTTGGCGCCCTTGGCAATCAAGAGCGGACGCGCCTTGCCCATCAGCCGGTCGAGCCGTTGCTCCCTTTCGGTCCTGGCCAGCAGCCGGTAGCTCGTCTGCCCGCCGCTCGCCGGTCCCCGGACCGGACCCAGAGTCTCCAACCCCTTTGACCGCGCAAGTACCGCGGCAATACGCCGCGCCTCGCCCTCAGGCTGCGCGCCTCTTCCCCGTGTCTCGACCAGCGCCAGCCTGGTAAACGGCGGCAGCCCGAGCGACCGGCGGTCCTCGACCTCCCGGTCAAGAAACGCCTTCGGATTCTGGCTCAGGGCCAGCCGCAACACCGGCTCTTCGGGCCGCCAGGTCTGGACTACGAGCCGGCAGTCGAGCATTGCCGCCCGGCGCTCGATTTCGAACATCCGCTGGAACGCCCGCTCCCGGCTACGGAAGTCGGACGCCACCAGCTCGTAGTCGAAACTCACCACCCCGACCATCCGCGCCGATTCGGGCCAATGCCAGCCCAACAGCGTCCTCGTGCCGACAATCGCCACGCCCGGCCCGGTCGAGGCCGGCATCCCGGTCCGCGCGGTCAGTACCGCCACGTTCGCCGCCGGAACCGCTCTTCGGACTTCGCGCGCGACCAGCTCCACGCCCGGCGCCTGGTATGAAAACCGGCTCGCCCGACACTCCGGGCAGGCGGCCGGCGCCTGTCCCTTCCGGCCGCAGAACGCGCAGGCCGCGGTACCGTCCGCGTGCAGGGCCAGGGGCAGTCGGCAGGCCCGGCAGGCCAGCACGTACCCGCACTCTTCGCACACCACGTGCCGGCTCAGGCCGAGCCGGTTGACGTAAATCAGCGCCGAGCCGCGCTCCAGACCCGCGGTCAGTTCCCGCGCGAACAAGGGGCTGAGGAACGCGTCGCGGTGCTTGCGCCGGTCCACGACGAACGAGCCTACCCGCTCAGGCCTCGGCGCAATCGTCCCGACCCGGCCGTACCTGCCGGCCTGGACGTTCAGCCAGGTCTCGGCCGACGGTGTCCGCGAGCACAGGAGCACCGGGCACCCGGCGACCCTCGCCCGGCCGACCGCGACGTCGCGCGCGTGGTAGCAGGGCCGCCTCTCCTCCTTGAATACTTCTTCGTGCTCATCAATGACCGCGATGCCGGCCAGCGCCGGGACCGGCGCGAACACCGCGCTCCGCACACCCAGCACGACACCTCGTTTGCCGGCCCTGATGTCGAGCCACGCCTGCCGGTGATGTTTCTGCGACTGGCTGCCCTCGAACCGGCACACGTCGTCGCCGAACCGCTTCTGCAGCGCCTGGCGCCAACGGTCGAGCTTGTGTTCAGGACAGAGCACGATGACTGCGCCCTTGCGCCGGCACTCGGCGGCGAAACAGGCGACTGCCTCGAACCGCGACTCCATCTGGAACAGGCACGTCACCCGGAACCCGCTGGCCGGCCTGGCCGAGCCGTCATGCACCGCAAACTCCGGTCCCTGGTCTTCCGCCCTGGCGTCCTCCGGGTGCGCATCCGAGTCCTGGGTATTCGAAGACCCGGTGTCCTTTGTGTTCCTAGTGTCTGGCTTTTCCCCGGTTCCTCTCGGCCGGTAACCGAGGATGCCGGCCGGCAGACACAAAGCCAGCGTCTCGCCCAGCGTGGCGACGTAGTACCGGCTGACCCAGGCCAGAAGCCCGAGCAGCTCGCCGGACACCGCCCCGGGCTCGACGCGCTTCAGCACCGGCAGCACACGCTCGACCTGGCTTTCGTCCCTGACCGCCAGCACGACCGCCTTGACCTTCCTGCCGCGCAAGGACACCTGCACGCAATCACCCGGGGCGAGCGGGCCGGTCTTCACCTCGTCGAAACTGTAGGTCAGCGCGTCCAGCCGCGAACCCGGGATGACAACGTCGGCAAACATGCGCTAGTACTTCAGCCGGAACCGGTACCGTACCGAGTACCGGCCCTCTTCGGACTTCGCGCCGACGATTCCGCTCCGCGGTGACAGGAAATACTCAACCGTGAATGCCGGTTGGAGAGTACCGGAGAAACCCTGGCTGTAGGTGACGTATAAGTCCCGGCCGATGTACTTGCCCACGGTCACGCGATAGCCTTCGCGGCCGGTCAGCCCGCTCTCCAGCCGCAGCTCGTCAAGGCCCACGAACTTGCGCAGGCGTTTCGCCGCCTGGGTCTGGAAATAGCCCAGGAGCCGCTCGGACAGATACCGGGTCGCCGCCTGCCGGTTCTCGATGTCGGCCAGTTCCTCCGGCGTCACGTTCAGGTTCAGGTAGGTGATGATCTGGTTCTCATCCCAGACCGGCGGCACGGCGCTGAGCCGAAAATCGGGCCGAAGGAGCGTGCCGCCGAGCGACAGCACGATGCTGTCCGGCGCGGCATTGCGGTCCTGCCGGTGCCGAACCGGCAGCTCGGCCACGATGTCCAGCGCCGGGTTGAGCGAGCTGATATTGTCGAACCTCAGCTCGCCCCTGGTCACCTGGAGTGTGTGGTCAAGGTAATACAACGTGCCCTGCCGGGTCGTGAACTGGCCGGTATAGAGTTCCTCGGTGGCGCTCCGGTGCAGCGTGAAGTCCGCGGCCAGCTCAATGTCCGCCGCGTCATTACGCAGCCAGACCCCGCGCTCGGCCAGCACCCTGATGTCATACACCGTCGAATCTACCGCCGTGGCCGCGGGCGGCGGCGTGCTCGGCCCGAAGCCGAAGGCCAGCAGCGCCTCCTCGACGTGAACCGTGCCCGAGACGAAAAGCGGCCGGTTCAAGCGCTGGGCGAGGACCAGGTCCGCGCTCGCGACCGCGAACACCTGGGGCAGCGGGCTGAGCGACGCGGCATCAGGCCGGACCCGGAACCAGAGCGACTCTGCTACCCAGTCGGTGCCGAGGTCAACGAACCCGCTCGCGGTGACGATGCCCCGGCCTGAGCCGCCGGACAGCTTCTCGACGGTCACCCGGCTGCCGCCGGCGGTCAGTTCGGCATTGACCCGTTCCACCTCCGTGCTCACCGCCGGCACGAACACCCGGCCGTCAACCACCCGCGCCCGGCCGACGAGGTTCGGCTCCGTGAACCCGCCGCCGAGCGCCAACTGGCCGTAGACTTTGCCGTCCCGCAGGTCGAGCGTCTGCTTCAGGAAGAACAGCACCCAGGGCCCGGGGTCGGCAATTGCGGCCCGCAGGTCGAGGTCGCGCACGCCGGATGAGTCATATTCAAGCCACCCGGATACGCTGGTCGTTTCAACGTCGTGCACGAACCAGAGTCGGTCGAGCCGGGCGCGCGACCGGCTGAGTGAGGCCTCCAGCCCCAGGTCCTTGACCGCCAAGCCGATTTCCGGCGCGCCCAGGTCCTGGGCCGAGATGCCCAGCGAAAAGCTGTCCTCGCCGGCCAGCCGGAAGTCCACGGTCCCCCAGAGCTCGGCCGGCAGCCGGACGAGCTTCTGCAGCTTGCGCAGGTTCAGCCCCGAACCGTCAACCGCGGCCCGGATGCCGCCGGCCCGGCGCACCGCCAGCTCGGCGCTCACTTGCCCGCCGGCCACCTGCCACCGGCCGTCGCCGATTGACAGCGACTCCGGCCGCCACGTGACGTCGAATTCCCTGCCGGTCACCACGCTCTCCTCGGCCGTGCTGTAGTCCAGGTCGCTGACCGTTGCCTGGACAAAGTCCCGGCCGAGTTCGACCCGGCCGCGCGCTATCAGCCGGTCGTCGAGCCGGTCAATCCGCAGGTCGAAATCCTGGCCGTCGAACTGCACCTGGGCCGCGGACAGCGCGAAGCCGCCGACCCTCGCGTTCTCGCACCCGACGACCGCGTGGCCGGTGAACCGGTGCGCGAAGGTCATCGCGAATTCGGCCAAGCCCTGCTTGAAGCTAACCGGCCCGGCGGCGAAATCCGAGAACCTCACGCCGCCGCTCATCGCCAGCGATTCAAGCGAGCCCGAGCAGGAGAACACGCCGCCGGCGCGGCCCGCCACCCGGACCCCGGCAAACGGCTCGACCAGACCCAGGTCCGCGCTGTCCAGTAATCCCTGTACCGACAGCGCGTCGTGCCCGAAGCTGCCGGCGAACCACGCCCGGCCTGAGCGGCCCCGGGTCTCCAGGCGCTCGACCCGGACCAGGCCGTTTCGATACGCGCCGGCAAGCACCAGGCTGTCAAGCCCGAGGTCTCGGACGCTTGAATGCAGGTCCAGGGCAAGGGATTCTGTCCCTTGGCCGCTGAACCCGGCCCAGCCGTCAAGCCGGACGTCAGGCAGTCTGCCCGCGAGTTGTCTCACCCTGAGCCCGGCCATGGTCGCTGACCCGCTGTAACCGAGGTGCGCGAGGTCCAGGCTGCCGGCCAGGACGATGCTGCCCAGCGCGTCGCTCGCGCCGCGCAGTTCGACGGTCACCGCGGAGTCCTCAAGCGACAGGCTGCCTCGGATGTCCGGCAGCCCAACCGAGCCCAGCACCAGGCCGGTTGCCTCGTAGTCCAGTTCCGCGGACCACGTACCGGGGCCAGACTTCCGGCTCTCGTACCGCCCGCTGGCCCTGACCCTGCCCGGATAGGTGGTGAACTCGCCCAGCTCGACGCTCACGTTGTCCAACTGCGCGGCGACCGACGACCCATCGAGCGACAGGTGCAGGTTCCCGCTCATCCTTGACATTCCAGTAATCACAGTCAACTGGTCCAGGGCCAGCGAATCTCGGGTCACGACGCAGAAAGCGCTCAGGTGCCTGAGCTGGACGCGCTCCTTCACGAGCCGCCCCTTGACCCCGTACAGCGCGGCCTTGAGCCATTCGGGCTGCGAGCCGACGGAGAGGCTGAGCTCCAGCGAATCCGCCCGCTCCTCGCCGTTCACGAACACCCGCGCCTGGACGACGCTCAACCGCTTGAGGGAGAGCTTCGGGAAGCCGGCGGGCCTCGCGCCCTCGCCGGGCTGGGAAGCCTTGGGCAGGGCGAGAAAGAGGTCGGGCCCGACGATGTTCACTTCAGACAATGGGATGCGGCCGCCGAGAAACCCGAATATGTCGTAGCTGAACTCGACGCTCCGGCACGCGAGCGAGTCTCCCCGATAGGCAATCCGCAGTTGGTGCAGCGTGGGCTTGGTGAAGATGTCGCCCGTTATCCGGCTGTAGGCCACCATGATGCCGGCGCGCGGGGCGAAGTACCCGATTGCGCGGGCGGCGATGAACCGGCCGATGCTCTGCCTGAACAGGAACCCGAGCCCGGCCAGGACTAAAAGCCCCGTGACCGCGATGTACCAGCCGAGCGGATGACGTCTAGAAGGCATGGAGCAGTCCCAGATAGAGCCGTCCCCGGTCGCCGGGCTCGGCGTGATGCAGCCGCTTGCCCCAGTCGAGCCGCGCCGGCCCGATGGGCGTTGCCACCCTCAGGCCCAGCCCGGCCGCGTATTCGAGCGCCGCCACGCTGAAGCCCGCATCCGTGCTCGTCACTTCGCCGACGTCGAGGAACCCGACCAGCCCGACCCAGCCGAACGCATACGGGCTGCGTAACTCCAGGTTGGCGTTGAGCACCTGGGGGCCGAACCGTTTGCCGCCGCCGGCAATCGGCCCGGTCGAATCCGGGCCCAGCGACTGGTCATCATACCCGCGCAGCGAGTTCCTGCCGCCGAGGGTAAAAGACTCGAAGTACGGCACAACCCGGGTCCGGCCGTAGGGGAACACCCGGCCGGCCATCACCCGGCCGGCCACCACCACGCCGAGGCCCGGCGAGACAAAGCCGCGCACTTCGCCGCTCAGACGGTAGAAGTCATTGTCCCCGCCCAACAGCCCCCCAGCGGCCTCGGCCAGCGGCCGGAAGTACACCCCGGACCGGGTCTCGAAGACGTCATCCCGCGAGTCGAACTGCACGTCGAGCCCGAGCGCGTTCGTAATGCTGCCCGAAGTGTCGCTCACCAGCCGGACCCGGTTGAACAGCCCGACCACGAGGTGCGACGCCACGTTCCGGCTCAAGCCGGTCTCGATTCCGATTTCCTTCTTCGGCACCGAGTCGAACTTCTCAAGGCTGGCGAATGGCCGCACGAACAGGTCGTGTCGGGTGAGTATCAGGTACGGTACGCGCCACGTCGCCTCGGCCGACGCGCGATACTCCCCGCGAAAGCCCGGGCTGAACTCGAAATCTATCGCCAGTTGCTGACCCTGGTTGAACAGGTTGTCGTGCTCCCAGCCGACCGCGGTCAGGAGCAGGAACGGCGGAGTCTCGAAGCCGCCGCCGAACGAGAATATCCGGTACGCCTGCTCGGCAACGTCGAAGCGCACCACCACGGATTCGGGGTCCGGGGTCAGGGGCCCGGGACGCGATTCTGGATTTTGGGTTTTGGATTTTGAATTGTCCGGACCCTTGGTTCGCTTGGTGTCTTGG
>Ga0116202_10000143_pt1 | contig 36004 bp, 42 predicted proteins | sample LakKivw325mmetaG_FD_94479 | JGI IMG/M metagenome (GOLD analysis project Ga0116202, IMG submission 94479) | Anoxic lake water microbial communities from Lake Kivu, Rwanda to study Microbial Dark Matter (Phase II) - Lake Kivu water 325m metaG | ecosystem: Environmental > Aquatic > Freshwater >... | reverse complement strand
TTGTGGAAGGTGCGCGCCTCGCCGACGGCGCGCGGCAGCTCTTCCATGATCGCGCCCGTCCCACCGAACTCGAAGACTGGGACGAGATTGGGGGCGGTAGTCTTTGCAGCCAGCATGGCAGCTAGCATAGGGATGCCCGTGCCGATGAAGCAGGTTGTTCCATCCTCGAAAAGACGGGCGGCCACGCAAATCATCAGTTCAGTCTTGGAATAGGTTTGTTCGGTCATCATTGTCTCTCCAAACAAAAAGGGCACAACGTAATACGAAGGAATCCTTTGTGGACACAAAGAACATCACGCTCTTTGCGCCCTTCGTGCTTATATCCTTTTCTCTCGCGATTCGGTACATTCCTTCAGGCGTTCTTCGCCGATGAGTCTCAGGTACTCATCGTGATTCTCGACGCCAAAGACGTACTTGTCGAGATAAGCCCTGGCCCCTTCCGCGGTCTTGCTCATCTCGACCCATTCCTTGATAGCTTCTTCGTCTCGTCCGTATAGGTAGGCCATCTCACCGGGATACGAGCCGTAAGGTGCATGTACGACTGCGTCTACCAGGTAATAAGGAATGACCGTGCGATCTGGGTATTTGCGGATCTCCTCGGTGGGGATGATCTCTTCGGCGCTGATGATGAGCCGCTTGCAGGCGCGCGACATTTCCAGGGCAAAGCCGCTGATGCCCTCGATCTGGCAGTTGCCGTATTTATCGGCGCGGTGGACGTGGATGAGGGCCACATCCAGGATCAGTGCGGGCAGCAAGGCCACCTTAATGCCGGTGAACGGGTCTTCGACGACCTTGGCCGCGCTGTACTTGAGCATATCCGTGCCGAGCATGGAACGGGTCGGCAGGAAGGGCACGCCCATGGCAGCGGCCTTCATGCGCCAGGAAATTGAGGCATTCGACCACTCGACGCAGCTTTCGACCTGGCCGGATTCGACTGCTCGGCGTAGGCTAGGCGGGATGCCATAAACCTCCAGGCCGATATAGGTGATGTCCAGCTTCTTGACGATGCCGGCGGCCAGCCACAGGTCCAGCTCGAGCACGCCCTGTCCGCAGACGCGCAGGTCTTTCTTGCCCTGCCGCACCACCTCGCGTGCCAGCGACATCGGACAGCGTACGGTGCCATATAACTCGGTGCCGATGTAGCAGCCATCGTAGACGAACTGGCGGATGGCTTCCTGCTCGGTCATGCGTTTGTCCACCAATTTACGTGTCTTCTTGGTGCGGTTCCACTCGCGGAATTCGTCCAAGTCGAAGGGTTGAATGAGCTCTTTGATACCGGATTCCAGAATTTGCATGGCTTCTTCTCCTGGGATTGAGTCTTTTTTACTCTTCGGGGGGGACGATTTTTTCCAATGCAGCGATCAACGGCGGCAAATCGTTCTGGAGGATATCCCAGATTACATCGAACTCGATTGCGTCATATTCGTGGATCGCAACGTTGCGCGTGTTCGTCATCTCCCGCCATGGGATGCTGGGAAGTTTCTTCTTCGTCTCGGATGAGATTCTATTCGCCGCTTCCCCAATAATCTCCAAACGGCGCATCACAGCATCCTGGCAAAGCATATCCTGGTGAAAGTCACTCAGTGTTTTGCCTTGCACGTAACTGAGCGCGGCCTTCGCCGATTCCAGAATATCAAGCAGGTAGGCATCATCGCGCTGCATAGAACACCTGGGCGGATTCTAGAATGGCCTTGCGGCGGATGTAATTCTTGCTTGCTTCTATTCCTTTGAAGGTGAGCAAGTCCACCTCCCGGCCAAGAATCTGTTTCAACTCCTCCTGCATTCTAAAGAAAGCCAGACCCGGCGTTTTGCCCGGCTCAAATTCCACCAGCACGTCCACATCGCTGGCGGGACCAAAATCCTCGCGCAAAATAGAACCAAAAAAAGCCAGTTTGCGAATATGATGCTTCTGGCAAAATTTGGCGACCTTCTGGCGGGGGATTTTGATCTTTGGCTCGGTCATATCTCTGATTATAGCAAAGAAGGCTGACCGTGAGGCTATTGCTTCTCCAGCCAGGCCTGGATGGCTTCGCGGTGCTCCCTGTAATGCCAGTTCATGTTGGCAGCCACACCTTCCCACAACGGACCCATCGGCCAGGTATCGGTATAGGTGGTTTGCAACTGTCCTTCGCTCAGGCTTTCGACCAGGGCCAGGGAAGCGCGGTACGACTGGCGGAATTCCTCCAGTACGTCAGCCAACGGCTTGTCCTTGACCTGGGCGTAAGTTTTGGCGTTCATGCGCTCCACGTCCCAGGGGAGAGGCACCTCGGGAGCTTCGCCGCGCAGGCGGCTGCCAGTCCAACTCAACATGCGCCGTTCCCAGGAGGAGATGTGCGCCAGCACATCTTTGACCGTCCACTCACCGGATGCGCCGGGCTGAAGCATCTGGTCGGGGGTTAGGGCGGCGATCACTCCTTCCAGCCGCTTTCGCTCGACGCGGATTTGGGCGAGGAGTTCAGGTTTGGTGATACGTTCGACTTGTTCGCTCATTTTTTGTACGTTCCCATCAACTCAGCATAGCCTAAGATGTGGCCCTTCATGGCTTGCGATAATCGGGAGGCGTTCGCTCGAGAGGGCAGGTCGAGCAAGACATCGAGGGCATAGAATTTGAAGAAGTAGCGATGCGTGCCTGAAGGCGGGCAGGGACCGCCATAACCCGTTTTTCGCCAGGAGTTTTCTCCTTGCAGGCCTCCGTCGGCAAGTTGAGCGTCGGGGTGGACATTTTCTGGAAGGCCGCGTGCTGAGGTGGGTATGTTGTAGAGCACCCAGTGCACCCAGGTCCCGGCTGGAGCGTCCGGATCATCCATGATCAGGGCAAAAGACTGCGTCCCGGCAGGGGGATCGCCCCAGGAGAGCGGAGGCGAGATGTTGATGCCGGTACAGGTGAACCTGGCTGGGATGGGATTGCCTTGTGTGAAGGCAGAGCTGGTGATCGTAAGAGACATAGTTCCCTCCGGTATGGTCGGCTCGACAGGGTTGCAAGAGACAAGAAGCAGCGTCAAGCCGGTTACGATAAGAAGCCACAACTTCATGGTTCTCTCTTTGAATCCTAAATTATTGCTAATATTTTCTTGCCAAATTCTTCTGGCTGGCTGCGCTCAATAGCCAGGTTTGAGGCATTGTGAAAGACAAGAAATTCACGCATGGCGGCAGCTACACCGACAACCAGTTCTTCGTCTGGCTTGATGCCCGCTTCCAGGCACAGGGCTTTCAGGCGTAGCGTACCGTCTTTGCGTTCCAGTTTCGGGTCGAAGCGGCCAACCAGCCGATCCTTGTGCAGGATGGGCAGGCAGAAGTAGCCATAGACGCGTTTTGGCGCGGATGCGTAGGCCTCCAACGCCTGGTGAAAACCCCAGAACATCTCATCGCGGCGCGTGGCCCAGAAGAGACTGTCGAACGGGCTGAGGAACGTGATACGTTGAGCGCAAAGCGAATCGTCGGCGGCTTGCTGGAGCAACGAGAGACTGTCACGGTGGATGAGCAGGTCAGCGGTTTTGCCATTGGCAAGTTGACCTTGGATTGGGATGAGGTTGCCATCTTTGACCAGCGACTCGATATGCGGCTTGGAACGTGAAACTTTCATCCAGGTGTAATCGCCCGCCTGCCGCGCGGTGCAGACGCCCAGCGCCTTCGCTCCGCGCTCGACCCAGAACCGGTCGCGCTCTTCGGGCGTCGGCTCGTGGATATCCACCCAATCCGGAAGGACGCGCTCGGTCAAATCGTAAACCTTCTGGAATTTGACGCGCTCGGCAATCATCACCTCGCCAATGGAAAAGAGATATTCCAAAGCGTACTTGGCGGGTTTCCAATCCCACCAGCCGGAGCGCGGGCCGACGTTATTCTCGAAGTCCGAGGGCCGCGCCGCGCCTTTCTGATGCAACTGTTCGCGCGCCAGTTGCAGCGCCGAGGCGCTGCCCGGCCGTGCCAGCCAGACGTTGGTCATCTCGGCCGGGTTTTCGCGCAGCCTCCGCTGGTGCGGAAGTTGGTAGCGGTACTCGGTCAGCGGGATATAGCAGGCGGCGTGCTGCCAGCCCTCGAACAGACGACGATCCTCGGGTGATGACAGGGCATCCAGGTCGGCGGGATCGTAGTTCCCAAGGCGGCTCCACAAGATAAGATAATGGCTGCGCTGGACGACGCTGATCGTGTCTATCTGCGCACAGCCGATTTGGTTGAGAGTGCCGTAGATGGCATTCCGCGTAGGCGTTGTTGAGGCGCCTGCACTGCTTGCACTGCCTGCCCTGCCGTCCCCCGCACCTGCGGTTCGGGGCAGGTGTCGCACCGGCGTGCCGCCGTTGCTCGCGGCACGCTTGCACCTGCGCACACTTGCCCCGGACGCAAGTGTCGGGGAGTGCAGGCGAACGGTGGCGGTCAGGCCAGGGAGCGAAGTCGAAGTGAGCGTAGTCGAAGTGCCATTGGCGGTATGCAGGCCTTGGGTCCGGAGCGCAACGGCGCGCAGGGCGGGGAGGGGATAAACGGTCATCAGTCAGTAGTCAGTTTGCCAATGACAGAGGCGCGAAAGGGGTGAAGTTCAGCCATCATGACGTTGGCTTTGACGGAGGGGTCGTTGAACATGAAGGCGCTGGCAGCCTGCTCGTTTTCGGCGCGAAAGACAACCAGGCCAAAGGTCTCGTCGGTGCATGGCCCGGCCAGCAGGACAATACCCTCTTTGCTCGCCTCTTTGAGATACTGGAAATGCCCTTCCATGATGGCGTCTTCCTCGGTGGTTGGGGCGTCGAAAGAGCCATGGCGGATAGGGTGAATGAGGTAAATGTATTCGGGCATGGGTTTTTGCCCTCACCCCTTGCCCCTCTCCCGATTTCGGGAGAGGGGTTGGGGTGAGGGAAGCTAATCTGAGAATGCTCCCGACCAGGTTTCGAAGCGGCGGCCTTCGCGTTCGTCGTCTTTGAAGAACGCGAGGTAGGTGAGTACCTGATAAGGGACGAATTTCTGTTCTTCGGGTTTGAAAACGGCCAGATCGTAATAGGTATGCCAGGTGCCCGAGTTCAGGTACATCTGGTTGGTCGGGCGCGGCATGGAAGGGATGGAATCCAACGGGACGGTCTCGTGGTGGTGTGTGTGTCCGTAAACGATAAATTGAGCTGTGCGGTTGAGAAAAGCGTTCTCTTTCAGGGCATGTTTTGCGAAGGTGATCTCTCCAGCCCCAAATTGCTTGCGGATCCAGACAACTACATCGTCAATGTTCTTGAACGAAAAGCGGTTGGTAAGCTTGACGATCAGCTCCAGCCCATCCACGATGTCGAGTTTGAGCTTTTGGTTGGCTGCGCGCACGAATGGCAGAGCCAGGAACTCGTCACTCACTTTATCCCAGACTTCTTTGATCTTCTTCTGATCGGCCTGGCTGACGTTATTCTGCCGCAACTGACCGCTGATCCACAACGGCGTGGCCAATGCCGGACGGACGTTCACCAGCTCGCGCAGGCCTTCGATGATCCCCGACGGCAGCTTTTCTCCCAGGCGTTGCTGCGCCACGACCGGGAAACGGTTGAGCACCTCGACGGCGAAAGCGTCCCCCAGCGTGGCGGCACTTCGACCTCTGTCTCTGCAATAGTTGAACGAGTCATACATGTCGCCGTGCTGGGCGTAGATTTTATAATTAGTGAACAATCGCTGGAGCGTTTGCGAATCTTTGACTTCGTGAGGAAAAGGCGATTTCGGATTCGCCAGGCCCATTGCCTGGATGATCTCTTGACGGATTTGATCGAAGGCCTGACCGGGGATGTGGTAGTACCAGTCGTGGTTGCCAATCATATAATGGATGCGAACGGGAACCGGCACCTGTTCTTTGGCATCCAGCGCGGCACGACCGCGGCTGTCTGCGGGTGGCAGGCGGACGAACTGCCCCTCGGCGGTAGCTCGTAGGATGCTTATGGCTTCGGCGTTGTACTTGAGGATAGCCTGGGTGATGGCAAGAACCTTTGTCGCGTACTCCGGCGCGTGGATGTCCGTCCACGGGCGCACGTAACCCGGCTCGCCTGGGTTTTTATCCAGCCACAACCTGGAGTGCAAAGGATCGAGGATGTCGCCCAACAGCACGATGTCAATGCCTTCTAGGGGACGGTAGCGCTTGTCTGCTCGCCAGGAGGCGTTAAAAGCCAATTCATTTAGCCGGGCGGCGAAGAGGCGGAAAGCGCTGGCAGAGATGGGCTTGCCGCAGGTGCCATCTACCAGGTGAAGGTCGCTGATGACGATTAACATTAGGTGCCTTCCCACGAAAGCCGGTATTCACTTTCTGTTATGAACTGATCGAGGCTTTCTGATAAGAGCATCTTCGCGCCGCATGCCCTGTTCCGTCCTGCCCCGGACGGGACAGCACTGGCGCAGGCAGGGCGGAAAGTTTCAAACACCTCTATTATAGCCTGAACTTGGCTGTGAGACGCAGAACAAGGAGGATTGCCCCCGCTGCCAGCAAAATCCAAATGACAACAATAACTGCTGCTGCGGCCCGGTTCACGCGGCGCCCCGGACCTGAGGCCTGATACGCGTTTTCCCGCGCCTCGTTCATCACTTTTGGCGGGATCAGCTTCAGCGATAGCCAGATTCCTAGCGGGATGATGACGAGGTCATCCAGGTAGCCGAGGATGGGGATGAAATCGGGGATCAGGTCAATCGGGCTGAAGGCGTAGGCTACGACAGCCGCCGCCCAGATTTTGGCGTACCAGGGCGTGCGCGGGTCGCGGTAAGCCAGGTAGAGGGCGTAGGTTTCGGTTTTTAGATTTTGAGCAGCATCTTTCCAACGGGTGATCATATGATGTGTTCGGGTATAATACGAATGTCAAAGGAGATGCTTATGTTTAAACCAAAACATCTTACTTTCGAACAACTCAGCGAAAAATTACGCTCTTATGAGAAGAAATATGGATATTCGACCATCGAATTTTATCGCCGTTTCCAGGGCGGTGAATTAGGCGATGGAGACGATATGTTGATGTGGGCGGGCTTTTATCATCTTTACCTGACTTCACTGCCGATTCGCCAGTTTATGCAGAGCGAGATTGCTTCGGCGTGAAGATTGACGACTATTTTGCCAACCTTGAGCGCATCCTGCGCGAAAACGTTCGCGTCAGCCGGATAGAAGAACCAATCAACTGTTTGGCCTCGGACGACTATAATGGCCTTCTCCGTTGCCGTATCCTTTTCTGGGATGATTCCTATCTGGACATTTATGAGGTGGTCAGCACTGAATTAGGCTATCCAGTGCGATTACATTATGCCTATACATACATCCGCCAAGGACAATGTGCTTTCCGCTATGATAATGCGCCTCACCATCCAGAAATAGCAACTCACCCACACCATAAGCATATTGGCGCTGCTGAGCGGCTTGTCCCCGCAGACCAGCCGGTTTTGCAGCAGATTTTCGAAGAAATAGGGAAATTCCTGGTATAGCTGAGGATAACTTTTATTCCTCCCCACCATCATCTGCTGCTGTTGGCTGGTCCACCCGCACTACTTCCCCGTGGACGTTGATCACGACCCGGAAACCCACCATGCCTATGTAGGCGCGCCCCTCTTCGGGGATGCCTGTTTTCAAGACATTTTCGAATTGCTGGTCAATGTTTTTGAGCTGATTCTCGATCATGGCTTTCGAGAAGATATCTTCCGTGCCGAGCATTTTGGCGGTTTGCTCGCTGAGCAGGTCTTCGTGGCCACTGATCTGTTGGCGCATCATTTCCAGCACCTGGCGGTCCACTTTCTCGGATGGGATGTGCCGGCGGAAGCCAGCATCGTCCACCACATAGCACGGCTCTTCTCCCACGTAGGCCGCCTCGACTGAGCGGCCGTTTTCATCTACCACTAAACCGGCAAAGAGGGGTTGTCGAGGCATGGCTAACTGCTTCTCCGTTTCCCTTCGATAATCGCCAATAGAACGCCAGCGGCAATGCCCAGACGGCGATCCAGTTTGTTGGCGGTATCCATGCTGAAGTCCAGGGTCATCTGGTAGGCGAAGGGGTTGAATTTCTGGCGCAGGTCGGCCACGCGCTCGTCGCCGATGGTGATATCATAGTTCTGGGGCAGGAACGAGCCGAGCAGGAAACGGCGCAGCAGCGCCTGTCCGACGCTGTCCTCGAATAGCATCCCGATGGGTTGGTCGGCGGCATCCAGCACTTCCCACTCGTCGCGCAGCATAGAACGGAAGCCCTTACGGCGCAACACGCCGACCTTCTGGCCGCTGGCCGCTTCAATCACGTCGTAAGCAGCCGAGAAGTCAATGATATTGCGCGCCTGGATCAGGAGAAGCTCCTGTGTCTTGCTCTCATCGTTGAAGACGCGGATGTCTTCGCGCAGGCGGAACATCTTCTGCTCGACGTAAAGCGCCAGTTCGCCGTTGGGATTGTAAAAGCGCAGCTTGCCTGTCAGGGCAAAGACCTGGCGTTTGAGCAAATAATTAGACCATGAAAAAGCGGGATTCATTGGGCCTCCTCTTGGGGGTATGTTCGATGACCTGTACTTTGGTGCCGGTGCCGGGTTCATAGACGTAGCGCTGGTCAAGCGGGACAACTGGTAGAGTCCAGCGGTAGAGCCATTTGGCGGCTTGCGGCGAAAGGTTGACGCAGCCGTGACTGTGCGGCGTCCCATAATCATTATGCCAGAAGGTGCCGTGGATTGCAACTCCATTTTCGGTGATGTAACAATCCCACGGCACGCCGGTCAGGTCGTAGGCAGCGGCATCGCTCTCGCCGCCGACCATGTGGGCGGTGGGACGTTTGTGGAAGGTTTTGAACCAGCCGGTTGGCGTGGCGAACTCGTTCTTGCCGGTGGAAGCGCGCGCCCGAAAAACCTGCCTTTCGCCCTCAAAAGCGACCACGGCTTGCTCGTCCAGGCGGACTTCGATGTACTTGTCTTCTGGCGGCACATCGGGTGAGAGGGGCGTCAGCTCATTGGCTGGCAGGATGCGGACGTTGTATGGGCGGATGTAATAGTAAGCGGAATATAGGTGGTCATAAGCGCGGTACCACAGGCTGCCGTCGCGCTTGTCCACGGCGATGTCCTTGATCCAGTGCGTGGTTGCGTAATATAACCGTGCACCCGGAAAGGGGGTGCGGTTGATCCCCCACCACGATTCCGAATACGGGACGGTGATCTCGCCGACCGTACCCGCTTGGGGTAGTTCTGTGACAACTTCGTTGAGACGGGTCTCTACTGGTTGGATGCCGCCAGAGTAGACATAGCCCTGATCGCCGATGCGGAACCAGGTGCGGTTGTAATCATCCAACTTCCCACCCGTCACCTGCTCGCTGATGTCCAGCACGGTATCGCGCCGGAAGGTGCTGATCTTGTTGCCGCTCTTGGAGGGCGCATTGTAGACCGGAACGCTGTTATAGGCGACGCGTCCCTGCATCGTGCTGGCTGCTTGCGTTACGCCTGCACTGCTTGCACTGCCTGCCCTGGCGGTCAGGCCAGGGAGCGAAGTCGAAGTGAGCGCAGGCGAAGTGTCAGGGTGGAGTCCCGAGCCCAGGAGTCCAATCAGCCCCGCCGCGCTCAGTTTGAGAAAATCGCGCCGGGAGATCGCGTCGCCTCTATTCAAAAACGTCCACTCCCGTGCCGTACTTTTCGTAGACCATTTGCTCGTTTGGCGGGACGACCGGCTGAGTCCAGCGGTAGAGCCATTTGGCTGCCTGAGAGGTCAGGTTGATGCAGCCGTGGCTGCGCGGGTGGCCGAAGTCGTTGTGCCAGTACGTGCCGTGCAGGGCAACGCCACTCTCGGTGATGTAGGAGACCCAGGGCACGCCGGGCAGATCGAAACCGTTGGAAGCCAGATCGCCGGCGGCCATGTGCCGGAAGGGGCGTTTATGGTAGGTCATGTGATGTCCCACCGGTGTGGAGTAGGTGCCGTTGCGGAAGCGCCCGCCCGAGGCGATGCGCGCCATGAAGACGGGATTCTGATCCTCGTAGGCGATAGCAACTTGCTCGTTTAGGCGCACCTCGATGCGCTTGAGCTGGCTGGGGAAATCCGGTGAGAGTGGAGCCAGTTCCTCGGTCGGGACGATGCGCAGGTGCTCCGCCTGGGCATAATAGTAAAACTTCCACTTGTCGTCGTACACTTTGTACCAGGGATTGCCGTCTGCGCCCTGTACCAACCCGACGGCCCAGTGGGTGGTCTCGTAGTAGAAGCGGTAGGCAAACTCCTTGTCCTTTCCCGCCTCCCAACGGGCATCGGTATAAGGGACGGTCACCTCGGCTAACGCGCCTTCTTCCGGCAAAATGTTGATTGGTTGGTTGAGCACCGTCCGCACCGGCTGGATCGCGCCAGAGTAGGCGTAGCCGTCCTCGCCGATCTTGTACCAGACGCGGTTGTAGGCCGTTTCATCCTCGCTGATGACGATGCTAGCGATCGGCAGGACGACATCGCGCCAGTAGGCTTTGACCACCTGGCCGGTGAGGGCCGGCGTATCGTATACGTTGAGCGTAGCGGTAGTGACGCGGCCTTGCTGGTCTGAGGCGAACTGGGCCAAGGCCGGTTCGAGGTCGAGCTGCGGCAAGAACAGGCCTAGCAGCCCCGCGCCGGTCAGTTTCAGGAAATCGCGCCTGGAAAGGATATGAGAGGGAGGCATTTCTGTTGACGAACTATTTCAGAGCTTTCTAAAAAATGTTTCGCACTTCGCCTTCGCTCAATGCCCGCTTAGGGCGAAAAGTTTCGATGGTAGGGTGGGATTCCATCCTGCCTAATAATGTATGTTCACCAACGTGCCAATCGAGGCGAAGTTGTATAGCCACTCCGCGTCGGGGATGCTCAAGTTGACACAACCGTGGCTCATCGGCGTACCGAAATTGTGATGCCAGTACGTGCCGTGCAGGGCGTATCCCTTGTAGAAATACATCGTATACGGCACGTTCGGCAGGTAATAGCCTGGGCCGGACATGTTGGCATAGAGTAACTTTATGTAAATATGGTATTGCCCGGTGACGGTCGGATGCTGCCAGATGCCAGTAGAGACGATGAAGCTGTTCACCACCACGCTGCCCTCGTAAGCATAGACGCGCTGCTGGGAAAGGTCCACGTCAATCCAGTGTTCGCCGTCTCCGCTGGGTAAGGGTACAGGCGTAGGCGGTTCATACGTGGGGGGTATTACTGGCGTATCGGTCGGCTGGGGGGTTGAGGTGGGGGTGAAAGTCGGCGTTGGCGTGGATGTGCTCGTTGGCGTGGGTGATGCGGTCAGCGTGGGTGTATTCGTTGGCGTGGGGGTAAAGGTCGGCGTATAAGTCGGCTTGAGGACCTCCGCCGCTGCGCCAGGCAGGGTGGGCGTCGCTTGGGGCAGGGAGATGTTCTGCCGGATGAAAGCCAGTGCCGGCGAGGCGTTCCCCGGCCAGGCGGCCCAAGCAATGGTGACGCAAGCCAGAACGAGTAGCAAGGGCAGGAAGGAACGCCGCCGCGCTTCTAGGGTCCTCCCTGGGATGACAGGCGGCTGGCCATGGGTTCCACCTCGATCGAACCTTGCCTTTGCCGACGCGCTGGGCTGCGTCTGCGCGCTGCACGCGGTAGTTGAATGTTTGGCCTCCTCCTGCCTCAGGCGTTGAACTGCCCAGCGCATCCCCTGGCGGGCGCGACTGCTTTGCGGGTTGACCTGCAGCGCATGTTTCAGGTAGGCTACACTGGCCTGTGGGCTGGCTAAAGCGGCCAGGATCAACCAGGGTTCCTCCAGCTCTGGGGCGGCCGCTGCGGCGAGTTCGGCCCAGCGGCGGGCGGCCTGACGGTGTCCGCGTTGCAGTTCCAACTCGGCGTTTTGGAGCGCCTGGCGTGCAGAGTTTGGGTCGCGGTTCATGGGTTGGTGGGTATCGGCGTGGGTTCGATGTTCTCGTTATTGACATAACACATGACCCCGGCTACGATGCCGTCAGCGATGATGCCGGGATGTTGGGTCAGGATGTCGTAATCCAGATAGAGGAAGCCGGTTTCGATGATGGCGGCGGTAGTGCGCGGGTCAATATCCCGGAAGGCATGATAATCCTGCATGTTTACTGTAATGCTGCCGGGGTGGAGAGGCAGCCCCGTGGCATGCTGGTAACGGTCAATCAGGCAGGCGGTCAAACGGGCGGTCAAATTGGCGTCGCGGCTGTAAGTGCTCGCCGCGACTTTGAATCCAGTCGCTTGGTCATTGACGAATGTGCACGAGTCATTGTGGATGGAGATCAGCGCGACGGCCTGATAACCATCCAGACGTTGATCGAATTCCTGTAACAGGTCTACCTGGAAACCCTGGGCAGTCAGTTTTTGCTGAACCAGGTTGGCGATGGTCAAGTTGATCTGCTGCTCGTTTGTGCCATTATCGCAGACTGCGCCCGAATCGTAACCCCAGTGCCCGGCAACGATTCCGATGCGTTGCGTCTGCCCTGGAGTCGGGATGGCCGGATTGGCGCCCGCCTGAGGGGTGAGCAGCAGGGTGAATCTTTCACCCAGGCCACCCGTCAGCATCTTCGGCGAGAAGCCGGTGAACAGGGTCGCCAGCAGGATGGCGACGCTGAACGTGGTCTGCAAGACGCGCCCGGTGCGGATTCGCTCTGGCGGGCGAATTCTTTCTGGTGGTGGCAGAGGCGGAGGTGGGGGCAGGGGCGAAATTTCCATATCCACTGCAATAGTACCTTAATTTACCTCTGAATAGCAAGCCTTTTCTATAGGTGGTTATCTGCATCCGTTTGTGCCCATTTATAGGGAATTTATACCCTCTTCGAGGGGGGATTTTTGCTACTAGGGAGTCCAATGCATCTGATAAGTGCGCATTACGTAGAAAATAGCTTGACGCAAGTCTCTCCCACGGGTATGATGAAGTCAGGAGGTAGCCGATGAGCGAGAAACTTACGCAGGAAGAGAAGCAACTGCTCTTGAAACTGGCCCGCCAGGCGCTCGAATCGGGCGTGCGCGGCCAACCCTTGCCGCCCCTCGATCCGCCCACGCTGACGCCGGTTTTGCGCGCCGAAGGCGCTTCGTTCGTCACCCTGACCGTGCGCGGCGAGTTGCGCGGCTGTATCGGCACGTTGGAGCCTTACCAGTCTCTTGCAGAGGATGTGCGCGAGCACGCCATCGCGGCCGCTTTGCAGGATTATCGTTTCCCGCCCGTGGAGGCGCGCGAGCTTCCGGGGATCGAGATCGAGGTCTCGCGCCTGACCTTGCCGGAGCCGCTCGAGTATTCCACGGCTGACGATCTGCTTGGCAAGCTGCGTCCCGGCGTGGACGGCGTCATCCTACAGGATGGTTCCCGGCGTGCGACTTTCTTGCCCCAGGTTTGGGAGAAAGTGACTGATAAGGAAGAGTTCTTATCCCACCTTTGTCTGAAGATGGGCGCGTCGCCCGACCTCTGGCGGCACAAACATCTGGAAGTGTTGGTATACCAGGTGGAGGAATTTCATGAATAGGCCCTAGGCATGATACAATCTTCAAATCACTTTGATGGAAAAGCCCATGAAAAAAAGGATCATTCACGACCGATCCACGGAAACGATCGAAGAAAAGACACGCTGGTTCCGTTCCCTTTCCATGGTTGAACGGGCGGAAATCCTGAATGAATTTACCGAATTAGCGCTGGCGGCGAATCCGAAAATTCTGGTGAAGAAAGATGCTACAGAGTACTGCGTAAATATCCGAACCCGAATTCTGGCTCTTCCAGGCTGTTCTATTCAGATAGATCCACAGATTCATGCAAGGAGCAGTAAACCTGTTAAAGGGCGTATTCGCGTCCTTTCAAAAGCATGAAGTCAAATATCTGGTCATTGGGGGAATTGAGGCTGTCATGCACGGCGTGCCGCGCGCCACATTCGACCTCGTTATTTTGATCGAGGCCACTCAAGAGAATGCCCAACATCTTCTGGATGTACTGGTGGCAGTCAACTTTGGGACAGCGACCATGATCTCTGCCAAGGAATTAGTGGCGCATGAAATCACCGTCTTTCAAGACCGCGTGCGAATTGACGTGCAGACTTCTACGCCTGGCATTGATTTCAAGTCAGCTTGGAAGAGGCGGGAAACGATGCACTACCAGGAACAATCCTTTTTCGTGGTATCGCGTCAAGACCTAATTGCCTCCAAGCGCGCAGCCGGTCGCACTGTTGATTTGGAAGATGTGCGCTTGCTGTCTCTTGATGGCAGTGAGTTGTAGTTTTTTTATGACAAAGCCAAGCTTGCCATGGCCAACCGGCCTAGGCATGCTGTTGTTTAAGTGGGTGGTCAATCTAGTGGAAGCCTGATTGTGAAAATACTTCCCCTGCCAGGCTCGCTCTCGGCTGTGATCTTCCCTCCGTGCGCCTCGACGATAGACTTGGCGATGGCCAGTCCAAGCCCCGATTCGCCCTCGGCCTCTTGGCGGGATTGGTCAGCACGATAAAAGCGGTCGAAGATATGCGGCAGGTCTTTTGGGTCAATGCCTGCACCTGTGTCCGTGACTTTCAACAGCACGGCTGCCTGATCGCGTTCGGCTGAGAGCGTGATCGCGCCGCCAGTCGGCGTGTAGCGCATTGCGTTGCAAATTAGATTTTCCAGCACTTGCATCATCCGTTCCGCGTCAACCCGGATTTCAGGTAGATCCGGCGCAGCATAAAGCTGCAAGGTCAAGTTCTTCTGTTCGATGGTGAGTTCGTAGGCAGTGGCTAATCGCTCCAACAATTTTCGAGGCGGGATAAGTTGACGGTTCAACGATAGCTCGCCCGCGTCTGCCAGGCTGAGTGTACGCAACTCATCTACCAGATGCTGCAAGTGCTGCGCTTCCTGGTGCATCACCTCGAACCGCTCCCGCGTTGGTTGGAGCACGCCATCCCGCAACGCTTCGAGATATCCGGCCAGGACGGTTAACGGTGTGCGCAGATCGTGGGCGATGTCCGCAGTCATCTGGCGTCGGGACTGGTTGGAACGCATCAAGTCGGCACTCATTTGATTGAAGGCCATGGTCAACTCACCCAACTCGTCCCGCGAGTGCACCGGTAACTGTTGTTCGAGTTCGCCTTTGGCCATGGCGTGTGTGGCAACTGTCAACTCGCGCACGGGGCGCGTCAGTGTGCGCGCCAGGAGGATTCCCAGGATCAAGGCGATAAACACGCCGCCCAGGGCAGCGATCAAAAGAGCCTGATTGATTCTGGCAACATAGTTCTTTTCTACCAGATTGTGTGCCGGGGGTTGACCGGTTGCCAATACAGTCCCGACGATTTGGCCATTCACCTCAATCGGGGTTCCGCCATCCAGTATGGCTTTGGGTACACGTGCACCGATAAGGTAAGGCCCGCTGGGAATGATCACGACGCGGTTCTGATCCACCAGGGCAAAAGGCGGAAGCTGTTCCGCCGGCCCGCCCGGTTGCGCTGGCAATGGAAGCAATCCTTGCCGTCGCAAGGCCAGGCCGACGCCTTCCCAGGTATTGTTGGCCTCATAATGGGCCTTGGCCGCCGCTGCGAATACGTTCAACCGCTGGTCTTGGAGGTAGCGATTGAATGCGAGCGATGTCACTCCCCAGACGAAAGCGGCCGCCAGCCCGATTGCGATCAGGCTGACCAGCAGGAAGGCGAGCGTGAGTTTGAAGGCAAGCTTCATGGATAGTGGGTATTATTACGAAGATTCGGGCGGAAAAACGCCGCCCTTGCAATGACAGGTTACTCGGAGCGGAACCGATAGCCGACGCCGAACACCGTTTCGATGTAGCGCGGATCGGATGGGTTGGTTTCGATCTTTGCCCGCAGGTTGCGGATGTGCACGTCCACCGTGCGTTCTACGTTCTCGAAGGTTGTGCCCTGTAATTTGATGAGCAGATCGGAACGCGCGAAGACGCGGCCGGGCGCGGCTATCAGTATGGCTAACAGGTCGAACTCCGATGGGGTCAGGTGGACAGGCTGGCCGCGCACCTTGACGATGTGCGTCTCTCTGTCTAGGGTGACATCCGCTGCCCGTAGCAGCGGTGCGGGCGGGACCTCCTGGTCAGCGCGGCGCAAAACGGCGCGGATGCGGGCGACGAGTTCGCGCATCCTGAACGGCTTGGTGACGTAATCGTCCGCGCCCAATTCCAAGCCGAGCACCTTGTCGGTTTCTTCCAGTTTTGCGGTGAGCAAAATGATGGGTGTTTCCTTTTCTTTGCGATAGACACGGACGAACTCATAGCCGTCCATCTCAGGCATCATGATGTCGAGCAGGATCAGGTCGGGTTTTTCCTGGCGGGCAGTGAAGAGGGCTTCGCGGCCGTTCGCCGCGCTGACCGCGCGAAAGCCTTCCTCGGTCAGGTAATCGCGCACCAGGGTGCGCACACTGGCTTTATCGTCTACTACCAGGATGGTTTTTGGCACGACTATATTATGCCTTAAAAACGAGTAGTTTGTTCAAAACAAAATTCCAGGCAAATGACGCTGCCGTTGCCAGAAAGAGAGCGATCCTTTCGGGGAGCGAAAGCCAATTCAATCCCAATCCCATCACGCCAGCGTTGATGCTCAGCGCTAGCAATAGGGTTCTCTCCATCATCAGCCTCCGCAGTCGAAGAGGGTGAGAGTTTGCTGCCGGGCACCGGGAAGCGGCGCGGCGCCGGGCCCTTGCGCGGTGGGACGCTGGCCCAGGCCGGGTATGAAGACGGGTGTGCAGTTTTGCTTGACCCAGGCGGCGATCTCCGGCTTCGCGTTGGATAGTTCGCCGGTATCCAGGATGAAGCGTAACTCCCCATCTGCTACCATCTGCGCTACACCGCTCGCGTCAATGATATTGTCGCTGCCCATGAAGCCGCCGAAGGTCAGCACCGGGCGGCCAGTTTCCAGGATGTAGGCGGAGGCCTCGCGCGCGTTGGGCGTTGCCAGCAAGTAACCTTCCGCCGGAGTATTGGCTTCCACGTACGCCAGGATTCTTTGTTGAATGGGCGTCAGGAAATCTGTAGACCAGTTTTGGGGTTGATTGCCATCCCCTGGCCCAGCCTTTGGCAGAGCGACGTCTGCTGACTTGTTGAACGTGGTCAGCCCAGACCAGGTTAATGGAGAGACGATCAGGCCAAGGATCACCAGCCCCAGCGACAGCTTGCGCATCCACCTATCGGCGCGCCAAGCTAGGATGAGGATCCCTGACAGCCAGAAGACGAGGCTGAGGGCCGTCACCGTTTTCGCGTACTGCGGATAATTCTTCAACGTGAAGATCTCGAAGGCGAGTGTCAACCCGCTGAGCAAGGCAATCAACGCCCAGCCCAGCCAGCGTCGGTTCAGCAGCACGCGTCCCAAAGCCCAGGCCGTGGCCCCGACCAGCGCTGCCAGCGGCGGGCCGAGCATGATCAGGTAATAAGCATGAAACAGACCGGTCGTGAACGTGAAATACAACGCAACGGGCAGCAGCCATCCTGCCCACAGCACGACCGCCAGATGTTTTTCACTCAATGGCCATTTCCATCCCACCACACCTATCATAACCAGGATGCCCAGCAAGGCCAGCGGCAGCAGCCAGGAAGCCTCGGTCACCAGCGGCTCGCTGAATAGGCGCAACACGCCTGCCCTGCCTATCTCAGGGGAGTTCCTTGGATTTAGGTTTGACTGATTGCCGATGGGATTGGCCTGCGGCAGGGTGGGATTTTGTCCAGATAGCCCGTTCGCAGGCAGAAGAGGTGATCGTCCGTAGGGAACCTGTCCGGGCCAGGAATAAGGGGCTTGATATTGGCCAGGCAGCCCGCTGTAGGGTTGGAGAGGCGGCCTGAGAGGCTGGTCGGGCTGCGCGTCGGTTGTGGCAGCCGACCGATCGTCACGTACGCTTGCGGGGCCGCGCCTGGGCTGGGCAAAAAGCCGGCTGAGGCCGTTGTGTCCGACAATCAGTTCCATCTCGGTGTTGTTTGTGCTGCTGCCTACGTAAGGACGGCTGTCGGCCGGCGTCAGGTCCACGATGGCAACCCAGGAAAGCGAAACGACCAGCAGCAGGAGGCTGGCGATGACCAGGTGGACGATGCGCTTCCACCAGGCGTGCTTCGCACCGAAGAGATACAGGGCGTAGATGGCCGGCAGGATCATGTACGCTTGCAGCATCTTGATGTTGAAGCCTAGCCCGACGATGAACGCCCCCAACAGCAGGTAGCGGAATTTACCGCTCGCCACGCTGCGCCAAGCCGCCCAGACTGCCAGCAGCAGCACGAAGACCAGCAGGCCGTCAATGGTGTTATTTCGCTCTGTCGAGACTGCCACCGGCGTAACTGCCAGCACCAGGGCGGCGATCAGCGCGGCCCAGACCCCGAACTGCTTCTTGACCAGCGAGTACAGCAGCGGAATGGACAGCACCCCGGCGAGCGCATTGGGCAGCGCCAGGGCGAAGCCGTTCACGCCCAGAAAATAAGCCGAGAGCGCCTGAATCCAAAAGCCGAGCGGCGGCTTGTCCACGCTCACTGAGCCGCCCGGCTCGAAGGCGGCGAAGAAGAAATTGTGCCACGAGGTCAACATGCTCTTGACCGTGGCGGCGTAGTAGATGTTGCCAATGCTGTACGCGCCCAACTGGTATAAACGCAGGAATGCCCCCAGTAAAATAACCAAGCCCAGACCCACGGCGACAATTATTCTTCTCCGGTGGCTTTGGGTGTTGTTTTCGGTCAGCGGTATCATCTGTGTGGACATAGCCTCTCCAACGAGATTCCTTGATCGCACTATACCGAAAAGATGTTTAGATTTTGTTTAGATATGATTGGGATCTTATTCAAGTTCTGGCAATGAATTGATTGAGACGTTCGCCCTGAGCGGAGCCGCCTGTTCGTGGCAGCGCCGTCGAAGGGCGCTTGCGCCTCGACTGAGGGCAAAAAGCGCCCTCCGCTCCCTGGCCTAGCCCGTCACCTGTGACTGCGCCACACCGTCCTGAGTTCGGTACAGGGCAGGTGCAGGCAGGGCAGGCGGCGCGAGATACTCCTATCCAAAGACCTCAGTAAGTTCAATAAGAAACTTTGGGCAGTTTTTCCCTGTATTCCTCAAGCACAGGCGGCGAAGTATTGCGCCTCGATGTCCTGCCAGCTTTGGTTGCCAAGAATGCAACCACTTTCGCCCTCTGGCAGCTTGATGTATTTGGCGAACAATGGATGGACGCGGCGGATTTCATCTGCCACGCGCAGCGCCACGCGGCGGATCGAGAAGTGCGCATTCGCTGCGGCGCGTAACTGGCAGAAGGCAAAAGCCTCGCGCAAGTTCATCGTGAACAATACCCGGCGGTTGAAAGCATTGGGGACGACATATGCGGCGATGTGCGGATTCCAGTCTGCCATTCGCTCGTAGGTTTCCGCGGCAACTTGCATGGCAGAGCGGTACGGGACCTCGAGGCCTGCTTCCGCGAGCCGACGCGGCAGCGCATACCCGAGCCGCGCCGTCAGCGCCTGCGGAGTCTGAGTCATCATGCGGTGACGCTTGAACTCGGCAAAGGCGCCCTGGTCGAGAACCAAGTCGAAGGTGTAGGCGGTGTGTTCGAGTTCGCGCAGCGGCGCGTCGTGGCGGGAAAGATGTCCCAGCAAGGATGCGGCCAGTTTCGCGCGCTCAGGCTCGGAGGCGGCGCGCGCCGTCTGCAAGGCCTGGGTGTGGGTCATGTCGCCAAAACGATACAATGCCGCGGCCAGCACCTTTGTTTCGCCGTCGGGGTCATAGTCGATCAAGGTACACCAATCCCCTTTATTGACTTCTTGGTGGCCTTTGTGTCCTTCGTGTTTAAAATCCTCGCCGATCTCGGTCAAATAGGACGCAGCCTCGGCGTACTTGACCAGTGTCGGGACTTCACCCTGCGCAACGCGCTTGATTTCCTCGCTGATCTGGCGCACCTCGGCCAGCGGATGCGCGCCCATCTTTCGGATGGCATTCTCCAGCACGCGGGCGTTGGCGGTCATGCCCAGGTTAGCGAGCGAGGCGGCCGGCAGCAGGAAGCGGCAGACATCCGCGTATTGCGAGCGGATGCGTCGGTCGTAGGCTTCTCCCGTTTCGCCGGGGGCGGAGAATTCGTTGTCACGGGGCGGGAATTGGTGCTCGACCAGTTCTCGCACCGGCCCCAGCGACTTTGCATAGGTATCAAGCAGCAATTGACAGGTTTGGATGTATTCTTCCCGCAGCGGACGGCCTTCCAGCTCGGGCGGGATGCAGAAATCTTCTCGACCCCATTTTTGGTAGCGGGTGGACTTTTCGGTGTAGGATGCCAGCCGGTTGGATTCGATGCTTTCCACCGCCAGCCGGGAGACGTTCTCGATGGCCAGGTGCAGCACGGCATGTTCGGCCACCGAAGCGTGACCATAGCCGATCACCCACTTCTCGTGGAACTCCGCGCTCTGCTCGTCGCTCAACCCGGCCGCGATTTCGCGAAAGGATTCCGGCGAGCGGGAGGTCTTGGCGAAGGCGACTGCGATGGTTTCGGGGCTGAGTTCTTTGGGGGAGAGCAGGTAGATCTGGCGGGGAGGCACGGGAGTTCCAGTAGTCAGTTTTTCAATCAGCGGTGTTCAGTTTAAAGATTGGGCAAAATATAGACGAAAACGCCCCGTAAGTCAACGGGGCGATTTCGAGTGATGTGTGACTAAAGCAGCCCGTCGCGTGATCTTATCTTTGGTCAGCTCTTCGACGGTTGCCAGGTAGGTTTGGATGGCATCCTTGATGTTTTTTAGAGCCTCATCCTCGGTTCGTCCTTGTGACCAGCAGCCAGGCAGGCCGGGGCACCAGATGGCATACCCTTCGTCTGTTTTTTCTAGTTTGACCCTATATTTCATGGCTTTACTCCTAAGGAAATCGTGCAACAAGTATAGCACGTTCAAGAAAGCATTGACCTGAAAATCTCTCTTGCCCGCCTTGTATCAGTGTATATCTGCCCCACCAGCGCCTCTACGGAGGGGAACTTGCGCTCCTCGCGCAGCCGCTCCACGAATTCCAGCCTGACCTCCTGGCCATACAGGTCGCGGTCAAAATCGAGCAGGTGGGTCTCGACGTGTGGGACAAATTCTTCGGGGGTGAAGGTCGGGCGGATGCCGACGTTGGTGACCGAAGGATATTTCTTCCCACTCATCCACGCCCAACACGCGTAGACGCCGTTGGCCGGGATGACCTTCTCTGCCGGGATTTCCAGGTTGGCGGTGGGGATGTCGATTCTCTTGCCGCGCCCATCGCCATGGATGACAGCGCCGGTCAGGGCGTAGCAGCGGCCCAAGCTCGCCGCGGCCGCCGTCACCTCGCCTGCAACGATTTGCTGGCGAATGCGCGTGGAGGAGATGGTTTCCTGCCCATTGGTTACCGGCGGGATGGTCCGGACCTCGTAGCCCAAGGTTTTTCCCAATTCGGTCAGGCGCGCCACGTTGCCTTCACGTCCGCGGCCGAGGGCAAAGTCATAGCCGACGAGCAGGCGGCGCAGGCCCAGGGTCCGTGCAACGCGGCGCATGAACTCCTCAGCGGTCTGCGCGGCCAGGGCGAGGTCGAAAGGATGCGTGATGACAGCGTCCACGCCCAGTGATTCTATCAAGGCGGCGCGTTCCTCAGGGGTTGTGAGGCTCTTGAAACCGCTTTTGTTCCCCAAAACCACGGCGGGGTGAGGAAAGAACGTCAATACGACGGCAGGCGCTTCGTCTGCATGTGCGCCTGCCGTGAGACGGTGAATGATCTCCTGGTGGCCGCGATGGACGCCGTCGAAGACCCCGATGGTCAACCAAGCGTTCTGGAAGGTGATCTCGTCGAGGGAGTTGAAGTGAGGCACAGGTTTAAGAGAAGAAAACTTTCTTCGGCTGCCACTCCGGAGAGCCATCCTCGCCCTGGGCCAAATCCATGATGGCGATCAATTCACCTGCCATGGAGACGCCGCGCACCATTCCGGGTTTTGTATCCGACGCAGCCTTGACGCGGTGCCCGTGCTTGACCTCTTCGACCTCGTCGGGATTGAGTTCGACGGCCGGCCAATCTACCAAGGCTTCGGCTGCGGGGATCAGATGCTGATACCAGTTGCCGGCGGTGAAGGCGTCCTGTAGCTTGCGCAGTGAGACGGCGTCGCGCAGGCTGAAGCGCCCGCTCTTGGTGCGGCGTAGGCCGACCAAATAGGCGCCGCAGCCCAGGACATTGCCCATGTCGTTGGCCAGTGAGCGCACATAGGTGCCCGACGAGCAGTGTACGTCAATGACCACTTCCGGTGGCGCCCATTCCAGCACCTCCAGGTGATAGACCTGGATTTTGCGCGGGGTCAGATCAACCTCTTCACCCTGACGCGCCATTTCGTAGGCCTTGCGTCCGTGCATCTTGACTGCCGAGAAGGGCGGTGGAGTCTGCTCGATCTCGCCGATGAATTGCTTGAGTGCTTCCTCGAACTTTTCCTCGCTGATGTCCACTGGCGCAGATGACTGGCGGGTGAAATGTCCCTCGGCATCGTAGGTATCGGTGGTGCTACCCAGGCGTAGGGTGGCCTGGTAGCGCTTATCCGAGGCCGAGACGAACTCGCTCAAGCGTACTGCCGGGCCAACCAGCACGACCAGCACGCCCGAGGCGCGTGGGTCGAGTGTTCCGGTGTGCCCGGCGCGGCGGATGCCAGTGCCGGAGCGGATGATCTGTACCACGTCGTGCGAGGTCAGGCCGACCGGCTTATCCACCACCAGGATGCCGGAGATGGCATTCTTGATTTCTTGACTTTCCATTCTTTGGATTCCTCCTGAGAGTGATTAACCCATCTATCGCAGATAAAATTGCGAAGATTTGTTTATTGCCTATGCGGCACGCTGCAAAGCCTGCCACGTGGCCGTCAGGACACGCTCCTGGACTTCAGCCAGTGTACCGTGAACGTCGGCACCGGCTGCGCCCGGGTGTCCACCGCCACCAAATTGTACAGCAATTTGCGAGACGTCGAGTTCTGGATTTTGCGTTCGCCAGGATATTTTAACCGATCCCTCGGTCTGTTCGACGAAGACCATGGTGATGTTGCTGTCGTCAATGGATGAGATCACGTTGATGAGATCGGCATCGTCGTTGCCGGAGTAATCTGACTTTTTTCGGTCGGCCAGGGTCAATGTGCCCCACACAATCCCATCCGCGCATTGTAAGCTCGAAAGGCCTGCCCCCCAGTAACGCGCCGCCGGGAAAGTGCGCCGTACCAGCCCGCGGTAATATAGGCTGGTCATGTCCACGCCGAGTTCCATCAGCGCGGCTACCTGCCGTAATGCTTCGGGCGTGGTGTTGGTAGTGCGGAAGCCCAGCGTATCGGTCACGATGCCGGTCACCAGGTTGGCGGCCACAGACTGGGTAATCTTGTATCCCCATTCCGGTAGGTGGCGGAACAGAATGCTCGAGGTTGCCACCGCGTCTGGCTCGATCAGGTTGAAGTCACCGAAACGCTCGTTAGTGATGTGGTGATCAATATTGATATTGGGTTTTCCATAACCATCCAACACTTTGCCGACTCGCTTCAACTCGGCACAGTCCACCGCGATGATCAGGTCGAAAGCCCCTTGTGCCGACTTGCGCACCTGGCCGCTGCCAGGCAGATGCCGGAAAGAAGACGGTAAGCCGTCAGCGAGCACCATCTGGACTTTTTTGCCTGTTTCTTGCAGCGCCAGTCCGAACGCCAGCAACGAGCCGATGGCGTCACCATCCGGACGGATGTGTGAGACGAGTAAAATATTTTGCGCAGCCTGCAGCCGCTCTCGAATGATGTCTAATTCAGAAGCCACATTACCTCTTTATTGAGAAGTTTCTTTCTTTTCAGGCTGGCGCAGGTCAGCCAGCAGACGTTCGATGTGGTCCGCGTTCTCGGGTGTGAGGTCCCAGTGGAAGCGCAATTGCGGGAAAATGCGCAGCTTCACGCGGGCGGCCAGCTCGTGGCGCAGGAAGCCGCTGGCATGTTTCAGCCCTTGCAAGATTTCTGTCGAGCGCAACGCGCCCTCCACCGCCGATACGTACACGTCGGCGTAGGCCAACTCGCGATCCACGCCCACGTCGGTGATGAAGATCTGATGCAGACGTGGGTCGCTGACCTCGCGGATGAGCAGTTCCGAGAGTTCCTGGCGGATGCGATCTGCAATGCGTTGAACTCGTACTTTACTCGTCACTCGTCACCTGTCACACGTCACTCGGCATCCGTCACTCATTCTACTTTCTTTTCCAGAACATAACACTCGATCACGTCGCCGACCTGGATGTCGTTGAAGTTCCTCAATCCAATGCCGCACTCGAAGCCCTGGCGAACTTCGTGCTCGTTTTCCTTCTCGTGTTTGAGCGAGGCAATCTCGCCTTCGTAGACGGTGTCCTTGCCGCGGTAGACGCGCGCCTTGCCATTGCGGCGGATCTCGCCCTCTCGCACGCGGCAGCCAGCTACCTTACCGACCTTCGAGATGTTGAAGATCTGCAGAATTTCAGCCTTGCCCACTACCTTTTCGGTGAATTCGGGCGCTAACATGCCCTTTAGGGCTTTTTCCACATCCTCGATCAGGCGGTAGATGATGTCGTACAGGCGGATTGAGACGCCCTCCGCGTCGGCCAGGCGGCGAGCGCCCACGTCGGCTTGGACGCTGAAGCCAACGACAATGGCTTGCGAAGCCGAGGCCAGCATCACGTCATTCTCGCTGATGTTGCCAGTTTCGGCGTGCAGGATGTTGACAGCGATATCGCCTTTGCTGAGGTCATTGAGCGAGTTGACGATCGGCTCCAGAGAGCCTTGCACATCCGCCTTGAGAATCAGGCGAAGCTCCTTGGTCTCACCGGCTTGGTAACTGGCGAAGAGCTCCTCGAGCGTGGCCTTCTTAGGCGCGCTGGCCTGTTTTTGGGCTGCCTGGCTGCGTTCCAGGATGATCTGACGGGCTTCCTTTTCCGTCGCAATCACCTGGAAGGGGTCGCCAGCGGCGGGCACATCATTCAGGCCCATCACGGAGACGGGCACCGACGGCCCGGCTTTCTGCACCTTGCGGCCGCGAAAGTCGAATAAGGCCCGCAGACGCCCGTAAGCATTACCGGCTACCACCAAATCACCGGTCTCCAGCGTGCCGTTCTGGACCAGAAGCGTGGCGATCACCCCCTTGGTCTTGTCCAGCTCTGCTTCGACGACCGTGCCGATGACATGGCCCTTGGGGTTGGCGCGGATGTCGGTGTTATCGGCCACCAGCAGAATAGCCTCCAGCAGATCCTCGATGCCCTGTTTCTGCTTGGCAGAGACGGGCACGACGATCGTCTGTCCGCCCCACTCGTCTGGAACGAGGCCGTTGTCGCCGAGTTGACGCTTCACCATGTCGAGGTTAGCGTTGGGCTTATCTATCTTGTTCAAGGCCACAAGGATGGGCACGCGCGCCGCCCTGGCGTGGGCGATGGCTTCCTTGGTTTGGGGCATCACACCGTCGTCCGCAGCCACTACCAGGACGACGATGTCCGCGCCTTGCGCGCCGCGGGCGCGCATGGCGGTGAAAGCCGCGTGGCCGGGCGTGTCCAAGAAAGTGATCAGGCGGCCATTGTGCTCGACCTGATATGCCCCGATGTGCTGGGTGATGCCACCCGTCTCGCCTTCAGCCACGTTGGCGTGGCGGATGGCGTCCAGAAGCGAGGTCTTGCCGTGATCTACGTGCCCCAGGATGGTCACGACTGGTGGCCGTGCGGTCAGCAGAGAAGGGTCTTCTCCGGCGATCATCCGCCGCCAGAAAGGAACTTCGCCTCCCTCTTTTTCCTCGGGAACTTCCCGGCTTTCGGGGACTGCCTCGTAACCCATTTCAGCGGCGACGATGGCCGCCGTATCGAAGTCAATCTGTTGGTTGATGTTGGCCATCACTCCATTGGCCATTAGACTTTTAATGATCTGGATTGCACTGGTATCAATATACGTGGCTAAATCGCGGACGGTAATATTCGCCGGTAACTCTATTCTCTTGTGCCCATTATCGCTCATACAGCACCTCCTTCGGTGCGCAGCTCGGTTGTGTAGCTTGCTGGCTGCCATTGTGCGCGAAGTTCCACTCTTCGAGTGGCGCAATGCAAGTCTGGAATGATGGTTGCGAACTGCGCAACCATGACGGCGTGCCTGCTGAGCGTTTTGGTGAGAGAGTTGTCTCGTCAGCCCATGTTACCCCTACTGGCCTGCTCCTGCTGCCTCGCCTTCCTCCGGCAGGGTGGACATGAATTCCCGGAGGCGGTCGGTATCGGCAGGTGTCAGATCAACTTTCAAGGCGTGGGCAAGCGGCCCTTTCAGACCTCTTTCCCAGCAGGAACGACGGTTGTGAAGGTACGCCCCGCGCCCGGCCAGTTTGCCGGTTGGGTCAATCTGCACACCCTCCGGCCGGCGCACCAGCCGAACCAGCGACCGCTTGGGGAGCACAGTATGACAGCCCACGCAGGTGCGCTGGGGGATATGCTTGGGACGTTTTGCGGTTTTGCCAGACACCTTCATTCATCCATAGGGACGGAAAAACCAATCCCTGTAGATTTCACTCTTCCCATTCGCCCCAGCCCTCTTCGCCGCGCTTGTGCTTCTTGCGGGCGATGGTCTGGTCTTGTTCCTCGTCGTAAACGATCTCGACATGTTTCTTTTTCTTCTTTTTCTTCTTGTCCGAGGTAACTTCCTCATCTTCCGAGACTGGAACGGGTTTCAGCATTTCAGGCTTCAACGCGAAGATCTCTTCGAGCGGCCTTTCCTCGATGGCCGCTTCTTCCACTACAGGCGCGGCCTTGGCTGTGACGGGTTCGGCCTCGACTTCGACCAGCTCCTTGGCGGACGGCGCAGCCTCCACTGCCTCAGCCTCGGCGGCAACGACAGGTTCGGCAGGGACTTCAGCCACGGCTTCGGCTTCCGCAGCCGGTTCAGCCTCGGGCTGTGGAAGCTCGGCCACAGGCTCCGGCTCTGGGAAGGTGACTTTCGCCAGTGCGCTCTCGATGGCTTGCATGGACTTGGGGCCGATACCGGCCAAGCCCAGGATACGATCCGGGTTGAGCTTCAATGTCAGCATCAGGTCACCGATGGTGCGGAGTTCGGCCTCGGTCAGGATGTTGACAACGTGTTCGGCCAGATCGAGGTCGAAGATCGGCGTCTCGAAGGCGGCCGCCGGGATTTCGGCGCGGGCGGCCGAGGTGCGCTCCTCTTCGGCAGCTCGCTCGGCCTTTTTCTGTTCGACCGTGCGCCGCTCGACGCGATCCACGAACTGGGTCAGCAGTGCGTATTCTTCGGGGGTGACGGGGCGGCCTTCGTCCTTCTTGGTCAGGATTGCCTCGATGGTCGCGATGTGCGACTGTTCGGCCTCGGCCAGCGCACTCAGGCTGGCATCGCTTTGCAGCTTGGCGACGGCATCGCCCGCAGCCTCGGCCAGGGATTTGATGTCAATCCGCCAGCCGGTCAGTTTAGCGGCCAGGCGCGCGTTTTGCCCGTCTCGCCCGATGGCTAGGCTGAGCTGGTCTTCCTGGACGACCACCGTGGCGGTCTTATCGCCTTCGGCTAAATATACGCCGGAGACGCGCGCCGGGCTGATGGCCTTCGAAATGTAAATCACCGAATCGGGATTCCACTCGATGATGTCAATCTTCTCGTCGTGCAGTTCCTTGACGATAGCCTGAATGCGCACGCCGCGCATCCCAACGCACGCCCCAACCGGGTCCACGTTGGGCTGCGTGGCCGAGACGGCTACCTTGGCGCGCTGTCCCGGTTCGCGGGCGATGGCGCGGATCTCGACGATGCCGTGATAGATTTCGGGCACCTCGTTTTCCAGCAGGCGGCGTAGGAAGTTGCGGTGCGAGCGCGAGAGGATGATCTGCGGCCCGCGCGGGCTCTCTTTGACTTCCAGGACGATAGCGCGCACGCGATCGTGCACCTTGAAGTGCTCGCCCGGGATCTTCTGATTGGTTGGCATGATACCTTCGGCCTTCATATCCAGGCCGACGGTGATGCCTTGCACATTGCTGACTGCTTGCACCACGCCGCTGATGATCTCGCCGATTTGCTTCTCGAAGTATTGCGACTGCATCTGGCGTTCGGCCTCGCGGATGCGCTGTTGGATGACCTGACGAGCCGTCTGCGCGGCGACCCGGCCAAAGTCGGTGGGTGTCGATTCGACCATGACCATGTCGCCGAGGGTGGCTTCTGGGTTCACCTGCTGGGCCGTCTCCACCGTGACCTCGGTGCGCTCGTCCTGCACATCTTCGACCACTTCTTTTTCGGCGAAAATGGTCACCTTGCCAGTCTCCGTGTCCACTTTGGCTTCGACTTGCTGCGCGGTGGACGCGTTGACCGAGCGCCGGTAGGCCGAGACCATAGCCGATTCGACCGCCTGAAGGATGATCTCCTTCGGCAGTTGCTTTTCTTCCAAGACTTCGTTGAAAGCCAGGCTAAATTCGTTCTTCATGCAAAAACTGCTCCCCGGTGTGATACCGTCATTGCGAGCCGCCGTTCAACCGAAGAAAGGGCGGCGTGGCAATCTCCTCGCGACGAAAGCCTCTATTACACGCAGAAAAGTGGGGGGCGCCCACTTTTCGGTGTTTACCAGATCGGCTCTACGTACGGCCACAATTCTAGCACAGGAGTCTGAAAGATGCAAGATATAATAAGGCCACTTTCTCTCTGGAGCAATTCGTGGACTTGACCACCGCAAAACAGGTACGTAACATTCGGGGCCTCTTTTCGCGCATCGCCTCCCGCTACGATTTGATGAACCGTTTGATGACTTTCGGACAGGATCAGCGCTGGCGGCGCGAAGTTATACGCCGCGCCGCGCCTGGATCAGGCGCGCACCTCTTGGACCTGGGAGCTGGCACCGGCGACTTGGCCCGCGCCGCGCTTCGGCAGTTTCCCGCCGTGCGCGTCACGGCGGCGGATTTTACCGTTGAAATGATGAGCATTGGCAAGAGGCGCGACGCCCGCCCGGCTTGGATTTCTGCCGACGCGATCCGCTTGCCGTTCCCGCCGTGGACTTTCGACGCAGTCGTTTCCGGTTTTTTGGTGCGTAATGTCCCCGATGTGCCTGGCGTTCTGCGCGAGGGATGCCGCGTGCTCAAACCCGGCGGGCGGATCGTCATTCTCGACACCACCCGCCCGCAGCCGGGCATCTTCGCGCCGCTGATCTGGCTTCACCTGCACATTGTCATCCCTTTGCTGGCCAGGGTGGTTGCACGCCACGGAGAGGATTATCAATACCTGCGCGCTTCGACCGAAAATTTCTTTCCGGCCGAAGCGTTGGCGATTCACATGCAGGCGGCGGGTTTTCGGGAGGTTGACTTTCGACGGTTAATGTTCGGAACGGTCGCCATCCACTGGGGGGTAAAGTGACGGAGCGATTCAGCGAGTTGGCGAGTCAGCGGGTCAGCGAGGCGGCATGACTGAACGGGATTTGCAGAAGGCTGCCATACGCGGTGAACCCTCTTACGTTTGGCGGGCGGGACAGGAACGCCGCTTGGGGATGATCCTGCGCGCCGCCGGGGAGCGCATCCGGGGCCGCGTCCTCGAGAATGGCTGCGGGGTGGGGATGTACGTGGCGCACCTCCAGCCTTTCGGCGGACAGGTCTTCGGCCTGGAATTCGACTTCGAGCGCGTGCGTGAGGCGCATAAGCACTCAGACCTGCTGGCCTGCGCGGCCGGGGAGGGGCTGCCCTATCCCGCCGAAACCTTCGACCTGATTCTCAGCCACGAAGTGCTCGAGCACGTCCGTGACGATGCCGAGGCTGCGCGCGAGATCATCCGCACTCTGAAGCCGGGTGGACGGCTTGCCCTCTTCGTCCCCAACCGCGGCTATCCCTTCGAGACGCACGGCATCTACTGGAGCGGAAAGTATAAATTTGGCAACGTCCCGCTGGTCAATTACCTGCCGCGCCGCTGGCGGGATAGATTCGCCCCGCACGTGCGTGTCTATTCCCGTCGCGATTTGGAGAAACTATTTTTTGGCCTGCCGGTGAAAATCGTCGAGCGTACTGTCATCTTCGGCGCGTATGATAATGTGATCGCCCGTTTTGGCAGGCTGGGAAAAGCCTTGCGTTGGTTGTTGCAAACGCTGGAAAAAACCCCGCTGAAGGGGCTGGGGTTGTCACATTTCTGGGTGTTGGAGAAGGGATAACCTATATGCGTGTTTCGGCGAAATCGCCCAGTGGAAACGTAGTGTTGGTAAGGTAGGATTTGGGGAAGGTGCTCCACGTGTGGGCGGAGGGCGTAGTGGACAATCCGTGAACCTTTTCACTCAAATCCCCGCGCGTAAGCCTCAGTATCCTGTATAATCAAGGCATGGCAGTTGCGTCACAAATAGTTTCGGTTGATACGACAGAATTGCTGAACCGTTTGACCAGCCTGTGCAAAGAGCATTACGGGGAAAGGTTGATTTCATTGGCAGTGTTCGGGTCGGTTGGACGCGGCACACCGCGCCCAGATTCCGATATTGATTTGCTGGTGGTTGCCAAAGATTTGCCAGTTGGCAGAATTGCCCGCGTGAAGGAGTTTGCTGCCGTCGAAACCGCGCTTGGTGCGGCAATACAAGGTCGCGTTGAGCTTTCCCCTGTTTTCAAAACCCCCGAAGAGATTGCAAATGGCAGTCCTTTATTTCTGGATATGGTCGAAGATGCCCGCATGTTGTTCGACCGCGATGACTTCTTCAAAACCGCCTTAAAAAGATTGAAGGAAGGACTGCAAAGATTGGGAGCGCGGCGCATCTGGCAGGGAAATGCCTGGTACTGGGATTTGAAGCCCGATTACAAACAAGGGGAGATTTTCGAAATATGAAAAACCTGTCCCTTGCCAAGAGTTATCTCGATAAAGCTCGCAAGCGGCTCAAAACATTATCCCTTCTTTTAGAAGAAGACGACTATTCAGACGTTGTCCGTGACGAGCTCTCTTTTTACGGCGATATTGATTTCATCCCTTCGGAACAATACTCGAAAGACGACGCTCAACGCGCAATTGATGATGCGGTGTTTGCTGTTCAAATGGCTGATTTGACAATCCAATAAACTGCCGCGTTACCTCCTCTTTCCCAAAGTGGACGACCCGCAGGTGCTCGAAGCCGTGGACATCCAGCGCGCCAACGTGGTTGCAGCGGTCAGCGCGGACGATGCAGACAATCTGGTCGTTGCGTCTCTGGCGCGGCATCAAAATGGAGCGCGCAAACTGGCAAGGCTACTGTGCTGGCCGGCTGAGGCACCGTGAGCGTGTGTGCTCTGAGAAGTGGCCTCTAGTTTCGAGGCTACTTCTGTTACGTTAAAGGCGCTCTGAAGTCGAAAATTCCATCTTGAACTTGCCACTTGCTCTTGCAATTGGGGCACTTCACAGCGTCCCTTTTCTCCTCCAACGGCGCGTGCCTGCACTCCGGGCATTTGAAGTAGGACAAAATGTCATTTTGTCCCACGAGGGACGGGATAGCCCTTCGGCTTCGCTCACCTGTGCCTGCGGCACTGGCGCAGGCAGGACAGGCATCCCGCCCTACGGCTTTGTCGCCCCGCTCCACAGCCTTGGCACGCACGAACACGCTCGGCGTCAACTGCCACAATGCGCCCGTCCACTGGAAAAGCGAGTCCATTCCGGCCAGAATCTTTGCCGGAATCAGCCGCTTGAGCAGCCCAACTCGAAAGTGGGATACGGTCAGGACCCTTTCGACCTCGAAACCGGCAGCTTTCAACCAATCCTGCACGGCTTTTGGGTGGAAATCGAAGTTGAGTTTCGCGAACTCGACCGGTTCCGGCGTGAAGGGGTTCCATTCCTGGTGGTGGAGGGCGTAGCGCAAGATGGCTTTGAGGTTGTGTTTGTTGGCGTATTCCAAAATGAAGGTTGCCCCTGGCTGAAGCACGTCCCTTACCTGGCGCAAGGCCTTGGGCGCATCGGCCATGTGGTGCAACGTGCGGATCATGGTCGCCGCGTCGAACAGACCATGCACGAAGGGCGGGCGGTAGACGTCTGCGGCAACGTAGATGTAACGGTCACTGTGCCCCAGCCGTGCCTGGGCCTGTTCCAGTTGGGTGCGCGAGTAGTCCAGCAATATAATCCGCTCGAACCCGGCGTAGCGCACCGTATTCCGCCCCGCCCCCGCGCCCAGTTCGAGCAGCAGTTTGCCCCTCTTGGGCAGCAGGCGCTTCAGTGCGATGGCCTCGCAGCGATCCTCGTATTCGCGCCCGCCAGCATCCCAGAACGAGGCCTGATAATTAGAATCGGTGTAGTCGCAGACGGGAGGTGTATTCACAGTGTTCAGTGGTCAGTAGCCAGTATTCAGTGGTCAGTTGTTGGGGTTGGCGACTACGTAATCGGCCTTGATTTCGCGGATGTGGTAAGGCGAGGGATTGCAGAATTGTTCGGCTTTGGCAATCATGCCTCCAAGCAGGCGGCCAATTTCAGTGTATCGTTGCAGCAACGTTTCAGCCTCCTGAGGAGTGAGATAACCACAATCTTGCGCGGTTTCGATCCAGTGTTGAGTTTCCTGCTGTTCGCCGTCGGCATCGGTGAGCTTGCTGGCAAAATGCTTTTCGTACTTGCGCTTGGCCCACGCCTCGGCGATCTGCGCGCCTACAGAGCGGGAGGAACGGCGGATCTGGTCAGTAAGAGAGAAGGTTTCTTCTTTGGGAAAGCGGGTGGTGAGTTTGAAAATCTCCCTTGAGGCTTGCCTGGCTTTTTGATAGACAACCAGATCTCGAAAGCTATTGGCATATTTCAACTCGCTCATTTTGCCTCCTCACTGAACACTGATTACTGAACACTGATTACTGAACACTGGCTACTGATCCAAGCCTCGCCCAATCCCCCGGTATCTGAATCCCATCGCCTTCATCTGCATCGGGTCGTAGATGTTGCGCCCGTCGAAGATGACCGGTTGCTTAAGCAGCCCTTTAATTTGCTCGAGGTCGAGCTGCTTGAACTCGTTCCATTCGGTGACGATGACCAGCGCGTCGCAACCTTTGGCCATCTCGTAGGGATCGTTGTACATTTTAACCGCTGGTAGGAAACCGCGCGCCACTTCCACCGCCACCGGATCAAAGGCGCGCACCGTCGCGCCGGCTTGCGTGAATCCTTCGACAATTTCAATCGAAGGAGCTTCGCGCATGTCATCCGTGTTGGGTTTGAAGGCCAGGCCGAGCAGGCCAATCGTCTTGCCCTTTAATCCTCCCACCATAGCTCCGACGTGTTCGACCACCTCCTTGCGGCGGTCGTAATTAATCTCCATGGCGGAATGCAGAATGCGCGGGTTAAGTCCCTTCTCCTCGGCCATGAATGCCAACGCCTTGACATCTTTTGGAAAACACGAACCACCCCAACCCAGACCAGCGTCCAACATGGCGGAGCCGATGCGCTTATCGTACCCCATACCGGCCGCCACCTCCTTCACGTCCGCGCCCAGGGCCTCGCAAATATCCGCCACCTCGTTGATGAACGAGATTTTGGTCGCCAGGAAGGCGTTGGAGGCGTATTTGATCATCTCAGCCGTGCGCAGGTCGGTGATGAGGATCGGGGCGCGCAGCGGCAGGTGTAGCTGAGCCACCTTTTCCGCCGCATCGCGGTGCAGTGAGCCGATCACCGTACGATGCGGGCTGATGAAGTCGCTGATGGCCGAGCCTTCGCGCAGGAACTCTGGGCAGGAGACGACTGCGAAATCCACCGGCTTGGGCTGGTGTTCCGTCACGATGTCGGCAACCCAGTCCCCGGTCCCGATCGGGACGGTGGACTTGTTGATGATGATCAGCGGCGCAGTCATGTTCTCGGCGATGGAGCGCGCCGCGGCCGCCACGTACTGCAAGTCCGCTTCGCCGTTGACCCCCGAAGGTGTGCCGACGGCGATGAAGGCAAATTCTGTATCCTTTAGTCCCTCGGCATAAGAGGTGGTGAAGGACAGTCGTCCAGCCTTGACGTTGCGCTTGACCAGTTCTTCCAGGCCAGGTTCATAGATGGGCATGAGGCCCTTCTTCAGACCCTCGATACGTTGCTCGTTGATGTCCAGGGCGATGACGCGGTTGCCCAAATCGGCGAAGCACGCGCCGGTTACCAGACCAACATAACCAACGCCGATGACACAGATTTGTCTCATGGGATGACCTCGCTAATGTAAGTTGATGCCAAACCCCAACACTATACCCAAACTGCCCGATTTCGTCAAACCTTTATGCGCCTGAGATTGTGGTAGCCCGCAGGCTACCATTGTGGTATATTGCTTGTGGAGAACCCTCATGCGTCTGTTATTCGTCGCCGACGGCCGTTCGCCAATCACCCTAAGCTGGCTGCGCCACTGGATCGAGCGCGGGGATGATGTCTACCTGGTCTCGACCTTTCCCTGCGATCCGCCGCCCGGTCTGGCCTCCTTTCACGTCCTGGCGGTGGCATTCGGCGCCCTGGGCGGGGGACAGGCGAAGAGTTCCCGGACGGCGGGGATGGGCACCACGTGCACCTTGAAACAGGGATTGGTCGGACGCTTTCGCGGACTGCTGCGGCCTTTGCGCTACGTCCTCGGACCCGTGAGCCTGCTGCCCTACCGGGAGCGTTTCCGCGCCCTGGCAGCCATTCTCAGGCCGGACCTGATCCATGCGCTACGCATTCCCTTCGAGGGGATGCTGGCTGCCTCCGCTTCCAGCGAAGTGCCGCTGGTCGTCTCCATTTGGGGCAATGACCTCACCCTTCACGCCCACGGCTCTTTTTTGATGAAATGGCTCACCCGTCAGACGCTTAACCGGGCACAGGGCTTGATGGCTGACGCTCAACGTGACATCCGCCTGGGACGGGAATGGGGCTTTTCAGCTAGTAAGCCGACCCTGGTTGTTCCCGGGGCGGGTGGCCTCCGCTTCGAGGAGATGCGCCGCGCCGCTTTGGAAGCCGAGCCTCTGCCCGACTTGCCAGCAGATGCCCCACTGATCGTCAACCCGCGCGGCTCACGTCCGGGCAGCGTGCGCAACGACACCTTTTTCCGCGCCATTCCACGGATAGTGCAAAAAAAACCGCAGGCCTGCTTCGTCTGTCCATCGCTGGCCAGTGACCCGGAGGCTGAAAGCCAGGTTGCCTCACTGGGAATCAAGGCCAGCGTGCGCCTGTGGCCGCGCCTTTCGCAACCGCAGCTCTGGAGGCTTTTTCAGCGGGCGCAGCTCTTTGTCTCGCCCAGTGCCCACGATGGGACGCCCAACTCTTTGCTCGAGGCAATGGCTTGCGGATGTTTTCCGGTCGCTGGGGATATCGAGTCTCTGCGCGAATGGATCACGCCTGGCGTGAACGGCTTTTTGGTCAATCCCGCTGACCCGCAAGCCCTGGCGGAAGCTATCCTGACTGCGCTGGATGCTCCCGCTCTGCGCAGTCAGGCCGCCAGGCAGAATGCCCGCATCCTGTCCGAGCGCGCCGACCACTATCGCTGTATGGGAGAAGTGGAGAGGTTTTACGAGAGTGTGGTGCGGGGCGCGTGAAACGTAAAACGTAATGAGCGAGGGCTCACGTTTTATGGATTACGCCTCACTCATCACGTTTCACGCTTGAGCCTTGGGGGCGCGCAATGTATCCAATCTTTCCTGTAATTCGATGCGTTTGGTCGCTGCAGCCTGGCGAATTTCACTGACCAGGTTATCGGCGCGCTCGCGCAATCTGTTACGCAAGTCTGCACCGGATTCGGGGGCGAGTAGCAATGCAACGACTGCCCCGGCCAGGCTTCCCAAGAGCACGCCAATGAAGAAACTCAGTGTCCGTCGCATAAATTTACTCCTTCGGAAAGTTATGAGTGAAAAGTTCAAAACGTATTTTATCATCATAGAGCAAGAAAGAAAGATTGCCATTCTATCTATTTTGTGGAATAATAACGCTGCCGCGTGTATCACTGTCTCATCGTGAACACCACGGTGCAAAGCATATATCCTGTCTCGAGTGGCTGTCCGGCTGTGGGTAGGGGAATGAGAGGGGAAGAAGCTTCCCAGCCCAGGGTTCGGCTCGGCCCCTACCTTTCACGGAGGGTACCTTGTCCACACTTTCTCCTGCTTCTATTTCGACTTTTGAACGCAAAAAAGTCACCACGCTGACGCTGCGCCAAAAAAAGGAGCGCGGCGAGACGATTAGCATGTTGACGGCCTACGACTATCCCACCGCGCTGGCGATGGATCAGGCCGGCTTGGATGCCATTCTGGTTGGCGATTCGCTCGGCATGGTTGTACTGGGTTATCCCAATACGCTGCCCGTCAGCATGGATGAGATGCT
>Ga0116202_10000141_pt1 | contig 36044 bp, 27 predicted proteins | sample LakKivw325mmetaG_FD_94479 | JGI IMG/M metagenome (GOLD analysis project Ga0116202, IMG submission 94479) | Anoxic lake water microbial communities from Lake Kivu, Rwanda to study Microbial Dark Matter (Phase II) - Lake Kivu water 325m metaG | ecosystem: Environmental > Aquatic > Freshwater >... | reverse complement strand
GTCCTTGACCATGCCATATTTGATCATTTCCGGTCTGCCGGCCGCCGCTATCAGGATATCCGCCCGCTTTGTCACTTCGGAAAGCCGCCCTGTTCTTGAGTGACAGATCGTCACCGTGGCATGCCGGTTCAGGAGCAGCAGCGCCAGGGGCTTCCCCACAATGTTGCTCCGCCCGACGATGACCGCTTCCCTTCCCTCTATTTCGATGCCATGATGATCCATCATCTTTAGAATACCGCAGGGTGTGCAGGCCACATGGCAGGGATTCCCCGTAATGAGGCGCCCCATATTCCAGGGATGAAATCCATCCACATCCTTGCAGGGGTCGATTGTTTCTATCACCGCAACCGGATTGATATGCCCCGGAAGGGGAAGCTGCACGAGAATCCCGTGGATGCTTTGATCACGATTCAGGTCATGAATGATCTGAAGAACCTCATTCTGTGTCGTATGATGGGGAAGCCGGAATTCACGGGACAGAAATCCCACCTCTGCACAGGCGTTTTCCTTGCGCTTGATGTATATCCTGGAGGCGGCATCTTCTCCTACCATAATCACGGCAAGACCGGGAACAATGCCCCGATTCTGTTTTAACCGGAGGGCTTCAGATGTGACATGGTTCCTGACATCCCGGGAAATCCTGTTTCCATCTATGATAATGGCCATCGATGCCTCCAATATGTACCCTTAAAAAATGAACTACTTGACCTGATATTCCTTGATGATCTTTATCAGTCTGGTCATCTCGGCCGGGGAGAGTTTACCTTTGTATATGTAACGGCAGATTCTGTTTTTATCCAGCACAACCACATTGGACACCTTGTTTGTTAATCCCCAGCTATTCAGAATGATGTAATTATCGTCCAGTAGAATGACGGCGCCGGTTTCCTGCTGCTTATTTTTTACGATTTTGGCAATGGCAAAATTGGGGAGCAGGCTGGCTTTCATGTTGGCAATGCCATACCCTACATAGCTTTTTTTCCGATCCAGCCCCGGATCTCGCTTGAGGGCGTCATCGACATGTTTGTTCATGTCTTTGGAACCCGGATCCGCATAATTGAAGTAGACCACCCGGCCTTTCATCTCCGGTGAAGCCAGCGTGTATTCCTTGCCAAGTGAATCCATTAACCTGAAGTCGGGAGCTTTATTCCCTACCTTCAGTTCCACAGCAGCTACAGGCGATACAGACCATAACAACATCAAAAAAACGATCCATAATGACTTTTTCATCTGTTTACTCCTCGCATTTTTAAGATCTACGTTTGATATGCCCCGGATTGAAGCCGTTACCCATTCCCCCGCCGGAAAGCCCCGCTCCTGCTGACTGGAGCTTCAGTTTCTGAATGATTATAGGGGAAAAAGAACCTGCAAGCAAGGGAAAACAGGAAAAGAGTTCTTCTTGAAAAGATGATCCGCCCTGTGTTAAAACAACCTGAAAACAAGGGAGGAATAAATGACCATGAGTCTCGGCCGGATGCTTGAAGAAAGCGCTACGCGCTACGCGAAAAATGCGGCTACCATCTATGACGGAAAAGTCATGACCTACGAAGCATTGAACAGGGCCGTGAACGCCCTCGGAAACGAACTCGGGAGTCTGGGAATAAAAAAGGGAGACAAGGTCGCCGTCATGCTCTCCAATTGTCCCGAGTTTGTCATATCCTACTTTGCCGTTCAGAAGATTGGCGCTGTCGCAGTGACACTGAATGTGCTTTCAACGTCCTACGAATTGCGCCACCTCCTGGGAAACAGCGACACAAAATGTTTGATTACGGAAACACATCTGGTAAAAAAGTTTGAAGAAATCAGAAACGATTTGCCCCTGTGCCGTCACCTCATTACGACCGGCGGTCTGGACTCCGAGGCTTCACCATTCCGCTGCATCATTGAAAAAGGACCCTTTACGCTCGAGATACCGGCAATCACCGGTGACGACCCTGCCGTGATGATTTATACCGCAGGCCTCACCGGTAAACCCCTCGGCGCTGTTTTAACGCATCATAACCTGCTGACCCAGTCCAATCTTCTCGGAGGTGTCTATTCCTGCACCGAAAAGGACAGAGGTCTCGCCCTCATTCCTCTTTTCCACGCTTTCGGCGCCGTGGCGAACATGTTGGGCCCCATTCGGATCGGGGCCGGAATCGTCCTGATGGACCGGTTTACCCTTGACGGCATATTCAGCACGATCGAAAAGGAAAAAGTGACCTACATCGCCGCCGTCCCCAGGCTTTTTCTCGGCATGATCCTGCACCAGGGATCCGAAAAATATAACGTTAGTTCCCTCGGTTTTTGCATTACAGGGGGATCGGCCATGCCCCCGGAATTCATTCCCCTATTCGAAGAAAAATTCAAGGTTATTCTGAGAGAGGGATACGGTTTAACGGAAGCGTCTCCGGTATGTTCCGTCGGCAGGCGGGAGATGGTGCATAAACCCGGGTCCATTGGCACCATTCTGCCTGGCACGGAAGCGAAGATCATGGATGATCGGGATCGTGAGCTTCCGATCGGTGAGATTGGAGAACTGGTCATTCGGGGCGATAACGTGATGAAGGGGTATTATAAGGACGGAGAAGCGACCGCCCGTGTCATCAGAAACGGCTGGCTCCATACGAGCGATCTGGCCAGGATCGATGAGGACGGATATATCTTTCTCACCGGCCGGAAAAAGCGGATGATCATCACCAGCGGGTTTAACGTCTATCCAAGGGAGACAGAAAAGGTTCTGCAAATGCATCCTGCCGTCAAAACCGTCATGGTGGTCGGCAAACCGGACCTGTTGAGAGGTGAAATCGTCAAGGCCCTGGTTGTCAGAAAACCGGATATCCCGGCGGACGAAAAAGAAATCATGAGACACTGCCGGACTTATCTGTCATCCTACAAGGTTCCCAGGGAGGTGGAGTTCGTGGAATCCATCGATATTTCGAATGAATAAAAAAAGGTGATATTTTTTAAAATCTCACAGATAAATAAATTAAGGAGGGGGTAACATGAAAGAGGTGGTGATCGTCAGCGGAGCACGGACAGCCGTCGGCAGCTTCGGCGGTTCCCTCAAGGGCGTCAGGACAGTTGATCTGGGGGCACTTGTCATCAAAGAGGCCATGAAACGGGCGGGATTGCGCCCCGCTGTCAGTGACGTCGTGAAATCTTCCCGTCCCGATATCTTCGGTGAATTCGACATGACCGATATCAACAGGAAATACTACGATTATGACGATACCCTGATGCCGGTCTATATGGATGAATGCATTATGGGAAACGTCCTTCAGTCTGCCCTGGGACAGAACCCGGCCAGACAGTCCGGCATCTATGCAGGTCTGCCCGAAGAAACGAACGGGATGACCGTTAATAAGGTTTGTGCTTCCGGAATGAAGGCCATCACCCTGGCCTCACAGATCATCAAAGCCGGCGATGCGGATGCGATTGTGGCGGGGGGCATGGAAAACATGAGCAATGCGCCCTACGCCCTGACGGATGCCCGCTGGGGATACCGTATGAATATGCCTTGCGGGCAGATCATGGATATTATGGTCCATGATGGTCTTTATGAAATATTTAACGGGTATCACATGGGTCTGACCGCTGAAAATATTGCAGTAAAATACGGCATTACCCGCCGCGAACAGGACGAAATAGCCCTGATCAGCCATCAGAGAGCAAAGGCGGCCATTGCCGACGGAACCTATGGAGAAGAAATCGTTCCCGTTGTGATCCCGCAAAAGAAGGGAGACCCCGTTATTTTCAAGGTCGATGAGCGGCCCATGGATACATCCCTGGAAAAGATGGCCAAATTGCCGCCCGCTTTCAGGAAGGATGGAGGAACCGTAACCGCCGGGAACTCTTCGGGGATCAACGATGGAGCAGCAGCCGTTATCGTCATGAGCGCAGAAAAGGCCGGAGAACTGGGCTTGAAACCACTGGCAAAAATCAAAGGATTTGACGCGGGCGGTATCGATCCCGCCTACATGGGGCTGGGTCCCATTCCCGCTACAAGAAAAGTTTTCAAAAAACTCGGGTTGACCATGAAAGACATCGATCTGGTTGAACTGAATGAGGCGTTTGCATCACAGGCGATCGCCAGCATGCGGGAGCTGAAAATTGATCCGGACAAATGCAATATCAACGGCAGCGGTATTTCCATCGGCCACCCTATCGGATGTACCGGCGCCAGAATCACCTATACGCTGGCCATGCAGATGAAAAAAAGAAATCTCAACCTGGGACTGGCAACGCTTTGCATCGGCGGCGGACAGGGGATGGCGATAGTGCTGGAAAGAGTGTGAGAAGAGGTGATGATATGGATCCGGAATTCGTTGATACACTGGTGGTAAAAAATGATACAAAGATCATTTTCCTCATCATGGACGGTCTCGGTGGACTTCCCATGGGAGGAAGGGATCAAACGGAACTTGAAGCGGCAAGGACTCCCAACCTTGACGCCCTGGCCAGGAAATCCGTCTGCGGTCTTATTGATCCCATCGGGTACGGGATCACGCCGGGGAGCGGTCCGGCCCATTTCGCTCTTTTCGGGTATGATCCCATTAAAAACAACATCGGCAGGGGAATTCTGGAAGCGGCGGGGATCGATTTTCCAATGACGGATCAGGATCTCCTCATCCGGATCAACTTTGCCACAATTGATGCGAATGGGATCATCGCCGACCGGCGCGCCGGCCGAATCGACAATGAAACCAACAAACGAATCTGCAGGAAACTTCATGAAAACATTCAGAAGATTGCAGACACGGAGATCATTTTTGAGCCGGTCCGGGAGCATCGCGCCCTCCTGGCCCTGAGAGGCGACGGCCTCAGGGAGGAGATAATGGAAACGGATCCCCAGAAGACGGGGTTGCCTCCATTTCCACCGAAAGCTCTCATTCCGGAGGCGGAAGAAACGGCAAAGCTTCTTCAGGATCTTGTCAATAAAGCCCGGGGAGTTCTTGCCGACGAAGAAAAGGCAAATATGATGCTTCTCAGGGGATATTCCCGTTACCGGCGGTATCCTTCCATGAACGAACGGTATGGATTGAACGCCCTGGCCATCGCCGCCTATCCCATGTACCGCGGTATCGCCCGGCTGCTGGGAATGGTGATCGGCCCGCAGCCCTCATCCATCAAGGAAGAGTTCACTGCTCTTCGCGATCAATACAATAAATACGATTTCTTCTTTCTTCATATCAAACCCACGGATTCCAGAGGCGAAGACGGAAATTTTGACGCGAAGGTCGCGGTGATCGAAGAGGTGGATACGCTGATCCGTCTGATTACGGAACTCAATCCCGATGTTCTCGTCGTTACGGGCGACCACTCCACGCCGGCCGCTCTTGCCTCTCACAGCTGGCACCCCCTGCCGGTACTCCTGTCATCAGAAACCTGCAGGCCGGACCGGGTGGAGCGATTCGGCGAAAGGGACTGCATCTTGGGAGGCCTGGGGAGAATGCCTACGGTGTATCTCATGGGGCTTGCCCTTGCCCATGCCCGCAGGCTGGAAAAATTCGGGGCATAAAAAATGAGGGGCAGCATCCATTTTTTCTGAAGGGAAATGGGGTGCCGCCCCGATTTTTTTAACATCTTATTTTATTTACGCTTTTCCATCTCCTCCGCCTTGAGCTGTTTGCGGAGAATCTTTCCCACATTCGTCTTCGGCAGTTCTTTACGGAACTCGATTTCCGCGGGCAGCTTGTATGTGGCGAGCTTGGTCTTGCAGTATTCGATGAATTCCTCCTGTGTGGCCGTTTCTCCTTCCCGGAGCACCACGAATACCTTGACATTCTCACCCCGCTTCGGATCGGGAATTCCAATGGAGCATGCCTCCTGTACCTTCGGATGCTGGTAAAACACCTCGTCAATATCCCGCGGATAGACGTTGAAACCGCCGGAGATGATCATATCCTTCTTGCGGTCCACAATGTAGAAGTACCCGTCCTCATCCATCGTGGCGATATCCCCCGTGTAACACCAGCCGTCCCGAAGCGTGTTTGCCGTTTCGTCCTCCATCCCCCTGTAGCCCCTCATGACCTGAGGGCCACGGACGATCAGTTCACCCCGTTCGCCAACGGGCACATCGGTAACGCCGTCCTCCAGGCTGACGATACGCGCCTCGGTATCGGAAATCGGGACACCGATGCTGCCGACCTTCCGCACCCCGCCGAAGGGATTGACATGGGTCACCGGCGTGGTTTCTGTCAATCCAAATCCCTCGATAATAATCGCTCCCGTCATTTTCTCAAAGTCATGAATGACCTCTATGGGAAGGGGGGCGCTTCCCGAAAAAGCCCCTTTGATACAACGCATATCGGTCTTTTTCAGATCGGCATGATTCAGCATTCCGATATACATGGTCGGCACGAGCGGCGCGAAGGTCGGCCTGAACTGTCTGATAGCTTCAAGCAGGGGCTGCGGTTGCGGTCTGGGAACAAGAACCTGGGACCATCCCATGTGCACTGAGAAATTCATGGAAACAGACAAGCCGAAGACGTGAAAGTAGGGAAGCGCCCCCAGCATGATTTCCTCGCCACGCTTCAATATGGGCACCCAGGCGGCGATCTGTTGGACCTGCTTGCTCAGGTTGGCATGAGTGAGCATGACCCCCTTGGAAACCCCCGTCGTCCCCCCGGTGTACTGATACATGGCCACATCTTCAAAGGCGATTTTTACGGCCGGGGGATTTGGCGAATATTTGGCGATGCAATCCTTCCACCGATAAACATCCGTTCCCGGCTTGACATCAGCGGCGAGCTTCTTCTTTTTGGCAACCAGTGGAAAAAGCAGATTTTTCGGAAACGGAAGATAATCCCCGATAGAGGTATAGACGATCTGTTTGATCTGGGTTTTGGGCCGCAGGTCGATCATCCGGTTCGCCAGAAGGTCGAGGGTAATGAGAGCCTTCGAACCGGAATCATTGAACTGATGTTCGAGCTCCCTATCGGTGTAGAGGGGATTGTTCATCACCGTCACCGCACCGACCTTCAATATGGCAAAGTAGGCAATGACACAGGGAATGACATTCGGCAGAAGGATTGCCACAGCATCTCCCTGCCTGATGCCGAAATCGGTCAGGCAGGCGGCAAAACGGTCCACCATATCCTTGAACTGTGTATAATCCAATTTATACCCCTGGAAAACGAGCGCCGTGTTTCCGGGAAACTTCTTTGCCGTTCTGTCGAGGATGTCGGGCATACACATCTCTTCGTACTGAATTGTTTCCGGCACCCCTTTTTCATAAGACTTGAGCCATGGTTTGTCCTCATACCTGATCTTGTCAGCCATATTGATGTGCCCTCCTTTACATAAATCTACCGGTTATTTTATAGATTCCTCGCCGCCGTCACTCCCGGCGTGACACAAATTGGAAAAACACAAATGAACGCTATTCCGCGGGGACGGCGCATACATCGACAGGGGATTTTTCTTCTTCCATGCCCATAGCCCGCCAGACGATTTCGGCGATGTCGAACACCGCCATCGTCTCTTCCACCGACCTAGCCTTGATTCCGTCACTCATCATGGTCAGACAGAAGGGACATCCAACGGCAACCGTACCTGCCTGCACGGCGATGGCCTGGTCGGTTCTCATGTTGTTGATTCTCTCGCCAATGTCCTCTTCCATCCACATCCTTGCTCCTCCCGCGCCACAACAGAAGCTTTTCGTCAGATTCTTGTCCATTTCCGTTATCTTCATGCCCGGTACAGCCCGGAGTATGGTGCGAGGCTGATCATAGATATTGTTGTACCTGCCGAGGAAACAGGAATCGTGATAGGTAAACAATCCTTCAACAGGTTTTCTCAGGACGACCTTTCTTTTTGCAAGGAGGTCTGCAATGATTTCCGAATGATGGTAGACTTCAAAATTTCCGCCGAAGTGCGGGTAGTCCTTCTTTAAGGTATTGTATCCATGGGGACAGGTGCAGATAATCTTTTTCACGCCGTAACCGTTCATGGTTTCGATGTTTGCCTGCATGAGGGCCTGAGAAAGATACTCATTACCGCCTCTCATGGCCGAGTCGCCGCAGCATCCCTCTTCCGTTCCCAGGATGCCGAAACTGACGCCTGCTGCCTGAAGGATTCTGGCAAAAGCCATAGATACCTTTTTCCCACGGTCGTCAAACGATCCGGAACATCCCACATAGAAGAGATATTCCACATCGTGATTCTCTGCCAGTGTTTTAATTCCAAGATCTTTGGCCCACTCCGCCCGAAGGTGGGCGCCGATCCCCCAGGGGTTCGAATTGTTCTCCATGTTCCGGAACGTCAACTGGAGTTCCGGGGCAAAATCCGCCTCCGTAAGCACCTTGTACTGCCTCATGTTGACGATTTTCGGCACATGCTCGATGGAAGATGAACAATGTTCCATGCAGTACATGCAATTCGTGCAGGCCCAGACTTCGTGGAGATCAATCACGCCCCCCGGCATTATCTTTTCTGAAGCCGGTATCTCAGGGACTGCGCCTTCTCCGGCAGTCTTCAGGGCTTTTTTTGCCGCGACATGAAGGGGCGCCCTTTCAAGCCAGTAGGTCTTCAGATCCTGCACCATTTTTTTCGGCGAAAGGGGTTTCCCGGACAGATATGCCGGACACCCGTCCTGACATCTTCCACAGCGGGTGCAGGCGTCGGAATCAAAGATCTGTTTCCAGGTGAAATCTTCCAGCTGACCGGCGCCGAAGGACTCAGCCGTTTCAAAGTCCCCGATCGGTTCAAGGTTCCCCACGGGCTTGAGAGATGCCATAAAATGATTGGCCGGCACAGTGACCATGTGCAGCATTCTCGAATAGGGGATGTAGGCGATAAACCCCAGAGAGATAAAGGTATGAACCCACCAGGTTATTTTGTGGAGGGTTCTTGCCGTGCCATGCTCCAAACCCGCAAAGGTCTTCGACAGGGTATAACCCACAAACGACCACACTTCCCAGGGGGGATTGGTGACATGGATCCTCAACGCCTCAATAATAAAACCGGTGATGATGATGCCCCCGATCAGAAGGAGCACAATCGCATCATCGAGCGTGTTATCCGACTCCTTTTTATATGCGAGGCGATCCGGCTTGGTCACATATCTTCTGTCGGCCGCGAGGAAGACGCCGATCAGGACAAACAGACCGAACAGCTCCATGAGAAAGGAAAAAACAAGATAAAATTTGCCCGTCAGGAAGGGGACGCCCAGAGGCTCGGCAATGTGGAATTCCGTTGCATCGAAGGCCGCCCCGAATATCAGGACAAAAAAACCGAAGAAAATCAGGCCATGCATGAGACCCGGGTAGAAGTCCCTGAATGTTTTAATCTGAAGAATGCCGTTGAGGAAGAGATTCTTTAACCGCTCCTTGATCTCGTCATTTCTGATCTCCGACCTGCCCAGAGCGGTCCACATCTGCCATCTGCGGTAAATTCCGTAGCCGAATATGGCAAGGGCAACTGCCGTGAAGGCAAAAAGGAGCCCTTCGAAATGCTCAGCGTTCCAGAAAACTTCCCTCCCTTCATAGCCGACGGAAAACTTCGACAATTCCATAACGCCTCCATTAAGGACGGGGGGCAGGGATCCTGTCCCCTATATTACGCGAGCAGTAGTTTGATTTCTTTTGTGAGTTCAGGAACCACCTTGAACAGGTCGTCCACAATGCCGTAATCGGCCCTCGCGAATATCGGAGCTTCCTGATCCTTGTTGATCGCTACAATATATTTCGAAGAGCCCATTCCCGCCAGATGCTGAATGGCGCCGGAAATACCGCAGGCAATATAGAGATTGGGAGAAACAATCTTACCGGTTTGTCCCACCTGGTCCTTCTGTGGTCTCCAGCCCGCATCCACAGCCGCTCTCGACGCCCCGACCGTCGCGCCCAGAACATCTGCAAGTTCTTCTATGATGACATAATTTTCCGGCCCCTTCATCCCCCGTCCGCCGGATACAATGATATTGGCCTCCGTCAGATCGACCTTCCCCGTTGTATCCTTCTGGACTTCGATGACTTTTGTCTTCAACTGACCCGGATCCACACCCGGGTCGAATTTGACGACTTCCCCTGACCTGGAATTTTCCACTACGGGAAACACATTGGGCCGAAGCGTTGCCATCTGGGGAAATGCGGCTATCGCCACTTCACCGAAACACTTCCCGGCATACATAGGACGTGACGCCAGCAGTTTGCCGTCGACAATCTTAACATCCACACAGTCCGTCGCCATACCCGTTGCCAGCTTGCCCACCAGACGGGCGGAAAGATCCCTCCCCTGAGTAGAAGCACCCAGAAGCAGAATGGACGGATCATTTTCCTTCACCAGACGGGCAACGGCTGCAGCATGGGCATCCGTTGTATAAGGCTCAAACATGGCATGATCGGCCACATATACTTTATCAACACCGTACTTTCCGAGTTCGCCCGCTATTCCTTCAATACCGGAACCCAGGAGTACCGCGCCGACTTCCTCTCCGATCTGGTCCGCCAGTTTTCTGGCTGTACTGGCAAGTTCAAAACTGATCTTGCGAAAAGCGCCATATCTCTGTTCAGCAACGATCCATACACCTTTTGCCATTTTTCATTCCTCCCCTCTCCGGATTTAAATCACCTTCGCTTCTTCTCTGAGCAGTCTCGCCAGTTCCTTGGCCTTGGCCGCCGGGTCGTCGCCGCAGATGATTTTTCCCGGAGCTCTGGCAGGCGGAGGCAGTGTTTTGACAACTCGGGCCTTCACATCCACGGTCACACCCAGTGATGCGGCGTCTCTGACTTCGACAGGCTTCTTTTTTGCCTTCATGATTCCCGGAAGGGATGCATAACGCGGTTCATTCAAACCCTTCTGTGCAGTAACCACAGCGGGCAGCGACGTTTCTATCAGAAGCTGGGCGCCTTCGATGGGCCGTATAATCTTGGCGGAATTGCCGTCCACATCGATCTTTGTCACAACGGTCACCTGGGGAATATTCAGAAGCTCCGCGAGGATCGCCCCGACCTGACCTGAGTCGTCGTCAATGGCTCTCTGACCGCAAAAGATAATGTCGTAAGGAATGTTTTTGATGGCCGCAGCCAGGGCCGTTGCCGTGGCATAGGCATCGGCGCCGTCAAAGGCAGGATCGTTGATATGGATGCCCTTGTCGGCGCCCATGGCAAGAGCGGTCCTGATACTCTCCAGGGCGCGCGCCGGTCCAAGGGACACGATGGTCATCTCGCCGCCGAGTTTTTCTTTCAATCTCAAGCCCTCTTCAACGCCGAATTCATCGTAGGGATTCATGACCCACTTGATTCCCGTATCATCAATTCCCGATCCGTCCGGCTTCACCCTGATCTGGGTCTCCGTATCCGGAACCTGTTTTACGCAAGTAATAATATTCACCTTTTCCTCCTTTCTCCTTATTGCACTCTGTTCTTCACGATATCGTCGACCACGGCAGGATCCGCCAGGGTGGTTGTATCTCCCAGCTCCCCGATTTCATTCGCAGCGACTTTTCTCAAAATCCTGCGCATGATCTTGCCGCTTCTGGTCTTCGGCAAGGCATCTGCCCACTGAATCTTTTCCGGGGTCGCGATAGGACCGACCAGGCTCCTGACATGCGCCACCAGTTCTTTCCTCAGCGCTTCTGATTTTTCGACGCCCGTTTTGAGGGTCACATAAGCATAAATGGACTGCCCCTTCAGGTCATGGGGATAACCGACCACGGCTGCCTCGGCAACCTTCTCGTGAGCCACCAGGGCGCTCTCGATTTCCGCCGTCCCCAGCCTGTGGCCGGAAACATTGATGACGTCGTCGATGCGTCCAGTGAGCTGGTAGTAGCCGTCTTCATCTCTGTTGGACCCGTCGCCGGTAAAATAGTAACCGGGAACCTGAATGAAGTAGATCTCCTGAAATCTCATGGGATCGCCATAGACGCCCCTCATGATGCCGGGCCACGGTTTTTTGATGCATAGCGCCCCGGATGTAACCGTTTCGGTGACCTCCTCGCCCCTCTCGTCGACGATGGCCGGCCAGACACCCATGAAGGGCAGCGTCGCCATACCGGGTTTGAGATCGATTGCGCCCGGCAGCGGGGTGATGAGAATGCCCCCCGTCTCCGTCTGCCACCACGTATCCACGATGGGGAGATCATCCCGACCGATGTAATGATGATACCAGTTCCAGGCCTCCGGGTTGATGGGTTCTCCCACTGAACCCAGGATGCGCAGAGAGGATATATCCGCCTTCTTCACCCAGTCGCTCCCCTCCTTGGCAATGGCCCGGATGGCCGTGGGAGCCGTGTAGAAGATGGTCACCTTGTATTTTTCCACCACTTTCCAGAAGCGGCTCACATCGGGATAGTTGGGCACGCCTTCAAACATCACCGAAGTCGCGCCGTTGCAAAGAGGACCATAGACGATATAGCTGTGTCCCGTGACCCAGCCGATATCGGCGGTGCACCAGAAGATATCCTCTTCATGGCAGTCAAAGATCATTTTATGGGTGTAGGCGACGTAGACAAGATATCCGCCCGTCGTGTGCAGGACCCCCTTCGGTTTTCCCGTAGAACCGGATGTGTAGAGGATATAAAGGGGATCTTCCGCATCCAGCCATTCGGGGTTGCAATCGGGGCTTGCTTTTGCCACCACCTCATGCCACCATAAGTCTCTTCCCTCTTTCATGGTACAGGCTATTTTATCGCCAACCCTCTTGACCACAATGACCTTTTCAATGGATGGACAGGCTTTCAGTGCCTCGTCGGCGCCGTTCTTTTGGGGAACGGCCTTGGCGCCGCGGAACGTCCCATCACAGGTCACCAGAACCTTGGATTCACTGTCCTGGATTCGATCCTTCAGAGAGTCGGCGCTGAATCCACCGAATACAACGCTGTGGACGGCACCGATCCGCGTACAGGCCAGCATTCCGATAGGCAGTTCCGGAATCATGGGGAGGTAGAAACAAACCCTGTCTCCCTTCCGTACACCGAGGGATTTCAGAACATTGGCAAACTTGCAGACCTCTTCATGGAGCTGTCTGTAGGTATAGGCCCTGTCCTCTCCGGGTTCGTTGCCTTCCCATTGAATGGCGATTTTATCCCCCCGGACCGGGAGATGCCGATCAAGGCAGTTGTATGAAACATTCAGCTTGCCTCCATCAAAGTACTTCACATAAATGGGTCCTTTATTCACGTCAAAATTGTAGTCTTCAATCCTGTCCCATTTTTTGAACCACTCCACGTACTCTCCCGCAACCTCGGACCAGAAAGCATCGGGCTCCTCTATAGAACGCTTCCAGAGCTTTTCATATTCGGCCTTTCCTTTGACATAGGCCTTTTCCCTGATCCAGGCCGGTACCGGATAAATCTCCTTCAACTCCATTTTTTCTTCCTCTCCCATATTTCCTCCCCCATCTTTTATAAATGTTTGCACAACTTATATTCAGTCATTGTAAACGAAGGAATCTCATTTCAGATTTCCCCTGTCGGGGCTTGATGGCGTTAAGGCTTTTGCCCTGATGTTGATGGTTTACATCAGGCAGTTGTGAAATTACAATATTAAAAGAATGATAATTATTATTAAGAATGATTAAATATTTCACACCTGAATGATTTGACATGCATTCTACCATGAAATCACTTCTCAGACAAGAAATGTTTCCCCGGAGCAACATATATTTCTGAATATCCCGGGATCAGGATACGATCGAAGCCTGCCGGCAACCTGTAATGAACCTTGGTCATTATATGACCGTTAGTCACCTCACATGGCTGATCAATTACATGATGGAATGTTTCCTGTCAAGAAATATTTTACAGAAATGTTTTGCGGATTCCTTTAGAATTTCTCCTTTTTCCGCCGTGCAAAACTTCCTGCCGGAGGTGGATATCCATTTCACCGTTCCACATATTTTCCAGCCGGGAGAGCCATCTTATATCCGAAAAGTGTGTTTCTTCCTTTTTCCCCCACGCTTTTTCTCGGGCTTTTTTGAACATGGGGTGTGTTTTTTTTTACACACTTGCTGCCTGCCCAAACGTCTTCGTCATTTCCCTTTACAGTCACCGCCTGCTCGCTAATACAGTCTTATTTTCAACTACTTACATCTTTTGTACCCCCCCATGTCCCCCATAAAATGCCGTTGGTATGCTTATTGCTCCGTATTTATTGCAAATGGCGCTTTCCGTTTTTTCTCACGGGTGGCATTAAAAACTTGACAAGAACGGGCGGTGCTGTTAATTCTCAGAGGCTTTTTCAGGAAAGGAGGTGAAAGAAAAGGTAGTTCGTTAAACGTTGGCAGGGATGATCTTTCCCAATTCATGCCCGGAAAGATCATATGTTAAGAATCAAAAACAGGAGGAAAAATAAATGAGAAAGTTTTGGATTGTATTGCTTGCCGCAGGGCTGATGATGGCATTTACGATGCCCGCATTCGGCGCTGTCGGCGGGGGGGACATAAAGATCAGCGGTTCGTATCTCGTCCGCGGTCTCTACGTCGACAACCCCAAGTTGACGAAAGCGAATGAATACGCGGGAACGAGTGCGTTTGCAGCTTTCGATCAAAGACTGAGGCTCCAGCCGGAATTCAAGATCGCCGAAGGCCTCGTTCTGGTCACACGCTTCGACGTACTGGAAAAGTTATGGGAAGTAAATACGTATGGAAACGCAGTTGATACAGCCGCGCCCAATACAAACCTGTCCTGGGAGAGGGTCTATGTAGACTTCAAAACCGGGATCGGCCAGTTCCAGGTGGGGTATCAGAACTTCACGAGCTGGGGAACGGCACTGGCCGACGGCGCCAACTCGTACCCGGGCATCAAGTACCTCTTTGCCAGCGGCCCCATCACTGTGGTTGCCGCCTTAGAGCAAAAAGGTGAGGGTCAGGCAGTGGCTGCTACCAGGTGGGACGCGGTAGATGTTGACACAACGGCCTATGACCTGGGCGCCATCTACAAATGGACGGGCGGCGAGGCCGGTCTGCTGTATCAGTTCGGCTTAGTCAACACTTACAGAGCCACAGCTGCTACTGCCACTTCAGGCCCTCTGCTCAACGATAAGACCTTCAGCATGAAACTGCACGTCATCGATCCCTACGTGAAGATGACGTTCGGCCCCGTCTATGTCGAGGCGGAAGGCATCTGGCTCACGGGTAAGGCAGAAATGGAGAAAAATCAGGCTGGTTCTCCAAAAGATGTCGATGCAGACCAGAAAGGCATCTACATCAAGGCGAACGTGGATCTGAAGCCTGCCTATGTCGGCGCCATGTTCGTGTGGTCACAGGGTGACGACATGCAAGATACCACCAAGATGAAATCGGGCTTTATGGCAATGTTGTCCGCCGGCGCCGTATTCGAACCCTGCCTCATCTTCGGCAGCTACTGGTACAACCACGCCGGTACAGGCGGCGAGCAAGTATTTTCAACCGGCAAAGACGGCTGGACCTACTTCTGGGACAATGTCTGGTTTGCCCAGGGTTATGTCGGCGTTAAACCCGATCCCAAGCTGGATGTTTTCCTGAGCTACAGCTGGATGAAAGCGGATCAGAAACCGGCAGCGGCCTGGACTTCCGACGCCATCGGTTCGGAAATCGACGTCAAAGTGACCTACAAGATCTTTGACAACCTGGAGTATATGATCGGCGGCGCGTACTTCTTCACCGGCGATTACTTCAAGGGAACCAACGCGAACAACAAGATTGACAACAACTACCTCTTGCTGCACCAGCTGAACCTCACCTTCTAATTCGGCTGTTCCTGAAAAAGTGTAACCTGAAACGAAAACCCCGGAGGGATTCCCCTCCGGGGTTTTTTCATCCCGAAAAACCTCCTTGACCCGTACATCACAGATGTGCTATTTTTTTATAAACAGAGCTTTGAATAATGACCACCTACCAAATAGGTCATGCCGGACCTGATCCGGCATCCAGTATTTTCAATATGTTATGGATTCCGGCTTTCGCCGGAATGAAAAAGTAGGGATTTTCGGACTTTTTGCGAGTTCGTCAACATTTTATCAAACAGGATTTCTGATTATGCCCATTTATGAGTTCGAATGCAGCGCCTGCCGGCATGTTTATGAACGCGTCATGAAGGTCGGGGAAGCCTATGAAAACCTGACCTGTCCGGAGTGCGGCGTTCAGCAACCCAAAAAGTTGATCGGGTCGTGCAGTTTCCACAGCCGGGAAAGATACGAAGAACGCCTGGCGAGAAGAATGGCGGCCAGAGCGCAGGAAAAATAATATGGGGGACAATCCCCAAAACTGAAACCGGACATGGAGCAGAATACCCTATCGACAGGATTCATGGCAACACCACCGGGCTGAAGCCGGAGCAGATCAGGCGGTTGGAGCATCTCTACCGCCGTCGCATTCCGCCGGAACGGATCATCACCCATGATCTGTCTCGGCAATTGACCGCATTATCCAGGGAAATCAACCGGCAGATCGGCATTCTCATCAGCCGGCGTGGCGACATCGCCTGCGTTATCGCGGGCTCGTATAAAGACATTCTCATCCCCGACCTCGACCGGTTCCGCGCCGCGTCAACGCGATTCAAGGGGCTCCGCCTTGTCCACACCCATCTGAACGGCGAGGCTCTCACCAATGACGATCTGACGGACCTTGCGCTCCTTCGCCTCGATCTCGTCTGCGCCATCGAGACAGGCGAAGACGGCCTTCCGGGCTTCGCCCACACCGCCCACCTGATCCCGGAAAATCCGGACGGGAAATTCTGGTCCGTCTCGGCGCCGGTTCGACCGTCGGAAATGGATCTCAATTTCACGGCCTTTATCCAGGCGCTTGAAGGTGAGTTCACCAGAAAGCAGAAGACCCGCAAGGTGGATTCAACCGACCGGGCCATTCTCATCCGGGTGGAAACCGATCCCCTGTACGACAGCGAGAGCGCCCTTCACGAACTCACGGAGCTTGCCCGCTCCTGCGGCGTTGAGGTCTTTGACACCCTCATCCAGCACCGGGGAGAGCCGGATCCCCGGTTTCTCCTGGGGAAGGGGAAGCTCTCCGACCTGGTGATCCGGGCGATGCAGATCGGCGCCAATCTCCTGATATTCGATCATGAACTGGCCCCTGCACAGATTCGATCCATTGGCGATGTCACGGAAATGAAGGTGATCGACCGCACCCAGGTCATTCTCGACATCTTCGCCCGGCGCGCCCACAGCCGGGAAGGAAAATTACAGGTGGAACTCGCCCAGTTAAAATACCTGCTTCCCCGGCTGGTCACAAAAAACACGGCCATGTCTCGCCTCACAGGCGGTATCGGCGGCAGAGGTCCGGGAGAAACAAAACTGGAAATCAACCGGCGTCGCGTGAGGGACCGCATTCATCGCCTCGAACGGGAGCTTCAGGGGATCGAAAGGGCAAGAGACCAGCGACGGACGAAACGCGAAAAAAGGGGGCTTCCGATCATCTCGATCGTGGGCTACACAAACGCCGGAAAATCCACCCTTTTAAACACCCTGACGAAAAGCAACGTCTTCACGGAGGACCGTCTGTTTGCCACCCTTGACCCCAAGAGTTCAAGACTCCGGTTCCCCCGAGACACGGAAGCGATCATTACCGACACGGTCGGTTTCATCCGGGATCTCCCGAAGGATCTCTTCGCCGCCTTCCGGGCGACGCTGGGAGAGCTTCACGAAGCGGACGTCCTTCTTCATGTGATTGATGTGAGCAACCCGGATTTTGAAAACCATATCGCGGCCGTGGAAAAGATTCTCGAAGAACTTGATATTATGATCAAACCAACGATCAGGGTATTCAATAAAGAAGACAACGTCTTCGACAAGAACCTTCTTGCTTCCCTTTGTAAGCGATTTGGCGCCATTGCCGTATCGGCATTGAATCCCGACACCCTCCCACCTCTTCTGAAAAAGCTGGAAACCCTTATCGCCGCGAATTTCACTATTGACATCTGATCCCTTTTATTCTATGCTCCCGCAGTTTTTTTGAAAGGTTTCCTGAAATGACGGTTACTTCCGAAAAAAAGAGGCCTGATTGTCTGATGGACCTGTTGCGCCTCGCCCTTCTTTTGCCGGGGTCAGACCTGGCGCCCGTCGTTTTTAGGAAGGGATAGAACGATAAAAATATCATCCTAAAGGCCATGGGTGGAAAAACCATGGCCTTTTTTCATTTTTGTCATGTGGTGAGGAAGACAGTATGTATGAAGTCATCTGGCATGGAAGGGGCGGTCAGGGCGTTGTCGTTGCAGCGCAAATCCTGGCCGAATCCGCTTATTTTCAAGGGTTCAAGGGGGTAACCTCCGTGCCGACCTTCGGCCCGGAAAGAAGAGGGGCGCCGCTGACGGCCTCCACAAGGATATCTTCCGAACCGATACGTATGTTTTCACAGATCGAGCAGGCAGATGTGGCCGTGGTTCTCGATCCTTCCCTGCTGAAAACCGTCAATATCATCGGAACCCTGAAGAAAGACGGTCTGATGATCATCAACACCCCGATGCCTGTGAATCAGGTCGATATCAGCGGCTGCCGCAACATTGCCACGGTAGATGCCGCGGGGATCGCGTTGAGATACCATCTCATGAAGGAAGGGGCGCCCATTGTCAATACACCGCTTCTGGGAGCCTTTTCCAGGGCATCGGGCCTTGTTTCCCTTGAATTCATTGAAAAGGGATTGAAGCACAAGCTGTCCGGAGGTGTGGCTGAAACCAACATTCTGGCCCTGCGGGCCGCCTTTGAAGAGACCATGATCAAGGGAAAATAGGGGGACAGGGAAAATAGGGGGACAGCGCCCTATTTTCCTGTTTTCAATGAGGATAAGCGAAATTAATAGGGCGCTGTCCCCCTATTTAGAGGATATGTGAAATGGAAAAAAAAGACGACAATATTTCCGCCATGTGCGGTCCCGCCATCGGCGAGGCGGGGAAAACAGGCGATTGGCGGGACATGAAACCGGTTCACGATCCTTCGAAATGCATCCCCTCCATCAAAAAGAAGGCGGCCTGTTTTCTCTGCTGGCTCTACTGCCCGGAAGGCGTGATCAAGGCGACGATCCCCATAGAGATCGATTTTGAATACTGCAAGGGGTGCGGCGTCTGCGCAGAGGAATGTCCCGCCAAAGCGATTACCATGGTGCAGGAGGGGGAGAAAAATGGCTGATGTCCAGATCATGACCGGCAATTCGGCAGCGGCCATCGCGGTAAAACTCAGTCATGTCCAGGTTGTTGCCGCCTATCCCATTACCCCTTCGACCTCCATTCCGGAGACTCTCTCACAATATATCGAATCGGGCGAACTCAAGGCCGAGTTCATCCGGGTGGAAAGCGAACATTCGGCGCTGACCGTTTGCATTTCCGCATCCACGGTGGGTGCGAGGGTTTTCACCGCCACCAGTTCGCACGGGCTCCTCTACATGCATGAACAGCTCCACTGGGCGGCCGGTTCCAGGTTGCCGATTGTCCTGTGTTGCGCCAACCGCGGCGTCGGCGCTCCCTGGTCCATTTTCAACGACCAGCAGGACTCCATTGCCCAGAGGGACACGGGCTGGATTCAGATATACTGCCGGAACAACCAGGAGATCATCGATACGGTCATTCAGGCCTACCGGATCGCCGAGGAAGTCTATATCCCCGTGATGGTCTGCTATGACGGCTTTGTCCTGTCCCATACCATGATGCCTGTCGAGATTCCCGACGCCGACATGGTCAGTGATTTTTTACCCCCCTACAAACCCCACACGATTGTCTCTCCGGAAAATCCGAAAAATATCAACCCGGTTATCTTCCCCTGGCGAAGACTCAACGCCGAAGGCGTCCTCTGCGACGGCTATATGGAGATGCGTTACAAGCTGCAGAAGGCGCTTGACGATGCGCGGGATGTAATTATTTCCACAAGCCGGACCTATGCGGACGTTTTTGGCCGGGACCACGGCGGCATGCTCTGGACGTACAAAACGGAGGACGCCGAAATCATTCTGGCGGGAATCGGGTCCGTGGCATCGGAAGCCACAGTGGCGGCGGATACCCTGAGAGATGAGGGGATCAGAGCAGGCGTGGTCGGCATCCGGGTCTTCAGGCCCTTTCCCAAGGAAGAAGTCAAAGAGGTTTTTAAACAAGCCAACGCCATCCTGGTTTTTGAAAAGGACATCAGTTACGGATATGAAGGGGCGCTCTGTGCGGATATCAAGGCCGCTTTCTACGGGACCGGCATCAAAGCGCCGGTTCACAACTATATCGCCGGCCTGGGAGGAAGGGACGTGAAGGCAAGAGAAATCGCCGAGGCAACCCGCGCTTCCCTTGACGAGATTGCGTCGGGGCATACAGAACCGAAAACGATATGGCTTAATTGCCACACGGGGTAAAAAAAGATGCCGGAAAATCTTTATAAAGTGAATATAAATGAATACATGCTGCCGGGAAACCGCGCCTGTCAGGGCTGCGGCCTATCGCTGGCTTACCGCTACGTTCTGAAGGCCCTTCGCGAAAATACCATCCTTACCATCCCGGCAAGCTGCCTCACTGTTCTTCACGGGTTGTATCCCATCACCTCCGTCACGATTCCCTGCATCAACTGCACCTTTGCCAGTACGGCGGCGTCCGCGTCGGGAATCGTCGCCGGCCTGAACGCCTTGAACCGGTCGGACATCACCGTGGTCGCCGTGGCGGGAGACGGCGGCACCTATGACATCGGCATCCAGGCTTTAAGCGGGGCCGCCGAGCGGGGAACGGATTTTATTTTTGTATGCTACGATAACGAGGGCTATATGAATACGGGAACCCAGCGCTCCAGCGCCACGCCCTTGGGCGCCCTGACCACAACAACGCCGGTCCTGACCAAACAGCAACACAAGAAAGACATGATGAAGATCATGGAAGCCCATGATCTGCCTTATCTTGCGACGACCTCCCCTTCTTACCCCGTTGACCTCTATGATAAATTTGTCAGAGCGAAGCGGATCAAGGGAACGCGCTATCTCCAGATTGCCGCCCCCTGCCCGCCGGGCTGGGTATACCCTCCGAAAGACACCGTCAAGATAGGACGGCTGGCCGTGGAAACAGGCATCGTCGTTCTTTTCGAGATCGAAAACGGGAAATTCCGCTTCACCGGCAGGAGCAAAACCATGGCGGAAAAGGGAAGCAAACTGCCCGTCATCAATTATATGGAAAGGCAGGGACGGTTCCGGAAGATGAGTATCGAGCAGCTCCGGCAGGTTCAGAGATGGGTGGACGTTCGGTGGAACGAGTACCTGAGACGGGCAGAAAACTAAAGATGTGACGAGATCAGCTTAGAGTACCTCTCCGCAGCCCCCATGTTGGCAACCACGACGCTGCGCCCTGCTTCCCCTCTTCCGGCAAGCCCTCCGGCATCGGACAGGACATTCAGGATACCTTCCAGCAGCTCTTCAGCGTTTTTCACCGTGATTCCGGCTCCGGATTTTTCAAGGAGCTCTTTTTCATCCCGGAAATCATCCATGAAGGGGCCATAAAACATCACCTTACCCCACGCAGCCGGTTCCAGGATATTCTGCCCACCTCTGGGTACGAGAGAGCCGCCACAAAAGACAAAGCCGGCAAGACTGTACACGGCAAAGAGTTCACCGATAACATCCACAATCACAATCCGTTCGCCGGCCCGCTTCCTGCCGTTGACAATTTCCTTCATGGTGATGGCGTCTTCAATGCCCCTGTCTCTGACCATGGCAAGTACCGCCTGGCCCCTTTCGATATGGCGGGGAATGATGACGAGCTTCATATCCGGATATGTCTTCAAAAGGCTTTCATAGACGGCAAGAACGATCTTTTCTTCCCCTTCGTGCGTGCTTCCCGCGACAAAAACCCTGTCTCCCTGGGACATATTCAGTCTGCGGGCCATCTCCTCACGCAATTCCGGTGACGCCTTGGCCGCGAGGCTGTCATACTTGGCATTTCCCAGAACATGAATGCGTGATTGCGGCATACCGATAACCTTCAGACGCTCCCCATCCACGTCCGAAATGACGCCGATGTCATCAATGCCGCCAAGTACGCCTTCCCAAAAGAACCGGGTGGCTGCGTATTTTTTAAAGGAGCGTGGAGAGATGCGCCCGTTCACCATCACGATCTTCACGGCATTTTCCCTGCAGATCCGGATAAAGTTGGGCCAGAGTTCGGTTTCCGTCGGAATGAAAATATCGGGTTTTATACGGTGTATCACCTTTCTGATCACCCAGGGAATATCCAGAGGGAAGTAGATGAAGGCCGTTGCGCCGGGAACGATCCTGCGGGCCATCTCCTGACCCGTTTCCGTTCCCGTGGAAAGGACGATGCAGGCCCCCGGGTAATGCGCCCTGAGGGAAGCCACAACAGGAGCGGCCGCCGTGACCTCACCCACCGACACGGCATGGACCCAGATCCGTGGAGCGCCCTTCATGCCTTCAAAGATGTCCGGCGACATGAACCCGAACTTTGGCCCGAGGCTCTTTCTGTACTTGCCGGTGAGGATCATCTTGAGAAAATAATAGGGAACAGCAAACAATGCGGCGATCCCCAACAGGCAATTATAAAGGATATACATGGATTTCCCCTTTTTTATGGCGGGAATCATCAGCTTTTTCCCCTTGCCTGTCAAGCATCTTTTCACCTCCCGAATCGACATATCACTCGAGTCGCCCCAACGCCGGAGGCCCCAGGCCATGAGACTGACCGGAGAGGATTGAAGACATTGACAGGACTTCCGCAATGCTGTATAAATCTTTTATATATCCGGCGAGTACCCATGTCAACCGACGTCGTGCCGGACTTGATCCGGCATCCAGCCTTTCACACTATCGCTTCGCCGGAACGGCAAAGGGGGTTGTTTGCCGGTGCACTACACATAGAGGACAACGCATATCATGAAAAAGATCGCCCCATCCATTCTGTCCGCCGATTTTGGCAGACTTGCCGAGGAGATCGCCGCCGTGGAAGCGGCCGGCGCCGACTGGATCCACATCGATGTCATGGACGGCCACTTTGTACCCAACATCACCATCGGGCCGGGGGTTGTCGCGTCTCTTCGAAAAACGACGAAACTGCCGTTCGATGTCCACCTGATGATCGAGAATCCGGAGCGTTACCTTGAAGCCTTCGCTGACGCCGGAAGTGATGTGATCACCGTCCATGTGGAAGCCTCGCGTCATCTGCACAGAACCTTGACCCGGATCAAAGAACTGGGAGTCAAGGCCGGCGTTTCGCTCAACCCGGCAACACCTCTCGGCCATATCGAACCCGTCCTCAACGGTCTGGATCTTCTTCTTATCATGACCGTCAATCCCGGTTTCGGGGGCCAGAAATTCATCAGCGGTGTTCTACCCAAGATCAAAAACGCGAAGGAGATCGTTTCTTATCTATCTGCCGACGTTTTGATCGAGGTGGACGGAGGGGTTACCCTTGACAATATCCGGTCCGTCGCCGACGCCGGCGCCGACGTCTTTGTCGCAGGCGCCGCCGTTTTCGGCAGCGGGAACTACGCCGGAACCATCGAAGCCATGAAAGCCGCCCTTCATCAATAACTGCCCGCTCTCCCGACCCCACGGGGAGTGACGGCGGTAGAAAGGACTGTGGAAACATGCTGCAGGATATTTTTCTAAACCGTGAAGAAATCTCCCTGAAAGAAGAAGTTCGGAATTTCGTCAGAGCGGAAGTATCTCCCGATCTCATCAAAAAGATGGATCGCGACGAGATCACCTACCCGAGAGAGTTCGTCAAATCCCTGGGCGATCACAACCTTCTTGGGCTGAGATTCCCCGTTGCATACGGCGGCCGCGGACTGTCCTGGGCAGCGGAGATTGCGGCACTGGAAGAAATCGGCGTCCTGGGAACGGCTTTAGGCTGCGCCTTTGCCATGCCGTCCATCGTGGGGCAGGCCCTTCACAGTTTCGGGACGGAAGAGCAGAAGGAGAAATTTCTCAAACCCCTTCTTAAGGGTGATCTCGTTTCCGCAGAGGCGCTGACGGAACCGAGGGGAGGATCGGATTTCTTCGGCGCCGGCACCCGGGCGGAAATCAAGGATGATCATTTTATCGTCAAAGGACAGAAACGGTTTGTCGTGGCGGCGGACGGGGCCGATTTTTTCATCGTATACTGCAACACCAATCCTCAGGGTAAACCCCACGAGCGGATCAGCCTCATTCTGATCGAAAAGGACCGTCCCGGCGTGGAGGTCAAGTACCTTTACAAACTCATGGGCACAAGGGGCGGAGGTACGGGACGCCTGATCTTCCGCGATGTACGGGTGCCTGCATCCAATCTGATCGGCGCGATCAACAGAGGCGCGGAAATATTCAATACCATGATGGTGCCGGAGAGACTGACTTCGGCGGGCGGTTCCCTCGGCATGGCCCGCGCCGCTTTAGAGGTTGCGGTGCGGTACAGCGATCGAAGAAAAGCATTCGGGCAGAAAATCCGCAACTTTCAGGGAGTCAGCTTCAAGGTGGCGGACGCCGTCACCCGGCTCGACGCAGCACGGGCGCTGACCCTTGCCGCCGGCAGAAGCGACGATGCGGGCCTTCCCTCTGCAAGACGCCTGGTGAGTGAAGCGAAAAAATTCGCGACGGATGCGGCATGGGATATCTGCAATCTTGCCATGCAGATCGTCGGCGGCATCGGTTATACGAATGTCTACCCGCTGGAGCGGATGATCCGGGATACCCGACTGATTCAGATATGGACGGGCACCAATGACATCATGAATCTCCTGATCCAGCATGAGTACTACCGGGAAGTTCTCAAAGACCCGAACCCCGGACGCATGATCGAGGGAGACGCCGAAGAGGCCGGACAGGACGACGAAAAGATCTACGAGGATGAGGAGATGTGGACAAAGGGCTGGTAAACCTGTCCGGCCTCGTCCACGATACGTTCGATGAGTTCCGCAACTGTCGGTTCATCGTGAATCAGGCCCGTCACCTGCCCGACGGGAAGGAGTCCCTTATCGTTATCTCCATCTTCCGTGGCGATGCGAAACGCCTTGAAGCCGTTGGCCATACGGGCCAGTTGCCAAGCATTTTGCCAGCCGGAGGCCAAGATTCCGAGAAACAGCTTTAAAAAGGGAAGTCGCAACTGCCGGGCGATATCCCGTGCATTCCTGAATGCTTCTATCAGATCAAGCTGTTGTCTCAACGCTCTTTCAGCCGCGTCGGTCTTCATGACCCGGCAGTAAATGCCGTCGAAACGGGTCGAGTAGAGAGTGTCGTAAACGTCTTTTTCCAGGGACAGTTTCTTGAATGTCGCATGCAGGGGGCTTTCCTTTGTCGTCATGAAGCGGGTGCCCATGGCAATCCCATGGGCGCCCAGGGCCAGCGCTGCGGCCAGCCCCCTTCCATCGGCAAATCCCCCCGCTGCAATGACGGGAATTTTCAGGACATCTGCAAGAGACGGGATCAGAACCATTGATGTTACCGCTTCTCCGTGGGCGGCCGCTTCGTGCCCTGTGGCAATGACGGCATCCGCCCCATAATCTTCCGCCCGCTTTGCATGGCGGGCATTGGTGACCGTGGCAATGACCTTTCCGCCGTATTGATGGGCTTCCCGGACGAGCCAGTCTCCCTTCCCCAGAGCAAAATTGATGACCGGCACCTTCTCTTCGAGGAGAACTTTAGCATTCTCGGCAGCTCCGGGCATGAGAAGGGTCGCATTGGCGCCAAAAGGCCTGTCCGTCCGAGCCCTGATCTCCTGAATGGCCTGTCTCGTCTGATCGACATCAAGAGGCCCTGTGGCCAGAATGCCCAGGCCTCCTGCGTTGGAAACGGCCGCCACCATCTGAGGGACACTGATCCAGCTCATGCCGGAAAGGACAATGGGGTGCCTGATGCCGAAAAGTTCTGTGACACGGGTCTTCAAGAATGTCTCCTGTAAAAGGAAAAGGCGTTCTCAACGGCAAAACTCTTTACCCATTATCGGGACTGCAGGATCCTTCCGATCGTCATGATCTCGGCCTCTTTGGTTCCCTCGTACAGTTCAAGGATTTTCGCATCCCGGTACCACTTCTGTACGTTGTATTCATCGATATAGCCGTAGCCGCCGTGCAGCTCCACGGCATAATTGGCACAGAATACCGCCGTCTGACCCCCGAAATATTTGGCCATGGCAGCCAGGGTATAATCGGGCCGGCCCTGATCCGCCAGCCAGGCCGATCTGTAAACGAGGCCTCGCAGGGCTTCGACTTTAATTGCCATCTCCGTGAGTTTCATCTGGGTCAGCTGGTATGCGCCCAGGGGGGCGCCGAAGGCCGTCCTCTCCTTGACATATCTGATACTGGTTTCCAGGCAGGCTTCGGCCAGCCCGAGGGCCTGGGCAGAGACCATGATTCTCGTGACGTCAAAGAAGTGCATCAATTGACGAAAGCCGTTACCCTCTTTCCCGATGAGGTTGGATTGAGGGACCCGCACGTCCTCGAAAGCGATCTCCGCCGTGTCGCTGGACCGGATACCCAGTTTTCCGTGAATCTTGTTCCGGGTAATCCCTTTTGCATCAGCGGGAACCACGATGAGACTGAAGCTGTTGTGTTTCTTTTCTTCCGGGTTGGTGATGCACTGGACAACCATGAAATCGCAGACCGTTCCGTTGGTGATGAACATCTTGCTGCCGTTGATGACATAGTCATTCCCGTCTTTCACCGCCCTTGTTTTATAACCGGCAACATCGGTGCCTGCATTGGGTTCCGTGAAGGCGCCGGCGCTCACCTGCTCGCCACGGCAGACAGGGGGCAGATACTTCTTTTTCTGTTCCTCCGTCCCGTATTGGAATATCGACTCACAACCAAAGGAGGCGGCAACGACGTTCAAACCGATTCCCATATCGATTTTGGACAGTTCCTCCGTAATGATGACATTCCCCAGAAAACCCGCGCCGGAGCCGCCATATTCCTCCGGCACCCAGGCGGCGACAAGACCGTTCTCAGCCGCTTTTATGCGGACCTCCGGTGTGTATTTCTCCTGTTCATCGCATTCATGCGATAATTTGGAAAACTCCACCTGGGCAAATTTGTATGCCATGTCCTTCAGCATTTTCAGTTCATCCGTCAGGTCAAAATCCATCTCACACCCCCCTAAATGTAGAGCTTCCTCAATTGAATCTTGTTGATTTTTCCCACACTGGTCTTGGGAATCGCGTCCACAAGCTGATAACGGTCGGGTACACCGTATTTAGGAATCTTACCCTCTTTGGCAAATTTTTCCATAAACTTCCGCAGATCTTCCTCGCTGACCTTGTCCCGGTATTCAGGCCTCAGCACAACAATCAGCAACGGTCTCTCTCCCCATTTGTTGTCGGGAACGCCGATCGCCGCCGCTTCCGACACGGCTTCGTGCTGGCTGATGAGATTCTCAAGTTCGAGGGAGGATATCCATTCCCCGCCTGTCTTGATGACATCTTTGGTTCTGTCCGTAATCTGAATGTAGCCTGCCGGGTCTATGCAGGCCACATCCCCTGTATGAAGCCATCCATCCTTCCAGAGGTCTTTGGTTCTTTCCGGATCCTTAAAATAGTCCTCCGTGAGCCACGGCGCCCTCAGAACAAGCTCACCTGTGGATTCGCCGTTACGCGGCAACTCCTTGCCCGAAGAATCCACGACTTTCGCATATACAAGGGGCACCGGAAGCCCCGTCATAATCTGTTTGTCGATCTGTTTGTCCTGGTTCCAATCGAGCATATAGGGCTTCAGGTTCGCAAGTGAAATGATCGGGCAGGTCTCCGACATCCCGTAGCCGGCATAGATCTGAATCCCCAAATCCGTTGCGGCCTTGGCCAGCCCCTTGGGAAGCCTTGATCCGCCTATGACGACCTTCCATTTGGTTAAATCAAGCTTCTTCACCACAGGACTGCTGACCAGCATATGGATAATCGTCGGCACACAGTGTGAAAAAGTCACCTTCTCTGTTAAAATCAGTTTGAGGAGCATTTCTGGCTCGTATTTTCCGGGATAGACTTGTTTTACACCCAGCAGGGTCGCGGCATAGGGAATTCCCCAGGCATGGACATGGAACATGGGGGTAATCGGCATATACACGTCATTTGAACGAAACCGGCCCGGCGATTCATAGGTGCTTATCCCGATGAGCCCGCTGATGGTGTGCAGGACAAGCTGTCTATGCGAGAAGGAAACGCCCTTGGGAAGCCCCGTCGTCCCCGTTGTGTAAAATGTCGTCGCTCTCGTGTTTTCATCCAGGTCAGGGAAATCATAGGAAGGAGCGGCGCCCTTCAGCATCTCCTCATATTCCATATCAATGTTTATTTTTGTTTCGGGTTTTTTCCCCTCATCTGTGATCAGGATGATCTTCTTGACAGTTGTCAGTTTATTCTGAATGGCTTCCAGAAGCGGCAGAAAATCCTCATGTATCAGAACGACATCATCTTCAGCATGGTTCATGATATAAAGAATCTGCTCCGGAGATAACCGCCAGTTCTGGGTATGAAGCACCGCCCCTATCATGGGAACGGCAAAAAAACATTCCAGATAGCGATGGCTGTCATAATCAAAAACGCAGACCGTATTCCCCTTTTTTACCCCGAGCAATTTGAGAGCATTGGCCAATCTGTGGACCCGTTCGTTGAATGCCCGGTACGTCAGACGGACTTTATCCCTGTATACAATCTGCTGATCAGGAGCAAAAAACAGCGGCGTCTCAAGGATGTGTTTGATAAGAAGTTGATACTGATAAGCTTCTCCCGGCCGATAAACCTTTTTTGCCATATCGATCCTCCTTATGTTCTATACGGATATTTGCTTTTTCGTGTAATCATAAACCCCTTTGCCGCTTTTTCTTCCATAACGCCCTGCCCTGACCATTTGTTTCAAAAGAGGTGCAGGCCGGTATTTGTCTCCCAGTTCCCCGTGAAGCCCCTCCATGACGTGAAGCAGCGTTTCATTCCCCACCAGGTCGGAAAGCGCCAACGGACCAATGGGATGATTACAACCCAGAACCATTCCCTTGTCGATGTCCTCTGCATCGGCAATACCTTCACCCAGGACATAAAAGGCCTCATTAAGCATGGTGCAAAGGATCCTGTTCACAGCGAAAGCGGGCGCTTCCTTCACCACAATGACTTCTTTTCCGATCCTCTTCCCCCAGGCTACGGCTGCCTCAAGGGTGTCATCGGATGTTTCCAAGCCTCTGATAATTTCCAGAAGACGCATGACAGGAACGGGATTGAAAAAATGGGTGCCGATAAAACGGTCCGGCCGTTTCGTGATGGATGCCATCTCGGTAATACTGAGACCTGAGGTGTTGGTAAAATAAAGACAGTGAGGCGTTACAATTTTCTCCAGTTCCATATATACTTGTTTTTTAACGTCCATCACCTCAATAACCGCCTCAACAACGATATCGGCGCCTTCGGCGGCTTCTTTGAGATCAAGGGTCGGTTTGATCTTTTCCAGAACAGCAGCCGCTTCTTCACGGGTTTTTTTCGACTTTTCCACATCCCGGCTGAGGTTTTTCCGGATTGTGTTCATCCCCCCATCAGCGAATCTCTGCTCAATATCTCTCAGGGAAACGTCAAAGCCTGCCTGGGCGCAAACCTGCGCAATGCCGCTTCCCATCAAACCGGACCCCAGCACACAGACCTTCCGAACCTCCATCAGTTACCCCCTTTCCGATCAGTTTTTCTTATCTTTGTTCACATGAATGCATTGAAGGACATCCTCCCTCGCCGAGGAATAATACGAACCCTGACACCTTTTCGGGACGCAGGCGTCAGGGGAAGAATGGACGTCGAAAAAATAACAGATACATCATATCAAGGTCAAGTATTAATAAACCGCTTTGAACAAAACATTGAAAAAGGTTTGCCTGAGTCCGAAATATGTGAGACGATCACGTAAGGTTTTTTGAGGGTTCTTCCATGCGTATCATTATTGACGGGTATAACATGATCAGGCAATCCGACACCTTGCGCCGCTACGAGAGGTTCAGCCTGGAGGCGGGCCGTAATGCATTGATTCAAAGGATTTCCCTTTATAAAAAACACAAAGGACACCGGGTGATCATCGTCTTTGACGGATGGGAGAGCGGGCCGGCAACAGAAGAAAGGGACCGGCAGGAAGGAATAGAGATCATCTATTCGCGCAGGGGTGAAAAAGCGGACGAGGTCATCAAACGAATGATGGAAAAAAGAGAAGAGGAAATGGTCGTTGTGACTTCGGATCGGAATATTGCCGATTATGTTCACCATCGAGGGGGAACGGTCGTTTCATCCCAGGAGTTCGATGCCCTTACGGACAGGCTCATCACGGCCATGCCGGAATCATATTGCCGGATCGAACCTGATTCCAAATATCAGGACAACGACGAAGAAGCCTTGGAGAACAGGAAAAAGAAAGGGCCTTCCAGACGGCTTTCCCGGAAGAAAAAGGCCGCCATGGCGGCGCTTCGGAAATTATGATGCATTACGAACAGACTTTGATGACAAAACGCTCCAGCAAGAACATGGGGTTCCCTGCCGTTGATTTCATCGCCAGGTCCATATTGACGAGATCTTCCAGATATCCAACAAGGTCATCCTGAGAAAACCGGCATGAGTTTTTCAGGGCATTATAGATGACATATGGGTTCTGCCTGATCAACTCCCATCCCCCCTCTCTCCTGCCTGCACCGTTCGTCCATGCCCGGATGAAGGGATAAACTTTTTTATGGAACAGGGCATAATCCATTTTCGGATCAAAGACATCAAGCTTTCCCGATCTGATCAGTATCCCGGCATGGAGGAGAAGACGGATTTCTCTTACTATCATGGACAGGATCAACAGCTCGTGGACTCCCTGATCGGAGAGATCTTTCAAAGCGACAAGGGCGGGGTTCAGGTTCTTCTCGGAAAGGGCATTGGTCAGATCAAAGATCGTTCCCTCTCTTGTTTTACCGACAACCGCCTCCACATCTTTTTCCTCAATCTTCGCTTGATCACCCGTATAGGTAATCAGTTTTTCGATGGCTTCCACGGAACTGCCGGCAGCAAAACCGGTCTTTTTACCGACCGCCACCCAGGCGCCGGAAGTCAGGGTTTTTCCCGCTTTGGTGAGGATTTCCCTCGTCGTTTCCATCAAGGCGTGTCTTTTTCTGTTCTCAACATTGGTCTTAGGAAAGTGGAGAACTCTGCCTTTTTCAGAGATGATCTTGAAAATCTTTTTTCTTTTATCCACGGCGCCGGCAGAGAGAATCAGGTGGTTCCCTTCCGGAAGGCCGCTTTTCATAATATCCAGGAGCCGTTCATCGCTTTCACCGGCCGGTCTTTCCTTTATACCAAGGTTTATACATATTTCGATCATTCCGGGTAACCAGGCTTCGCGATCACGCCCGACATCTCCCCCCGCCACCTTCTGCCAGTCATTTTCACGAATACTTTTCCAGCCGCCGTTTTTCAGATCTTCAAGACTCCACCCCGTCAGCCGCAGGACATGCATGAAATCCCTTGCGGCCCTGTCAGGATCACTTTCTTTAAGGTCTCGAATTTTTTTGATCAGTTCCGCTGAGATGTTCCCGGATTGAAAAATACGGGTATTTCTGAGAACGACGATTTTTTTGCCGGGAATGAGGGGAGGCATTAGAAGGGACTGGCAGAGACCTGCCATATCAACCTGATCCCCGTCCATGTAAAAAAGATTCAGGTCCCTGTCACCGGCAGGGAGAATGAGATCAACAATTTTAGCAAGGGTATCGGCAATGAGAAACTCCTCCTCTCCGTACAAGAGATAACAGGAGGAAGTTTTTCCCTTTTTCAAATCAGAGAACACTTCCTTCAGGGAATTCCCCTTGTCCGTCTCGCCTGCCCCGTAGTCCACCGCCCTGCCTCCTGATGGGGGACGAAAAATTCCCTTCGGCATTACACGATGACAAACTTTTTAATATGCCGAACAGCTTCATCGGGATCATCGATGATCTGGATGATATCGAGGTCGCCCGCTTCGATCTTATCATGCCGGAACATGGTGTCCTTTATCCAGTCGATGAGACCCTTCCAGTATTCACTTCCCACCAGGATCACGGGAAAGGGTTTTATCCTTTTTGTCTGGATCAGGGTTAAGGCCTCAAAGAGTTCATCCATTGTCCCGAATCCTCCGGGAAGGATCACGTAGGCCACGGCATATTTGACAAACATCACTTTACGGACAAAGAAATATTTGTATTCTATCACGATATTGGCATACGGATTGGGTTTCTGTTCATAAGGAAGGCGAATGTTCATTCCCACGGACTGGCCGCCGGCTTCCGCTGCCCCTTTATTGGCCGCTTCCATGATTCCGGGACCGCCGCCCGTAATCACGCTGAAACCGTTTTCAACCAGCCTCCTGGCAAGAAGCTCCGTTTTATTGTAGTATATGTCACCGGGACGAACCCTCGCGGATCCGAAGATGGTCACGGCCTGTTTCAATTTGGAAAGGGCTTCGATACCTTCCACAAACTCGGCCATGATGCGAAAGATCCGCCAGGATTCCTCTATAGATAACGCATCAACCAGGTATTGCTTTTCTTCCATTGGCTAAATCCCAGATGATTTACCTATACATCAGATTGTCATTTCATTATGCGTTGCTTCTGCGACGCTGGACCTTGGCATACCTTCTGCGGGCTTCGATGGCCTTTCGCTTCTTCCTTACCGAGGGTTTTTCATAGGCCCTGCGTAATTTCAGCTCCTTGAACAACCCGCTTTTAGACAGTTTGTTCTTGAGAATTTTCAAGGCTTTCTCTACGTCGTTGTCAAATACTTTTACCTCCAAAACAATTCCTTCCTTTCTATATTTTTTATTCAATTCATATCGGCGCAAAAAAAGGGCAGTACGGCGAAACGTCACAATCTTTGCCGTAAGCTACCCTTCCTGTAAACGATATATTAAACCACGCTCCTTACTTAACGCCTGACGCATTCTGCGATGCTCATATTATATGTTATCTTCACCAGGATCGCAACAAAAAAATACAGGCCTTTTTTTACCCGGTATGGGATGAACCACGAATCCCCTTATGATAATTCTGCAGAGACTTCGCCCTTCCGTGCCCCCTTCTGAAAGCGGCGATCCCCTTTGCTGCCGCCGTAGCTGCCGCTATCGTTGTAATATAAGGGATCTTGTATTTGATGGCAGCCTTGCGGATGTACGAATCATCGTGTTTGCTCAGCCTGCCGCTCGGTGTATTGATGATGAGATGAATCTCCCTGTTCTTAATGCCGTCAGCAATATTGGGGCGCCCCTCATGCATCTTATAAATAGGCTCCGTCTCAATGCCATGAGTTGCTAGAAATCTGCAGGTCCCTTCGGTTGCCTTGATCCGGAACCCGAGCTTCATAAACTCCCGGGCAACCTCCAGGGCGCCGGGTTTATCTCTATCCGTCGCCGTAATCAAGACAGTGCCCTCTCCCGGAAGCAACTGATTGGCAGCCTCCTGGGCCTTGTAAAAGGCAAGACCGAATGAATCTGCAAGCCCCAGAACCTCTCCCGTGGAACGCATTTCCGGTCCCAGAACCGGATCAACCTCCTGAAACATGTTGAAGGGAAAGACAGCCTCTTTCACTCCGAAATGGGAAAATGGTCTTGATATCAGGCCAATATCCGCGAGTTTCCTGCCCAACATGATCTGGGTTGCAGCACGCGCCATGGATATATTGCAAACCTTTGATACCAGAGGCACAGTACGGGAAGCACGGGGATTGGCCTCAAGAATATAGACCACATCTCCTGCGATGGCATACTGGATATTCATCAAGCCGATCACTTTAAATTCCACAGCGATCCGGCGGGTGTATTCGCAAATGGTATCGATATGTCGGGGTGATATGTTGATGGGGGGAATGACGCAGGCGGAATCCCCGGAGTGAACGCCTGCAAGCTCGATATGTTCCATCACCGTGGGAACAAAAACATCCCTTCCGTCGGAAATGGCGTCTGCTTCCACCTCGATGGCGTTCTCCAGAAACTTGTCAATGAGGATGGGGCGTTCAGGCGTCACGCCTACGGCCGCAGCGACATACCGTTTCAGCATCTCCTCATCATACACCACCTCCATGCCCCTTCCGCCAAGAACATAGGACGGTCTCACCATCAGAGGATAGCCGATCTTTTCCGCAATCTGAATCGCTTCCCCAAGGGTACTTGCCATGCCTGACTCGGGCATGGGAATACCCAGTTTCTTCATCTTTTGACGAAAACGATCACGATCCTCCGCCAGGTCAATGGTTTCGGGAGATGTTCCAAGGATTTTGACGCCTGCCCGGGCGAGTTCATTGGCAATATTGAGGGGCGTCTGCCCCCCGAACTGGACGATGACCCCTTCAGGTTTTTCCTTTTCATAAATACTCAGCACATCCTCCACCGTGAGCGGTTCAAAATAGAGTTTGTCGGATGTATCATAATCTGTGGAAACGGTCTCAGGGTTACAGTTGATCATGATGGACTCAAACCCTTCATCGCGAATGGCGAATGCGGCGTGCACACAGCAGTAGTCAAACTCAATCCCCTGTCCGATCCGATTCGGACCCCCGCCCAGGACCATGACCTTTTTTCTGTCACTGACGCTTACACGATCCGGAGCATTATACGTGGAAAAATAGTACGCTGCATTCTCCACACCACTGACGGGTACAGAATCCCAGGTCTGTCCCATACCCAGAATCAGGCGATGTTTTCGAATGGCCTCCTCCGGAACGCCGAGGATATGAGAAAGATACCGGTCGGAAAATCCATCCTTCTTCGCTGCTGACAGGAGATCGTCCGGCAATGTCCGGCCTTTAAATGCCAGTATTTTTTCCTCCAGCGCCACGAGTTCCTTCATCTGCCCGATAAACCAGTGCTTGATATAGGTCTTTCTGAAGAGGGCATCAATGGAGGCGCCTTTTCTCAAGGCCTCATACATGACAAACTGTCGCTCACTGGATGGTTCCGCCAGAAGATCCATCAATTCATCGAGAGTCCGGTCGTGGAAATCCCTGGCAAAGCCAAGCCCGTAATGTCCTTTTTCAAGAGAACGAATCGATTTTTGAAAAGCTTCCTTGTACGTTTTTCCGATACTCATCACCTCGCCGACGGCGCGCATCTGAGTCCCCAGTTTGTCTTCCACTCCGGGAAATTTTTCAAAATCCCAGCGGGCGAACTTGACGACCACATAATCCCCCGACGGCGTGTATTTATCAAGGGTCCCCTCACGCCAGTAAGGGATTTCATCCAGTGTCATGCCGGCAGCCAGCATGGAGGAAATCATGGCAATCGGAAAACCTGTCGCCTTCGACGCGAGGGCGGAAGAACGGGATGTCCTGGGATTGATTTCGATGACCACGACCCTCCCGTCTTCCGGGTTATGGGCGAACTGGATGTTTGTTCCGCCGATGACCTGAATGGCCTCTACAATATCATAGGAATACTTTTGAAGCCGTCGTTGCAGTTCCGGATCAATGGTCAGCATGGGAGCGGTGCAGTAAGAGTCCCCTGTGTGAACCCCCATGGTGTCCACATTTTCAATAAAACACACCGTGATCATCCGGTTTTTTGCATCTCTTACAACCTCAAGCTCCAACTCTTCCCAACCCAGAACGGATTCCTCAACAAGGATCTGGCCTACGAGACTGGCCGATATGCCGCGACTGGCAACTGTTTTCAGATCTTCCAGATTATAAACGAGACCGCCGCCTGTGCCTCCCATGGTGTAAGCGGGGCGAATCACAACGGGATAACCGAGTTGCGCCGCAATTCCCTGGGCTTCTTCAACGGTGAAAGCGGGCTCACTTTTGGGCATATCGATCCCAAGCCGGTTCATGGTTTCTTTGAAGGCGATCCTGTCTTCTCCCCTCTCAATGGCATCCACCTGAACGCCGATGACTTTTACGCCGTATTTATCGAGAATCCCCGCCCGGGCAAGTTCGGAAGTGAGATTGAGCCCCGTCTGCCCTCCAAGATTCGGAAGAATGGCATCCGGCCGCTCGTTCTCGATGATCTCAACCATGGCCTGCAGATTGAGGGGTTCAATATAGGTGACATCGGCCATACCGGGATCCGTCATAATGGTGGCCGGGTTGGAATTCACAAGCACAATTTCATAACCCAGTTTTCTGAGCGCCTTACAGGCCTGGGTTCCCGAATAATCAAACTCACACGCCTGACCGATTACGATCGGGCCGGAGCCGATAATCATCACCTTCTTGATATCATCTCGCCTTGGCATCGTTAAAAATG
>Ga0116202_10000136_pt1 | contig 36588 bp, 36 predicted proteins | sample LakKivw325mmetaG_FD_94479 | JGI IMG/M metagenome (GOLD analysis project Ga0116202, IMG submission 94479) | Anoxic lake water microbial communities from Lake Kivu, Rwanda to study Microbial Dark Matter (Phase II) - Lake Kivu water 325m metaG | ecosystem: Environmental > Aquatic > Freshwater >... | reverse complement strand
GTTTATAATTCTAATAGAATGGAATATATTGTCAAGTAGTACGAATAAAATATTTACAAAGACGTTATGTCCAGAATCCTTATCATCTATCATTCCCAGACCGGAAACACGGAAAAGATGGCCTTGGCTGTCGCCGATGGCGCAGGGAACATCGAAAAGACGGACGTCGTTCTGAAAAGAGCACGGGATGCCACTGTCGAAGATCTTTTAGGATCCGACGGACTGGCGATCGGTACGCCGGAAAACTTCGGCTATATGTCCGGCATGATCAAGGATTTCTTTGACAGGACGTTTTATCCCGCCCAAGATAAAGTTTTCAGAAAACCTTGCGTTATCTTTATCAGCGCCGGCAATGACGGCACCGGCGCCCTGAGAGCGATCGAACGGATTGCCCAGGGCTACAAGTTTAAAATCGTATGTCACCCCGTCATCTCCCGGGGAAATCCGACAGAAGCGGACCTTGAAAAATGCCGTGAACTGGGAAGCACCCTGGCAGCCGGCTGTCAGCTCGGCATCTACTGACAGGGAAGAATTCAAACACCTTCATGAGGTTTGATGATTACCTTCATGGATTCCCCGCCTTCTGCAACAAGCTGAAACCCGAAACCTGTCTCACTCAGAGGCAAGCGGTGTGTAACCATTTTTTCCACGGGTACACGGCGGGATCGAATCAGTTCTATGGCCGTTACGGCATCCAGCGGACTGTTTCCGTATGACGGCATCAGCTTGATTTCATTACGCCAGAATTCATTGATCGGAACGGCCAGATCAACGCCCGGCTCCGTCGTGGCAAAACACAGAACCGTGCCGCCGCGATCCACGGATTTCATAGCCTGGCCAAACGCCGCCGGCGCCCCGGCACAGACAATGACAAGATCGGCAAGTTTTCCATCATTGACCTGCCGCATACGATCGGGAATGTCTTCGCTGGCATGGATTACCGCATCCGCGCCCAATTGCCTCGCCATTTGCATCCGGTATTCACTGACATCCGTGGCAATGATCCGTCCTGCCCCGAGGCTTCGAGCCAGAAGCAGATGGAGCAATCCGGAAATACCGCTGCCGAGAATGAGAACGGATTGACCGGGTTGAAGATTCACCACCCGTTGTCCGCGAACGACGCAGGCGAGGGGTTCGATAAAGACGCCGTCTTCAAAGGAAAGCTCTTCCGGCAACAGGAAGACCCCCCTGTCCACGTTGAGCCGCGGTATCCGGACATATTCGGCAAAACCGCCGGGATCGTAATTCGTCGTATGCAATGTCTCGCAGGCCGTATGATAACCCCTCAGACAGTAGTGGCACGTGTTACAGGGAATGTGATGGGAAACGAAGACCCTGTCGCCGACGCGGTATCGCGTCACACCCTCTCCCACATCGGCAATTTCTCCCGCAATCTCATGTCCGAGAACCAGAGGGGCCTTTCTGATGCGATACCATTCCATGACATCGCTTCCGCAGATGCCGCTTGCCATCACCCTGACGAGAATTTCGCCCGGACCGATCCTTGGTTTCGGCATCTCCTCCAGTCGGACATCCCTGTTATTGTAGTACATGGCTACGCGCATGGTTTTCTACCCTGCTGTTTTATTTTTCAGACTGTTGAAGAGGTCATAGGCGTCCTTTGCCGTATAATTTTCATGAATGACCGCACGCAACGCCCTGATCATGGCAACGGGATGCGGATTCTGCCAGATATTTCTGCCAAGATTGACACCGATGGCGCCCCTTTGTATCCCGTCATAGACAAATTCCATGACCTCAAGTTCCGTCTCGCACTTCGGTCCGCCCGCCATGACCACCGGTACGGGGCAGCCGCAAACAACCCTGTCGAAGTCCTGACACCAGTATGTCTTGACGACCCGTGCTCCCAGTTCGGCGGCAATGCGGCAGGAGAGCCCCAGGTATCTGGCATCACGTTTTTCCAGTTCCTTGCCAACCGCCGTGACCGCCATGACCGGAATTCCATAATCCTCGCATTGATTGACCAGGTCCGAGAGATTTGTCAGAGACTCCTGTTCGTAGTCACTGCCCACAAAAATGGATATCCCTACAGCACTGGCATTAAGACGGATTATCTCCTCAATAGATGTGGTGATACGCTCATTGGCGAGGTCCTTGCCGATCACGCTGGCGCCGCCTGACACCCTGAGAATGATGGGCTTGGTGTTTTGCGGATCCACGGCGGAACGCAACACCCCTCTGGTCACAAAAATGGCGTCACAATAGGGAAGAAGGGGTTTGATGGTTTCCCCCGGTTTCTCCAGACAGGACGTCGGCGGCCCCTGAAAATAGCCATGGTCGATGGGCAGGAAAAAACAGCGGCCGTCCGGCTGAATCAACTGTGACATACGGTTTTTCATTCCCCAATCCATTTCAATACCTCCTCAAAATCGTTTTCGCTCCCCATTTCATGCTTGACTTTTCACACACCTGACCCTATTTTCTGTAATACTTACAGTGATCACGCAACAAAGTCAACTCCGGGGATTTCATTATCTGCCGGAACATTACGTTCCCCCGTTTAAAGAGTTGGGCGTGCCGGAAGCGTTTCAGGTTACTTATAAACGGACATCAGAAACAAGATCCTGACAACAAAGGAATCATGACTATGAAAAGCATGCTGATGGCGGCAATGATGTTTCTGATACTCATTATTCCGGTTTCGGGTTTTTCCGAAACGACGGAAATCGTATCAGAGGGAATCTACAACATGGGCGACGGGGAAACACCCGTCATTGCGGAAAGCAAGGCTGTTGAACAGGCGAAGAGATTCGCCGTCGAACAGGCGGGGACTTACGTCAAAAGCTATTCCAGAATGAAAAACTTCCAGATTGAGGAAGACGAGGTTCAGGTCCTTGCATCCGGCATTATGGAAGTGACCGTTCTGGACAAGAAACGGTCTATGACGGGAGATGCCATAAAATTTTGGGTAAAGATAAAGGCGGTCGTTCATCCCGACAGGGTGGAAGTCATGGCGGAGAAGATCAGGGAGCAGGGCCTTGCCGACGATTATGCCAGAATGAAGGATGCCTATGAAAAGAGCCAGCAGGAAATCGAAAACCTGAAAACAAAGCTCGCTTCCTCAAAGGACGAAACAGACAGGAAGCAGATTGTCGCAAAGATCACGAAGCAGGAAAAAACCTTTGAGGTCAATCAATGGTTTGAAAAAGGAATGCAGTACGCCCTTGATAACAGGACAGACGATGCCATCGAGGCCTTTTCGCAGTCCATAGCGGAAGACCCGCAGATGTTGAAGGCATACGGACAGAGAGCCCTGTTGTTTACCAAAAAGCAACAATATAATCTTGCCGTCGCAGACTTCAACAAAATCATTGCAATGAAACCTGATGATCCGAGAGCCTATACCGGGCGCGGCATTACCTATAGCCGGAACGGCGAGCACGAAAAAGCGATAGCAGACCTTCAGCGGGCCATCGAACTAAAGCCAAACGCACCAAGATTCGCCCTTGCCAGGATATATGCATCGCTGGGATACGCTTTCAAGGAAACCGGCAACAAGGAAAACGCCAGGACAAGCTTTCAGAAAGCCTGTAAACTGGGCAATCAAATGGCATGTAAACAATTGAAGTCTCTGACCGGCGACCGGCGACCCGGAACCAGGCCCCCTCAAAGAGACATGAAACGTCGGACGCCATAAGAGAGGAGACGCTTTCTGCAGTCGGCAATGGCCCTTTTTCTCATCACATTTATACTCATTTACGGCGGCATGCATCTTTATCTCCTTGCGAAGATACGGAGCGCCGTCCCCCTGGGTACGGGAAGTACTGTCGGCCTGATTATTCTGTTTGCGATCATGATTTTTGCTCCGATCGCCGTGCGGATTCTGGAGCGGCATGGCCTGGACGCCCCGGCCCGTTTCACCGCCTACACGGGATATATCTGGATGGGCGTGCTTTTCATTTTTTTTGTTGTGTCACTCGCGCTCGATCTCTATCGATTCACGGTTCATGCGGCGGCTATTGCCGTCCCCGGCCGATTCGCCCACCTGAATCCATCCCCGCTGTTGACCCTTATAATGGCTATCCTGGTATCAGCGGGCGTCAACATGTACGGTTACGTCGAAGCGAAGAACCCGCGGATAGACGTTATCTCCATTGAATCCGCTAAAATCCCGGAGACTATCGGCAAGATCAGAATCGTCCAGATTTCCGACGTCCATATCGGAATCATCGTCGGAGAGAAGCGCCTGAAAAGGATCGTCGACGAGATAAATAAAGCGGCGCCGGACATTCTTGTGTCAACGGGCGATCTCCTGGATAGTCAGATCAATAACCTCGCTGAACCCGTGAAGCTGTTAAAAAGCATAGAACCCCGATACGGGAAATTCGCCATTACGGGAAACCATGAATTCTATGCAGGCATTGACGAATCCGTCGATTTCATGAAGGACTGTGGCTTCACGGTTCTGAGAGGCGAGGGCAAGACGGCCGCAGGGCTGATCAACATTGCGGGGGTCGATGATCCCGCGGGAAGAAGTTACGGCCTGGCGAGGGAAATTTCGGAAAGAGAACTGCTGTCTAAGTTCGACAGGGATCGCTTTACATTGCTCCTCAAACATCAACCGGCCGTGAACGCCGATGCTTTAGGCCTGTTCGACCTGCAGCTTTCGGGACATACCCACAAGGGACAAATATTTCCTTTCAGTCTGATTACCCGGATCTTTTTCCCAAACCATGCGGGTTATTTCGAACTGCCCGGGCAATCCCGTCTCTATGTGAACCGGGGAACGGGGACATGGGGACCGCCGATCCGTTTTCTGGCCGCTCCCGAAATTACGATCATTGACCTCATTCACAAGAAGAAGAAACCAATACGGGAATCCGCAGGGAAGACATCATGAAAAAATTTTTATGGTTTCTGGTCGGCATGGCCGTCATTATATCCATCCCCATCATGCTGTTCAGCCCCGGAACGGAGACTAGGGAAGCGCCGCCAAAAGCAGTGCCGCAAAAAGAAATTGAAGTTCGGGACAATAAGGGTCAGAAATCGGGGCCCGTCAGCAATACCCGTGAAAATCCGATGAAGGGCGCACAAAAAATCGAAGTGAGAAAGTAGCGCCTTGTAATGGATGGACGGCGTTTCCGGATATTGACAGGATGCGCGCTTTCGATGTACTAACGGAAACAGCCAATCGTTATCGGCGATATGATAGACGAGTCCTGCTGAAAATTCCAGGGAGGAAGGGTTGATCATGCTGCAGCGAAAAATCTGAAGGATTAGATACGGAAAGGAGAAAAGTATATGAGCGGCATATACCATTTTCAGGGAGACAAAAAAGGGTTTGTAATGCTGTACGCCTTAAGTACGTGCGTCTGGTGCAAAAAAACAAAAAGCCTGCTCGAGCAGATGAACGTCGATTATTTTTTTGTAGATGTGGATCTGCTCGATGACAAGGAAAAAACGGAAACAAAAACCGAACTCAAACAATGGAATCCCGACTGCACCTTCCCGTCGCTCGTCATCGACAAGGCGCGCTGCATCGTCGGGTTCGATGAAGAAAAGATAAGGGATGCCTTCAAATGATTGCCGCCGAAAAAATCAAACAGGTTCTTAAAGAACTGACGGAAGGCGCCAAGGCGGGGGGATATCTGCTGAATCCGGATGATGATTTTACGATGGAACTGATCAGGGGTTTGCTCACCAATCAGGAACGGTTCGGATACCGGGCATGCCCCTGCCGTCTTGCATCAGGCGTCAGGGCAGAGGATACGGACATCATCTGCCCCTGCGATTACCGCGATGCGGATCTGAACGACCACGGCGCCTGTTACTGCGCCCTCTATATCTCCAGGGAAATTCTCGAAAAGAAAAAGAAGCTCGCTTCCATTCCCGACAGAAGACCTCCCGAAGAGAAGAGAACCCAACTTTCTTCTCCCGAGCCGGGCAAAGCGGAAGGGTCGTTGCCATACCCTGTCTGGCGCTGCAAAGTTTGCGGTTATCTGTGCGCGCGGGAGGAAGCGCCCCTGACCTGTCCCATCTGCAAGGCCGGAAAAGAGCGTTTCGAGAGATTCATGTAGGAACGTTTGAAAACGCGAACCGGCAAGAAACCGGACATCAAGAAATAAGGAGTTGCCTGGCCGGGGAGCGTGTTTCCCCTGCGCTGGTGACAGTGATGGCGGGCTGCCCGATGACGGGACATTTCGCCTCACAGATGCCGCAGCCGATGCACAGTTCAAGATCCACCCGGGGTTGCTTCAACACCAGTTCCTTCCCATCCCTGTTTTTGACAATGGCTTTCTCGAACCAGATGGCTTTTTTTGCCGTGGGACAGACCTCCTCACAGACAATACAGGAAGTTGCAAAGGCATAGGGAAGGCATCTCCCTTTATCGATCATGGCAAGACCTATCCTGATTTTCGCCTTCTCTTCCATGTCCAGCTTTCTGATGGCGCCGGTGGGGCAGACCTGCCCGCACAGGGTGCATCGGAATTCGCAATAGCCTATCCGGGGAACGAGTACGGGGGACCAGATTCCCTCAAGACCCGCTTCCAGCAAGGTCGGCTGGAGGCCGTTGGTGATGCAGACCTTCATGCACTCACCGCATTTGACACAACGCGATAGAAACGCCTTTTCACCGAGCGCGCCCGGCGGCCTGATCAGGGACGGATCTCCGTAGGAAGGTTTCGCAACCGGCGACACCCTCAACAACGGAACGGCAAAGACTCCGGCAAGAATGGAACCGACGATCCTTCTCTTGCCCAGATCCATGGACGCCCTCGCGGATTCCCCCGCGAAACCGAAACGGACGGCATTCTTCGGACACACGTCGTCACAGTTCATGCAGAGCACGCATTCCGTATTTTTCCAGCCTTTCTTTTCATCAGGAACCGCATTCCCCTGACATAATGCTCCGCATGCCCCGCAGGAGTCACAGCCTTCACTGACGGTTCTTTTGAGAACGGCATATCTGGATAGAAGGCCCAGGAGGGCGCCCAAGGGGCACAGATACTTGCACCAGAACCTTCTTTCCACAAGATTCAAACCCAAGATAAGAAAAAACAAGAGGGCCACAAAAACGCTCTGAAGAAAAAAGGGCTGCTGGAAGGGAAGAATAACTTTTTTCAGGAAACCGTATATGGCCTCGGTGACGCTGACGAGAACCGGAACATTCAAACCATAGAACGTATCGAACATGGCGCCGGTTGCATAGCTGATGAGGGGATAAACGCTCAGGGAAAAAGATCGTATCAGCAAAGACAGCGGGTCGAGAACACCGACAAGCTGCAGGGAAAAAAGAGAAGATGTCAAAAGGAAGATGAGAATATAATACTTCAGTCTGTGCCAGTTTCTCGGGGCGGTATTGAAACGCCATCTTCTCAGGGAACCCGCCAGATTATTCAGGGTGCCGAGCGGACAGAGCCAGCCGCAGAAAAACCTTCCCAACAATACAGTGGCAATGATGATCACAACAGCAAGGTAAGGAATGTGGTCTAAAGAGCGGGACGACAGGACTGTCGTGATGAAAATGAGGGGATCCATGTCGAGAAAAATCTTGACGGGATAACCGAGTTCATTTGCCCCTTTCGATTCTGTCTGCAGAAAAAGCCAAAGAAAAACCAGCAGAAAAAGGCCCTGAAATGTTCTCCGGATGTTTTTCAGCATGGGCATACAAGCTTCAGTTTATTACGCCAGTCCCTCGCTACAGACGATCTTCGGTATGATCTGATCTTCAGATCTCCGGTTGCGTCGCTCCGACCAATCCCTCATGCTGTGCTGATGATAGAGCTCCGTCAATGCCCGCATAAGATGTTCACCTGTCATCCCATTGCGACGGATGTGGTTTAGTTCACGGTTGATCGCCGTGGTCATCGGACCGCGAAAGGCTTTTTCAAGAATGTTAATTTGGATCTTTATTTCATCGTCATTACTAAGACCAAACAATACTCTCAGTTCACGGAGGACATAACGCTGTCCCTGTGACAACGATAGCGTGTGTTCCAGTTCCGCCTGTCGTTGCTTGACCGTCTCTGCAAATTGTCGTTTGACACGCATCACGTCGGCGTTATAACCGGGCGGAATATCGAGCGCTTTCAGTTCAGGATCGCATTTGATCACGCCGAGGATGCGGGGTATATCTCTGGAGGTAATCTCCCGCCTTGCGTTTAAAAGGAATAGCTGCTGGTACCTGCCCGCCTGGCAGAAGACATAGAGTCCCTTGGTTGCTGAAGGTTTTACCGTACGGATGCCGTTCCGAAGGCCGGCAATTCGATCATATTCCGTAGGATTGTCGCGGCGCAACTGCCTCATGATTTCTTCCGCCTCGTTGAGATCCAGAAATTCCTCCTCTTCTTCGAACAGCGAAAGCTGGCTGCCTTTCTTTTCATAAATGGCGTACATCGCCTCTTCGTTCAGTTGCTCAGATCGGTCGAGGATAGCCGAGTCTTCCCCGATCGTATCATGAATCTCCTGAATGCGGTGATGAAGTTTCTCGCGGAGACCGAGATTGCGCTCAATTCCGGTTTCAGGCATGAAATTGAAACCATAGACCACATCGTGTTCCGAGCCGATCCGGTCAATGCGACCAAATCGCTGGATCAATCTGACCGGATTCCAATGAAGATCATAATTGATGATCTTGTCGCAGTCCTGAAGATTGAGACCTTCGGCGAGGACGTCGGTGGCAACGACCATCATCAATTCTTTCTCTCCAGCAGTGAAGCGGTATTCAGGGTTTGCCTTGGGAGCGAAGCGCCCGACAACCCTGACTTTGCTCTTGTCTCCGCTGAAGATCACGTCAATATCCTGCCGCGCGCTCCCGGGATTAAGGTTTTCAAAGATGTATCGTGCTGTATCGGCGTATTGGGTAAAGATCAGCCGCTTACCGTCCAACAGCGGCTTTTCCTTAAGTTTTTTTATCAGCGTCTGGAGTTTGGCATCCTGATCAGGCGTGATGGGATCGATTAGTTTCAGCATCTTTTCCAGCAATCGGATATCGTGAGCAATGTGTTCCTTCAGTCTTGGCAGGTCAAAATCGGCGACATTGTATTTGCCGGAGACCTGACGGAGGGCATCCATCAGGTCCTGCTCTTCGTCCTGATTCGGTTCATAAAGGATGGCCTGGGCATCCTCCCCGGCGGGTACGAATCCTTGCGAAAGGGCTTCCACGAATCGCTTATGTACAGTCAAGAGACGGCGTACCGTTTCCTGGAAGGCATAAACGCTCGATTCAAAGCGCTTGAAAAGTAAAACCCGAATCAGGCCGCGCAGGTTGGAACCGGCCCGGTGGAGGCTGGCATAGGGCTCCTTTTTCTGTTTCTCTTTGACGACATAATGCCACAGGCCATATCGGGCATAGGTGAGCTCGTTGGGCGGCGGCTTGACCGGCTGTCCCTTCCGGGAGGCTTTGCCGAGATATCCGCGCAATTCGTGATAGAGACCCTGGTAGGTTTCTTCAATGCTGTATTCAATCGTTTCCAGCTCCCGTTTGGGGAAGAACTGGTGCTTCCCCGCCACCATGACGTAAGCCCGGCGTCGGCCGTCTTGATAATCTCTGAAATGGGAAGGATCGATCTGTCGATGGGTTTCAGAGTCAAATCCATACCATTTAAGGATGTGATTCCGTGTTCGGCGGATAAGAAGATTGGACAACAGGTCGGGAAGGTCTTTTTCTCTCTTTTCAATCAGGCGAAAATATTCTTTCAGATTGGGCGGATCTATGGGCAGCTCCGTCTTGTCATCCTGATGGAAGAGCTTCATCTGGTAGTAAACATCCCAGGCGCTCTTGTTCCGGGGGGTGGCGGTAATGAAGCAGCATTTCTTTCCTGTCTCCAGGAATGCCTCCACCATCTTGTAACGCTGGGTGTCGGCATAGCGGAAATTATGACTTTCATCGACAAGCAGGAAGTTTCGATCCCGGTAGATTACCTCTTCCTTGAGAAATTGTACCGGCTGGTCGTCCCTTTCCCGGAGATACCCCATGGACAGAACCCGGGCATTGAGCTGATAGACCTCGTTATAGCGTTCCCACATCTCGACCAGCGTTGCCGGACAGATAATTAAAGGTCGGGCGTGTTCCACGCGTTCGAAGTGCTTGACAATGGCGGCGCCGATATAGGATTTTCCAAGACCCACCACGTCGGATACAAAAGCCCCGCCATAGTCCCGGATGATCTGCACAGCCTGCTTGACGGCAACCTTCTGGAAATCCGCCAGTCTTCGCGTGATCTCATCATCCCAGAGAACATCCTGATCGTCTCCTCCTTCAATGCGGTCCTTGACCAGGGCATAGAGGGTTTTCATGTAGATGTCATAGGGCCGTACCGGCGCTATCGCCCAGGATGCCTTCATCTCCTGCATCAGGGTCTCGTCGAACTCCTGCGCCTCTTTCCAGAGGTCTTCAAACCATCGGACAAGCTCTGCATGGTTGTCGTTTCCCTGGACGATCACATTGAGTTCCGTGTTGTGGGTGACGCCGGAGAGGGTCAGGTTGGAAGAGCCGACCACGGCGATTCCTTCTTCGTGACGATTTACAGGTTTGCCGCTGCGGTCGTAAACGGCGCCGTAATCGAAGATATACGCCTTCGCATGGAGACGACCCCGCATGTAAACCCGAACCTTGAGGCGTTTTTCTTCGATCATGCGCACCAGGGATTTGACCAGCGATTCCCCTTCGTCCGTCTGATCCATCAGTTCCATGCCCGTCCGGATGCTGTACGTTGTCTCCACCGACATCTGTCTGATGTCGCTCCGTTTCGGATACCGCTCCGCCTCGGCAGCGTCGGCAACCATCTCCAGACGGTGATACCCTTCGGCCAACTGTTCCAGGGTTTCCCGGTTGGTCGTATTGCCGATGAGCAGCCGTAATTCCTTGATGCGGGAGAGTTTTTCCGAAATGGCCGTCAGTCCTGAAAGGAAGAAATAACCCACGGCAAATCGCGCCGCGTCGCTGGAGTCAAGAATCCGGTTGATATGATCCACCAGTTTTTCCTGACGGTTGTCAATAATGTCATGGGCAGGCATAGATTATCCCTCCCTCACTCCGTCAGCCGAAGGCGGAGAAGTTTCCTGGCGAGGGCGTAGATGCCTCTTTTTGCTCCTTCTTTACGAAGGCCGACAGCCACGACAATGACGATCACCCTCGTTTTCTCGACCTTGTAGACAATGCGATACCGCTGCCCAACGGCCCGAATACTCCGGTATCCCGCAAGCTCACCCAACAGAGCTTTCCCCTGTTTTTCCGGGTCCTGCCGAAGACGGTCAATGACATCCCCGATCTTTCCCCTGATCCGCCCGTCCGGAATTGCCTGAAGCATCCGTTGCGCCGCCGGCGTGATGAAAACAGGCCACATCACCGCCCCGCCCCGGCGCCGGTTTCTTCCCACGGGATAAGCTGTCCTGCTTTCAGCTCCTCTATGCTTTCTCTAAGTTGCATCATCAGTGCCTCATCCCCCAAAATCTCCAGGGTTTCCTCAAGGGCTTCGTAAAGCTCCCAGGGCATAATGGCCATGACCGGCTTTCCCCGCCTGGTTATGGCGACGACGTCCAGATCCGCCTCCTGCTCAAAAAGTTCCGGAATATTCGTCAGTTTTTTTCTTGCTTCAATGATGGACAGGCTTTTCGGCATACGTCCTCCTTCATCTGTACTTTTGGAAGTATCTCTTTTCGTACAGCTCCTGTCAATGTTTATTTCCTTTTTCGCCGCAAGACAGTCGATATGATCCACCAGTTTTTTCCGGCGGTTGTCGATGATGTCGTGGGCAGGCATGATTATGTGTCTTCCGATATGGCGATCGGCTGGCCCTCGCGCCGGGCGATTTCAATGATGGCGCTGGAATCGTCCTCAATCCATTGCCGTTCGCCGCAGGGGATCGGTTCGATGCGGTTATCGGTGCGAGCTGCAACACGCCAAAGAAGATCAATATCTCCACGTTCCCGCAGATCATCGAAGCGGGGAGAAATAACCAGTAAATCGATATCGCTCCACATATCAGACATGCCTTGAACCTGCGATCCGAAAACCACCCCGAAGTTGACGATCAGTCCCTGATCCTGCAAGGCCCGCAGGTAATTTCTAACGCCTTTTACGACAGACTCGTTAACCATCGAAGCACCTCCTCTGCCCGCTTCATATACCGGACGGCTTCCTCTATCGTTGGCGGCTTCGTCAACGTTTCGGGGTAGCGTCCTTCAATATGGAATGCATTCATTTCCGCCAGAATGTCCAACTGCTCTGAATTTGCCACAACACCAGCCAACCCGCTCAGGCGGTTCAGGTTGTGGATTCGAGGTGCCAGATCACCGGTATTTTTGCAAACAAGCGCCTTGAGCATCTTTTCCAGTGCCAGGTGAGCGAAAAACAAACCGTGGCGGATTCGACCGCTTTCAAGGAGTTGCTGAGCAACTTCCCAATCTTCGTCGGCGTTTTCCTTCCAATAGGAAATCTGTTTATCGATATCAACCATGATGATTGTCCTTGAGCAGAATTATTGAATAATTTGCCAATAAATACAAGATATTTCTATAGAGTATGGCATACGCGCATCAATCCCATCATCCGTCAACCGATGCAGTTGCAAAACAGTCCTTTTCCTTCCAAACCAACGGCTTTCCAAACCTGCGACACCTCTTTGCAAAGCGCAATCTGAACCTTCTTGTCGCAACGGCGAATCCCGTCCGCAATCGAGCGGAACATTATCAAGTATGCTTTCATGATCTGAAAAATAATGTCCTTGACAAACGGCAAGGGTTGGTTTACATGTAAACCAACTCATCCACCAATGGAGGTGGCAGGAGCTCGGGGGCCGCTTGGAAAGGCGGTCGCTGTTTTTTAGGCCCTTTGCTCATACCTCCGCATCAGATCCCTTCGCCCCCGATTCGAATCAATATAATAAGCAGTCACCCAAAACATGGCCCTTTTCTTCTTCTGGAGAATAAGTACATAATCATAATCGGCCAACCAGACATAACGTCTCACGCCGACATCCTTAGTGCCATGATCGTAATCGAAGACCTTGATTTCATTTCTTGCCGAGCTTTCCATCATGGGTCTTGCCCAAGGCAGGCGCTCAGCCCGGCGATAATCGATCAACCTTTCTTTGCATTCCGTATCCTTCCCTGAAACGACATGCCAGAAACCCTCTTCCTTTCCCTGACCGTCCGGCATGATCCTGCCGTCGAAAATAACCCTCATACCATTGTGTCTAACAGAGCTTTCTTTAAAATCATGGCGGAAAACCGAATACAGTCGATATAGGATTTCCTCCCATGTTCCCCCTAAATCAATAATTGGAGGCAAAAAATCCGGTAAATCTGCCATCAGCATGTCTCCCTCGGCGTGAAAATAAAGAGATTGAATTTCTCTTCCCACGGCGGAGTGCTGGTTTGCAGGCTCCTCCCGGATAACCGGCAGATCCTATCGATAACCACCATTTTTGTTTTGTTTTCAATAAGATTTCTGTTTTTATATGCAATTGCCCCCATCAAAAAATCGGCCAGTTGAAGCAGTTCCACCTCCTTAGATCGAACATGCTGGATTCTGCGGATTACCCTGTGGTCAAAATCATTCAAGCTGTTGCACAACACCTCGTGGAGGAAATCAATTTTCAACTGACTTCTGGTATCCTTGATATCCAGATAGATGTCATACCGATTCATATCGGAAATAATGTTGCGGAGCAGGTAATAGTACATTTTGTAGTAAAAGGAATCGTGGCTTCCGCGATTGTAATAGGCATGATCCAACTTCGCCTTGTCGTTGACGATAAGACATCGGAAATTGAGACCAGGACTTGAAAAGAAAAGATCGATCATGGCCAGGAAGAACGATTCCCGCGAGGCGGAAACCTTCGACCATTTCAACTCGCCCCTTGCATGATGTTTCTCCTTTAGCTTCCGAATAGCTTCGGTGAATCGAGCAACTTCTTCCTGAAGGCACCACACGGCACCGAAAAGCATCACCGGCTGGTGATCATGCTCCAGGTGGCAGCTCTCGTCACAGTAAATGTTGAAAATACTGGTTGTGTCTTGAATTGGTATCATCAAAATGGGATTCTCCTTCTCCTGATAAAAGACTTTCTCCACTCACTTGACGGGGGCCAGTTCAATAACGGACGTGCTGGACGCCCTTTAGTTGTGAACTAAAAGCCTCTATAAATTCTCAGACAGCATCCAATACATGCTCAGCCTCAACTAATGGCTTTAGCCAAAGGAATAGTTCATCAAAATTAGCATCCGATGGCAAGGGGTTATTCTCAACCCATTGGCCATAAAATGTTTGAGCTAATAACGCTTCACAAGTTCTTCTCGGATAGTCTGCTAAACGTGATTGATAAAAGTTCTCAGGGCAATCAAGGTAAGTTCTTATTATAAAAGGTTCCCACTGCGTCCACAGGACTTCTTTGTCTTTTATATCAATGACCTCCGTTCTTTCGATTAATCGATTGTCCTTGTCCCATGCACTATTCATAATATCAACTGCTTCTTTATCCGTAGTCGGTGCTCCATAGCCAAAAATTGTTATGGTCCTTGCCTGACGCAGACCTTTCTTTAAAACTTCCCATTCTGTTTTGATAAAAGGGTCGTTGACATAGTTCTTCATTGCGACAGGGTAGAGTAGCCGAGAGGGGATAAGCTCTCTATCACATTCTGGACAATACATGCCGTGTTCACCATAGACAGGGTGCTCTGGGCAATACGCTAAGCGGACGTTGCCGTGAAGGTGAATAATCTCCGGAACTGGAACTTTATCCTTATTTCGATTCCACGCATCAAAGAGGAATGGATCCCAGTTAAAAGTTGCAACAATATCCTTGGGCCTAAGGGACATCAATAAATGGTCATACACGGTTGGTAATTCTGGGAGTTTTAGACTGTCAAAATAAGTATATATGATCTCCTCAATTTCTTTGAGAAATGGTGATCCAGGATCATTCTCGTACAACTCACTGTAAAGATCTTCAAAGTTGCGACGGCTATTCTTAACCCCTCCCCGTTCTAATGCCGATTCGAGACCAAGCATCTCAATTAAGTTATCCATCGTCGGCAGTCTTTTTCCATTAGCGTCACCGTGAGGAAACGATGCGACACTTGCCCCAGCCCCAAGTATGACGATATGGCGACCCCAGTATTTTGGTTCCTTTATAAGCTGAGATTTCGTAATTTCCATTTTTTTACACCTGCATTTCCATGTGGGTTATATCAAACAGATAGCAGGAGCAAGACACCCGGGACAAGTATGCAAGAACCGGATGAGCCATTTGCAAAATTTTATTCTCTCCCTTCGATAATCGCAATCTCTTCTTCCGTCAGACCGTAAAGCTCATATACCATCCGGTCAATCTCCTTCTCTATCGCCGAGGTGTCCGCAGATAGGTCGGCCTTTTTGACATCGAGGATGCGGTCAACTAAAGATATGATAGGTTCCTGGGCGGAGGAATCAACGTCGGGGATGGGGAGTTTTTTCCAATCATCCGGGTAGAGGTCAGTGTTGCTGCGGCGGTTGGCACGGAGGAAATCGCGCGCCATGGTCGAGTTCATCACGCCGAGCAGATATTTCACGACAAAGCGGCGGCTGGTGGCTTCCAGTTCCTCCCGCTTGGGTAAATCCGGGCGTGGCGTGCGTTCATCCTTGTAACGCGCCGACTTCTTGATTGATGCATTGCGAACTCCTTTCAGTCCGTGCCATGGTAGACAGACCATGATCGTGTGGTTGCACAGCGTCTGATCCTCATCATAGCAACTGCGTAGTCCCTCACCTGCTGTCCGGTGGGTGAATATCTTCTCTGTCACAGAATAGAGTTCGGGAAACGTTGGTCGCCTGAATAAGCTTGGTGCACGGTCTGTGCCCCATTCAAGCCACTTGTTCGTCGATGGCAGCCACTTTTCGAGGTGCTTACCTTCCACAAAGCGGCACGGATGCGTGGCATCCCTTCGGTCGGAAACTAAATCCTCAAGCTCGAATGCGCCTTGCGCTACTTTTTCGTCTGCGTGAACGACCATCCCAACGCTAATGTAGCAAATCTCTCCAAGTGATTTTGCAGGGACGCTAACCATTCTTGCTTCTCGGTCCTCCGGGAAGAACGCTCGGTAGGTAAGTTTTGATTGCTCATCAGAAGGCAGGAGGCTGACGTTACCAAATTCCTCAAGGTGAACTCGGCGTTTAGGAACGTTGCGTGCACCGTCTGCCTTCTGAAAAAAGTAAATGAGGTTGTGGACAGCGGCATCGAAAATTTGCAGGCCACTGCAAAAGTCGAGGCGCAGAATGCGGGCGTGCTGGAGAAACCAGTTCTGCGGCTTCTGCGCGTATTTGGCGTGGCAGAAGGCATCGGAAACGATGAGCGTGGTAACGCCGCCGGGACTGAGCAGTTTATAGCCCTTTTCGATGAAAGGTACGAAGAGATCCCACTTTTCCCAAAGCGTCTCGTAGTTTCCACCGGCAAGGATTTGTTCACGCTGGCGGCGATTCCAGTTGGATTGTTCGTCTGCACGAACGTAGGGCGGATTTCCAATAGTTATGTCGAACCCCTTCATCACGCCAAACATCCACTCGGGATCGAAGAAAGAGGCGGAGGCGTTCTGGTCGTAGGGATCCCAGTCAGCAAGCTTTTTCGCGACTTCACCGCCCCAGCCATCTTTCTTGAGCAATGCTGCTATTTCAGAACGGAGTTTCTTGTCTCGTTCGCGGTACATGGCTTTGCTGGCAGGAGTCCTCGCATTAAAGTGTTTTTCCCGCACTTTGCGTAATTCCGTCTCTTTGGCGGCAATGTCGTCATACCGCAATATTTGTTGACCGGGGCGATCAATACCGATCAGCGTGTTCGCGGCGACAAATTTGGTTTCCAGGTTGGGCAGCGGGCGCACACCGAGGTTTGCTGCGTCCGGGTCCGCCCGCTGGTCAACGATCAGCGAGATGAAGAACCGCATCTTGGCGATCTGGACGGCGATGGACTGAATATCCACGCCGTAGAGGCAGTTCTCGATCAGGTAGAGCTTGCGCCCGTAATCCAGCTCGTTGCGCTCAAACGCCTCTTCGATGCCGACGATTTGCTGTTCCAGTTCCCTGACCGTCCGCTCGCGGATGGCGGCGTCTTCTATCTTCTCCGCCGTGGCCACGGCGTCGCGCACACGCCGGATCTGCCGTTGTTCCCACTGCTCGTTGCGCGGATCGAGTTTTCCCAGGATGAACACGAGCTTGTGCAGAATGCCCATCGGAAACGCGCCGGAGCCTACTGCCGGGTCCAGCGCCTTCAGTCCGTCAATCGCGGTGATCAGCGTTTCGGTTTCCCGGTTGTCGAAATCGTGGCCGTTCTCCTCCCACGACACCAGCCGCCGGAGTCTCTTCTCCGCGGCCTCTGCGTTCTCGGTGGAAAAACTTCCTTTCAGAAATGCGATCAACGCCTCATCCACCATGTAATCCACGATCTCGCGCGGGGTGTAAAAGGAGCCGGTCTGTTTGCGGGCGGTGGCACCGGTTTCGGGGTTGTAGGCGGCAAGCAGGTTCTCGAACACCTTGCCGGACAACTCCGGATCGAGGGCGACTTCCTGCTCGATGGGCGTGTTTTCCTCAATCGTGAAGCGGTATCGTTGAAGGGTGTCGATCAGCCCGCGCACCCGGACTTTCCTGAACTTTTTGTCGCCGTAGTCCGCGCTGAGGTCTTCTTCGCGCTCAGATCCGAAGAACAGGAAATCCGGGACAACCGGTTGGCTGTCCGGCCGTCTGGAAAAGCCGTCAATGCGCACGTAACGCGGCCTGGCGCTTTCGCCCAGATCCTTGTCCAGACACTCGAACAAGCCGCCGTTGAGGAAGGGAATGTTCTTAAACCGTGCCAGCGCCTCATCGGGCTTCTTGAACAGATCGCGATAACGGTAAAGACTGTGCGCCATGAAGTTCTGCTCATCCCGCGCCCAGCCGCGCTTGTCCATCTCGGTGTTCAGAGTGGCAAAGAAAAGATTCTGCAGGATTGCCTTATAGAAGACGGAGCCGCTCCCAGCGTTATTGTCCGGTGCGAATCCATCTAACAGTTCATTCAGGCGGCGCTGATTGAACAGCGTTTCGGGAATCAGTCCTTTTTCCTTTACGAACCAGCAGAAGATCAACCGTGTGATCATGCGAATCACACCGATGTGGTCGTGCCCGTCAGCCTCCTTTGGCGCGTCCTTGGGGAAATGAACGTGCTTCAGCGCCCAGAAGTACCAGTTGGCGAGTTCCTTGTAAAACGCCTTGGTAACCGATTCGACGTCGAAGGCGTCATCGTGGCGTTTTTGAATCTCCAGGGCGGGAATGCCGAACAGCTCTTTCCCGAACGATGCAAGATCCAGCATCTGCAGCCGCTCGGCGGCTGTGCGCAAACCGCCGTCGGCGCGCACGGTAATCCGTCGGAAAAGGCGCCGCTTCTCCGCCTTTTCGTCATACTTGATGTTCAGGAAATGCCAGGCGGATTGCGCTGTGTCGGAAAATACAAACAGGCCGTAAGGGTGCTCACGGATCAACTGACTGACGATTGGCCGCTCAAGATTTCTCTGCAGGCTATCGGATGCCAGGCGGCAATACACCACATGAAACGCATGATCTTCGCCGCCGCTCGCAAACAGGATGGGATCGTCGAGCAGCGCGTTTCTGGCAGAGTCCGGCCAGCTGCGCATGCTGAGCGGCTTGTTTTCGCGCTCGTAATTCAGCTCCGTCCAGCACAGTTCCTTCAGGGTATCGAGCCCCCGCAGTTGCTCCAAGAGTTTTAGTACGGTCTGCTTACGTTTGAGAACAGGCATTGCAATCCTCTTATGGCCAAATCCGTACCGCCAGCGTATGGATACCGGTTTGATCGCCCGAATGTCAATCCCTGTCGGATCACCCCGGCGACCAGACGGTGATGCCTTCAACGACGGTAAAATCCCGGTCGCCGGTCGCCAGATGCCTGATTTTCCTGCGGGACATGATCGCGATATGGACTGCTTCAGCCGGCATCAGACCATAAAGGGAGATCATCCCAACGGCGTCCCGCATATCCTTCTCCGAGAAATCGAGAACCTGCAGGCAGATGGACTGTAGCGTCCGTATGTATTCCAGATATTTTCCCACAGGCTCCATGATTTTCTGTCTGTTCCCCTCGTCCTGGAGAAACTGTTTGATATGATCCGTCGTGACGCGATCCAAAAAATTCGATGACGCCTGCATCATCAGTTTGCAAATCATTTCTTCCAAAACCAGCGTGGAGGTGTAAAGTCTCAGGGAGCGCGTTTCCGCCCTTTTCAGAAAAGCGATGGAATTTTGATTGGCGGCAAAAGCATGGTGCAGAAAAATATTTGTATCGACAAAGATTTCTTCGGTACTGTCGAAATCATTCAGGCTGTTCAGCATACAGCCGCTCCAGTTCATCCAGAGACAGTCTGCCCCTGACAACACCGGCATAGTCGTCTGTGATCCCTTTCTTCAGGGGAAGAATCAACAGTCCTTCATCCGTGACTTTTACCTCTACACGATCGCCTGTGACAAGTCCGATTTTATCGCGGGCTTCCTTGGGAATGACCACCTGCCCCTTGGATAAAACTTTTGCCGTGAGCATAGCCTCTCCATTATTCCAACTAAAAATTAAGTTAAACCTTGATTTAAGTATTACTTGCTATGGAGATGATTGTCAAGAAAATATTCCCCAAACCGTGCGGGCAATGGCCGTCTACAGACTTATTCTCTTGATTCTTGATCGGGAGAGATCCAGCGTGCCGAGGCCTGCCCTGTGTCCGAGAGCAATATGGCCGATATCGGCCCCTTTCAATCCGAACAGGGTCGCGCCGAAGGCATCGACGGCCACCTGGTCCGTCCCGGCGATGACGGTATTGAGCCGTTTCACGTCGGAAAGGTCCCCGCCCTGCGGTCCGTTTGCCGTCAGGATGCGCACCGCATCGAGGACGATGAGAGCGGGCTTGATCAGCATGGCCACATCCACGAGGCTTCCGTCGATCCTCTGGTGAATCCTGCCCCGCCATCCTCCCATGACGCCCATCCAGTTTTTCATCCCCAGGGTCAGGGTGGAAAGGCCGTGCGTTTTTGCGATGGGCATATTGATGATCTTGTCCGCCTGTATGACCTCCGTATAAATGGGCCATGATTTCAGTGCGTGGCCGTTCAGTTTCACTTCCCGGAACTTCCGGTCATCGATATAGCTTACCTCAGCTCCCGCAGCTCTTGCGGCATCGGAAATTCCGCTCTGTTTATAACACCGCCGCGGATCGCTGACTGTGTGGTCGAAAACCTTTACTCTTTTCGCGCCCGCCTCATAGCACAGCCGCACGACCGTGGAAACCACTTCCGGATTGGTAGTGGCCGCATACTCAGGCGTGCGGTCCCAGCCGATATTCGGTTTTACGACAACGACGTCCCCTCTGGAAATGAATCTTCTGATCCCACCCAGACCGTCCACGGCGGCTTTTGTGATTCTTTCCGGTGACGGCCCGCGAGCGACGACGAGATCCGCCTTTTCAGCGGCTTGGAGATTGCCTCCAAACGGATGCAGAACATCCGGCAGGGTCAGGCTTACCCCGGTAATCATAGCCGTCTTCAGAAAATGCCGGCGATTCATCCGGTTTCCTTCACAATCACGATGACTCGACACCTTATCCATACATCCAAGTTGTGTCATTCCGAGGAGCGACAGTGACGAGGAATCTTAATAGTTTAAAAAAATTGGCTCTTTCTCACATCAAGTGGGTAACGTTCCCCTCCCTTGACGGGAGGGGATTGAGGGGAGGGGAATATTATTTACCCGCTCAGTTTGAGAAAGAACCTGAAAATTTACATCAGGTCTTTTTCGCTCATGTCAACGGCACGGTCGATCTCCGCCTTTAACTGCGGAGGAAGACCGGGAATATCGACACTGAGGAATCCCCGGACGATGGTGGCGGTGGCTTCATCTTCCGTGAGCCCCCGCGCCATGAGATAGAGGATCTCCTCCTGGGCGATCTTGCCGACGGCCGCTTCGTGAGACATCTCCACCCCCTCCACCTTGCCCTGCAGTTCCGGAATGGCATGAATGAGACCCCCTCTGAGAAGAAGGCCCCGGCATTCCAGATGGGCCTTCACTCCGGGCTTTTCACCGATCAGATCGCCCCGGGAAATAATTCGTCCACCGTTGCTGATGGCCCGGGCGATGATCTCCGCTCTTGTATTCTCCTCCTTCAGGAAAATCCGGCCTCCTACGTCCAGTTCGGAACCTGCGCTTCCCACAAGAAGGCTGTAGAATCGGGATACCGCTCCTTTTCCTATCAGGTGTGTGGTGGGATACATTTGAAGGGACTTGACCGGCTTCATGCAGATGTAATTGTTCAAAAACAGCCCCCCCTCTTCCACGATGCCCACGGAGCGGGGCCTCACCATCATGTCCTCCGCCCAGTTGTGGATCATGGTAAAGCTGAGTTTGGCGTTCTTCTTGACGAAAAATTCCGATATGTCGACATGGAGGCCCCTTTTCATATGGGGGGCTGTTGCACAACCCGTGATGATGTGAAGCTCCGAATCTTCTTCGGCAATGATCAGGTTGTGGACGTACTGGCTCAGATTCTCCTTGTCAATATACAGACAGGCCTGTACCGGATAAATGACCTTGCTCCCCGGAAGGGCCCGGATGACATAACCGTTATGCAGATTGAGATGGGTCCGGGCCGTGTATTTGTCCGCATCGACGGAGACCAGCTTCCAGTAATAGTCTTTGATCCAGTCGCATTCTTTCAAGGCCCGCTTGATGGGAATAACCTCGAGGCCTTCATGCTTTGAATGGGCATGAAGAACCGCCGTATCCATCTGCAGATACGTGCCCGATCTTCCGATCCCGCTGGCATCGACGCCCGCCTGGAGGATCTTCTGTTTGTCTTCTTCTTCAAGCTTGCTCAGATCTTCCATATAGGGGTGGGGTACGGGTTCGTCCGTAAATGTCCCCAGATCGATATCCGGCCCCAGCACGGCCTTTTTTTCCTTTGCCCGGTCAGCTTTGTCGTTTAAATCGTGCATCGCACACACTCCTGGTATCCCATTCCTTTTATACACCTGAAGATTTCCTGCGGGTTGCTTCGGCAGCTCAAAACGCCTTCATAAAGTACCTGCCCCTTATCGGCCGTTACATAATCCAGAATGAACCCTGTGTGGGTGATGATGAGTCCCATCTGGGTCCGCGCCTGGCGCATCTGCTTTTGCGTTCTGTCCGGTTCCACATGGAAATCCCTTTGAAGAAGACTGCTGATGGACTGTCCGATGAGAGAAATGTTTTCCAGATCGACGCCCGATTCCGGCTCATCAAAAAGAAGAAGATCCGCCTTCTGGGCCATCAATTGCAGCAACTCCGAACGCTTGATTTCTCCCCCGGAAAAACCGGCATTAATGTCGCGCTCCAGGAATTCCTCAAAATTGACCTTCGCCGCCAGTTTATTCACATCAATGTCGCCTTTGGCGCATATCTGCACCATCTGCTTCGTCTTCAAGCCATGAATGGTTGGGGGACGCTGGAAAGACATGCCGATACCCAGCCTGGCCCGTTCATAAATAGGCATATAAGTGATGTCTTCTCCCTTGAAGAAAATCTTGCCTGCCGTGATGGCATACTGCGGGTAACCCATAATGGTCATCAATAACGTCGTTTTCCCGGAGCCGTTCGGACCAAAGAGAATGTGGGTTTCACCCTCCCTGATCTCAAGATCGATGTGTTTCAGGACTTCCCGATCCCCGATCCTCACCTGCAAATCTTCAATTCTTAACATGATGTATCTCCGTCATTCTTTAGAACATCAATCCTTCAGATTTTCCACGTTGTCGCCGAACGGTTTTGATGCGAGTTCTTCCTTATCCGAAAGGATCATATCGGCCGCAATCCCTGCCACATCCGTAATGATTTCACGGCAGAAAAGGGCATGATCGCGGCACAACCAGGTTGCATGCCACTGGGAGGTCAGGTCCCTGCAGATGGTTTTTCCGTATTTGGCTTTCATTCTATTCGGGATCTGATTGAACAGCCGGTAAAGTCCCGGGTTTCCATACAATTGCTCCTTGCCTTTCATGGCGGCTTCCTTCGCTTCTCCTTCCGGAAGGGATGTCCTCCCATGGACGGCGCTCACGGCCATGACCGCACCGATGAGGGCGCCGCAGGTATCGCCGTAGAGGCCGACGCCGCCGCCGAATCCCGTCGCCAGCTTCTTCACATCCGGCGACATCCCCGTATCGACCAGGCTGAAAACCGCTTCCGTGACGCACTCCGCACAGTTGTATCCCAGTGAAAAATTCTTTCTCGCCCGCTGCCTGATCTCCTCAATCTTCTCTTCCTTGGTCATGTTCAGAATCCTCCTTTTTTTATTTTTCCGATCCTACATCTTCTCAAGCGCTTCTCTGCCCGTCATACCGACACAAATACCCAGTTTCACCGCCCCGGCATTTGCCTCCTTCACAATACCCAAAAGCAAATCTTCAATGGTCGCAACAGGAACTCCCTTTTCCGATCTGACCTTGACTGCCGGATAATTGAAATTTTCCAGCGCCGAAACATCAAAAGCCCCGCAGCCGGCGAGGCCGACATCCGTCACCACACCCACCAGATTGAGAGAACCAAGAGGGATAACGAAGCCTTCCGCCTGTTTATTCTTCAGTTGAATCTTCTCAATCATCATGATCTTATCTCTACGTTCCCTTCAGCAAGCAATTTGCCTTCGAAAATGTTTAATGGAGGCACATTTGCTCCAGTTCTTTTAAATCCGCTTTCAAATACTTCTTGATGTCATTCCAGTCGGGATAGCTATACCGATCCTTTGTCAGATGCGCCAGACCGATGATATGGCTGTGTCCATAGCGGCTCCTGGCGTAGATCTTTCTGCCGCCGACGCCTATCTTCACTTCCGGATCATCACAACCCATCAGGACGGAACGTATCAGGATATCAAAAACCTTCAGTCCTTCCGTAACGATGTACCTCGGCTTCAGGGTATCGATAATGTCGTTCATCTTCATAAAGCAGAACGTTTCCAGATCATCCCGCACACGTTTCTCCATGCCTTCCCACTGCGCTTCATCCTCGCTTCGGAAGAAAATGAGATTCAGTTTGACGCTCTTCTCCAGCCACTCATCTCTGTCGACGCCTTCGAACAGGTATTTCATCTTCCTTTCAATTTTTGAATCATGATAAAGTTTTTCCTGCACTTCCGGAAGCGGAGAATCATATTCCCCTGCGGATAGCTTGTTTTCAACAGCGGGGAAGTGCCCGATTACCATCAGGTCGGGACACGGATAGACGGGGGAATCAAAAACACGGAATCCCTGTTCACTGAAATCATATTTCTTTTCCGAATGCTCCCACTTCTCGGAAACTTCCTCTATCAGATTCTCAGCCCACCTGTTTATATCCATACGATCCTCATCAATGCCATGGTATTCGGTAATTGACGCCTTCGAAAAAAGTCGTATTTGACCTCATATGGTTATTCACGCCCCCGACAAGCACTTTCGAGGGCAGGCTCCACCGGGAATCCAGAGAAAAATACTGGACTCCCGCTTTCGCGGGAGTAGCAACGAGTATATGGATTCCGGATAAAGTCCGGAATGGCAAAACATGGGTTTCTCAGTCTTTTTGCCGGCTCATCGTCATTGGAATCTCCCGGAAAAAATAAACGAGATAACATGGCATGTCAAGTCAAAAGGAAAGAAGGGCTTTACAACCAATGTGAATGCTGCTAATGACGGGAAAATCTCGACAGCCCTGTCACGGAAAGAACATTCTTCTGGGGAGCTTAAAACACGCATGCCGCAAACCGATCCGAATAACCATAAAAATACCTCCTATTCAGACGGGGATTTGGAAGACATGGTAAACGAAAACGTACACCGATTGACATGGAACGGCAGAGACATCATCCTCATCGGAACGGCCCACGTCTCCAAGGAAAGCGCCGATCTTGTGGAACGGCTGATCGACGAAGAAAAACCGGATGTGGTCTGTGTTGAACTCTGCACATCCCGCTATGAGGCCATCAGACAAAAAGACAAGTGGCAGGAAACGGACATTGTCAGAGTCATCAGGGAGAAACGAACATCCCTCCTTCTTTCTCAGTTGCTGATGGTGTCTTTTCAGAGAAAGATCGCCCGGAAATTCAATATTCGACCCGGAGAGGAAATGCTCCGGGCCATTAACAGGGCGGAAGAAGCAGGCGCAGACCTTGTCCTTGCCGACAGGGAGATCCGCGTCACCCTTTTGCGGGCATGGCGGAAGATGGGTTTCCTGACCAGAATGAAGGTCGTTCCGGAGATGATTCTGTCGCTCTTCATCGCAGGCCAAATCACGGAGGAAGATATAGAGAGACTCAAAAAATATGACATGCTGGAGTTGGCTCTGCAAGCCATGGAAGAAAAGCTGCCGGATTTGAAAACCATCCTGATAGACGAAAGAGATCAATATCTTTCCCATTCCATCGCCCATGCCCCAGGACACAAGATTGTCGCCGTCGTGGGCGCCGGACATGTACCGGGCATTATCGAGAACATGGGTCACGCCGTTGATATGGAAGAGATCAACCGGATCCCGCCGCCGAGCCTCTGGTCGAAGCTTGTGGGCTGGGTGCTCTCGGGGGCGATCCTCGGTCTTTTCATCGCCGGGTTCTTTTATTCGGGATCTGAGGCAAGCATGAATATGATCAAATGGTGGACCATCATTACGGCGACATGTTCCGCCCTCGGCGCCATGATCCTTCTGGCTCATCCCGTCACCATCGCGGCGTCAGCCATCGCTGCACCGATTACCACGCTGCATCCCCTGATTGCCGCCGGCTGGATCGCCGGTCTCACCGAGGCAACCGTCCGGAAACCCCAGGTGAAGGACTTTCTTGAACTGACTGATGACGTCACCACCATCGGTGGTTTCTTTCGCAACAAAATTACGCGCATCTTGCTCCTCGTTGCTTTTGTCAACCTGACCACATCCATCGGGACGTTTATCGCCATTCCCGTCATGATGCGTTTTTTTTAAAGAGGTTTATGGTTATGGAGAAGAACTCCATGCTTTGCCCCAACTGCCGCAAGCTCATCAGTGCGGATGAACCAACCTGTCCTTATTGCGGGTTATCGAAACCCGGTTCCCTGTTAAAGAACCGTCTTTGGGGTCTGTTTTCAAAAGGATTCGTCGATATCGTCAAAATCATCGTCTATATCAATGTCGGTTTTTACATATTCTCGATTTTTCTGAGTCCTTCTTCATTGGGATTGTCGGCAAACCCCCTGACCTTTCTATCGCCTTCCGACAGGAGTCTCTTCCTTTTGGGCGCGACGGGCGCCATCCCGATCGCGGGGTTCGGCCGCTGGTGGACGCTTGTGTCGGCCTCTTTTCTCCATGGCGGCATCCTCCATCTATTCTTCAACATGGCGGCCCTCCGGCAACTGGGACCATTCGTATTGCATGAATTCGGTTTCAACCGTTTTATCGTTATTTACACATTGACGGGAGTGGCGGGATTTTTTCTATCCTTTCTGGCGGGGATTCCCTTTACCATCGGGGCTTCCGCAAGCATCTGCGGCCTCATCGGCGCCATTCTTTACTACGGGAAAAGCCGCGGGGGTTTCTATGGAGAAGCCATTTACAAGCAGGCCATGGGATGGATCATCGGAATCGTCATTTTTGGCCTGCTCATACCGGGCATCAACAACTGGGCGCATGGCGGCGGCGTCATTTCAGGCATTGGGCTGGCTTTCCTGATGGGCTACCATGAAAATAAAAATGAAACATCCATGCATCGTATCTTCGCAACGGGCTGCATCCTTCTGACAATTTTATCCTGTTTCTGGGCCGTCCTCCAGGCCACATATCATCAATTCACATGAGTTAGCCGTTTGTTTTAAATCACATTGACAGGTACTTGATATTCATCTATATTTAGTAAAATATTGGGTTTTCGACTTTATGAGTTCCCCGCCCGCGAGGGGAGCTTGGCAGGACAGAAGGAAGGGAATCCGCGCAGAGACCGAGTTCCCCGCCCGCGAGGGGAGCTTGCGGGATGTGATCCTGGCCTGACAGTTTAAGGGGGTATATGTCAAGTTACCTTAAGGAGGTAGGTAAAACAATGAAAACAAAGAAAATGAAGTCAGACATATTTCGGGGAATTCTCATATTGTGCATTGGTATTCTGTTGATTTCAGGCTGCGACACAGCCTTTACCGTAGGTGGCAGAACCATGGGGATCCGATCGGGTAATTTCATCTTTACGGACGGGTACTTAACCTCAAATTACAACTTTTCCATCGATAAAGTCTGGAAGGTCTGTGAAAAAACCATGACGGATATGAAAGCGACCGGCATCGAGAAGAAAAAGAAAATTTCGGCGGGTACGATAACCGCCATCGTACAGGATGAGAAAGTCCAGATAAACGTTGAATATGCCTCGCAGACACAAACCCTGGTGTCCATCCGGATCGGAATGTCCGGCAACAATATGGCATCGCAACTCATTCACGAGAAAATCACCGACAACCTCCTGAAAGCTGCAGAACCGGAAAAACCGTAAATATTATCTGATCAGTTCACTTGTCGCAGTCAAAAAAAGGGGGCAACAGCTCATCGGAAGGTTGAACAATGGCATGGACAGATACGAAAACACACACCGAGCAGATTCATATTCTCATCGTAGATGACGAAAAATCCATCCGCGACAGTCTGTATGAAGCCATGAAATTAACAGGATACCAGTGTTCCGTCGCCGGCAACGGCAGGGAAGCTTTGACCATTCTGGAAAAGGAGTTTGTGGATGTGGCCATCACGGACATCAACATGCCCCTCATGGACGGCATAGAACTGACAAAAATCATCAAAGAAAAATATGACACCGATGTGATCATAATGACGGGGTTTGTTAATGACTTCAGCTATGAAGATATCATAGTGGACTTCGGTGCGAGCGACTTTGTACACAAACCGGTCGGTCTCAAGGAAATAATCATTCGCCTCAAACGGGTGCTCAGAGAAAGAAGGATCCTGAAAGAGAACCGTCAGGCTGAAGAGCAACTGAGACTCACCATGGAAAATCTTCAAAAGGCCATGGGCGCTACGATTCAGACCCTTGCCCTGACCGTGGAAACAAGAGATCCTTACACGGCGGGTCATCAAAAACGGGTGGCAACGCTGGCATGTGCCATTGCGAAGGAAATGGTTCTTCCGAAGGATCTGACAGACGGCATCCGAATGGCCGGGGCTATACACGATATCGGCAAAATATCCGTTCCCGCGGAGATCCTCAGCAAACCCGGCAAATTATCGGATATGGAAATGGGATTGATCAGGACGCATTCCCAGGCGGGTTATGACATCCTGAAAGATATTGATTTCCCCTGGCCCATAGCGAGGATCGTTTTAGAGCATCACGAAAGGATGGACGGGTCCGGCTATCCCGACGGTTTAACCGGCAGAGACACACTGATTGAGTCAAAGATCCTGGCGGTATCGGACGTGGTGGAGGCCATTGCCTCGCACCGTCCATACCGCCCGGCTCTCGGCATAGACAAGGCCCTGGAGGTAATTTCAAGCAGTAGCGGCACACTCTATGACACAAACGTCGTCGAGAATTGCCTCAAGCTATTCCATCAGAAGGGTTTCAATTTCATTTAAAGTATTCAGGAGACAGGTGCCATGAATCCCGGGAATTGGCTCAAGAATCTCTCTCTGGAAAATAAGGGACTCTACTATAAACTCTCCGTCATCTTCGGCCTTTTCTTTCTGGCGCCCATTGGGGGATTCATGTACTTCGCCATGAAGTACGATATCCTGAGCGACGAATACATCCCCATTTATTTCATGGCATTCCTTCTTTTTTCCTTCTTCGGCTTCATCATGCTGCGCAAGATGTTCGACGAGATTGCCCGGATATCCAGAGACATCTCTCAAACCATGGAGACGGAGTTTTCTTCATCTCAGACGCCCCCGGCGGAAGATGAATTGAAGGGCATTGTACATTCCTTTAAGAGCCTCGAACATGAGTTGGGGAGCAGTTTCAGAAATCTGGAGAAAAAGACAGCAGAAATCTCCACCCTGAAAGAACTGTCCGATCTTTGCTATATGACATTCAACACCGAGGACCTGCTTTATATCACGCTGGAGCGAGCCCTGAAGCTGGCCGGCGCCGATATCGGATCCGTCATGATCCTGGAGAAACCAAAGAGGGATGTCTTTGTCATCGAGGCCGGCATCGGCCTGGGCGATTTCGCAAAAAAAGGGGATCGCAGAAGCTTTGCCGACAGCGTTGCCAAGTATGCCGTGATCAATAAAGCCCCTCTTCTGGTTGAAGACATTGAAACGGACATACGCTTCGGGCGTCAATCCCGTCCCCAGTATTCCACGAAATCGTTTATATGCATGCCTTTAAAAACGATTAACGACGTCATCGGCGTGCTGACCATCTCCAGAAGGAAGTCGGAAAAACCCCTTAAACAGGAGGATGTGGATATTCTGATCCCTCTGTTGAGCAATGCCGCTTTTACCTACGACAATCTCCGGCTCTTGAGAGAAAACGAGGACCGGGCCATGCAGCTCAAAGTCATGGAAAACCTTTCTTCGATTATCAACTCAAGCTTTCGGGGCAGCGAGCTTCTTCACGTCATGTTATCCGAAATAAAGAATGTGGTTCCCTATGACATCGCCATCGTCATGGCCCGAGATGAAGACATCAAACAGTCGTTATACATTGTGGATCTCCTGGCCTTTGTTCCTGCCACACTGAACAAAGGCCATTCGTACCTGTACGAGGGGACGGTTCTCGACAGGCTCATCAAACAGCAGAGGCCCCTGATTCTTCAAGAAACCAGCAGTTTAACCCACCCGGTTGAGAAAGAGATTTTTTCGGATCATACATCACACAACGTCCTATTGACGCCATTGAAGGTGGAAGGACTTGTGACGGGTATTCTGATTTTATGCAATGTTCAGCATGAATCCTTGACAGGCAAGGAGACATTGATAGAAGCCATGGCAGATGGCCTTTCCCGCGCCATTGAAAAAGAAAAGCTGCTCATCGCATTCGCCAGGAGGAACCAGGAACTGGATACCTTGAGACAAATAGGCGGCGCCCTGGCTGCCTCCACTTTCGACATGGACAAGGTCCTGCAGCATACCATGGACATGATTCAGGTCATTATGGATGTCGAGGCCGGTTCTTTGATGCTCCTGGACGGAAACGAACTGGAATTCAAAGTAGCCTTCAATATCATTGCCGATGTTGACATCCTGAAAGGAAGCCGGTTCAAGCTCGGGAAAGGGATTGCGGGTTATTCCGCAGCCAGGGGCGAGTCCGTTATCGTCAGAAATGCAAAAGAATCCAAACATTTCTATCCGGATTTCGACCGTATGACGGGCTTTGAAACCAGATCCGTCCTTTGCGTCCCCCTGATTTCCCAGGGGAAAGTACTCGGCGTCATCGAAGTGCTGAATAAACGCCAGGGAGAATTTGTGCAGGGTGATCTCCAACTCTTGCAGTCCATTGCCACAACGGTCAGCATCGCCATGGAAAACGCGCGTCTCTATGGAGAAACCCTGACCATGGCTGAAAAGGAAAGGGCCATCCGCAACATGTTTCAAAAATTCGTGCCCAAGGAAGTCATCGATAAGATCACACACGGCACGGAAGAAAGACCCGTCATAGACGAATTCAAGATCATCACCCTCCTGAACATCGATATCCGGGGCTATTCCATTCTTTCCCATAAAGTCGGTCCCCAGAAAACCGTGGCCATCCTGAACTACTTTTTCGCCGCCATGGGGGAAATCGTCTTCAGGCATCACGGGATCGTGGACAAGTATCTGGGAGACGGTTTTCTGGCGCTTTTCGGCGCCCCTGTCTCAAGTCCCTCGGATGCCGACAATGCCGTCTCGGCGGCGCTGGAAATGCAAAAGGCCATGGAAGGCGTCACCGACTATCTTCGGAAACGATTCGGCGCTTCCCTGGCCATGGGCGTCAGCATCCACACGGGCGAAGCAGTTGTGGGCAATATCGGTTTCGAGAAGAAGATGGACTATACGGTGATCGGAGATTCCGTGAATTTCGTCTTCAGGCTTCAAGCGCTTTGCAAACCCTGGCCGAACGGCATTCTTGTCAGTGAAAAAACCTTCCACGCCTGCCAATCACCCCTCAACGTCGAGGAAATCGGTGATTATGCGCCGGATAACAACTCGGAAAAACTGAAAATTTACAGGGTGATCGGCCAGGGAAAGACAAATGTATGATTCGCTATATCTAAAATTCCGTCATTCCGTAAAAGCCGGAAGCCAGATTATACATAATGGCTTGAAAGAACTGGATTCCGGGTCAAGAGACTGTGTCACAATTAGGTTAATGTACCAACCAGCTCTTTGACAAAAGAATATTAGGTTTACGAGAAGAATCAGTAACATAACCCGCGTTGATATGGTAGAGTTTTTCCGAAAGGAGAAATAGCATGGCATATCGAAGTGGCGACCGTCAGCAAATGAGTTTCCTTCCGCAGAGCATTGAAGAGTATGTGGCCGAGGATGATCCGGTCAGGGCCTATGACGCCTTTATTGAAGCTCTTAATTTTCATGATTTGGGAATCAACATCAACCCGTATAAGGTAGGCAATGCCGAATACGATCCCCGATCAATGCTCAAGTTGCTTGTCTATGGCTATTCGTATGGTGTGAAGAGTTCCCGTAAGCTGGAGCGGGAGTGTTATCACAACATAGCCTTTATCTGGCTCCTGGGAGGTTTGAAGCCTGACCATAAGACAATCGCGGAGTTCAGGCGCCGGAACAAGAAAGCACTGAAGAAGGTTTTGCGGCATTGTGCTCAGGTATGCATCAAACTGGAACTGATCGCGGGCAATGTTCTGTTTGTTGACGGTACGAAGATCCGGGCAAATGCCGGACGCAACAGCACTCATGACCGCACCTATTATGAAAAGCTTCTGGCTAAACTTGACAGCCGTATTGAACAGTTGCTTGCCGATTGTGAAACCGCCGACCAGTCAGAAGAAGGCACATCCTCTTACGTAGCTATGGACAAGGAGTTGGCTAAGAATCAGAATTTGAAGGAGCGAATCAAGGAAGCCCTTAACTCTTTTGCATCAAGCGATAAGAAGCAAGTCAATCAGACTGATCCTGATTGCGCCATGATGCACAGTGTTCAGGGCAGTCATGCCGGTTACAATGTCCAGAGCGTAGTGGATGATGAACACGGCCTTATCGTTCAGGCAGAAGCAGTAAGCGACGCCAACGATGCTCGGCAGTTTGCCCGGCAGATCGATCAGGCCAATGAACTGTTGGAAACACCCTGCAAAGTGGCGTGCGCCGATGCGGGATATACGGATACCGTTGAATTGGAGAAGATTGATCAACAGGAGATTAAGGTCATTGTGCCGTCACAGCGACAAGCATTACACGAGGCAGAAAGTCCATTCAGCAAGAGCCATTTTACCTACGATAAAGAGCAGGATTGCTATATATGCCCGGAAGGACACAGATTACTTTATAGCTTTACCAATAAGATAAAAGGCAAGCGGCAATACCGGATGGAAGATAAGGAGTTGTGCCATCACTGTCGGCATTATGGTCATTGCACCAAAGCCCGAAGGGGGCGTAACATTATCCGGTTGCGCAATGAGGATGTAAAGTTAAAACTGGAAGCTCAGTATGAGGAGGAATCATCTCAGAAGATTTACGCCCGCAGGAAAACCAGAGTTGAGCATCCCTTCGGCCATATCAAACGGAATTTAAAAACCGATGCTTTTCTCTTGCGAGGCCGAGATGGTGTTCAAGCCGAAACCTCACTTTTAGCAACTTGCTTTAATGTTGCACGCATGATTACGATCTTTGGAGTTGGAGTACTGAGAGAAAAGCTGGAAGCCTTGTGTATGAGTCCTGTCACAGTGTAATGAAGCAGAGGAATCCGCATGTGCATATACCGGGGTATAATATCCACATGAATGTGAGCTGACAGGCGACCGAAATCTTTTCAGGTTGCACCTCGTGACGAGTTTCTAATATTCTTTTGTCAAAGAGCGCTTATGCTATAATGTAACTAAACTATTGTGACACAGTCTCCAAGCACGGAATGACATCAAAGTGTTATTTTCGCCTTAAAGCAGAAGACAACCGATTACGATTCCAGCCGTTGACAGCCAGCCAATCGTCGCGCCGGGAAAATCAAGGAACGATCCTGCAACGAGGCCAACGGTTGCCGACGCCGCCACCAGCCATGCGCCTGCCACATGAATCACTCTTTTTTCCGTCGGGTCGATTCCCATCACATCCGTCCAGAGAAGGCCGAGCTGCCTTTTTGTAATGTCATAAACGGCGATCAAAAGAACCACACCTATCAACGACCCGACGATGTTATTGAGCAAAATGATCTTTGATAGAACGGCATAGGGCGCCATGCCCAGAACGTCGGCGACCACACTGATAACAACGGCGCAGGCGGCGCTGGAAACCAGTGCAGCCATGATGTAGGCGGCCCAGCTTCGCCAGTTTCCGATGCGCCATTCGTATGATTTTTCAGCAAAGGGGATCAGATTCGTCCACAGGGTATAGGGAAGATACCCCAGAAGGAAATTGCCGACGAATCCTGCTGCAGATACAGGCGTAAGTGTGCCGCCGAAGATATCACCGAGGAGATTGCCGAACGCAAGCCCCCAGGCGCCCGCCGGACCAAACAAAAATCCTAAAACCATCGGGAAAATATTGGCCACGCGCACTTCCGTAATGCCCGGAATAAGGGGAATGGCCGTTTTGAACGCGATGAGAGTGGCCGCGTAGATGGCTGCACACACGGCCACAAGAACGATCATACGGGTGTCTTTCCACAGAAGAAGCAGGCTGCGCATGGTAACGATTCCTCTAGCCGAAGTCTATTTTTTTGCGTCCTTGCCGGGCATTATCCCCTTCATGCCGGCAGGTATTTTGGGCTTTTCCATCTTCTTGTAGCCTGCCGGCAGCTCAAAGAGGCTGTCCGGTTGACCGCCGATCTTGATATCCCGGTACTCCACAGACCAGCTCCCATCTACAGCCGCCGTCTTTACAGGGAAATTGATATCCGTCGCCCACCATTGGTAGGAGGTCATGGTCTTCTCTTCCATCTTCGCCGTCACTTCATACTTCGTGGCCGGATGTCCGTCGATGGTCTCGGAACCGACCACCTTGCGACTGACCTCTCCCTTCATCTTGTCTGCGGGTATGTTGCTCTCCTGCTCTTTTGCCACCGCCGTTTCTATGTAGGACTTGCCGGCTGTCATGACCATCCAGACTTTTTTGAGGTCCGGCCTGGCGATCGTGTAAGAACCGGCCGCCTCATTGTCAAACCTGAATTTCCCGCCCTTCATGTACACCTTCGATGTGGCGGTGCGTCCGGCGGCGGTGCTTACCATTTTCGCCGAAAACTCCTGCGACATCCCGGCTTTCAGGGCGCTTTCCTTTGGTTTTTCCCCTTTGCCTTCATCCTTAGCCTTTCCGCAACCGACCATCATAAAGGCGACGAATAACGCTATCGCCAGAACCCATGATCTTTTCATAACCTCTAATCCCCCTGAAAGAATTTATTGAGGTGCAAAGTGCCACAAACACCGGCAATTGTCCATAAGATATTGCCCAGGGAAAAAGCCGCAGAAAGTTCTTGACAACATATTTCTATTCATGTAAGCGGAGTGAACGTTCATTCCAGATCGGTATTCTATTGCACCCATGAAAAAATCAGACAAGCGGGACGAAATATTTCGCGCAGCATTGGAACTCATAGCAGAGCACGGTTTTCACGGAGCCCCGATGGCCGAGATCGCCGAAAAGGCGGGCGTGGGAGCGGGAACGATCTATCGCTATTTCGACAACAAGGATGTTCTTATCATTCAATTGTATCAGGAACTGGAAAGGGATCTGGTTGCGACCGTTCAGGAGGGTTTCCCAACCGGAAAACCCGTCAGGGAAAGGTTCCTGCATATCGGAACGAAGCTTCTTCGATACTGCATTTCGCATCCGCTCTATTTCAGATACATCGAGCAATACCACAACTCGCCGTACGGCGCGTCATTGCGCAAAGACAAGATCATGGATAAATCCGGCGACCAGCATTTATTCAAGCAGCTTCTGAAAGAGGGAATTGCCGAACGGGTCGTGAAAGACCTGCCGATTTTTGTTCATTTTGCCCTGGCCTTCGGTCCCGTGATCAGCCTGGCACGGGATCACGTCCTCGGACTCGTCACGCTGGACGAAGAGCTGATTTTCAAAACCGTCGAGGCCTGCTGGGACGGGATAAAGGAAAACACATAGCCGACGAATTCAAATATAACCACAGAGGTGTTGCATGCTGATCAGGAACAGAATTAAAATCATTGTCGTCACAGTGGTTCTCGCAGAATTTCTGATACTGGCAGGTTGCGGACAGCAGACCACCAGCGGACCGCCAAAGGGCGGCCCCGTGGAAGTCGCTGCCGTAACGGTTCAAGCGGAGAAAATAGCGATCACCACGGAATTATCCGGCCGCACCTCCGCATACCTCATCGCCGAGATCCGGCCCCAGGTTAACGGCCTCATCCAGAAACGCCTGTTCACGGAAGGTTCCGATGTCAAAACCGGCCAGGTGCTCTACCAGATCGATCCTGCACCCTTCAAGGCGGCCATCGACAATGCAAGAGCAGCACTCGAGAGAGCCGCGGCCAATCTGCCGGCGATCCGGTCGCGGGCAGAACGCGTCCGGTCATTGCTTGCCGAGAAAGCCGTCAGTCTTCAGGATTCCGACGACGCCACGGCCGCCCTGAAGCAGTCCGAGGCCGATGTTCAATATTGGAAAGCAACGGTTGAAACGGCCCGTATCAATCTGGGCTATACCCGTATCACCGCTCCCATTTCCGGCCGCATCGGCAAATCCAATGTGACAGAAGGAGCGCTGGTGACGGCGCATCAGCCTGTCCCCCTTGCAACCGTTCAGCAACTCGATCCCATCTACGTGGATTTGCCCCAATCCACAGCGGAACTGCTGCGACTGCAGAGCCGCCTGGCAGACGGACGCCTCAAAAATGGCGGAAAAAACCACAACAGGGTGCGGCTCATCATGGAAGACGGCACGCCCTATTCTCTTGAAGGAACGTTCCAATTCCGCGATGTCACGGTTGATCCTACAACCGGTTCCGTCATGCTGAGGGCAGTTTTTCCCAATCCAAAAGGCCTTCTCCTGCCGGGCATGTTTGTCCGGACGGTGGTTCAGGAAGGCGTCAATACGAAGGCCATCCTGATCCCCCAGCAGGCCGTGACACGCGACCCCAAGGGGAATCCCCTTGTACTGATTGTAGGCGCCGAGGAAAAAGTCCAGCAGCGGATGCTCACCATCGATCGCGCCATCGGCAACAAATGGCTCGTTTCATCAGGCCTTGCTCCAGGGGAGCGGGTGATCGTCGAGGGTATACAAAAAGCGCGGCCAGGCGCCCCGGTGAAGGTTGTTCCTTTTGCAACCGGCAGCGAAAAAAATAGCGGGGAAAGTAAAAATACGGCTTCGCCGCCTGCAAAATCGAACTGACGGGAGCGCATGATGTTATCAAAATTCTTCCTTGATCGTCCGGTCTTCGCCTGGGTCATCGCCATCATCATTATGGTGATGGGAGGCCTGTCGATATATAATCTACCTATATCACAATAC
>Ga0116202_10000134_pt1 | contig 36700 bp, 29 predicted proteins | sample LakKivw325mmetaG_FD_94479 | JGI IMG/M metagenome (GOLD analysis project Ga0116202, IMG submission 94479) | Anoxic lake water microbial communities from Lake Kivu, Rwanda to study Microbial Dark Matter (Phase II) - Lake Kivu water 325m metaG | ecosystem: Environmental > Aquatic > Freshwater >... | reverse complement strand
GCCTCGGAGTTGATGCTGATTTTTTCTGCGCCGGCAAGAATTACCTGCCTCATATCCTGGACCGTGCGGATGCCGCCGCCGACGGAAAAGGGAATAAAAATGGTTTCAGCCACCCGTCGGACCACATCAATCATGATATCCCGCCCGTCGGATGACGCCGTGATATCATAAAAACAATCTCATCAGCGCCCTGTTCATAATATTCCCTTGCCGCCTCCACAGGGTCGCCGATGTCGATGTTGCCCTTGAATTTGATGCCTTTTGTGAGCTTCCCGTTGCGGACATCCAGGCAGGGAATGATTCGTTTACTCAGCATCACTCCCTCCCCAGCTGCAGAAATTTGCCAGGATCTGCAGACCCGGCCTACCGCTTTTTTCCGGATGAAACTGCACGGCCACCAGGTTCCTCAAGGCGACGGCGGCGCAAAAAGGAATGCCGTAATCGGTCCATCCGACGACCCGGCGATCGTCCGCAGGAGACGGATAATAGGAATGGACGAAGTAGAATTCAGCGCCGTCGGGAATTTCCTGAAATACAGGGTGATCTTTTTGAAACGATACGCGGTTCCACCCCATGTGGGGTATCTTCAGCGGCAGGCCGTCCTGTTGCAAATCTTCCGGGAATCGCCTGACACTGCCTGCCACGATGCCCAGACAGGGCGTATGGTTCTCTTCGCTGTATTCAAAGATGACCTGTGTGCCGAGACAGATGCCCAGCATGGGTTTTCCTTTCTCAAGCCACGCCGGGATCCATTGATCCAGGCCGTTCTGCCGGAGGTTGGCCATGGCTTCCCCCGCCGCGCCTACGCCGGGAAAGACAATATGGCTTGACTGCGACAGAACCTCCGGATCATCGCTGATCCGGCAGGGTTTTCCCAAATAGCGAAGCGCCCTGGCCACGCTTGTCAGATTTCCCGCTTTATAATCGACAATACCGATCATTCCCCATCCTGAAATTTCTCACTTCGTTCACAGTGACAGCAGAGTGTTCATATTTATAACATGAAGCGCTGCGATCTATATCATATATTCCGCAATTATTTTGCAATGCCCATGTTATTAATCTTGTTCTTTGTTCCTGCAATAATATCTCCCCTGGTACGTGTTCCTTTTATTAAGTTCCCCGTCAATGGCGTTCAATACGTCCATTTTGTTAACGGCCCACAGCGGGGCGAGAAAGATGTCCCGGTAACCGTCGGCGGTCAATCGTTGAATGACCATTTCCGGCGGCAGGATTTCCAGAATGTCGCAGACGGTTTGAACATAATCGTCCTTTTCCATCAGGGTGATCTTCCCCCGCTCATAGAGGTCTCCCATGTTGGTTCCCTTTAAGGCGAGCAGGGCGTGTATCTTGATGCCGTGGATGGGAAGTGTAGCCAGAATCCTTGCCGTTTCGATGATTTGTTCACGGGTCTCCCCGGGCAGTCCCACGATGATATGGGTGCAAACATGCAGTTTCCCACCGGAGGCCCTTCGCACCGCATCGAGAAAGATGTCTGCCGCATGTCCCCGGTTGATGAACCGAAGGGTTTTGTCATGAATCGACTGCAGTCCCAGTTCCAGCCATATATGGAAATTTTTCGTGTATTCTTCCAGAAGGCCGATCACGTCATCGGGAACACAATCGGGACGCGTGCCCACGGAAAGGCCGATCACGCCCTCTTCGGCCAGGGCCTCATCATAAAGCCGCTTTAATTGGTCAGTGGGGCCGTAGGTGTTCGTAAAGGTCTGAAAATAGGCAATGAATTTTTTCGCCTGCCGGTGCTTCGCGTAATATGACTTCCCCCGGCGAATCTGCTCGCTCACGGAAGGGAGCGGCCCCGCCTGCCTCAGGCGCGACCCTCTGCCGTCGCAGTAGATGCACCCCCCGGTGGAAACGGACCCGTCCCGGTTGGGACAGGTGAATCCTGCATCGATGGGCAGTTTGTAAACGTTGCACCCGAACAGGTTCCGCCAGAAGCCTTTTAAATCACGGTATCTCTTTGTATTTTTCCAGAATGCCGGTTTTGACAAAATTATCCCTTTTTTCTTGTCTTATGATCTGCAGAACTTCTTCATGATCGGCTTCAATATATATCCCATCTCACTATATCCCATCTCACTGCAATTTATATGCATGATTAATGCACATCCATCAAGAGCCATCTTCAGCCAACAATATTGCTGGGGGGAAGCGTTAGGTGCGTCCCTCTTTGTGCCTCCGGATAACGCATTGGTGCGAGATCATAAATAGCTGAGCCAGCGGATTTCCCTGTGCCGTTGTTTAAACTGCGCATAAGCATAACAGAGCGGATAAACAACGAGGAGGATCGTTAATGCGATACCGTAGACCGTGGCCAGATCATATCCGGATTCAGCTCCGCGCAGAACGGGGAACGGGGAAAGGCCGAAACCGTGAAACAGCCAGTCCGTCGGCAGGCCCCTGATTTTGGCTGCGGCAAGGGCTGTGGCGTGAATGAGGAATAAGTGAATGATATAAAAAAACAAGGGGACTCTGCCGAAAGTGATTAAAGGTCTTCCAAATCGATATAATCTGTTCCACTCGGACAGCGTGAAAACGAAGAACATGACACCCATGGTGATGAGCAAATAGAGCAGGGAAGGCGGATATTTTTCGCAGTTCAAGACGGCAAATAGTGTGAACAACGAATCTTTCTGCGGCAGCCAGGGCCGGGGATCGCCATAAATATTGTTCAAACGCAGGAACAGGAAGGCGGCGACGCAAACGAATCCCAACAGCAACAACGTGGTTTTCCGAGACCGCTCAGTTTGCACGAACACCGGACCGATACAATAACCTGCCGCCATAACGCCTATCCAGGGAATGAGCGGATACGCAACGAAAAAAGAATATCCCGGAAGGAATTCGACAGAACCGGGTACGTGCAGGATCGTCCACAGCCAGCTCCATGCCCCAAAATCGATGGGTTGAAATGAATCAAACACGTTGTGGCCGGCAATCACAACCAGGGCGAAAATGGCAATGGCCCAGCGGGATAGAAAGACTATGCCGGCCAGGACGACCATCGACCATCCCAGCACCCAGATCACCTGCATAAGCACGAAATGGTAATTCCAGTTGAACGTCCAGTTGAAGCGCACCAGCGTGAGTTCTAAAACGATCAGCAGCAGGCCGCGGGTGAACAGATAACGGGCGAGCTGATAATCCGTCAGATTGCGGCACCTTGTGGACAGATAAGCGCTGGTTCCCGCCAGGAACACAAATGTCGGCGCGCAGACATGGGTGATCCATCGGGTGATGAAGAGCGCGGCACTGGTCTGACTGATCTGGGTGTAACCAAGGATGGCGTCGGAGAAAAAATCCCGGGTGTGATCCAACGCCATCAGAACCATCACCAGACCCCGCACGAGATCGATCGATTCCAAGCGGTTCATGGCGGGATTTTCTTCTTTCAGTTCTGCATTCATGTTTGGTATGCGAGGTCTTTCACATCATGTTTCTGAAAGGACGCGAATACGTCTATCAAACGGTTGATCATCCTTTTTTTCCATGATTCCAGGATTCAATGCCAAGGCCAGGTCTGTAAAACAGCACAGCAAGTCCATTTTTCCCTCGATGGATAATGATAGGAACCATTCGACATTGGTCTCAATAGATTCATCATCGCGATTGTGGAAAATTTTCGCATTCATATTGATAATTTATTACAGAATGATCGATTTTTCATTGCATAACACTCGGCTCACCGGGAGCTGGCATTATCGGCGATCCGGTGCACCGCCTTATGCGTTCTGCAACACTTGCGAGTGTTTGCCACCTTGCCACCCAGTGTTTGATATTTTGACAAAGTCCGAACACCCGCACTTTTCGCAATGGAGTTTAAACACCAAGGTAAACCCATGCTTAGCCTTGCTCTTGCATAGAGCGTTGTATTCGTTAGTAGGTTCCGTGGCGTGTTCTCCGTATTCCAAAATCCTCATGATCTCGCGATCAGGGCACTCAAGCCGACCCCTCGAGGCTTCACCCCTCGGCTTCGCTCCGCTTGGTCGGTGGCACGGCCAATTGCATCATGATGCAATTGCCGCCCCCACCGACGGCGGCTTATTGCACGACCCGATAGACGTAATCAGTATATTATAGATGGATATACGGGGCAGCGGAATTTACAGCGTGCAAATTTCATTTGCATGGTATCTTGAATGTTACGGGTTAGAATCATGCTGTTTTTTTTAGCCGTTCCGCCACCCAGACTTTGATAATCGACTGCCTCGGCACCCCCAAGCGTTTTGCCTCTTTATCCAACTGGTGGATCATCCATAAGGGAAAATCCACATTCACTCTTTTCTGTTCCTGTTCAGGCCTTCGAGCTTTCGAAACGTCAAGATATTTTGTAATATCCTCACCATCATCAAATATTTTATCGAATTCTTCAGCCTTCATATATATCAATCTCCTCTTTTCTTGACCGTCGGACTGAAATGATCCTCACACTTTCGTCTCTATACGTTATAACACCTGACCAATATTTTCCTTCAATCTTACCGACTACCAGAAATCTTGGCTCATCAACCGTTATGGCAGGAATGATGATATAATCGGGATCATTCCATAGCGCCTGTGCTTCGAAAAAATCGATGCCGTGTTTCTTTTTATTAGAATCGCTTTTGTCAGAATCAAACTCAAACTTCATGGTATATATATTATACCTTTTCAATACCACTAGCAAATATTTTTTGTATAATTTATAGGTCAGAAATCAGCAGCGGTTAATGGTCATCCACGGGATTGAGTGGTTAATTCATTGAAAAATATGTTCACATAAGATAGGCTAACATGTTAAAGACAAGCAAGCCATCAATATGATGATGCTTATGGGGCAGGTTCCGGAAGGAGATCAACGTTTGAACAGGGATTACGACGTCATCGTGGTGGGAGGGGGTCACGCCGGCTGTGAAGCGGCGCTGGCGGCGGCCCGGATGGGCTGTTCCACGATCCTGTTTAACATTAATCTGGATTCCGTTGCCCTGATGTCGTGCAATCCAGCCATCGGCGGCCTCGCCAAGGGACAGCTCGTCAAGGAAGTGGACGCCCTGGGTGGAGAAATGGGAAAGATTGCCGACAAAACAGCCATCCATTTCCGGCTTTTGAACGCGTCGAAGGGGCCTGCTGTTCAATCCTCCCGTTTCCAGTGCGACAAACAGCTCTACCGGCTGGCCATGAAAACAGTAGTGGAGAAAGAAAAGAACCTCCACCTGAGACAGACGCTGATAGACCGGTTGATTGTCGAGGGGGGACGAATTGTCGGGGTTGAGGATCATATCGGTGTCTTTTATCGCGGCAAGGCTGTGATCATCACCACGGGAACCTTTCTGAACGGTTTGATCCACATCGGAACGGTCCATTATCCGGCGGGGAGAGCGGGGGAAATGGCCTCTATCCGTCTGGCGGAGTCCATAAAGTCCCTGGATTTTGACATGGGGCGGATGAAGACAGGAACGCCGCCAAGGTTACGGGCTTCGACCATCGACTTCTCAAGTCTCGAGCGTCAGGACAGCGATCCCGATCCCGTTCCGTTTTCCTTTGCCACGGAAAGTTTGCGCAAAGAGAGGCTGCCGTCCTATTTTACTTATACGACGAAGGACACCCATCGGCTCATTCAGGAAAACATCAGGCTGTCCCCGCTCTATTCGGGGACGATCAAAGGCGTCAGCGCCCGCTACTGTCCTTCCCTGGAAGACAAGGTGATGCGCTTCTCCGACAAGGAAAAGCATCCCGTCGTTCTGGAGTTTGAGGGACTGGAAACGGAAGAAATCTACGCCAAGGGACTGGGGAACAGCATGCCCCAGGATCTTCAGGAAAAGATCATTCACAGTGTGCCCGGCCTGGAGCAGGCCGAGGTCATGCGCCCTGCTTATGCCATCGAGTACGATTTTGTTCAGCCGACACAGCTTCAGCCGACCCTTGAGACGAAAAAGGTTTCCGGGTTGTATCTGGCCGGACAGATCAACGGCACGTCCGGCTATGAAGAAGCGGCAGCCCAGGGACTGTGGGCCGGCATCAACGCGGTGCTTGCGGTACAGGGGAAACCGCCCTTTATTCTTGACCGCTCCGATGCGTATATGGGTGTTTTGATTGATGATCTTGTGACAAGGGGGGTGGATGAACCCTATCGGATGTTCACCTCCCGGGCGGAATATCGTCTCATTCTCAGGGAGGACAATGCCGCCATCCGCCTGATGGGGAAGGGGCATGAACTGGGGTTGATTTCCGGGGATCATTATCAGAACCTGCAGGAAAGGGTCCGCCAGATCGAGGCGGGTCTGCGCAGACTGTCCACGGTAAAGATTTACCCCGGTGCGGATGTCATGAAAACTCTTGAGGAAATAGGGACGCCCCCCATCAAGAATCCCGTAACCCTCTATCAACTCCTCAAGCGACACGAGATTGCCTATGATGATCTGAAGGTGTTCGAGGGATGGGAGCCCATTCCTGATCGGTTGATAAAAAAACAGATTGAGATACAGGCAAAGTATGAAGGTTATATCCAGCGGCAGCTCGAAGCCGTTAAAAAAATGAAAACCCTGGAGGTGAAAAAGATTCCCAAAGATATTGATTATGCGGCCGTTCCGGGGCTTTCCAGCGAGCTGAAAATGAAGCTGATGAAAGTGGAACCTGCCACCATCGGTCAGGCGGAAAGGATACCGGGGATGACCCAGGCGGCCGTTACGGCGATTCTGGTGACGATGAAGAAAATGGAACTGGAGGCTACTGCCGTTCAGAGAAGAGAAAGCCCTCAAGCGTAATGAACCTTGACCAATCTACATGGCATTGAACATATACTCATAGATACACAGGAGGACAAAATAATGGGAAAAACTTACAGAATCGCGGTTGTACCGGGAGACGGCACAGGTCCGGAGGTTATTGCGGAAGGGTTGAAAGTTCTTCATGCCGCATCTGCAAAGTTCGGCTTCAAACTTGATCTGTCGCACTACGATTTAGGGGGTGAGCGATACAAGCGTACCGGAGAAATCATGAGCGATGATACCCTTGAGCAGTTGAAAAAACATGATGCCATCTATCTGGGCGCCATCGGCCATCCCGACGTCAAGCCGGGCATCCTGGAAAAGGGCATCCTGCTTACGCTTCGGTTCAGCCTGGACCTGTACATCAATCTGAGGCCCGTCAAACTCTATCCGGGAGTGGACACGCCCCTGAAAGACAAGAAACCGGAAGATATAGATTTTGTTGTGGTTCGGGAAAACAGCGAAGGTCTGTACACAGGCGCCGGCGGTGTCTTGAAGCGAGGCACACCGGACGAGGTCGCAACCCAGGAATCCATCAATACGCGCAAGGGGGTGGAGCGATGCGTGCGCTTTGCGTTTGAATGCTGCCGCAAGCGGAACAAAGCAAAGAAATTGACTCTATGCGGCAAGACCAACGTGCTGACGTATGCCTTCGATCTGTGGGAAAGGACATTCTATGAAGTGGCCAGGGAATATCCCGATATAAAGACCGACTACGCCCACGTGGATGCGGCCTGCATGTGGATGGTAAAGAATCCCGAATGGTTCGACGTCATTGTGACGGATAACATGTTCGGCGACATCATCACCGACCTCGGAGCGATGATCCAGGGGGGCATGGGCATCGCCGCAGGCGGTAACATCAATCCCCAGGGCGTTTCCATGTTCGAACCCATAGGCGGTTCGGCACCCAAGTACACGGGGCTGAATGTGGTCAACCCGCTGGCCGCCATCATGGCCGGTCAGATGATGCTGGAGACGCTGAGAGAAGACGCCGCAGCGCTGGCCGTAGAAAAAGCCGTTATGACGGTTGTCAGGGAATATTTGAAAAGCCTCACTGCCGGCCGGATGGGCTATTCAACGAGCGAGGTGGGTGATCTTGTGACCAGTCTGATTTAGGTATTTATTTGTTCAAATCTTTCTTCAAAAAAACAAATTTGTTGCCTTTTGTCACATCAATGGTCTTTTTCTTGCATTGTATCAAATTCGTATTATAAAACAACAATAAAAGTTGCAATTTTGTATCATTTTGAGATACAATCTCTCCGTGTACAGCGGTAAACCCGGGTAACGGGCGCTTATCGTTTTGATGAAGGCTTGCAAAATGGCACATTTTTGGTGTGAACAAAGACAGAAAGGGGCTCTGTTTTTAAAATGAATCAATCCATGTGGAGTCCATCGCAGGTTGGTACGACTGGCGGGAGAGAATTAAGTATTCATAATTATGAAGAGCTGGCCGCGCTTCATGCCATTGCAAAGATTCTGGCACACTCCCAGGATCTTCGGGACCAGCTGGAGCAGATCCTCAAGGAGATGAGCGGACGGCTTGGCATGGAACGGGGGATGATCTCTCTGCTGGATCGCGAATCCGGAGAGGCCTGGCTGGATGTGGCACATGGGGTGAATATAAAGGGGCTTGATGTGACCTACCAGCCCGGAGAGGGCATAACGGGGAGGGTGGCTCAGACGGGTCGCCCCATGGCCATCGCGAATCTCAGCCAGGAGACGCACTTTCTCGACCGGACAGGCGCCCGTCGTTTTCTGAACCGGTCAGAGCTTGCATTCCTCTGCGTTCCCATTGTCTACGATGCCAAAGTGGTCGGCGTGTTATCGGCGGACAAGGTGGCTCGCCAGGTGGTGAGTCTGGATCGCGAGCTGGCCATCCTCTCCTCCGTTGCCGAACTGATCGCAAAGGCCGTCCATATGCGCGCCCTCGAAGAAGAAAACCGGCGTTTGAGACAGATCGTGGGTCGCTCCAAGGCACCGTCCATTGATATCATCGGACATTCCAAGGTCATTCAGGAGGTTTTTGGCTTCATTGCCCAGGTTGCTGATACAGGCACGACGGTGTTGATACACGGCGAAACGGGAACCGGGAAAGAACTGGTGGCTCGGGCCATCCATCTCAACAGCTCGCGGAAAGAGGGTCCTCTGGTGCATGTGAATTGCGCCGCCATGCCGGATACACTGATCGAAAGCGAGCTTTTCGGGCACGAAAAAGGGGCGTTTACGGGAGCGATACACCAGAGGAGAGGGCGGTTTGAAGAGGCCAACGGGGGCACCATTTTTCTTGACGAAGTGGGTGAACTTTCAGCGGCCGCCCAGGCAAAACTGCTCCGCGTCCTGCAGGAAAAGCAGTTCCAGCCTCTCGGTTCATCGAAAGTTGTCACTGTCAACGTCCGGGTCATTGCGGCGACCAACAGGAATTTAGACCAGGATATCGTATCGGGGCGATTTCGAACAGATTTGTATTATCGTCTCAATGTATTTCCCATCTATCTGCCGCCCCTTCGGGAACGGGGCAGTGATATCATCATGCTGGCCGATCACTTCATCTTAAAATACACCAGAGAACTCGGCAAGCCGGTGAAACGCATTTCTTCGTCCGTACTTGAAAGCTTTTTGTCCTATTCGTGGCCGGGCAACGTCAGGGAACTGGAAAATTGCATAGAAAGGGCCGTTCTGCTGGCAGGAGGCGACACCATCGAGATTATCCATCTGCCTCCCTCTCTTCAGATCAAACCAAAAGAGGGGGACAGAAGGGACCCGGGCAAGTTCAGCAGCATTATTGAAAGCCAGGAGAGGGCTCTCATTATCGACGCACTGAAGGAAACACGGGGCAATCAGAGCCAGGCGGCGAAATTGCTCGGGACAACGAAACGCATCATCCAGTATAAAATTCAGAAATTCGCGATTGATCCCTGGAGATTTCGACCCGGGCGCAATGGCTCGACGCCGGCCGGATCGGAAAAAGGAACGGACCGTGTATGATAATCAACAATTTTGTCCCAAATTTATCATAAATAACAATTTTGTTGTTTTGTCCGGAACAATTATCATGGACATCCGTGATTCGGCAGTTTGACGGTTTGGAGCAAATCTTGCTCCCTCTCCGGTTTCAAAAGGGGCATCGCTGATGATCTTGATATATTTCAACATGTTACGGCCATTGAAACGCTATAGTTCGTTGGCCCGTTCGGGCAATCTTCAGCCAGGACGATGCAGTCTCAGAAGTTCGGATCCGAAGAACGTAAACACAACACAGTTGGTACAGTTTTGGCTAACAAAGTTCCGGCCTGTTGATTGATCGTATGCCTGATCAGGTCTGTTGAATGGAAAGGAAAAAAGATGTGTCGTTTATTTGCCATTACCAGCAAGCAACCCATTTCCCCCATGTTGGCGTTACGCGCGATCGATGTCATGAAGGAAGGTCATGACGGATCCGGTGTCGGGTTGTTCATGGCCGATCTGGGGGGTGAGTTTGAAAACTTCAAAAAAGAGCCGATCCTTTCGGGGACTTTTTCGAACGAGGGAATTAAAACGCTGGATCGTTACATGATGGATCTCGATTTCATGGTGAAATACAAGCTCTCCATCCGTCCCGGCAAAGAGCCCCCCGCCGGGACGCCCAAGCGGGACAACTACATGATTCGCGTGTATGAGTATCCTCCCGACTGGGCTTCACTTACCGAAGCCGAAATCCAGCACCGTCTGATGGTGTGCCGTCTCCAGTTGCGAAAGATGGGAGAAAAAGACGGCTCGATGATGATCTTCAGTTTCTGGCCGGACGTCATCATGATCAAGGAAGTGGGCGATCCCATGACGGTGGCGGATTATCTGGGATTGAACCGGAAGGAGCTTCTGGCCCGTACGATGCTTGTTCAGGGGCGGCAAAATACCAACTACGCAATTAACATTTACGCCTGTCACCCTTTTTTCATCCAGGGAATAGCGACCATGACCAATGGAGAAAACACGGCATTTGTGCCCATCAGGGAATTTCTCATGTCACGGAATTTCCCGGGTTATACGGGATACCAGTCCGATTCGGAGACATTCACCCACATTCTCCATTATATGAAAAATCATCTGGGACTGGGACTCGATATGTACAAACATATCATTACGCCGTTAAAGGATGAGGAACTGGAGCGTCATCAGAACGGTCCTTGGCTGCGCCTGCTGAAACAGAGCTGTCGTCCGCTCATCATTGATGGTCCCAATTGTGTCATGGGATGTCTGCCGGACAAGACCCTGTTTATGGTGCAGGACAGCAAGAAGTTGCGTCCCGGAGTGGTTGGTGGGAATCCCGGCATGTTTGTCTTTTCTTCTGAAATGTGCGGGCTGGACGCTGCGATTCCGGCGCGGGATAAAAGTCAGGATTTTCAACCAATGAAATACGATACCGTTTTTGTAGGTCCGGAACGTCAGGAGGTGGAGATATGGAACCAGTGGGACATATCAACCCATCTACACTAAGTACGAAAGATCTTCCCTGGCGCATCCTCTGGAGCAAAGAGAAATGCAACCTCTGCGGAGCCTGTACGGCAGTCTGCCCCGTCCGGGCGATTGAACTGGGTGTTCACAGGAAGCGTGCGGTGAATGTTTCCATCGGCCTGGAGGAAAAACCGGGGAATGTTTACAGCGTTTACCATAGCGTCCGTCAGCAAACGGACCCGGCTCACGCCTGTGTGGGATGCGGCATGTGCAATCTGGTCTGTCCGAACAACGCCATCGTTCCCGTCCACAACGACGAGATTGATAAATTGCGTTTCCACATCAATGCCGGGGGCGTTCCGAGACGCCGGGGCGGACGCCGTAATGTTCCCGGGAGCGTCCTGGACCAGATCAAATTTATCCGCATTTCCATGCTGACCGACCCGGCCCTTGATGCGGGGAGGCACGATTTTGAACTTAGAACCCTTTTAGGACGGATACTGCCGCCCGAAGAGGTTCTTCGGGTCAGTCGGGAAAACGGCTGGATACCCCCCGTACGCGAAATCTATCCCCTCATGATCGGCAGCATGTCATTCGGAGCCCTGTCGCCGAACATGTGGGAAGGCCTTCAAATGGGAGTCGCCTATCTGAATGAGGAAATGGGAATGCCCGTGCGTGTGTGCACAGGCGAAGGAGGGTGCCCTCCGAGGCTTCTCAGATCCCGATTCCTGAAATATGTGATTCTGCAGATCGCCAGCGGTTATTTCGGATGGGATGAAATCATTCATGCCCTCCCTGAGATGAAGGAAGATCCCTGCGCCATTGAAATCAAGTATGGTCAGGGAGCCAAGCCGGGGGACGGCGGTCTTTTAATGTGGTACAAGGTAAACAAGCTGATTGCCGCCATCCGCGGTGTCCCGGCGGGAGTCAGCCTCCCCAGTCCGCCCACCCATCAGACCAAGTATTCGATTGAAGAATCGGTAGCCAAGATGATCCAGTCCATGTACATGGCGTGGGGTTTCCGGGTTCCCGTGTATCCGAAGATTTCCGGAACCAGCACGGCACTCGCGGTTCTCAACAACCTGACACGGAATCCCTTTGCGGGCGGTCTGGCGATTGACGGCGAAGATGGCGGCACCGGAGCGGCCTACAATGTTTCCATGGACCATATGGGACATCCCATCGCCAGCAATATCCGGGACGCCTACCTGAATCTGGTAAAGCTCGGAAAACAGAATGAAATTCCCATCTTTGCAGGAGGCGGCGCCGGTAAAAGCGGAAACCTGGCCGCGAATGCAGCCGCCCTGATCATGCTGGGCGCCAGCGGCGTACAGTCGGGAAAATACCTCATGCAGGCGGCGGCCGGCTGCCTGGGTTCTGAAGCGGATCGCTGCAATATATGCAATATCGGCATCTGTCCGAAGGGGATTACCTCGCAGGATCCCCGCCTGGATCGGCGACTCGATCCGGAAAAAGTGGCCGAACGTCTCGTCGAGGTATTCCTCAGCTTTGACCAGGAATTGAAGAAAATTGTCGCCCCCCTGGGGCGTTCCACGTCTCTGCCCATCGGCATGTCGGATGCTATCGGCATTGCGGACCATCATGCTGCGGAGCGGCTGAATATCAGGTACGTCATATAAGGAGCATTCATGTCGTATAAACCGACTATCGTTATCCCCGGAATGGAGAAAGGTGTCCGGGTCGAATCACGGGTTCTTGAGGAACGCATCCAGAAAGCACTCCATGACGGCCATCGGTGTGTGGAGATCATTGCCCACGGTCAGCATGGAATCGGCGGACGACTCTGGGAAGCAGGAAAGGAACCCGTCATCGTGAGGGTACTGGGAACATCGGGCCAGCGCCTCGGCTCCATGGGATTTCCCAATACATCCATTGATGTGATCGGGCCGGTTTCCGATGATGTGGGGTGGCTGAATGCAGGCGCCCGGATCATCGTACGCGGCAATGCGACCAATGGTGTGGGTAATGCCATGGCCCAGGGCAAAATTTATGTTGCCGCCGACATCGGTGCGCGCGGCATGACCATGACAAAACACAATCCCCGTTTTGATCCACCGGAATTGTGGGTGCTGGGAAACGTGGGAGATTCCTTTGCCGAATTCATGGCGGGCGGGATTGCCGTGGTCTGTGGCCATGGCACGAGCCGTCAGGATAACATTCTGGGATACCGCCCCTGCGTCGGCATGGTGGGAGGAAAAATCTTCTTTCGGGGAGCCCATAAGGGCTATAGCGAAAAGGATGCCCGGTTGAAACCCCCCGACAACGATGAATGGAAATGGCTGACGCTGAACATGAAGGATTTTCTTGCAGCCATCGACCGTTCGGAACTTTATGCCCTGCTGACGGAGGATCGGAATCAATGGCAGCTCCTGGTGGCCCGCAAACCCCATGAAAAGCATGGCGCTCCATCCAGAAACATGCATCAGTTTCGTCAGGAAGTCTGGGACAGAGAGCTTGGCCGGAGGGGGTTGATCGGCGATCTTTCCGACCTGGACAGAGGCCCCATAGAAGTCATCCCGACGGGAATTCTGCGCCGTTATGTACCTCTGTGGGAAAATGACCGCTTCCTGCCGCCCTGCCAGGCCAATTGCCCGACGGGTATTCCCGTTCAGAAGCGCTGGGAGCTGATCCGTAAGGGGATGATGGATAAAGCCGTGGATCTGGCGCTTCTCTATACCCCCTTTCCGGCTTCCGTGTGCGGATATCTCTGCCCGAATCTCTGTATGGAAAACTGTACCCGTCAGACGGCCAACCTTCCCCCGGTGGATGTTTCCCTGCTCGGCAAGGCAAGCCTGCAGGCAAAGACGCCCGAGCAGGCGCCGAGTACAGGTAAAAAAGTTGCCGTCATTGGCGGCGGCGCAGCGGGTCTGTCGGTCTCCTGGCAGCTCTGGATGAAAGGACACGAGCCGGTCATCTACGAGATGCGGGATAGTCTTGGCGGTAAAATGACCGGCATGGTTCCGAGCAGCCGGATTCCCGATGACGTGGTGGCGCATGAACTGAACCGCGTGAGCGAACAAATCAGTCATGTCCATCTGAATCATGCGTTTACGAAAGAAGAATTTCTGCAACTTAAAGATACCTTTGATTATATTGTCATCGCTGTGGGCGCTCAAAAACCGGGAATGATCCCCGTGCCGGGAAAAGAGCGTGCCGTCACGGCTCTTGATTTCCTGCGGCAGAGCAAAATCAACGAGGCGCATGTAGGGAAAAGTGTTGTCGTCATCGGCGCGGGAAACGTGGGGTGTGACGCGGCAACGGAAGCAGCCCGGCTGGGAGCGAAGGACATTACCCTCATCGATATCCAGGAGCCCGCGTCATATGGAAAGGAAAGGCAGGCTGCGGAAGCCATCGGCGCACGATTTCTCTGGCCGCGGTTTACAAAGGCCATTACGGACAAAGGCGTGGAACTGACGGATGGCGAGTTCCTGCCGGCGGATACGGTCATCGTATCCATAGGCGATCAGCCGGATCTCGATTTTTTGTCGGAAGACATCGTTACACAAAACGGATTCATCACCGTGGATGATCGTTTTCGGAGCAATGATCCTCACGTATTCGCTGTCGGAGATGCCGTGAGGCTTGGCATCCTGACCGACGCGATCGGTGCGGGTCGTATTGCTGCGGATACCATCGATGATCTGCTGAAAGGAAGGTATGAAACCTATGACAAACTGCCTTCCATTGATATGGCCCGGGTCAAGCTGGAGTACTATGATCCCCGCGTTCATGTCTTCAGTGACTCAAGTGCGTGCGCTTCCCAGTGTGCCTCCTGCGGTGCATGCAGGGATTGCGGTCTGTGTGAGACGATTTGCCCCAGGGGCGCCATTTCCCGGCATCAGTTGAATGATGACGCATACGAGTATTTGGTCGATGCCGAGATGTGCATCGGATGCGGTTTCTGTGCCGGCGCCTGTCCGACGGGAGTCTGGCGGCTGACGGAAAATGAACCTCTGGAATAGAAAACAGGAAAAGTTATGTTGAAATAGGGTTGAAAAAAATTTAAAGAAGCTTCATTCAGAAAAGGAGAACGACATGTTTGAATGCAAAACGAAGCAAGATGTCCTGAAAGCGGTTAAGGAAGAAAAAGTCAGTTTTATTCAATTCTGGTTTACCGATGTTCTCGGAATGCAGAAGATTTTCAGCATCACGCCGTCCGAACTGGAAGAAGGGCTGGAAGAAGGAATGGGATTTGACGGCTCGTCGATTCAGGGATTCGCACGGATCGAAGAGAGCGATATGATCGCCATGGCCGATCCGACAACCTTTCAGATCATTCCCTGGCGTCCTTCCGAACGGCCCGTTGCAAGGGTGATCTGCGACATTCTGAATCCTGACGGCACGCCGTATGAAGGCGACCCGCGGTATGTCCTGAAACGCGCGCTGAAGAAGATCGCCGACCAGGGTTATACCATGAATGTCGGACCGGAACTGGAATATTTCTATTTTGCCAGTGATAAGAAAACGGATATCCTGGATCAGGGCGGCTACTTCGACGGGCTTCCTGTAGACAGGGCTACCGATCTCAGGCGTCAGACGATTTTCGCCCTGCAGGATCTGGGGATTCGCGTGGAGTATTCTCATCATGAAGTGGCGCCGAGCCAGCATGAGATTGACCTCCGTTACGACGATGCTCTGAAGATGGCCGACAAGGTCATGACCTATCGCACGGCGGTTAAAGAAACCGCCCGACAGAACGGGGTGTACGCCACCTTTATGCCCAAGCCCATCTTCGGTCAGAACGGCAGTGGGATGCATACCCACCAGTCCCTCTTCAAAGGCAGCAAGAACGCCTTCTTTGACGGGAAGGATAAATACCATCTGTCCAAGATGGCTAAAAGCTATATCGCCGGATTGATGACCCACGCCCCGGAAATTACGGCCGTTTGCAATCAGTGGGTGAATTCCTACAAGCGCCTGGTGCCCGGCTACGAGGCGCCGGTTTATGTTTCCTGGGCGCGGCGCAACCGTTCCACCATGATCCGTGTTCCCATGTATAAACCGGGGAAGGAAAAGGCAACACGCATCGAATACCGTTCCCCCGATCCGGCGTGCAATCCGTATCTGGCCTTTGCCGTAATGCTCGCGGCCGGTATGAAGGGCGTCGAGAAAAAATATCCCCTTCCCGAACCTATCGAAGAGGATATCTTTGAAATGGATGAGATTGCCCGGGAAAGAGCGGGGATCACTTCTCTGCCGGGGAGTCTGTATGAAGCCCTGAATCTGGTATCCAAAAGTGCGCTGGTCAAGGAGACCCTGGGAGATCACATCTTCCAGAAATTCATTGAAAACAAGAAAGTGGAGTGGGATCGCTTCCGGACTCATGTGAGTCAGTTCGAAATAGACAGATATCTGCCTATGCTTTAATAAGGAAAAATAAAAAAGGAGCACGGTATAAATTAATGCCTTCCTTTGGTAAATACGGCTGTTCGCAGGCGGCCGTTTCCCGTCGGTGGAGATACTGCATGTCAATTGTAAAACATGAACGCCCCGCTTCACTGGTATTAGAGGATGGAAGCGTGTACCATGGATACGCCTTTGCCGGATCAGGCGAGGTTCTGGGAGAGGTCGTCTTCAATACGGGGATGACCGGCTACCAGGAAGTTATTACGGATCCTTCCTACAAAGGCCAGATTGTGACCATGACCTATCCTTTGATCGGTAATTACGGGATAAATCCCGAAGATATGGAATCCGGCGGCATTCACATGGAAGGATTTATCGTCAAAGAGTATCAGCCATACCCGAGTAACTGGCGGAGCCGGCAAAGTCTCAAGGCCTTCCTGGAATCCCATGGAAAACTGGGTATAGAGGGGATAGATACAAGAGCGCTGACCCGCCGGCTCCGTCTCGAAGGGGCCATGCGGGGCATTCTTTCCACTGAAACGCAGGATATCAGGCTACTGCTCGCACGGGTACGCGCGTATCCCGGTCTTGTAGGCCAGGATCTAATAAAGGTCGTCACCTGCAAACGGGCCTATCAATGGAAAGACGGAAGGCCGCAACCGCTTTCAGCACCTGACTTTTATTCCAGCTGCGACAGTAGTTCAGGAACAGCTGGGGTCAGTCATGGCAGTGCAAAGCGGCTGCGTGTCGTTGTCGTCGATTGCGGCGTAAAATATAATATTCTGCGCAACCTGGAGAGACTGGGGTGTGATGTCCTGGTCTTGCCCGCAACGGCAACGGGAAAGGAAATTCTCGACTACAGCCCGGACGGTGTTTTGCTTTCCAACGGGCCCGGGGACCCGTCGGCATTGCCCTATATCGTTGCAACCGCCCGCTATCTCCTTGGAACGATTCCCCTATTCGGAATATGTCTGGGTCATCAGATTCTGGGACAGGCCCTGGGAGGCAGGACGGACAAACTGAAATTCGGTCATCACGGGGTAAACCAGCCCGTCAAAAACAGGCAAACGGGCAGGATTGAAATCACATCCCAGAATCACGGGTTTGTCGTGTTGCCGGAGACGTTGCCAAAAAATCTTGAGATGACCCATGATAACCTGAATGATAACACCTTAGAGGGAATGTGTTACCCGGCGCTCCGGGCTTTCAGCGTGCAGTACCATCCCGAAGCGGCTCCGGGTCCCCATGATGTCAACTATTTGTTTGAAACGTTTGTGTCCTTCATGAACATGAAAATGGAGAAACCCATTGATTCTCATCATTGATTTTGGTTCCCAGTATAACCAGTTGATTGCCCGGCGTGTCCGGGAACAGCATGTCTACTGTCAGATCGAACCCCCAGGAATAAACCTTGAAAAAATCAAAGCTCTTCGCCCGGAAGGCATTATCCTGTCCGGTGGACCTGCAAGTATCTATGATACAGGCAGTCCAAGGGCGGACAAAGGTATCTTTGACCTGAACATTCCGGTGCTGGGCATCTGTTACGGCATGCAATACATGGTTGATACCCTGGGCGGGGAGGTCGTTGGATCCGATAAGAGAGAGTATGGCTTTGCCGAACTGTCTATTCATGATGCCTCCGGTATTTTCTTCGGGATTGATCCCGATACCCGGTGCTGGATGAGTCACGGGGATTCCATCGGCCGGTTGCCCTCCGCCTTTAAAACCACGGCGTCCACTCCTAATACGCAAAACGCGGCGGTTGAGAACACGAAAAGTCGATTCTACGGGCTTCAGTTCCACCCGGAGGTTGCTCACACCCCGGAGGGGAAAAGGATGCTGGAAAATTTCCTTTTTCGCATCTGTGGCTGTAAAAAAACCTGGACGATGAAATCCTTCGTCCGTGACGCGACGCTGGAGGTTCAATCGCTTGTCGGACAGAAGCATGTCATCCTGGGGTTAAGCGGCGGTGTGGATTCTTCCGTTGCGGCGTTGCTGATGCATCAGGCCATCGGAGACCGGCTCACCTGCATCTTTGTTGACAACGGCCTTCTCCGGCAGGATGAGGCGAAGCGGGTCCGGGATCTGTTTAAAAAACATTTCCGGATGAACGTGAGGTTTGTCGATGCGAAAAAGCCCTTTCTTGACCGGCTGAAAGGGGTCTCCGATCCGGAGAAAAAACGGAAGATTATCGGCCATGTCTTCATTAAAGTCTTTGAAGAAGAGGCGCGCAAAATCGATGGCGCCCGGTTTCTTGTCCAAGGCACCCTTTATCCTGATATTATTGAATCGCAGTCGGCCTTCGGCGGTCCCAGCGCCGTCATCAAGTCGCATCATAATGTGGGCGGGTTGCCCAAAAAGATGAGCCTCGCACTGATCGAACCCCTGAAGCATCTGTTCAAGGACGAGGTGCGTATCCTGGGAAAGGAACTCGGTCTTCCGGACGATCTCATCTGGAGGCAACCCTTTCCGGGCCCGGGACTCGCGGTCCGGATCATCGGCGAAGTAACCGCGTCGAGACTGTCCATCCTGCGCAAGGTGGATGTCGTGCTCCTGGAGGAAATCCGGGCGCACAATCTCTACCGGAAATTGTGGCAGTCTTTCGCGGTCCTCCTTCCCTTAAAGAGTGTAGGGATCATGGGAGATCAGCGAACCTATGAACATATTGTGGCCATTCGCGCCGTGACCAGTGATGATGCCATGACGGCGGACTGGGCGAAGCTGCCCCACGATCTCCTGGGAAAGATTTCCAACCGGATCATCAATGAAGTTCGGGGGGTGAACCGGGTAGTCTATGACATCAGCTCAAAACCGCCCAGTACGATTGAGTGGGAGTAAGGGGGAAGGGTAACGAAAGATAGAAGGATATGCCGAAAAGAAACGACCTGAAAAAAATATTGATCATCGGTTCCGGCCCTATCATCATCAGCCAGGCCTGCGAATTCGACTATTCCGGCACCCAGGCATGCAAGGCGCTGAGGGAAGAGGGGTATCAGGTCGTTCTGATCAACAGCAATCCCGCGACGATCATGACGGATCCCGAGACAGCGGACCGGACGTATGTGGAGCCGATTACACCGGAGGCAGTGGCAAAGATCATCGCGAAAGAACGGCCCGATGCTCTGCTGCCCACCCTGGGCGGGCAGACGGGTCTGAACACCGCCGTCGCCGTTGCGGAAAGCGGTGTTCTGGAACGTTACGGCGTGGAAATGATCGGGGCGTCTCTCGACGTGATCCATAAAGCGGAAGACCGCGAGAAATTCAGGAACGCCATGCAGCGGATCGGATTGCGGGTTCCCAAGAGCGGCTTTGCCGGAAGCATGGAGGAGGTCTTTGCCATTGTGGCAGACATCGGGTTTCCCGTTATTATTCGTCCCTCGTTTACCTTGGGCGGAACGGGAAGCGGGGTCGCCTATAACCGCGAGGAGTTGGAAAGCGTGGCAAAAGCCGGGCTGGAGGCAAGCATGATTCATGAAATCATGCTGGAAGAGTCTATCCTGGGTTGGAAGGAATATGAACTGGAAGTCATGCGAGACCGGGCGGACAATGTTGTCATTATCTGTTCCATAGAGAATTTCGATCCCATGGGCGTCCACACGGGTGAATCCATCACGGTTGCTCCCGCCCAGACCCTGACGGATGTGGAATACCAGCGCATGCGCGACGCATCCATTGCCATCATGCGCGAAATCGGTGTGGAAACGGGAGGATCCAACGTCCAGTTTGCCGTGCATCCCGACACGGGAGAGATGGTTGTCATCGAGATGAATCCCCGGGTTTCCCGTTCTTCCGCCCTTGCGTCCAAGGCGACGGGATTCCCCATCGCAAAGATTGCCGCGAAGCTGGCCGTCGGCTATACATTGGATGAAATACCCAACGATATCACCCGGGAAACCATGGCATCCTTTGAACCGACTATCGACTACTGCGTGGTGAAAATTCCCCGCTGGACCTTTGAAAAGTTCCCGGAAACGGAGGATTTTCTGACAACTTCCATGAAATCCGTGGGAGAGACCATGGCCATCGGCCGCACCTTCAAGGAAGCGCTGCAGAAGGCCGTGCGATCACTGGAGATCGGACGATACGGGTTGCATGAGGTCCTGTCGGCGGATGTCCGCAACCCTGTGGAGTTCCTGTCCTCCAAATTGAGGACGCCGAACTCTCTGAGATTATTTTACATCGCCGCTGCCTTTCATCACGGCATGGAAATGGAGGATGTTGCCCGTCTGACCCGGATTGATCCATGGTTTCTGTATCACATCCGGACGATCGTCGAAGCGGAAAAGGCGCTTAAGACGACACCTCCTACGGTTGAGATATTGAGGGAAGCAAAGCAATTAGGATTTTCCGACCGGCGACTGGGTGAGATATGGAAATCTTCCGAAGCGGAAATCCGGCGACAGCGCTTCCATGAGAATATCCTTCCTGTTTACAAACTGGTCGACACCTGCGCCGCGGAATTCGAAGCCTATACGCCCTACTATTATTCCACGTACGAAACAGAGGACGAGACGAGGCCTTCGAGAAAGCCGAAAGTGGTCATCCTGGGAGGAGGGCCGAACCGGATCGGTCAGGGCATTGAATTCGATTACTGCTGCGTGCACGCTTCCTTTGCTCTCCGTGAGGAGGGGTATGAGAGCATCATGGTGAATTCCAACCCGGAAACCGTCAGTACCGACTATGATACATCGGACAAACTGTTTTTCGAGCCCGTGACCCTCGAAGATGTTCTGCACATCTTAAAAAGGGAAAATCCCGTCGGGGTTATGGTCCAGTTCGGCGGTCAGACTCCTCTCAATCTTGCCCGGGGACTGGAGGCGGCGGGGGCAAAGATTCTGGGGACATCGCCCGATGCGATCGACCGAGCCGAGGACCGGGAGCGGTTCCAGGAAATTGTGCGACGCCTGAATCTCCGGCAACCCGATAACGATACGGCGACAGATGTTCCGGGAGCCCTCGATGCGGCCCGGCGGATCGGTTACCCCGTTGTGGTCAGGCCGTCTTACGTCCTGGGGGGACGGTCCATGGAGATCGTTTATGATTCTGAGACATTGGGCCAGTTTATGGAACGGGCCCTCCTGGTCTCGGCGGGCCATCCGATTCTCATTGACAAGTTCCTGGAGGATGCCATTGAAATTGACGTGGACGCCATCAGTGACGGCAAAGAAACCGTGATCGGCGGTATCATGGAGCACATTGAGGAGGCGGGCATCCACTCGGGAGACAGTGCGTGCGTGCTTCCCCCCATGACATTTTCACGGGAACTCCTCAACAGGATTGAAAATCAGACAAAAATGATTGCCAGGGAGCTGGGCGTGGTGGGCCTGATGAACATCCAGTATGCTGTCAAGGACGGAGTGCTGTACGTCCTGGAGGTCAATCCCCGGGCATCCCGGACGGTTCCGTTCGTCAGCAAGGCCATCGGAGCGCCCCTGGCGAAGCTGGCAACCAAAGTCATGCTGGGACGGTCTCTCAAGGAACTGGGATTCACGAAAGCCACCTGGCCGGAGCATATCTCCGTCAAAGAGGCGGTTTTCCCCTTCAACCGGTTTCCCAATGTGGATGTTCTCCTGGGACCGGAAATGAAATCTACCGGTGAGGTTATGGGCATTGACCGTTCTTTCGGAATGGCCTTCGCCAAATCACAGATGGCAGCCGGTTTCCATATGCCACTGGAGGGGGGTGTCTTTATCAGCGTCCATGATGTTCATAAGGATAAGATGGTGCCCGTCGCTCGTATGTTTCAGGATATGGGTTTCCGTCTCATGGCCACTGGCGGCACAGCGACACACTTAAAGAAGCACGGCATCGACTCGGAGGTTGTTCTCAAGTTCAGCGAGGGCCGCCCCCACGTCGTGGACCGCATTAAAAACGGCGAGATCCAGATAGTCATCAACACGAGCGTGGGACGGAGATCGACCCTCGACGCCTATCACATCCGCCGGGGCGCTCTCGTCTACAACGTGCTTTACACGACGACCATTGCGGGTTCCAGAGCCCTGAGCGAAGCGATTTTGACGTTGAAGAAGGAGAGGTGGGACGTTTTTCCCCTCCAGGATTATCATGCCGGAATGAACAGGGGTTAGGGAGAGAAGGTTGAATTTCATGGAAGAGAGAAATCCGAGGGAAGAATGCGGTGTTTTTGCCGTTTACGGAAATGAGGAGGCGGCGCGGGTTGCCTTCTTTGGCCTTTTTGCCCTCCAGCATCGCGGACAGGAAAGCGCGGGCATCAACACGGCGGACGGTTGTCAGATGTGGGGACACAAGAGCATGGGCCTGGCATCCGAAGTGTTCCGTGAGGATATTCTGTCAAAACTTCCCGGTCATATGGCTATCGGTCACGTTCGCTATTCCACGACGGGATCCTCTGTTCTTTCCAATGCCCAGCCTTTTCTGGCCCATCACGGCGATGAATATTACGCCCTGGGGCACAATGGCAATCTGATCAATGCCCCGTTGTTGCGATCCGAGCTTGAGGATCAGGGTTCCATCTTTCAGTCAACGATGGACAGCGAGGTGATTGTCCATCTCATGGCCCGGCATCTTAAAAACGGCATTGAAAAAGCCCTTACGGAGGCTCTTGCCCGTGTCCAGGGCGCCTACAGCCTTGTCATGCTTACACGGGACAAGGTCATCGCCGCACGCGATCCACGCGGATTTCGTCCCCTTGCCCTGGCAAGTCTCAATGGCGGGTGGGCCGTTGCTTCCGAGACCTGTGCCTTCGATCTGGTCGGCGCCAGGTATCTTCGGGATATTGAACCCGGCGAGATTCTCATCATTGATCGGTCAGGGCTAAAAAGCATCAAACCCTTTCCCGCGGTAAAGAGAGCCCATTGTATTTTTGAACTCATCTATTTTGCCCGCCCCGACAGCCAGATTTTCGGTGAGAACGTCTACATGTGCAGGAAGCGGCTCGGTCATTATCTTGCAAAGGAATACCGGCCCGACGTCGATCTTGTCATGCCCTTTCCCGATTCAGGCAACTACGCCGCTCTGGGCTATGCAGAAGAGAGCGGCATTCCCTTTGAGATGGGCATGATCCGCAACCATTACGTGGGGCGTACGTTCATCCAGCCCACCCAGCCCATGAGAGATTTTGGCGTCCGGGTCAAGTTGAACCCCGTAAAACCCCTTCTTTCCGGGAAAAAGGTCCTGATTGTAGAGGATTCCATCATCAGAGGAACGACGAGCCGCAACCGGGTCCGCAGCCTGCGAGAATGCGGTCTGAAAGAGATTCACATGGTCGTCAGCTGCCCCCCGACCCGCTACCCCTGTCCCTACGGGATTGATTTTTCATCCAGAGGGGAACTCGTCGCCGCACAGAAGGAAGATGTGGCCGCCGTCGCCAGATTCATCGACCTGGACGGTCTGCACTACCTTTCTCTCAAGGGAATGGTTCAAGCGACGGGAATGGATGCCGGCAATTTTTGTCTCGCCTGTTATACGGGGAATTACCCCCTAACCCCTCCGGAAGATTTCGGAAAGTTCTGCTTCGAAACGACAAAATCCTGATTTCTGCTTTTAAAAGTTTCTGATAATGCGTCTGCGTGCAACCAGACTTACGCAACGACGGTTACCTTACAACGATTTCAACCCGGCGATTCCTTGGTTCCGCTACACCTTCGGGTGTTACTACCAATGGTTTCTCCTTACCGTAATATTCGATTTCAATAATTTCACGATCGATGCCATGAGAAGCAAGAACATCGGCAACCGATTTGGCGCGCATCAGGGAAAGCCCGCGGTTGTAGTCGGGCGTTCCGACGAGATCGGTGTGGCCGGTCACGCCAATGCTGTGAGACTTCCGGGATTTTATCGCTTCCAGTATCTCGGGGAGCAGTTTATAAAACTCGGCCGTCAGGTTAAAGCTATTGCGCTGAAAATATATTATAAAGATGATCGGAGGCGCAGGTTGGGCCTCCATAGCCTCCTGGAAAACCTGTCTAACCTGTTTTTCATCCAGTATTTTCGGCTCGCTTGGAGCCTTATCGGGGCTTACGACTTCCGTGGATTGCCAGGGTTTGTCCATCACTTGCGCCCCTGCTGGCGTGGCTACTTCAATTTTTCCCACTCTGCCATCGGGATCAGGCAAAAGAACGAACTGGGTTTTTGCCGCGCAGCCTGTGAAAAGCAGGAAAAAAATAAAACAAACAATGATGATCTTAAATGGTTTTAAAAGCATCTTTTGAAATCTGTTCATTCGCTACTCGTCTTCCACTTTAATGGCAAAGTGGGTCCCTCGAATTCCGCAGACTGCTGTGGGTGTCATGAACCGCATGGCTTTGCTGTTCAGTTTTGCCATTAAACCCGTCAGATAGGTTATCGTGCCCCGTTTAATCTGAACAACACCGGACAGTTTTTTTTCAGCGGGTTCAAAGACAAACTCAGAAATGACAATTCGCGAGTTGGAACCGGCGGACAGGATACTGTTGTCCCGCAAAATGGCGCCCATGGAGCCACCCTTCCCTGTAACAATGACATCCTTTTCAAATAGCCTGTCACCGGCTTTAGCTGGAATGATCTCCTTGTTTCTTTCAATAAATACGGGGCCTTTGATGTTTTTCATCACACCGGCTCCCGTTTCTGAAGCCATTGTAGAATGAACGGTGCACAATATAAGGGCAAGTTCCAAAAAAGTGATAAATGCTTTCATGTTTCCTCCTATGACTTCTCTGGCTCCTGAATGTTCCAGGAGTAAAATACATTCATAGCATTCACATTGACCTCTGGTGGCTCTTCTACCGAAATCCCCGCCTTTTGGGTGGAGGCTTCATATACCTGTAAACAAAATAAAGCTACAAGTCAAGAATATCTATAACCCGGCCAAAACCTTTCATAGTGACCGCCCCCTAAAAAACCCCATATGCCAATAATTTCAGCTTATCTTGCCGTTCAGGGAACCGATTACCATGCCTTTCTTGACCCTGTCTCCCCGCTGCACGCGGATGGATCCTTCTTTCAAATGACAGTAAACGCTGTACTCGCCTTTACCGTGATCGATGGTCACGTAGTTACCGGCGACTGCGTTCGTCACACCGATTTTACCGATCAACTCTTTCAACAGGGCCGGGACATACTTTGGATCGGTGAATTTCGCCGGGTCGCTCATCCTGTCCTCGGGGAATTTATCCCCCATTTCCACAACGACGCCGTCGCCCATCGCCATGACACCCTGTCCCCAGATACCGTAGTCCGTCAGCTTTTTCGGGTTCGGTATGGATATTTCCGTATGACATTCTCTCCTTAAAAAATGGTTCTTGATTGTTTAGCTCACTGAAACAATCCCGATTTTTCGAATTCTTCGATCTCCTCCTCCCTGTAGCCCAGCTCCAGGAGAACCTCTCGGTTATTCATTCCGGCGGTTACACCGGCTTTTTTGTATTCCTGTGGCGTCCCGGAAAATTTTATCGGGTTGCCAGGCTGCCTGACCGATCCCCCGCCCGGAAGATCGATTTCCACCACAAGCCCCCGTTCCTTTGTATGATCATCGTTCAGAGCTTCCGAAAGCGACAGGACAGGCTCCACGCAGGCATCGACCTGACTGAACAGATCCATCCACTCATCCCGTGTCCTGGACTTGATCGTTTTGCGGACTTTCTGTTTGGCCTGCATGATATCAGGCGGAGCAATGCCTCCCGGGATTAATTCCGGGCAATTGATTGTCCGGCAGAAAGCGGCAAAAAACTGGGGTTCGATGCTGCCCACGCTGATGAAGCGTCCGTCTTTTGTCTCGTAGAAATCATAGAGAGATCCTCCGTTCAGGATGGTTCCCTCCGGTCCGGGGTCCTCGCCGTCAACCAGAAAGGCGGCGGTGGCAATGGCATTAAAGGCAATCATGCCGTCGGCCATCGAGATATCGATCTGCTGGCCTTTGCCCGTTTCATTTCTGCAAATGACCGCTGAGAGCATCCCGACAATGGCGTTGTAGGATCCGGAAGCAATATCGGCGATCTGTATACCTGTGAGAGCGGGCCCGGTTTCTCTGCGTCCCGAATAGGACATGACCCCGGAGCGGGCCAGATAATTGATGTCGTGGCCGGCACGGTTTCGAAAAGGACCCGTTTGTCCGTAGCCGGTAATGGAACAATAGATGACGGCGGGATTTACGGCTTTCAGGCTTTGATAATCCAGACCGAATTTTTCCATAACGCCGGGGCGAAACTGTTCTATCAGGATATCATAACCCGCAATCAAGCGGTGGACGATCCGCACTGCCCGGGAATCCTTGAGATTGAGGGTCATACATCGCTTGCCCCGCCCTAGATAGGCGTAAGCGGATGAAAGACCCGTTCCCGGAATAAAGGGAGGAAAATAGGCAAGAACGTCAGGACGTGTTCCTGAGACGATCCGGAGAACATCCGCACCCATGTCCGCAAGTATCATCGTGGCATAAGGCCCCGGAAGAAGAGTTGTAAAATCAAGAACCTTCAGCCCCTGCAAGGGTCCGGGCATCGCGTGCTTACCTCACATTCATCAGCATATCGTGCAGCCTGGGAACATCCCGTTGGGTGATGATAATATCACAAAATCAGGACGAAGGTCATTTTTTTACGACCCATGCGGGTGTTTCTTCCAGCGCACAACCAGGAAGGCTCCCGTATTTAGACCTTTCGCCTGGCCTTCATCCTCGAGAGTGCGCGCCCGCAGGGGATTATCGTCCTTCAGGAAATGAACGGCCGTTCTGAAAACACCTCTCACGGGTGCAAGGGCTGCCATCTCATCCGGAGACCTGAATTTGGCATGCCTGAAAATGGTATGTCCTGCACCGGCATCTGCCTTCCTGCGGACCGCCCAGGGGCTCAGGCTGTTGAGGCTGGCCACGACAATCCATCCGCCCGGTCTGGTCACACGGAAGAGTTCACCCATCGCACCCTTCGCATCCTCAACAAACTCGATGGCAGTCACCGAAACCACCTTATCAAAGGAATTTTCGTCAAAGGGAAGGCGTCTCAAATCGCCCTGGACCCTGCGGAAATGATAGCCTGCCGCTTTGCTCCCAGCCCTCCTGAGCATGGGGAATGACAGATCGAGTCCGGTAACTTCAGCTCCAGCGTCAAGAAGATCACGAGTAAAGACGCCGGTACCGCAGCCTGCGTCCAGTATCCGCTCACCTGCCCCGGGCTGGAGCATGTCGTTGATCAGCCTGCTCTCATAGTGCCTGACCAACCCGCCGATGGGCGTCTCAAACCATCTGTCGTACTTTTCCGGCCATTCATCAAAAATCTCTGTCATCTCCGCTCCAAAACCAAAAGCAGACTGTTCATTATCTTCGACAATTTCTTTATGTGAGAGATTTGAATAATTGTCACCATGCTGAATGTGTCATTCCGTACTTGATACGGAATCCGGTAAATTCAAAATGTTATGGATTCCGGCTTTCGCCGGAATGACGGAATATCGTGATAAAGGTCTCTATATATAAAGGACGATCAACTTTACATTGAATTTGAGGCACATAACGTGTGGTGGTTTTACGTAGGCACGCGCCGGTATTTCTCATCCAGCAGCTGATTGATATGATCCATCACCACCCTGGTGACTTCTTCAAACTGTTTCTTATATTTCTGTTGCGATTCTTTGGAAAACAGCGTGAAAGGTTCCTCAATCTTGCATTCTTTCAGCTGGTTATCCAGAGACAGGGGTTCTCCCACCCGGTAGGTAATCCAGCCGCTCTTTGCAAACGGGAGGCTTCCCGTATAGACGGCGTCGGAGTTATTGCAACCGACGGGAACAATCTTTTTTCCCGTATGGAGGGCAAGCTGTGCAAGTCCCGTTTTTCCCTCGCCCAGTTTCGTGCCCCGCGTTCCTTCTGGAAAAATAATAAGATTCAGATCCTTTTCATACAGAGCTATTCGGCTCAATTCCGCCACCCGCTCCATGACCATGTCGTAGTAGTCGCGCACGAAATCGACGAAATTCTCTCCCATTTCTCGAAGCGTATCACGAGCGGCTTGGGGATAGGATTCCACCCCGTTGTACACACCGTCAACAACATCCTTAACGTCCCTGTACACATCACGATCCAGCCGCCGCTTGAATTTTTTCTTGTAAAATTCCTCGATCAGGTAGCCCATGGAGGGGACGGGAATAAGATTGCACAGGTCAAGTCCTTTGGCCAGCAAGGCATTTCCGTAATACTTGCCCTTCACCCAGACCGTTGTGTAGGGGAAACATTTTATGTACCACATCTTGTATTGAAACGGCCAGTAGTTGAAACGGTCCGTATGATTCATGGCGAAGATGACGTTTTCATCCCGGGGAATGCGTTCGACGTTCTCAATCCGGATATCCACATCGGCAAAAATGCGGTAATTGGTGTGCAGCAGAAATGCTGCCACGATTTGCTGTCCCATGGGTTTGGAAACCAGCCTGATTCTTTTCATGTACTCAAGATCAACCATCGTTCATGTCCTGTTGAAAAAACACCGATACGCCTCAAGTCATTCCTGCGAAGGCAGGAATCCTGTTTTTACGAGTCACCTTTCTTTTTGAGGAGGCTTCTGACCCGATCAAGCTCCCGGGGGGTGTCAACCTCCACGGAGTCATATAATGTCTCAACAACCTTAATTCTATAGCCGTGTTCTATGGCCCTCAGTTGCTCGAGGGCTTCCAGTTTTTCAAGAATCCCCGCCGGCAGACGGGTGAAGGTATGAAGAAAGTCCTTTCTGTAGGCATAGATGCCGTGGTGTTTATAGTAGGATGCTTCCTGGCCTTTATCGCGAACGAACGGAATGGTCGCCCGCGAAAAATAGACGGCAAAATGGTTGTGGTCAAAGACGGTCTTTACCGCATTCGGATGTGTGATTTCCTCGTCTCTCACGATTTTATAAATCAGTGTAGACATGGGGACGGTCGGATCCTCCATGAGCGGCCTTACAACCTCCTCTATCTGGACAGGTTCGAAAAGCGGCTGATCTCCCTGAATATTAACGACAATATCCGAATCCTCAAGATCGAGTACGGAAACGGCCTCGGCGATCCGGTCCGTTCCTGACAGATGCTCTGTGGATGTCATGATGGCATGGCCGCCAAAATTTTCAACAGCATAAAAGATCCGCTCGTCATCCGTAGCCACCGCGGCGTATGAGACGATCTGCGCCTTCAATACCCGTTCATAGACATGCTGGATCATGGGCTTGCCGCACAGATCCGCCAAGGGCTTTCCGGGAAAGCGCGAGGATTCATAACGGGAGGGTATGACGCAGACAACTTTCATAAACAGGGGTCGGGATTCTGCAAGTGGTTCGCAACATAATCGCGGACCGCGTCTTCCAGAGGCCGAAAAACCGCCGGGCACCCCGTTGACCGGAGCTTGTCCATTTTCGCCTCCGTAAAATACTGGTACTGATCACGGATCTCCGGGGGCATATCGAAATACTCAATCCGGGGCTCGATGTTCATGGCAGAAAAGACGGCCCGGATCAGGTCGTTCCATGTCCGGGACCTGGCGGTGCCCAGATTGAAGATGCCGTTCACCTCCGGATGTTCCAGAAGCCACCACAGGATGTCCACACAATCCTTGATGTAAACAAAATCACGCCTCTGCTCCCCATCCCCGTATTCCGGTTTGTATGATTTGAAGAGGCGCACCGTGCCTGTTTCTCTTACCTGGTGGAACGCCTTGAAAACGACGCTCGTCATGTCGCCCTTGTGGTACTCGTTGGGACCGAAGACATTGAAAAATTTGATTCCGGCGCACCGTGTCTCCGCCTGTTGACGGAGCACCCAGAGATCGAAGAGCTGCTTCGAATAGCCGTACATATTGATCGGGCGGAGCGTCCCTGTTACAGCGTCTTCATCGGAAAAACCCCGCGTGCCGTCCCCGTAGGTGGCGGCGGAACTTGCATAAATGAATCGCACCTGTTGCGACAGGGTCCATTCCGCAAGGCGGCAGCTGTAGTGGTAGTTGTTGTCCATCAGATAATCGGCGTTCGGCTCCGTCGTGGAGGAGCAGGCTCCCATATGAATAATGGCCCGTGGCTTGAAAGGCGTCTGTTCGGTACAGATCATTCTGAGGAAGACATCCTTGTGGATGTACTCGACATAACGCCTGTTCACTAAATTCTTCCACTTGTCCGACTGTCCCAATTCATCAACAATGACGATATCGTCGATACCTTCGCTGTTGAGCTTCCAGACAAACGCGCTTCCAATAAACCCGGCCCCGCCGGTAACAATGATCATATCCTGATTCTCCCTAAAGACTCTTTGCCGCTTTTTCAATGCCCTGTTTGATTTTCATCAGTTTCTCTTCCGGCATCCAGACGGATATTCCCATGACGAGGGTTCGGCCCAGGATGTCTTCCGCCCTGGGTACGGTTGACCGGTCGTAATTCACTTTGCCCTGATAGGATGAATCCGTAAAGGGATACTTTTTTGAGTTCGCCGTCGATCGCGCCAGAAAATGCTCCCAGTTGGGAAGATAATGCCATAAATTCTTCTTGAAGCAGACCGTATCGACTCCTTCCGCGCTCAGGGCTTTCTGAAATTTTTCTGCTGTAGCCTCAGCGGGCAGGTTGAATCCAAGGAAGGTGGCTGTATCCCCGTCAGGATCGGGAATGTTTCTGAATCCCACATCGGGGACTCTTCGAAGAGAATCCTTGATGGCTTCCTTGTTTTCCCGTTGCCTGGCAATAATGGTGGGGAGCTTTCTCAACTGAGCAAGTCCCAGCGCGCCCTGAATCTCGTTCATCCTGAAATTGAAACCGAGGATGGTCCGTCCTTCCATGGCACGGCTGACATTGGGATTGTGGTCGTGTCCGTGATCGTGATACCAGTCGGCGCGGAGGTACAGGTTTTTGTCATCTGTCAAGATCATGCCCCCCTCGCCCGTAGTGACGGTCTTGTAATAATCAAAACTGAAGATGCCCATATTGCCGAAGGTGCCGAGCATTTTCCTCCGGTAGCTTCCCCCGCAGCCCTGGGCATTGTCCTCCAGTACCAGCAGGTTATGTTTCCCCGCAACCTCCATGATTTTATCGATGCGCGCCGGCGCCCCGCACATATGAACAGGAATGACGGCCTTCGTGTAGGGCGTGATCCTCTTTTCCATATCATCGGGGTCCATGTTCAGGCTGTCGTCAATATCCGCAACAACCGGGATGGCGCCGACTTCCAGCACCGCCTCGTATGTCGCCAGGAAGGTAAAGGCGGGGACTATGACCTCATCTCCCGGTCCCACGTCCATGGCCGTCAGGGCCACCTTGAGGGCAGACGACCCGGATGTCACCCCCAGGGCATATTTGGCCCCGCAGTATGTTGCAAAAGCTTCCTCGAATTCTCTGACTTTGAAGACACCCTTTCTTTCCTTGTCAAAACCGTATCGCATAAGGACGCCCGTTTCCAGAACGTCCATGACTTCCTTGATTTCCTCTTTTCCGATCAGTTCAGCTCCGGCCATCTGTTTTCCTCCACGCAAAATACGATATTTTAATCTTTAGTGTCTTGGCTCACAAAGAACTCGTCATTCCTGCGAAAGCAGGAATCCATATCTTTCCTTCCGGATGCCCGCCTCCGCGGGCATGACAAATAAGGTTAAATCAGTATGCTTCTCCATATATCTCGATAGCGTCCTCGATGGTCACCTTTCGCGGGTTATTTTCCAGCGGCCTCGTCACCGTCATGGCTGCTTTGGCGAGTTCGGGGAAATCCTCCTCGGGAATGTTCAAATCCTCCAGTGTGGTATAGATCCCGCAATCTTCTATCAGGGATTGCACAGCTTCCACCGCCAGATAAGCCGCTTCACGCAAGGGCAGATCATCGGTGATCTCGCCCATCACCTCGGCTATCACGGTAAATTTCTCAAGAGCCCCCGGCAGATTGAACGACATGACGTAAGGAAGCATGACCGTATTGGCCAATCCGTGAGAGACGCCGTATTTACCTCCGAGAGGATAAGAGAGGGAATGGACAGCGCCGACGCCTGCATTGGCAAGCCCCAAACCCGCGTAGAGGCTTCCCAGAAGCATGTTTTCTCTCGCTTCAAGATTGGCGCCGTCATGGACACAGGTTCTCAGGCTGGATGAAATCAATTGAATCGCCTCCAGGGAAAACATTTCGCTCATAGGCGAGGCATTGACGGACGTATAGGATTCAATGGCATGACAGAGAGCGTCGACACCGGTTGACGCCGTTGCCACAGGTGGAAGGGAGAGTGTCAGCGTGGGGTCCAGAAGCGCCAGATCGGGATAAAGGTACGGGCTGTTCATGCCCTCCTTTTTCTTGAGATTCTGCCGGACAAAGACGGATGTAAAGGTCACTTCGCTACCCGTACCCGCGGTTGTGGGAACCATGATCTTTGGCAAGCCGGGACAGGGAATCTTGTTCAAGCCAAGATAATCAGAGGCCTTCTTGTTGTTGGCCGCCAACACAGCCACGGCCTTTGCAACATCCATAGCGCTCCCGCCGCCGATACCAACGACGATATCGCACTTCCCTTTCAGTGCCGCCTTCGCCCCTTCATCGGCCACTTCCAGCCGGGGCTCTGCTTCAACCTGCTTATCGAAAAGGGTCATCTTGAAACCCTCCTTATTGAGGAGTTCTTTCACCCTGTCTCTGAATCCCGTGCCGGCAAGATTCTTGTCAAGGACGACAAGGGGACGGCTGGCCTTGAGTTCCCGGATGTGGTCCGGCAACGTATCAAACGTTCCATTTCCGAATACGATTTTCTTTGCCCCTGTAAAGGCAAATGGTCTGTTCATCATCATACCTCCTTTGAATTGCTGGAGTATTAAGCGTGTGGCCCGGTAAAGTCAAGTATTTTTGTTTTTTGCATACCACTCGATCTGCCGGCAGATGCCCCGGAGGATCTTCACCTCTCTGGACAAGAGTTTCGTCCTGGATAAAAGCCGGCGGATGTGCATCACCGAGTAATCGGGGTTCTGAGGGTTGAGAAAATCGATTTTTGTCAATAACTCTTTTGCCTGATCATACATGCCTTCCAGTTCTGCCGATGTCGCCAGACGGGGCGTAAACTTCTCCATGGGCTCAGCACGGGAGACGAATATCTCATAGCACAGAATCATCATGGCATGGGACAGATTGATGGACTTGAAACGTGACGAGGCGGGAATCGCCACGACAAGATGGCAGAAACGCAATTCATCGTTGGACAGGCCCGTATCCTCGGGTCCGAAGAGCAGGGCCACTTCATTTTCCTGGGATATGTCCGGCAGTCGTTCCGCCATCTCCCGGGGAGAAACGACGGGCCCTCTTGCATTTCCACGCCGGGAGGTTGTCCCCACGATGTAATGAAACCCCGCCAGGGTCTCATCGAGGTAATCAAAATAACGGATATTGTCTACGATATCGGCGGCGACATGGGTAGCCATCATTTTCATCTCCTCCTCATCGAGATTCCGATTCCCGACGACCATGATTTTCTCAATTCCCATGTTCTTTGCACACCGGGCCACGGAACCCACATTCCCCGGATACTTCGGCCTGTTCAAAACGATGGTGATGTTTTCTTTTTTTGTCGTTTTAGGCATTTGCTCCCCCGGTCCGCGGTTATATTCCCTTGTTTCCACCTATGTGGTTCGTTTCAGATACGCGAGCCGTATCGCCTCCGGAAACCGCTCAATCGCATATCTGAGCATGGTTCGCGGCATTCGAAGGTAATGCTTTCTCAGAAAAGTTTCTTCCGCCGTCATATCCCGCTTGCCGATCTCCCGAAGCATCCATCCCACGGCCTTGTGTATCAGGTCTTCCGGATCGTTGAGTAAACGCGCGGCAATCATGAGCGTCTCATCGAATCTGCCTTTTTTGATAAAATGAAATGTGGCCATGACGGCAATGCGCCGTTCCCACAGAATGTTTGAATCGGCAAGGCGCATCAGGGGTTCCTTGTCTTTATCTATGAGAAATCCGCCGACGATGTGTTCCGCCGACATATCCACCAGGTCCCAGTTGTTGATGTGTTTCGTGTTTGCAAGATACAGGGAATAGACTTCGCGCCTCACGGCCTCATCGCTTTTTACACAGCGCAGGACAAGAATCATGAGGGCCAGCGCCCTATCTTCATGAAAAGGTGAATGGAGGAGGCGTTCCGTATCTTTCCGAGGGATGTCCGTATATCTTTTCGCCAGTTTCCGGATCTCCGGGACACGGATGCCCCTGAAAACGTCCCCCTCGCCATATTCCCCTTTCCCGATTTTAAAAAACCTCCGGTGAATCGCGGCCTTTTCCGGATCGGCAAGGCGATCCAGCTCTCTCTGAATTTCTTCAACCATCATGGGGTTATCTCTGTTGAATTCATGAAAATGCTCCTTCCCTTTCCCGTTTCCGGCGGGCACGGAACGTCACTGGACAATCACGATCCCCGCCAGAGTCCCTTTCGGGATATCCTCCGCCTTTGCTCCGCTTCCGATGGGGTAAATGTCCCAGTCGAGCATGGCAACCATCCGGTAAACGTCGATTCCCACCGCTTCCATAGATGGTCGTGAAATCAACGAAAACCGGCATTTTTCTCCCTCCAGAGCAAGGCAATTCTTCTGTTGCCCGCAGTATGTATGCCTGCAGGAGCCCGACGCAAATCCGAACGCGAGATAATGGCCGTCATAGAACGCCATGGACTCAATTTCCGACACTATCTTGAAAATGTTCTGGTAGGCCTCCACCCGCTCCTTGATTGTCGCCCTGTCACGGATGATGATTTCCGGGGGTACGTCCTTCGTGAAAAATACCGCCTTTCGGTATTTCCGGAGAAGCTCGCGCAGTTCCAACGGTTTCAGGGTGTTGGGGGGACAGTGTACGCATGCGCCATATCCAAAACACCTGGGAATCCGGCACTTGAGCGTCACCCGCTCATCAACCGGAATCTCATCGGCACCCAATACGGCGGCGCTGTTTGCCCCCAATTCGAGAGTCTTTTGCCTGTACCTCTCCAAATCCTCTTCCAGACGGCCCTCGTTCATGTCTACTTTTATTCTTTCAATCCTTTTACCCATCCTCCATCCTCCCTATTCAGATTCCGGTTTCCACCCCCACCTGCATCTTTGAGAAAAACTGTCTTTTGTATCTTTCAACAAACATGTGCTTTTACATAACAGGTGGAGTATACTTAAAAGGCTCCCTGCGTGTCAAGGGAAGGCAACAGGATAGAATATGTCACAGTATAATGAAGACTTAACGGCGGCATTCTGTTTGGCAAGTGATATGTTGTACGGTACAAGGGGGTAGCTAAAGAGAAGGACATGCAGGTGATAAAACAAAAGAAAAAGAAGGCACTGCGACAGGAAGAAAGTCTTTACCAGACCCTTATCGAACAGTCACATGATGCCATCTACATTCTTTTCAACGGCAAGCCTGAATTTGTGAACAGAAAGTTTTTGGAACTCTCTCAGATAACACCGGAGTCGGTACAAAATACGGATTTCGATCTTATCAGCCTCGTCGCTCCCGAAAGCCGCCCGCTCATTAAAGAACGCATGAAGCTTTTTAAAAAAGGTGAATTCATGAAACAGACATTTGAATTCACCGCCCTTACCGTTGGCGGTCGCAGGATCGAGATGGAGGCCTCCGTTTCACATGTTTCTTACAAAGGCGGAACAGCCACCCTGGGAATTCTCCATGATATTACGGAACGGAAACGGTTTCATGAACGGTTGACCAGAATAAACGAGTGCTTTCTGAGTTTTGTTGCCGACCCGATCGAGAACATTCGCCGCCTCACCTGTCTTGCAGGCGAGATTATGGAAGCTACCTGTGCGCTGTACAACCGCATAGAAAGAGAAATGCTCTGTTCACTGGGACAATGGCATACACCCCCTGGTTACAAACCCGAAGACAACCCGGATGGACATATCTGTTATGATGTCATCAGACAATGTGGCGAGCAGCCCCTTATCATCAGGAATCTGGCAGACACTGACTACGCAAGAACAGATCCCAACGTGGCAATGTATGGCCTGCAAACGTATATCGGGAAGGCCGTCAGGTGCGGCGGTCTGTGCGTCGGCTCCCTCTGTGTCGTATATCAGAAAGATTTCGTGCCCTCTGAGGAAGATTTAAAAATCATGGGAATCATCGCTGCTGCGCTGGGAGTGGAAGAGGAACGCTGCAAGGCAGAAGAGGACTTGAAGAAGAGAGAGAAGGATCTGTCTCTAAAGTCCCACAATTTGTATGAAGTC
>Ga0116202_10000131_pt1 | contig 37544 bp, 46 predicted proteins | sample LakKivw325mmetaG_FD_94479 | JGI IMG/M metagenome (GOLD analysis project Ga0116202, IMG submission 94479) | Anoxic lake water microbial communities from Lake Kivu, Rwanda to study Microbial Dark Matter (Phase II) - Lake Kivu water 325m metaG | ecosystem: Environmental > Aquatic > Freshwater >... | reverse complement strand
CCGCAGGACAGAGTCATAGGATTTCATATGCCGGAGTGTCGCATTGATGATCTTTTCTTTGTCGTTCCGGTCCATTCGGGATGTCATCTCCATGCATCGGGTTATGGGGATGTCCGAGGAGGAGTGGATCAGGGAGGCCACAATGATTTCATCCGCATGGGATGTGGCATGAACCAGGGTGACGGATTCATCCTTCAGGCAGGCGGCGTCTCCTTTTCCCTTTTCCTCCTGTTTCAGCAGGGCATCGACTTCAGCCTTCAGGACTTTCCGTGTCAGTCTGTCGTAATCCGTGGCCTCGGTGTAGCGTATCAGAGAGGGAGCGGTGTCTTTTGTCGCTTCGTAGAGTTTCACACTGAATTTCCTTGCCTCAGTCAGAGGATGGGCCGCAAGGCGGCGAAGCATCAACTCCAGATTTCTTGCATTGATGGTCATCCCCAGCTGGGTTTCCGTGGCCAGAGCAATGACATACCGGGCGTCTTCCTTGGCCCAGCCTTCCAGCATCGAGTTATTCGCCGGGTCGGCGGCCAGATCGCTGTACTTTTTAAAAACATGGGGTTTCAGCCTGCCGTACAGCTCCTGATACACCCTGTTCTGTTCGCGGACGGTTTCGACGAAGGGTTCTTCAAAACCGGCTGCGCGGATCTCTTCGGGGATGTGAAAGTCATCCTTGAACAGAACGTACCGCTGTGATTTTTCCGTATAGGAGCACAGGCGGAATTTCTCGATTTCCTCAACAAGAAGGCGAGAAACCCCGAGGACGTCGATATTGAAGACGGCATGTTCGGCAACGGAGCTGTGTCCCATCTCGAAGACGATGTTCCGGTTGGACTGCCGGGCCTTCTCCACCTCCTTCCTGGCGATATCCCGCAATTCATCCACGGATTTCGGGCTGCGGCTGATCCGGGCATAGGCGGCGGAGATCGTCTCCGGGGTGAGATGCTTCGCTTCGGGAATCTTCTGATGAAATTCCCTGATGGTTTCCGTATCCAGATTGTAGCCCGCGAGAATGATTTTCATTGTTCCAAACTCTTTTCACACGATGGGCCAGCCACCGTGATGGTTAATGGTTTCATCTTTGTGGATACGATAGTCATAATGTAAAATAATTGTAATTAAAATCGTAATTATTCTTTTAATATCAACATATTAATAATATTCTCTTGTAAAATTTCAGTTATTTAAATGTATTTTTGGCTAAGTCTCAGAGGGATCAATATTAGCTAAAAAACATTTTAATTGACATCGGTGCTGACCGTCTAACAGTTTCGTTACTGATTCGATTGCCCGGATTTGGAATTCCTGATCGGCATTAATCTTGAAACGCATTACAGGTTATCCTCGGATAAGCCGGCCATTTTCAGGAGATGCTTAGCCAGACCTGTTTTGAGAGGTTTGTTGCCGTGAATCGGTATGGATATTCTTACAACGTTTCCTTCTTTGCTATAGATGTGATGACTGCCTTGAACCCGGAGGAGATTCCAGCCATGCTTTTCCAAAAGTCTGGCAAATTCTTTCCCCGTCACAGACTTCATACGGCAATTTCAATGATGCGATCTTTGCCGGTTACTGCGGGTGTTTCAACCTGGACGGCAAGGCATCCCTCAACGGCTTCATATAGATTTTTTAACAGCTCCTCAAAGGTTTCTCCTTGAGTTGCGCATCCGGGTATTGCTGGAACTTCCGCCCAGTATCCCCCCTCTTCGGCTTCATGGACAATGACTTTCAATTTCATGGGAGTTCTCCCCTTAAATGGTTTTCAAACGGTACTGAAAGGCAAGGTTCGCTGCTGCCGAATCCAGCATATCCCAGATATATGCTGCATCGCGTTCTTCAGGCAGCATATATAATCTCTCGGTTGGTTAAAATGTTGTAACGTCGAAAAGGATTGCGCAAAATTTCATCCTTCTGTGAGGATGCTTTTCGAATAGATGCACGTAGCAAGTTATCAGAAACTATTGGTTTTATCAATGCAATTCTGTGTTTTTTCGGAGAGATGACATTTTCCCCTTCTTCGTTGGATCACCCAGCCATAAATGCAGATATTGATCACAAGCACGATGGAACCCAGGAAGAACTGAAGGCGGCGGGTGAGAAAGGAGGGATAGAGGAGAGAGATGATGTAACGTTCGATGAAGTCAGAAGCATAAGCGGTTCCTCCTCCCTGGATCCGAAGCCAGTTCTCCAGAGGGGTCAATGGGCATATCCAGCCCGTGAATTCAACGAAGGCGCCCCAGATCGCAGCGGGAATGTGGAGCCATGCCCAGCCCCGTTTGTACAGGACCAGAAAACCGCCAAAAATGACGAACAGAACGAAAAGGAAATGGGCGATGACCACCATATCTGCAAGGAGCGAAAAAGGCATGACATCTGAATTATTTCTTCGGGTAACCCACCGTCTGCGCCAGAATGATTCGCTGTTCCGGCCGTAATTTCATGGCCCTGGCGAGGTTCTCGCGATCGATGCCCCCCCGGACAACAGTTGCCAGTCCCTCGGAGGCGCAATACAGATAGACGTTTTGACTGATGAATCCTGTATCCACCGCGGAGTAGAAATCTTTCCTGTCATTGGCGGCGTTTCCCATACGCGCATAATCGGCGACATAGATCAGAGTGACGGGAGCTTCCCTGACCAAAGACTGAGAACCGGTCAGGGCGCGGATGTCCCCGGCAAGGACGGGATTCAGTCTGTGCTTCTGTGCGTCGTATACGTACAGACCCTTTTCGGTAGCCACATACACATCGATTTCCTGCCAGTTCTTGGCTGATGGGGCGGTTCTTTTGCCTGATTCAGGACGGTTGATGCCGCAGGCCGCCCAAAGCAGGTTGGAGAGGACGCGTATCGGCAGTTTGCGGTTGCTGAACTCCCGGGAGGATTTGCGATCCTTCAGCACGTGTATGAGAAGCCTGCCGGTGTCCATCTGGGGCTTTACGAGGGGAATGGCCTTGAGTTCCTGTGCCGCCGCGAGACAGGGAATAAGGAAAAAAAACAGGAAAATACAGGCCTGGAGTCGTTTTCGTCCGTCCATGATACCCTCCTTTGCCGTTTTTTATATCGTATCTACCGGATTCTGGCAAACGTTATTTGTCGGCATCCGGCGCTGCCTTGAGGGATTTTTTACCTCTTTACCACTTGACGAGATCGACGCGGGAGAGCGTTCGGCCCAGAAGCCCTTCACCGATGGTCTGAAAATGGTAGGGCACATCGGTGACATAGAACCGGTAGTCCGGCGGGTTCCGCTGGGGATTTCCCAGATGTATATCGTGGAGCAGATTCGCCGTGATGTCCGCCATAGCCTCGGCAGAATCCACCAGGCAGATATCCTGTCCGACAATTTCGCGGATGAGGGATTTGATCACGGGATAATGAGTGCACCCCAGGACCAGGGTATCGACGTGCTCCGCAAGAACCGGTCTCAAGTATTCCTGGGCAGTCAGGCGGGTGACCGGGTGATGCCACCATCCCTCTTCGACCAGCGGCACAAACAAAGGGCAGGCCTGGGAGAAGACGCGAATGTCCGGATCGTGCTCATGAATGGCACGGGCGTAGGCATTGCTGTTGATCGTGGCCGGCGTACCGATGACTCCCACATGTTTCGAGTTTGTTTCTTCGATTGCCTTGCGGGCGCCCGCCGCGATTACATCAAGTACGGGCACGGGAGAGAGGTCTTTGACGGCCTGATAAGCGACCGCCGCCATTGTGTTGCAGGCGATAATGAGCAGCTTGACCTCTTTCTGCAGTAAAAATCGGGTGATCTGTGTGGCAAACAGGGTGATCGTTTCCGGAGATTTTACCCCGTAGGGCACCCGTGCCGTGTCACCGAAGTAGATGATATTTTCAAAAGGCAGACGTTCCATGAGGGCGCGGACGACGGTCAAACCGCCGATACCGGAATCAAAAACGCCGATGGGATAGCCGGAACTGGATTCCATGGGATATTATTTACCTTTTTTTCGAAAAGAGATCTAATGAAGTATATCAGATGTCGGCTTTTATATCATTTTTGAAATTTTAGACAGCTGTTTTTTTTTGAAGCAGGCAAAACTTCTCGTTGAAAATGTCAAGCAAATCAAATATAAGCTCGAATATGTAACCTCACGGTTTGTCAAACAAAGATAAGAGAGATATGGAAAACTCCAGAATCCAGAACATATTGTTTTTCACGACGCTGGTCATCGTAACCCTTCTGTTTCTGTATCTTTTGAGACCATTCTTCTTTCCCGTTTTTTGGGCGGCCGTGATCGCCGGCATTTTCAAGCCTTTGTTCCGGCGGCTGAATGAAAAATTGAATCGTCCCACCCTCAGCTCCGCGCTGGTGCTTATGGCGGTTATATTCATTATCATTCTGCCCGGGGGCATTATCGCGAGTCTGCTTTTTACCGAATCCGTGCAAATATATCATTCCCTTGGCACGGCGGATAGCGCTGTCATCGAGAAAAAAATTGCAAGCATCACGGGTGTGATCAAAAATAATCCCCATCTTGCCAGGCTACATATCAACGAAAGCCTCCTGACAGAAAAATTTGCCGAAATTGCCAGAAGTATTTCCAATTACATCTTTGTCAACCTGAAGGATCTTACTCAGAACACCATTTTATTTATCGTTCAATTCGCCGTCATGCTGTACACGCTGTTTTTCTTCATTCGCGACGGCAATAAATTTCTGGATATGGCGATGAGATTCTTTTCCTTCGGCCAGAACAGGGAAAAAATCCTGTATGAGCGTTTTGTAGCCACAGCCAGATCCACCCTGAAAGTCACATTGATTATCGGAGGTCTTCAGGGTTTTCTGGGAGGTCTTTTGCTCTGGTTTACCGGAATTGAAGGAGCACTGGTCTGGGGCGTTGTGATGGTCCTTACGGCGATCGTGCCGGTTGTCGGTTGCTCCATCATCTGGGCGCCTGCCGGCGTGATCATGCTGTTAACGGGACATATCTGGGAAGGGGTTATGATTCTGATTGTCGGCGTCCTTGTGATCAGTATGGTGGACAATTTCCTGCGTCCCATATTGCTGGGCAGGGATGTGCAGATGCATCCCTTGCTGATTTTTCTGTCTACCCTGGGAGGCATTTCTCTGTTCGGTTTTTCCGGCTTCGTTATCGGTCCCATCATCACCTCCCTGCTTCTGGCAATCTGGGCCATGTACGACCAATTCTACCGGGATACGTTATCCTGATTCAGGCGAGAGCTTCCATAAAAAACGTCTGGTATCTTAAGCTCCTTTGCCCGAAATCATCGAAAGATTATTTGCGTTATGGAATAGATAACAGCGGAAATCAGTGCCGACATTGGGATCGTCAGTATCCATGCCCAGATGATATTGCCCGCCACCCCCCAGCGAACGGCCGTGAGGCGTTTCGTTGCGCCCACCCCCACAATGGCGCCTGTGATGGTGTGCGTTGTACTCACAGGAATGCCCGCAACAGACGCCCCGATGATGGAAATCGCCGCTGCTGTTTCGGCGCAGAATCCCCCGATGGGCTGAAGTTTTGTAATCTTGGTGCCCATGGTCTTGACGATGCGCCATCCTCCGGACATGATTCCCAGGGAGATAACCGTGTAACATGAGACGACTACCCAGAATGGAACATAAAAGGTTGGACCGAGGTACCCTTGGGTGTAAAGAATGATGGCAATGATTCCCATGGTCTTCTGGGCGTCATTGGTGCCATGACCCATGCTGTAGACCGCGCATGAGACAAGCTGAAGTTTTCGGAACAGCTTGTCTGATCTGAAGACAGTGGTATGCTGGCTGAGGTTGAGAACCAGAATCATCATGAGCAGCCCAAGTCCCATGCCGATGGCGGGAGAAAGAACAATGAAGATGGTCGTCTTTGAAATGCCGTCCCAGATGAGGATTTTAGTTCCTGCCTTTAAGATACCGGCGCCGATAAGACCGCCGATGAGGGCATGGGAAGAGCTGCTGGGGAGCCCGAAATACCATGTGATGATGTTCCAGATGATGGCCCCTCCCAGGGCGGCGAGGATAAGCAGATTATCCACAATATTCGGATCGATGATACCGGTGCCGATGGTGTTGGCAACATGGACCCCCATAAAGAAGAAGGCTGAAAATTCGAAGAATGCAGCCCAGAGGACCGCATGCCGGGGAGACAGGACCCTGGTCGATACGATCGTCGAAATCGCATTGGCAGAGTCGTGGAAGCCATTGAGAAAATCGAAAAACAGGGCTACCAGGATAAGAAAGACGACGAATCCAAAGGAATCAACCATGTTTCAGGACGATGCCCTCCACAATATTTGAAACATCCTCGCAGACATCTATAGCCTCTTCGATCCGTTCAAATATTTCCTTCCATTTGATCAGTTCGATGGGGTCTTTCTCACACTCGAACAGGCGCGCCATGGTCATCCTCAGGACAATATCCCCTTCGTTCTCCAGGGTGTTGATCTCCACACAGGCATCGATGATCATGCTGGCGTTTTTCATGTCCCTTAGAGCAGGAATGATGATTTTCAGCTTCTTTATCGCCTTCATTAATATCTTGGCCTGGTCAATGATTTCTCTGGCGGGTTCTTTTACTTTGTATAGAGACATCCTGGCGGCGGAGGCCTCGATCATATCCAGGATACTGTCCATTTTATTGACGAGATCGTAAATATCTTCACGATCGATAGGGGTGAGAAAAGTTTTATGCATCTTCTCGTAGGTTCTGTGAGTGATGACGTCGGCTTCATGCTCCAGTTCCTTGAGCTTGGCGATCTTCGGTTCGGTGTATTCATAGTGTTGAACCATATCGAGAAAGAGTTCTCCTCCCTCTTCGATTTTGTTTATCAACTCTTCAAAAAGATCAAAGAACTTTTCTTCTCTGGGAATCAGTCTCATCAGATGTACCCTCCGTGATGATTCGTTGTATTGGTGACACCCTGTGAGTCGGTATGTGTGCAATTAACATCCGGCGAATCTCCTCTACCGGATTATGACAAAAAAAGCAACATGTTTTGGTTAAGGACGAATGGCCTTGACATAGATAACCTTATCATCTCCGGATCCGTAAAAATCTTTCAGAAAGGCCTCTTCCTGATAGCCGCATGATCGATAAAACAATCTGGTTGTTCTGTATTGATCCCGTGATGACGTATCGATATAGATGCGTTCCCCTCCCTGTTTTTCAATCGCCTCTTCGGTCTTCACCATGAGCGATTTACCGATGCCCGCCCGGCGAAAATCATGATGAACCACGATCCAGTACAGGTCATAGCGGTTTGCGGCGCCCGGTATGGGACCGAAACAGGTGTAGCCGATCATCCTGCCCGTCAATTCGCCAAAGAGGAAATGGTAACCGCTCCGGAGACCTTTTGACAGCCGTTCTTCAACAAGCTCCACGGCGATTCCTGTTTCCGCCTCAGAAAAAAATTCCGTCGATTCAACAATTTGTCGAACGTCATTTCGATCTGAAGGCCTTACGTCCGTACGATATGTAATGTCCACATTTTTCAAACAGTTACTCATGGCAAATGCCGGGAACACACGGCGTCCTGAACGATACGCTCGATCGCCCGGTTAAACGACAGCCCCCCTCGCTCCACAGCGGCGGCAAAGCCGCCATCGGACGACAGGCAGGGATTTGTGTTGACTTCGAGAATCCACGCGCAGTTGTTAACATCTACGCGGAAATCGACCCTTGCATACCCCCGCAGGTTGAATAGCTGCCAGCACCGGATGGCCAGTTCGGTCAATTGTTTTATAAGCGGTTCATCTTCTTCCGGGAAATCGAAGCGCCTCGGCGTATGATGATACTCAAAGGAATCTTCAATCCATTTGGACCGGTAATCGACAACTTTTGCCTTTTCCGGCGGATAATCACGGAACTGAATTTCGGCGGTCGGCAATACTTCCGGTCCCGTGTCGCCCGCAAGAAGGGATAGATTAAATTCCCTTCCATCGATAAACGGTTCGGCAAAACAGGTCATACCGAGCCGTTCCTGTTGAGACAGGACGGCCTGACGGAGGCGATCTCCGTCTTTCGCATAAATAATGGAATGTTCATCCAGCCAGACGGAGGCGTGTTCCCACTTTGCCTTGATGATATAAGTCCCTTCCATGAACAGGCTTTGCCTGCCGTCGGCGAGAAACGACGGGGGCGTGGGCATTTCTCCCGCGTCAAGGGATTTTTTCGCAAGAACCTTGTTCGATGTCAGAAACATGGCGTCCGTTTTTGCACCCGTGTAGGGGATGGAGAGAGAATCCAGGATGGCGGGAGCAATGTGAATCAGATTGCCGTGTCCCGCGATCGATTCCACGAGATTAAAAACGAAGTCCGGCCGGATGCCTGCGAGAATGTCGATGGCCTTTTTGAAATCCATCGAGACGGGGAGAGCGACCGGCATATGGCCCAGTTCTGTGAGCGACCGGCATACGGTCTCGACCTGAACGAGGACGTCCTGTTCATCTCTGCCGGCTTTTTCCGGTATGTCACTGTGTAATACAACTGCCTTCATGGTTATCATTCAGCAATACGCTTCCGGGCGGAACGCATAATCATGGAAATGAGTTCGTGATAGGATATTCCCTTCAGATTGCAGATGATGGGCAGATCCGAATGGACAGGATGCAATCCCGCGAGGGGATTGATTTCCATTACATTGGGCCGGCCGGAAGCGTCGGCGCGAAGATCTATTCGACCCGCGTCTCTGCAACCGAGCACCCGCCAGGCGGCGAGGGCGGCATCTTCTGCATTCCTGGCCATGATGTCATCGATGAGTTTATATTCCACCAGTTCTGCATAGTTTTCCTTGTTGTGAAAGGAATAGGCGTTTTCTTCGGCGTTGTCTTTCAGATGGATTTCTATGACGCCAAGCGCAACGGCCTCCTTTCCGGTTCCGACAATGCCGACGGTAAGCTCCCGCCCGGGGAGAAACGTCTCAACGAGTACCGGCTGCCGGAATATTGTTAGAAGGTTTCGGCACACCTGCCGGAGTTCCGAAAGGGAGGTAATCTTTGAAGCGGCGGAAATGCCTTTGCCTGTTCCCTCTGCGACGGGCTTGGCGAACAGGGGGAAGGGAATACCCACGTTTGCGACGTCATCTTCCGTTTCAACGATCTGGAAATCGGGGGTGGGAATGCCGGCGTCACGGAGAATGTGCTTGGTCATGCCTTTGTGAAGGGCGAGGGCGAGAACAAGGGGGTCGGAAAAGGTATAGGGAACGCCATAGGCGTCAAGAAGGGCGGGGATCTGCGCCTCCCGGCCGAATCCGTGCAATCCTTCTGCGATATTAAAAACCATGTCCCAGCGGTCGCCGGATGACAGACGCCCGATCAGCGCCCTGATATGTCCGATACGGTCGGTCCGGTATCCGGAAATCCGAAGAGCTTCTTCGATGGCCTCAATGGTATCTGCGCGGTCAAATTCCGCTGTTTCTTCTTTCGTGTATCCTTCTGCAAGGTAATCGTCCCGAAGGTCGTATGAGATTCCGATCTTCAAATCTGATTTTCCCTGTGCGTTCCTGCCCGGTAATGGGATCATGGGGCGCAATGGCTGTCCGGATAGTGAAAGATTCGTCCCTCGTAGTTTCTTAAGATGAGATTGTTGCCTTCTTTCCCAACGACATATTCGGGGAGCAGGGGAATTTTACCCCCTCCTCCCGGGGCGTCAATGACGTAGGTCGGCACGGCATATCCGGTCGTATGACCCCTCAATCCGTCAATAAGATCGAGCCCCGTCTTGACGGAGGTGCGGAAGTGGGACGATCCGGGGATCGGGTCGCACTGATAGAGATAATATGGCTTCACCCGAATTTTCAGCAGACCGTGAACCAGCCGCTTCATGATGTCCAAACGGTCGTTAATTTTATGGAGGAGAACCGTCTGGCTGCCGAGAGGGATGCCGGCATTGGCGAGCCGGGTGCATGCCTGGCTCATTTCGGGGGTTATTTCATCAGGGTGGTTTACGTGGATGCTGATCCAGAGGGGATGAAAGCGTTTCAACGTGTAGATAAGCTCCGTGGTGATCCGCTGAGGCATCACGACGGGCACTTTCGTGCCGATCCGGAGGATTTCCACATGGGGTATCATCTTCAAGCGGGACAGGAGCCATTCCAGCTTCGAATCCGACAGCGTCAGGGGATCGCCGCCTGAAAGAAGTACGTCCCGAATTTGCGTGTTTTCTTTTATATAGTCAATGGCGCTTTCCCAGTGATCGATGTTTTTCAAATGCTTCCGGCGACTGCTGAATATGCGTGAACGGGTACAGTAGCGGCAATAGGTTGCACACGAGTCGGTTACGAGAAAAAGAACCCTGTCCGGATAGCGATGAACGATGCCGGGAACAGGGCTGTCATGTTCTTCTCCAAGGGGGTCATCGTCTTCCTCTGCGGTGCGGAAGCACTCATCCGCTAGCGGTACTGCCATGCGGCGCAGCGGATGGTTGACGTCGATTTCGTCAAGAAGACTGGCATAATAGGGTGTGATGGCAACAGGGAGGGAACCTTCCTGGCCGCCCATGGGAAGCATCTCTTCCTGTGAAAGCCAGATCATTTGTGACAGCATATCGATATCCGTTATCCGGTTTCGGAACTGCCATTGCCAGTCCTGCCACTCGGCCGTTGTTATTTCCGGATAAAAGCGTTTTCGAAAGGATTGGGCTCTGGCGCTGTCTTTAAAACGAGATACACGGCGAAGCGGTTTGACCAGAACCACAGGTGGGTCAGGGTGGGTATTCAGGGATGGAAAAAAGTCATTTATGTGATGATTATTATCAATGCCAACAACAAGACCGGTTAAACGACCAGGAGGTTCCGCCTCCTCGTTAAAAAGGACCTCGCTTTCCATGTAGTTTCCCTCCTTTTTACACGAAGCATGAAATCGGATTTTCTCAATCGATTTCAAATTGTTCCCTTGTTGCCGCTGTACTCTTTTTGTTCATGGTTGTCAATATATTTTTCTTAAAAAAATTTCTTTTTTCTTGACACAAAAACATCGCAAGTTAGAATCAGAAAAAAGCTGCTTTTTTGCAAAAAAAGAGACTGAAAATGCCTGAGCTTCCCGAAGTGGAAACCCTTTGTCGTCAACTGAAAAAAGTCGTCCTGAATAAGACCATTCAGAGGATTGAAATCATCGATCCCAAACTGGCAATGATCAGTGAAGCGGTCGGAAAAAAAATAACAGCCGTCACCCGCCGGGGAAAGGCTCTGGAAATACACCTTGAGCGGCAAGCTATCACTGATCCTCCCCTTGTTGATAATGTTCTTTTCGGGAAGTCCCACTCTTCAGCACAGGAGCTTCACAACGAGAAGGTCCTTGCTCTTCATCTGCGAATGACGGGCAGGCTTTTGTGGCAGGATGATCAACAGGATGTGCCTGCACATACCCGTTTTACGATTGCCTTTGCAGAGGGAAGTCTCATTTGCATTGATCCCCGGCGGTTTGCAACTTTTGTCATGCGGGACCATCATCCCGGCGGGGTTGTCATTGACGATCCTCTGCATAGTTTTTCGGCTCATCAGCTTGAGGAGCTGGCCCGAAACAAAAAACTCCCCGTGAAATCTTTCCTCATGGATCAGCGACGGATTGCCGGTATCGGTAATATTTATGCCTGCGAGATGCTTTATGAAGCGTCTGTCAATCCCTGGAGGAAGACATGCAGTTTATCCCTTCGCGAGTGGGAGGGCATTGCAGAGGCGGCAAAGCGGATTCTTAAAAGGGCTGTTGCCTGTCGTGGCACGTCCATATCGGACTGGCGGGATCTGTTTGGCCAAAAGGGTGACTATCAGCATGAACTGAACGTGTATGCCCGTGACAGAGGCCTCTGCCGGAGATGTCACGGCATCATTCTACGAGAGCGTTTGAGCGGCAGGGGAACCTACTTCTGCCCTTCCTGCCAGAAATAAACGATTCTCGACGTGACGTCTCAGCGAGGTTTCCCCGTGTCATTCTTTCCGATACGACGTTTTGCAGGCGCGGGGCTCGCAATTGCGATTAACGTCTCTTTCTTTTCACGGCACTTTTCTGGGCTGCCTGCAACATCGCCAGTCCATTTCGGATCTGGAATGTTCCCGTGTATGTGCGAATGTCTGTACGGGAATACTTCACGACGCAGGTGGGTGTTGAACGGACTTTATGTTCCTGGATCAACTTATTGAAGACCTGATAGACAGGTTTGAGATCATAGGGTTCGAAGGCAATGCTCCGCTCTTTTAACGCCTTTGCAAGGCTTGCTTCATCAGAAATGGTTTTGTTTTTCGCAAGAGAAAACAGCACCCTTCTGGCGTGAAGGGCGTCTTTATAACCCTGTCCCTTCTTGACCGCATATAAAAAATACTTCGTATATAAAGGTGTTTCCTTGTGGATGGGAAGATCGACGAACGTCACTTTCACGCCTTTCCGAGACAGGAGATCATCGAGTGCGGGGTCGACATCCGCCTCCACCGACTGGCAGGGGGGGCAGAAATAGTCCGTGAAGACGATGAGTTCGTATGGGCCGGAGCCATACGAAGGAACGAGTGTTTTTTCCGCTGCGTAAGCCGGCGTGGTGGAACCGGAAAATGTGAGACAGACAAAGAGATAACCGAAAAACACAAACAGCAGCAGGGGAATGCGCGTACCCGCCGGCACTGGAATCTCGATGTCCCCGAGGCCATAAACAATCTGTTGTAACCGGCTTTTTTTGAAGACAACCGGCTTTTCATAGTTGAGGGCAAACGCGATAATGACGATTGCAGCGAATGACAGACAGAAAGGACAAAAAACCTCTTCGGTAAACTGATAAAAAATAAGATATATCTCAACACCGATTCCCAGGGCAAGAAGGGTGCGGACGCATGCCATTTGCCGGACGGCGGACAGAATAATGATTGCCAGCATATACCCGATTCCAATGTGTTTCAGGTCAATCCCTAAGATGTCTCCCTGAAGGTAGCTGCAGGATGTGTCGCACAGCGTATAAAAAACCATGAGCCCTATGCCTGTCAGTGCCAGGATGATTGTGACGAAGATTCTGAAGGCTTTTGGTTTCTCCATGATGTTGATCTTTCCATCCGATATTTGCAGAAACGGATCTGCTTTCTTACCTGAGATTGTGAAGTTTTTCAAGTCCGGCCTCCCGGATCCATTGAGAGATAATGTTGTCCTCTGAAATCGATGCATCCAGAGGAATCAACGTCCACTGAAAGCGGTTTCCGTTTGTCTGTCCTTCTGCCCGGAAAGGAGAGGATGCATGTGTAAAAGTGATCTGAAGGTTGCCCGCATACATCCCTCTGTTGTACGACTGAAAAATCGGGGTTTTCCCTTCCCAGATGGGCGACCCCATATATTGACCCTCCCGTCCGCCAAGGACAAAATGAATACCTGGCACCTTCCCGAGGAGCTCCTTTTCTTTTTCCAATCCCAGGTCAGACAGGAGGATGATAATGTCTGCCTGGCTGCGGAGCCTTTCTACCAGGTTGCGCGCTGTTTCTACCGGATCTTTGATCAGGACTTTCTTCCCCACTGTCTTTCGAACAGCCATGCTCATATCCGGAGAGAGGAGACCGAAAAAAGCCACACGGATGTTGTCAACTGTGTTGATCACATAGGGAGGAAAGATCGGTGTGTCCTGTGACGGGTCTGTCAGGTTGGCGGAGATCAGAGGAAGCCCCCGTGAGGCTTCCTGTCGCAGAAAGGACAGACCCGGCATCAGGTCCGGATCTGCCACATTAACGGCCGTCACGTTCATGTGTTTATAGGCGCGGCTGATCAGTCGCGCCTTTCTGATGACCGGTTCGGACGGAGCGGATATTTTTATATCGGTAAAGAGACGTCCCGAATCAACAACCAGAACAGGCTTCCCGTCAGACCTGATTCTGTTGATGAACGCTCCCCGCCGGGCCAGACCGCCCAGCGATTTATTTCCTCAGGTGGGGCAGGGGACGAGGTAACCATTCAGATTGCTGCCGTGAATGATCGTCAAGCGTGTGTTGTCGGCAAGGATATCGGAGACCGGGAAAATAAAAAAAAACACAGGCAGCGAGGCGACCAGCGTGATAATCTTTCTAATATTCTTCCTCATAAAGCGCACAACCCCTGAAAAACTGCGAAGATATAAACATGACTTGGCAGCCCGTGTCAAATGATGTTTTGTTTAAGAGATATGAATTTATCCGTTCTAAATATTATTTTCTTTCGAAAGAAGAGATGGTAAAAAACATTTTAAAGATTGACGGTTTCACAAAAAGTCAAAATATGATCGTGTTTGAAGAACCATTAAATTAGAAAATCAGGAGGAGTCAATCATGAGCGATAACAGTCCGGAAGAAATCTTGAAATTGGCCCGGAATTTTATGGAGTGCCGTATTTTGCTGTCCGGAGCCGAGTTGAATCTCTTTACAATCCTGAGTCGCGAATCTCTTTCCGCACAGGAGGTTTCCGGCAGAACCGGGAGTGATCTGCGGGCCATAACCATTCTCTTGGATGCCCTTACGGCCATGGACTTTCTCGCCAAACAAGGTGAAAACTACCGGTGCCCGGCTTCCATAGCCCCGCTTCTTTCTGCCGATGATCCCGCGTCGGTTCTTCCCATGGTTCTTCACGCGGCCCATCTGTGGCGGCGGTGGTCCCGTTTGACGAATGTCGTCAGGGGAACGAAAAATTCGGAGGACATAGCGAAGCCTTTCCGGAGTGCGGATGAAATGCGTGCATTCATCGGAGCGATGCACGTTGTCGCGGAGCCGCGCGCACGGGCAATTGTGACTCAGGTCAATCCCGGCCCGGCGAAAGCCCTGCTTGACGTGGGCGGCGCCTCAGGAACGTATACGATGGCTTTTCTTCAGGCAGTCCCTGAAATGAGAGCCACATTGTTTGACAGGCCCGAAGTCGTCGAGATGGCCCGCGAGCGTCTCGGCAAGGCAGGTGTGCTTAACCGTGTCGCACTGGTGGCCGGAGATTTCGATCAGGATGAATTTCCGCCCGGGCACGACTTGGCGTTTGTTTCTGCCATTATCCACCAGAACAGTTTGGGAGAAAATGCGAACCTGTTCAAAAAGGCGTTTCGCTCCTTAAGCCGGGGAGGACGCATTGTTATCCGGGATCACGTTATGGAGCCTGATCGGATACGTCCGAAAAACGGCGCCGTCTTTGCCGTTAATATGCTGTTGGGAACCCCCGGCGGAGGCACCTATACATTCGAAGAAATCAGGGAGTGTCTGTCTCAGGCCGGATTCAATAATATACGGCTCATGAACAGGGGTGAACACATGGATGCCCTTGTTGAAGCGTTCAAACTATAAACAACTTGCCCTATCCGGAGACGGTGTTTCCACCGGCTTGCTTGGCCCTGAACAAGGCGGCATCAACGTCGAGAAGGAAACTATCTACATCTTGGCCTTGTTTCAACTGTGCCAGTCCTACAGAGATTGTGGGGTGATGGATGACCCTGTCATCCACCACGAGAGGTGAAACATCCTCGAATGCTCTGAAGAGGCGAACGGCAACTTTTTTTGCCCTGTCGACGTCGATGTCCGGCAGAAGGACGGCGAACTGATCGCTTCTGAATCGGGAGACAATTTCCACAGGCCGGAGGAGATTTTTCAGAGTATACGACATGGCATATATAAGGCGATCTCCATGACGGTGGCCGTTCGTGTTGATAAATTCACTGAAGTTGTCAATCTCGATCATGATGAGAGACAGGGGCTGGCTGTCAGCGGAGGAACGCTGGCACTGGCGTCTTAACAGCTCGCGGAGCCAGTCCCGGTTGGGAAAACCTGTCAGGGCATCCACGTTTCCATACGGGTGCTCTTCCTTGTCGATACAGATACCCTGAGAGACGATGGCATTGGTCTGGCGCAGGCGTCTGGTCATGGTATACAAAAGATTGCAGGCAACGGCGTGAGACGACTGAACAAGGGACCAGAGAATATCTTCATCAATGAGCATCAGCTGGCATGGTTCGTCGGCAACCACATAGGCCGTAGTCGGCTGCTGATCAATAACGGACAGCTCTCCGACATTTTCTCCGGGGCCGAGCACTATCATAGGCTTGCTTTCCAAGGAGTCAAGATGGACCCTCAGGCGGCCATGAAGAATGAAAAAGACCGTTCGGTTGTAATGTCCCGGGGATAACACGACTTCACCGGCCTCGACGGAGCGAAGTCTGCAAAAGTCAAAAATCCCCTGAATAGATTCAAGATTCACGGATCGGAATAACTGGAGTCGTCCGATCAACACCGGATCAAATTGCGCTGCTGTTTCTGCCACGGGCTGTTCAACCTCATGTTATTTCTTCACACTATAAAAGAAAGCCTTTTGTGTGTCAAGAATCTATGTGGAATGGAATAATGGCCGCAAAACGTGGGGTGTGTTTTTGAGTATTCGACAGCCGGCGTGTCATTGTAAATTAATTCTTGACTTTCGATAAAGGACGCAATATGGTGCCCTCCACTAAGTAAGTTTGGATTAAGACATTTTGAAGTGCAAGGGATGGCCACCATGCTTTTTTAGAGTATAGGTGGCTTTTTTCTTTCTGTCATAGTGGAAATCCGACTGAAGAGAATTTTGAGAAGGGAGGATAAAAGCGATGTCAGAAGGTAAAGTAAAATGGTTCAATGAAGGCAAAGGCTTTGGGTTCATCGAAAAAGATGACGGTGGCGACGTGTTTGTTCATTTCAGCGCTATTCAAGCCAGTGGCTTCAAGACATTGAATGAAGGCCAGCGTGTCAGCTTCGATATCACGAAGGGTCAGAAAGGCCCGGCCGCGGAAAACGTGAAAATCCTATAAGACCGCAATTGTAAAAAAGAGGTGCTCCTCTATGGTTTCCCATATACCGGAGTGCCTCTTTTTTTTGTAAAAAACCATGCATGGTGTTGATACATGCATCATGTGAATGATCGCAGTTAAAACTTTCTTGCAGGGAGGTAAATCATGCGAAAGCTTTTAATTTTATTTTCTGTGGCTATCGCTGTTATTTTATTAATAGCGCCTGACTACAAAAACAGATTAAGGGGAGAAAGCTTTTTATACCAGAAAGCCTATAGCAAGACAGTAGAGGAAGCCATAGGGAAATCAATTCTATGGGCAAGCGACGAACAGATTCGCAGACTGTTGAATAGTGTAGAGAAAAAATATGGTGGTGAAATCAAACAAATATCAAAAAAGTATTATACAAGTTCAAAAGACATTAAGGCGATCACGATCGTTGAGTCGTTAACGGACGAAGAAGCCGAATCCGGCGATGGCGCCATAGGCTTGATGGGAGTTAAAAGAACGACCGGCATGGATATGGGGTTTGACGATATCGAACATCCGATAAACAACCTTAAAGCGGGGACAAAATACTATAAGATGCTGCTTAAAAAATTCAAAGATAAAGACCTGGCTTTAGCAGCTTATAACCTTGGCCCGCATGAGGTAGAAAAAAGATTAAGAAATGGTTTCAACCCTGAAACAATGGATTATATATGGAAGATCAGGCGCGTCAGGGAACTTGTGATGTAAAGAAGGATACCCCAATGCCTAGCGAAGCGCCGAAAGCCCTTTTTTAATTCCCCCAAAAAGGATTTCCGATAAAGTAGATTCCCAAAACAGCAATGAGGGCGCCGGCGCCTTTACGGAACCACAAACCTGCACCCTGCCATGTCCGGCTCTCGATCAGTTTTCTCACCATGGCCGTGGAACTACCCGCAATGACGATGGGGAGGCAGTGGCCGAAGGCAAACAGCGTGATGAAAAGAATGCCGACTGTCACTTTCTGCTGGATGGTGATGATGGCCAGAATAGGAGCGATGAAACCGAACGTGCATGAGCCGGACAGCGCACCGTACGACAGACCCAGCCCAAAGGCACCCCAGAGTCCCCGCAGGTTAAGACGGTAGAGCAAGCTGCCGGAGGCGGAGCATGCTTCAACCCCCATCATGCCCAGGGCGACCCAGAGAAGGATCAGCCCCACCAGTATCTGCCAGTAATTTCCCACGTCACCAAGCATCCGGCCCAGCAAGGCGCAGACGATGCCTATTACCGCTATGGTAATAAAAAGACCAAGGGTAAAGGCGATGGAGTAGGCGCTTGCCTGACGAGGTTGCAGTAGCTGCTCCTGTCCCGCCACATACGCGACAATCAGGGGAATGGATGCCAGATGACAGGGGCTGAACAGAACACTGACCATACCCCAGAGAAAACACCCGAGAGCGGCCAGTGTCGTTGCACCCGTCATCCATTCGTTGATTGTGAGAAAGAATGATTCCAGCATCATATCCGCCTTCTACTGGACACCCATAGACTGAAGCTGGGCTACAATAGCATCCTCGCCCATGAAACCGATGTGGCGATATACCTCTTTCCCTGCCTTATCGAAAAAAATCTGGGTGGGAATAGCCCGAACTTTGAATTGCTGTATGGCTTCCCGGTTATACCGGAGATCGATGAAAACGACTACAGCCCTTCCCTGGTAGCGCTTCTCGAGCTTATCGAGGATCGGCGCCATCATCTTGCAGGGAATGCAGGAGGCGGCGCCCAGATCGACCATGGTTACCATACCCTTGACAGGAATGCTTTTATGCTCTGCAGAAAACGCCGGTGACGCCAAGATGACGAAGAAATACATTACGATGGTTAATACGATGATGTATGAAACACGATCTACTCTCATAGAAAAAACCTCAACAATCGCAAGAACCCCCGCAGCCTGCACCTGCTGCTATGTTCGATGAAAGTTTAAAACCCGATCCTCTTACGGACTCTATGAAATCGATATTTATTGGCTTGACTTCCTCAAACAGATCCTTGTCGATAAGAAACTGTATATCTCTATCCGTGAATACCAGATCTTTTTCCTGTGACTCGTCCAGAGCCATGCCCAGTGAAGGCCCGCCTCAGCCGGCCTGCAGGAGTATCCTGATAGAAAAGGGTTTTTGCTGATTTTCCAAGAAGTTCTTGATCATATTGCTCGCCTTTTCTGTGACCTCAAACATAAATCCTCCTATTCATTAATTATTGAATCTTTCAATGAGTGTCTCAAGGTATCGCGATTTCAGCTGGCGGCTTGCCATCACCTGCTTGACGGGTGGCAGTTTCAGGATGACACCGAGGATAGCCGCCATCGCCCGGTGGCTCATCAACGCTTGGTTGTCAAAGATCAGATTCTGGAGTTTTCCCCGTTCGATCGCCATGACGACTATCCGATGAGTAGAATTGAGCGGCGTGATTACCCTTTTTGGCTGGGATTCCAGTCGGATCGCATCAGCCGGGCAATTACGGACACAGATACCGCAGCCGAGACATGTTTCCTCATTCAATGTTGCCTTCTCCCGTTTTGTCAGGTGTGGATCATTTGCCGAGACGAGGCTTATCGCTTCGACGGGACAGACCCGGACACATCGACCACAACCGGTACATTTATCATAATTGACATATGGTATGAAGTTGGTCGTGTGTACCGGGTGCAGCATGCCGAACCGGCGGGCTGCAAGCATGGCCTCACAGCAGCAACCGCAGCAATTGCAGATGAAGTTGATCCGTTGCCGCACGTTTTCGCCAAATTGAACGAGGTTGTTCTCATAGGCCTGTCTTAGCAGATCAAGCCCCTCGGAAACGTCAATGGCGCGTGCGAATCCATGCCGGATCAGGGATGCGCCTGCATTGTTGAAGGTCATGCAGATGTCCATGGGCGCGTTGCAGGCCCGGCCGACATGCATCATTTTGTGACGGCAATAACACACGCCAATTCCCCGGTGGGAGGTTGTGCGAATCACTTCGCTTGCCCTTTCGTAGTCGAGAACATGAAGGGCATTCTCGGGGGTAAGTGCCGGTTCATGAACAAAGACGCGTCCAAGCTGCGTCTCTCCATCGGTAAATAGAGACTTGATAAAGTCTTCTTCCACGTTCATGTATTCGTAGAATAGTTCGCTTAACGCCTTCTGATTGATGTCGTCACGAATTCGCATCAAAGAGAACTCGAAAAAGCCGGCCATGGGCGGTGGGAGGACGTACTTCATTTCTCCCTCCTCTTCCATGTCGAGGAGAAGTGCTTTATCAGCGAGACGATCCAGCGTCTTACGGGCCTCTATCAGAGGAACTTTCCAGATCGCGGCGGCTGTTTTTGCAGTGAATGGTTTGATCGGCAGAAGGGAAACAAGTGCCGCTTCCCTTTCCGAAAAGAGGATGCCGAGAATTTTCTGAAGAAGCGCCGACGGCGTTACCCCTTGGGGAAAACGGTTCAATCGCTCCGTCAACTCGGCATATCCAGATTTCAATGTATGGTGGGCCATATTACTCCTCACCGAGGGGCCTCTTCACCGGTCAGGTACTGCCGAAAATGGGGATACCACCGCGCATGGAAATATCCCCGGCGAAACCGACCATGACCTTGCTTCCTTCCACAATCACGGGCACCTGCAGTTTGCCCTTGGAATACACCAGCATTTCCTCCAGTTTCTTCGGGTCTTTGTCAATATTTATGTAAACGGCACGATTCCCGTAAGCTGCACGAGCCTGATTGCAAAAGGGTCAGGTATCGGTTCCGTAAATGATAATTTTGTCCATCATGATTCGTCTTCTCCCGTCAGCAGAAAGTTGTTTCATGGTGCTGAACATTCATCTCATCCTCCCCGAAACGGTACAGCGGTTGGACGGCGCCTGTTTTAGTCATGATGATTTGCCAGACCTGAATATGCCGGGCGCAGAAAGCCCCGGCGCAGGAGAGGAGATAGTATTCCCACATTCTCTTGAAAATTCGGTCATACCTTTCTGAAAACACGGACCACGCCTCCTGAAAACGGTTGTTCCAGCGCATAAGAGTTTTGTAGTAGTGAGGCGCCAGATTATGTACATCCTCGATCACGAAGAGATTCTCCGCAGCTTTGCCGATCTGGGCGATACTGGGCAGCATGCCGTTGGGGAAGATATACCGGTTGAGCCACGGATCAAGGTTGACGCGGGAGACATTGCTGCCGATGGTGTGGAGCAGAAAGAGCCCTTTCTCTTTTAAGCAACGGTCGACGACCTCCATGAAGGCTTTGTAGTTTTTCTGACCCACGTGCTCGAACATGCCGATGGATACGATCTTGTCGAAGCTCCCCCGGATTTGCCGGTAATCCTCGCGGAGGATCGTGACCTGCAGATCCTTGCAATACTCCCGTGCGAAACGGATCTGTTCTTCCGAGATGTTGACGGCCGTTACGGTGCAGCCGTAATGCTCGGCGGCATAGCGGGCAAATCCGCCCCAGCCGCAGCCGATATCCAGGACATGATCGCCGCGCTGCAAATTCATTTTCCGGCAGATGAGGTCGAGCTTTTTCTGCTGGGCTTCCGTCAGATCGTCCGTTCCCTGAAAATAGGCACAACTGTACTGGTTATAAGGGTCTAAAAAGGACGAGAAGAGGTCGTTCCCGATATCGTAGTGCCTCCGGGCAATGATCCCGGCCCGTGCCGGCGATTGGAGATTAAAGATCCGGGCGGAAAGATAAAACAAAAGCGTTCGGAGATTTCCTCTGATTTTTTTCTCCAGGTTTCCCTTGAGAAGCCGGCAGATGAATTCATCGATCCGAGGACAATCCCACCAGCCCTCCATATACGATTCACCGAGACCGAGGCTTCCGTCTTTCAACACGCGGGTGTAAAATCGATCGTCTCTCACCTGGATATCCCAACGCTCGGGTCCGTTGATCCGGACACCGGTTTCAGAAAGCAATTGCTCAACTATTTTTCTTTGTGTATTCATGGTTTACCTCCTGATGTAGATACGGCTGGACTTTCTCTGACCATTCCTTTCAGGTCCCGGAACAGTCTCGGGATGTTCCACAGACATCGCCAGCTTCGTTCTTTGCAGGTATTCCTCTATCCACAACAGCCGGGGCCAGATCTGGGACCGCAACCCGATGGCCCACCGAAGCCTCTGGATGAGCCCAATATATTTACCTGACCGAAAAACTGAACCATCTTCTTGCTGCCGCAATTGGGGCAGGCTGGTTTCAGCCCCGCTTCCTTTTCCGCGATGGATGCCATTACATCCGTTTTATTTCCACATCTTATGCAGGCATATTCATAGGTCGGCATATTATACCCTCCTTGTCTGGGTTGTTTCGGGCACGCCGTCAATTTACGCCGCACATGTCCTTTCCGAGCCCCCTTAAGCTCTCGATTCCTTTCGGTTCATGATCGAGGAGCGGGGCGAAGATCATTGGCTTGTGGAACCGATTTTCGATCTCGGCCAGGTATTTATCCTGTTGTTTCCGCCTCTTGCTGAAAAATGCGTTCTTCCCCGCATCCCGGGGCAGCATATAGTTGACGGCCACCATCGCCGTTTCGATCCCCACCTGTTTTTTCAGATCCTCGGCGGCCCGCCACGCCTCGACAATGGGCGTGTATTCGGGGTACATCACGAATACAAAGGCGCTCTTGTCTCGGTTGCGCATTTTTTCGATGACATCGGCGTATTTGTTTTGCGTGGCTTCGGAGGTTTGCTTCGTCAGCGTCCCCAGATCGATGAACCCCTTCCAGTCGGTTGGCAGCTCGAGGAGCCGCAGGGTGTGACCCGTCGGCGCGGTGTCGAATACGGTTATGTCATAGCCGTTCCCCTCGAAGTAGCTCATGAACTTCTCGAAGGCGGCCATCTCCTCGGCGCAGGGAGAATTCAGGTCTTCCTCCACGGAGCGTTTCGTTTCCTCGCTCTGGTCCTTCACGGCTTCCAGAATCCTCACTTTGTATTCTTCCAGTGCCTGCCTCTGATCGATCCGGGCCGCATAAAGGTTGCCGATTCCCTGGATTTGCGCAGGGTTATGGTTGATCTCCTGACCGAAGATGTCGTGGAGATGAGACGCCGGGTCCGTGGTCACGATGAGAGTCTTGTACCCATGATCGGCCAGGTACAGGGCGGTAGTGCTGGCGATGGTGCTCTTTCCGACGCCGCCCTTGCCGGTAAAAAAGACATACCGTTGACCGTTTGAGGGTTTCAGCAGATCAAGGCAATAGTCATTCCGATAAACCGCCAAATTGACCTGTCCATCCTCCGTCGCTGTTGGCCGTTCGCTTTGGCTGTTGTCCTGTTTACCCTCATAGATATAATTTCCCACGGCACTGAGCAGTGCGATTCCCGATACCTCCGTGTCGCGAAGGGGATAAAAGACCTTTTCCAGAGAGGGAAACTCGGATTCAATCCGCGTGATGATCCACTCCTCGTCCCCTTTCTTCTTTCGGAAAAAGTCGTCCGTGCAGGCCTCCTCGGGTAGCAGCCCGTTCACGATGAGGAAACTAATGGAGATGCCCAGCTTAGACAACTCTTCTGCGCTTCTTTTCGTTTCCAGGATGGATGAGTTCTCAGGCTTCAGGACAAAGACGAAGGATGTGCGATTTCGATCTTGAAGGTACGAAATCGCCTTCTCGTACTTTGCCTTCGCACTCTGGAGGGACGCCCCCGGCCCTATGCAGGTGGAGGCACTGTTTTGCAGCGTTTCTGTCCAGCCGCTCGGGAGCTCCAGGAGGCGGATGGTGTGTCCCGTCGGCGCTGTGTCAAACACGACCACATCATATCCAGGATCGTCCATGAATTCGATGAACTTGTCAAAAGCCGCGACTTCCTCGACACAGGGGCTCTTCAACTGCTCCCTGACGACATTGAGGTTCTTCTCGTCCAGAAGCTCCTTCAGGGGGGCGACAATTCTCTCCCGGTATTCCTCCGAAGCCGTGTCGGGATCGATCTCAATGGCATGGAGGTTGTCTACGTTTGGGATTGGCGTGATCTGATGTCCGATCGCCTGGCCGAAGATATCCGCAAGATTGGGCGCCGGATCGGTCGTCACCAGAAGGGTTTTATATCCCGCTTTCGCCAGCCAGACTGCTGTGGCGCAGCTCATCGTGCTTTTGCCAACGCCGCCCTTGCCGCTGAAAAAAATAAATTTTACCCCTTTCCCCTCGGGGATGATTTGTTGTTTAAGCATTGATGGTCTCCTTATCTAGAATGTCCTTGATCTGTTCATAGGTCATGTATTTTTGCCTGGCCACAATCGTTCCATTCACGGTGGTAATGGGCAGAATGGCCGTACCGTTTTCTTTCACCAGCCGTGCAATCTCCGTGTTGGCAAAGAACAGCAGGCTGTTGAAAACCAGACTGGCGCGCATGATCTTCAGCTTGCCGTTGTATTCGCTCGTCAGACGTTTCAGCGTCTCATTGAACTCCATCAGTTCACGGTCCGGTTCCGGCCCGCATACTCCCGTCGAGCAGCACATGGCGCCCTCGTAAATAATCAATTCCTGATTCGGCATATATTTCCTTTTCTTGGTTGGTTTGTTTTCGTCGATATCATCCTATCCGTTTATGAGGCCTGTCCCTTATCCGTTCGGGGGTACGCAAAGAACGGGCCTGTTTGTAAATCTCATGATTTTTTCGGCAGTGCCGCCGAAAAAAATGTTCTCCGCATTACCAGCCATGCCGCAACTGCCGATGACGATGATATCGGCATTGAGTTCTGTGGCCTTTCGGTTGATTTCCAGGTAGGGAACGCCCTCGGATACAATCGGTTTCCCTGTACTGTCGGGAAGTTCTTCTGCAAGGAAGGCTTGCAGCTTGGCCTTGGCATCAACAAACAACTTTTTTTAATGTCTCCCTCAAGGAAGAGGCCGGCCTTTATGCATTCCTGCACAAACCGTTGGTCTATAACATGAAGAACGATGATTTCCGCTTTTCGGCCGGCCACCAAGTCCAGGGCCTTTCGCAAGGCCCGGCGGCAACAGTCGGAAAAGTCAACCGACACCAGTAAACGCAAAGCATGATATATTTCTTTCTTCGGATTCATGTGGTCACTCCTTAGTGTTGTCACCCCGGGCAGCGGCTTCTTCTAAAAGCTGCTTGAGCAGGTCCTTCGTCAACTTCTTATCCGGAAACGATATCGCGTCCTGGGGACAAAAGCCTGCACACTTATCGCACATGACAACGCAGTTGTCCGGCGCATCTACTTCCACTTTGCCGGCTTCTTCATTCATGATAAACACACCGTTCGGACAGGTTTCCATGCATTCGCCACAGCCTATGCACTTTTCCGGATCAATTTGTGGACGCCAAGGGATTTTGTCCCTGGAAATTCCCATGTAGGTGTGTCCGCCCATGAGTCAACTACCCCCTTCCTCTTTTTTTAAGAGACTTTTTCAATGGCGGCTTTAATTTTTTCAAACACAGCAGCGGTATCTTCCTGCGCCATGCTCACGGGAATCCAATGAACGTCATCCATCGGGACGCCCGCTTTCTCAAAGCCGTCACGGAGCAATTTCTCCTGTCTTTTTTCCGCGCAGGCAGGCGTTATGAAGGCAAGATCACCGGAAAGGATGCGTCCCATCAATCGCTCACCATCAGCCTCACACAGCCTCGGATGCAACGCGATAAATTCGATTTTATCCCCAAATTCAAGACGAATCCGTTCAGCTATCGCCCAGAAATCGATCTTTGCCATGCTGGGGCATGCGCCGCTGCACGTGCAAATCAGCACTGCCTTTTTTTTTGTTTCCATTGTTACAACACCTCATTTATAAGCGTTCTACAGGGATGTACATTACTAAGGTTTTCGCAAAGCGGGAATCAGCAGCACGGGCAACTCTGCCTTACGGGAAACGTTATGGCTGACGCTTCCCAGGAAAAGCTCGCTGATGTAGCCTCTGCCCTGGCTTCCCATTATAATGAGCGTAACGCCCTTATCTTTAGATTTCTTTAAAATTTCAGGAACCGGCATACCATAGACGATAGCTGTCTCTACTTTCTCACCTCCCAACTGAATCAAGTCAGACTTCAACCGTTCCAACCGCTCCTGATCGATCCGGTTGAATTCTTCCAACCGGTGCTCCAAGTGTTTTTCGATACGAATCTTGTCCTGAACATGTAAGAGAGTAACACGCTTGGCACCCTTTAGAACCAGTTCTTTGACATAGGCGAAGGCATGCTCCGCGTTGTCGGAAAAATCCGTCGGGTAGAGAATGTGCTCCATCAAGTTTCCACAAATTGCTTCGCAGCGGGTCCGGTCTTTTGCGTCTTCGACTTTCAGGCGAACCAGCAACATTGGTTTTTTTGCATTGTGGATCAATTCCGATGCCACACCGCCAAGGCGTATTTCACTGCTCATCGTATGTCCGTGGCTTCCCACGATTACAAGAGAGCATCCTTTTTGCGCCGCCACCCGGTCGATTTCATACTGTGGCAAACCGGGAGCAATTTCTATGTTGACTTCATACCCCTGCTTTTCCAGAACCTCCTTTTGAGACTGCAATTTCGGCTCCACTAAGGGTGCCAGCATGTGCTGCACACTCTGAATGTGCTTGATTCCCAAACAATGAATTAGAATCACACGCTCCGTACCCAACGCCCGAAGAGCGGCGAGACACCCGACGACGTGATCAGATGCTTCGGACAAATCCGTCGCGACCAAGATTGATTTAAACATACGATTTCCCCTTTCTTCAGGTTTCGCTCAATAAAAATGTTTCTTTACTGATATGATCTTTCCTGAGGTATTCCAAAAAATACCCTACGCATATTGAAAGTCACACTTCCGCCGGGAAAAATTTCCTTTTAAAGTAAAGAGCCACATTGACCAGAATGATCAGGACCGGGACTTCAATCAAAGGCCCGATAACTGTCGCGAAGGCCTGACCGGAGTCGATGCCGTAGATAGCAATGGCCACGGCAATGGCCAGCTCAAAATCGTTGCTCCCGGCAGTAAACGAAACTGCCGTGGTCTCCGCGTAATTCCCACCGATCTTCCTCACAAAGAAGAAGGTCATGAACCACATCACAGCAAAATACAGGGTAAGGGGTATGCCCACGATCAGAACGTCAAAGGGCGACTGGATGATCTTGTTTCCCTGGCTTGAGAACATCACTACAATCGTGAACAGGAGCGCGATGAGCGTAATGGGACTGATCTTGGGCATGAATACCGTATCGAACCATTCTTCCCCTTTGACATGGATCAGGGAATAGCGGGTGATGAGGCCGGCAAAAAATGGTATGCCGAGATAGATAAAGACGGTTTTCGCCGATTCCGCCATGGAGACATTGATATTAAGGTCTTTGGCAAGTCCCAGCCAGTTCAAGGCAAGCGTGATGAAGACGTAAATATAGACAGCGTAGAAGAGAACCTGGGCGATGGCGTTGAAAGCCACAAGGCCTACGGCGAATTCCCGGTCTCCTCCTGCGAGCTCGTTCCAGACGATGACCATGGCGATGCACCGGGCAAGCCCTACCAGAATAACGCCGATCATATACTCCGGGTAGTTTTGCAGAAAAATAATGGCTAAAACGAACATGACCACCGGGCCGATCACCCAGTTCTGAACAAGAGATACGGTCAGCAGTTTTTTGTTGTTAAACACCTTCCCCATTTTCTCGTACTTCACCCGGGCCAGGGGGGGATACATCATCAAAATCAGCCCGACAGCGATGGGTATGGACGTCGTGCCGACCTGCAGGCCGATGATGAAGTCGGAGACGCCGGGGAGAAAGTAACCGATGGCGATTCCCGCGCCGATGGCCAGGAATATCCACAGCGTTAAAAAACGATCCAGAAACGACAACTGCTTGATGATACCGTCCGACATATCTCCTCCCCTCTTTATTTTCCGATCCAGGTTTTTATTTCCTCTTTTTTGGGAATTTTGCCCACGGATTTGACTTTGCCGTCCACAACCACCGAGGGTGTGCCGAAGACGCCATAAGAGGCGATCTTCTTGAAATCCGTGACATGTTCGACCGCTGCGTCCGTTCCCGTTTCGGCAAGTGCCTCCTTGACCAGTTTTTCCACCTGGTAGCATTTCGCGCATCCAGGACCTAAAATTTTGATTTCCATGGAAGTATCCTCCTCATTGATATTCATAACTGATACCATCTTTTGATCTTTATCTCACCAGCCAGCCATAGGCCATTCCGGTGACGGTGGAGAGAACGACAACGATGATACAGTAAACGACAGTCTTCCTGACGCCCATAATCCCGGCGAGAGTGATCATGCTGGGGAGCGACAGGGCGGGGCCGGCAAGAAGCAATGACAGAGCCGGACCCTGTCCCATTCCGGAACCGATGAGGCCCTGAAGAATGGGCACTTCCGTCAGGGTGGCGAAATACATCAGGGCGCCGGAAACGGAAGCGAAAAGATTCGCCCAGACGGAGTTGCCGCCGACAAGGGCCGCAATGAACCGTTCGGGAATGAGCGCCTCATGTCCCGGTCTGCCCAGAAGAAAACCCGCCACGAGGACGCCGGCAAAGAGCAGCGGGAAAATCTGCTTCATGAAACCCCATGTGGCGTCGAGCCAGTTGACCAGTTCCTCTTTCTTAAACCAGGTCATGAGCATAATGGCCAGAGCAATGAGCAGGGCAACGGTCACATACCATTTAATGGTGAAGATGGCTGCCCAGAGACCACCCTCTCTCGGCACCGGTTTTGCCCAGGCGGCAAAGACGAGGATCAAAACCATTGTCAGCATGTAGAGGGCATCCTGCCAGAGGGCGCGGGACTTGTCGTTTTCGTCCGGCATGTAGATAGCGCCAGCAGTGCGGTTGGCGTCATCTTTCCTATAGATAAACGCCATGAGAAGCCCGGCAATGACGGAAAAGACCACGGCGCCGACGGCCCTTGCCAGTCCGAGTTTCCAGCCGAGAACTTTGGCCGTCAGGACGATGGCCAAGACGTTGATGGCCGGGCCGGAGTAGAGGAAGGCCGTTGCCGGGCCGATGCCGGCGCCCCGGGTGTAGATACCCGCAAACAGCGGCAGAACGGTGCAGGAGCAGACGGCCAAAACCGTGCCGGACACGGAGGCCACAGAATAAGACAGTATTTTGTTGGCAGCGGCGCCGAAGTATTTCAGGACCGATGCCTGAGAAACGAATACGGCGATAGCCCCGGCGATGAAAAAAGCGGGAATAAGGCATGTCAGAACATGCTCCCGGGCGTACTCCTGGAGCATCATGAAGGATTCCAGTCCAGATTGGCGAATGACGGGGTGATCCCAAGGAATAAAATAAGCAGCCAAAAACGCCGCAACGATCAGGGCAAGTTTAGTCCATTCTTTCATAAGGGTAACCTTTATATATTCTTTGCTGGTAATGTGACAGGAAGCTTCAGGATTTTCTGCATATTTCCTCGCGGCTGATTTCTGAAAGGTTCTTCAGGAGATTCATGACATCCGGGTCGTCGACAAGCCAGTGCTTCAGGTTTCCCAGAAGCGTGGCGGCAAAGGGACTACTGCTGCCGTCCGTCAGATAGTAATTAACCCAAAGGTCTTCTTTTCTGCGACCTACCAGGCCGGCGCTCTCCAGGGCTTTCAAATGCTTGGATACCGTCGGCTGGGCGATTCCAAGGGCTGCCTGAATTTCACACACACAAAGCTCCTTCTGCTGAAGTATTTTCAAGAGTTTCACCCGGTTCGGGTCGGAGAGCGCTTTCATGACCTTGATAAATTCTTTCATGGATATTTCCTCTCTATATTGCTGTACGGAAATATAGTCATCAAATTCATCCCTGTCAAGGATTAATTAAAAGGAGACAAACAATCACTTTTTACGGTTTCATCATTTTATGATATATGAATCGAGAATAGTCTGAAAGGATAGACCGTTATGTCCGATTCGTCCTATCTGAAGCTGTACAAGGAAGGGAAGCTTCAGGAACGCGTCGATCAGGCCGTGAGGCTTTTGAAAAGCTGCACCCTATGCCCCAGGGACTGCCGTGTCGACCGGCTTGCCGGGGAAACCGGTTATTGTCGGACGGGACGAAAAGCCATCGTGGCGAGCCTGCACGCGCATTTCGGGGAAGAAGCGCCGCTGGTGGGAACGGGCGGCTCCGGCACGATCTTTTTCAGTTCCTGCAATCTCCTCTGCACCTTCTGCCAGAATTTCGATATCAGCCACCTGATGGAGGGCCATGAGACCGATCCGGAGAATCTGGCGGCCATGATGCTTTCTCTCCAGCGCCGGGGGTGTCATAATATCAATTTTGTCACCCCCACCCATGTGGTCCCCCAGATCCTTGAGGGTTTAATCCTTGCTGTCGATCAAGGGTTGAGCGTACCTCTTGTTTACAATACGGGCGGGTACGACAGGGTGGATACCCTGAAGATACTTGAAGGAATTTTCGATATCTATATGCCCGATTTCAAATTCTGGGATGAAAAATGGGCGGACCGCTTCTGCCATGCAGTGGATTATAGAAAACAGGCTACAGCGGCCATCAGGGAGATGCACCGGCAGGTCGGGGATCTCGTCATCGACAAATCGGGGGTTGCCGTAAAAGGACTGATTGTACGCCATCTGGTCATGCCGAACGATGTAGCCAATACCGGGAAAATCATGACATTCCTGGCGGAGAAAATTTCCAAGGACACCTACGTCAACGTCATGGACCAGTACCATCCCTGCGGCAAGGCCGTCGCTGACCCCGACATCAACCACCGGCTCACCAGAACTGAATTTGTCACCGCTGTCCGCCAGGCGAGGAATGCCGGCCTGCACCGGCTGGATTCATGGTTTTAAGCTGGTTTCTTTTCCTTCTCTTTCAGGTAATCCCACATTCCCCGAATGCTGTTCAGAGAGAAAATCTTTTCCCGGGACTGAACGTCCGGCGGAAGGGAATAATACGGGGACAGTCCCCGATCGTTTTTCAACAGATCGGCGTAAATTTTTTCTTCGTTTAGCTCTCCCCCCGCCTTGTAATGCCTTTGCACCGTGGCCATCCAGTTATCCAGCTGGTCGAGGGCCGTGTCGAATACATTCTCCACGTCCTGCCGGAAACCGTAATGACCGAAACACACGTGGGAAACATCGAGAGCGGCAACCTTTTCGAGGGAATTGCGGTACACCTCGTAGATAAAGGGCGGCGGCGTTGCTATGCGGAGGTAGAGCGCATTCTCCAGGGGGTAGTTTATCCCTGCGACTTCGCCAAGAAATAACAGGTTGCCTATCTGATAACAGAGGTGGTTCAGGGCGTGACCGGGCGTTTCATAGGCCTTGATCTGTTCCCCGCCGATTTCTATGGGATTTTCGAAGCCGATGTTCTTTTCGGGAATGGCAGCAATCTCGCCATACACTTCCGCCACCTTTCCCAGAAACTTGCGGGAGCCCTCCCACAGCTTGGACGGATCCACCATGTGACGGATTCCCTTGGGGTGACAGATGACCTTCGCGTCCGGGAAGTGTTCCACCAGCACGCCCGTCCCACCGGCGTGGTCGATGTGGATATGAGTCATCAGGATGTAATCGATTTTATTTTTCCCCAGTTTTTTTACCGCATCCACCAAAACGGGAATAGTGGAGCGGGGGCCAGGATCGACGACGATGGTTATGCCGTCAATCAGATAGACCCAACTGCTCAAGAAATTCCGGAACCCGTCAAGGGGCTGATCCAGATCCACGATGTAGAGATTTTCCAGGGGTTGGTGTATGGCCATTGTCCTTGCTCCTTTTCAAAAAAAGTCATCCAGATTGGATACGATGTGAAAATTAATACAATATCTTTTTGATGAATTCAAGACGGTACGACGATATTATTTTTTCCCGAGGGTCGTCTCAAGGAGCATGTCCATGGCCATATACTCCCGGCTTAAAACATTGCCGTCCCTGTCGATGAGGATCATGGCCGGCACACCCACAATGCCGTATGAACCGGCGACATCTCCCCGTTCGTCAAGAAGGATCGTGAATGGGATCTGGTGCTTCGACGTAAAACGCGACACCGTTTCCCTTGATTCCTGAATATCGAGCATCGCCACTTCCAGCCCCCGTTTGCCGTAGGTTTCGTAGATGCTTTTGTAGTGGGGAATCTCGGAACGGCATGTGGGGCACCAGGTGGTAATAAAAATCAGGAGGACGGGTTTTCCCTTATGACTGCTCAATTTGAAGTTTTGACCGGTCAGATTCTTCAGGGAAAAATCCGGCGCTGCCGGATCTTTTGTTTTTCGAGCCATATCCGGCGGTTTGGTGTCGGAGCAGGAAAGGGAAAATATCAGCATCAGTCCCATACATGCCATAGCTGCAGATCGCATCAAACGAAATTTTATATTCATATCACGCCCCTAAATCCAGAATCCCCCCCCCTTGATGAGAAAATATTCTCCCATCGCCAGGAGTATCCATCCGGATATGTGACTGATCCTGACCATCCAGGCGCCGGATTTCGGCATGCTGGCCAACAGGCCGGTAAACGTTCCAAGTATGATAAGCAGTGTGCCCATTCCGAAAGCAAAAATAAAAAGAAGACCCATCCCCAACAGGATGTTCTGACTCGCGGCAACGTAACCCAACAGCACCGCAAACACGGGAGCGGTGCAGGGACCCATGACCAGTCCTGAAACAACCCCGACTAAAAAACTGCCCACGATGCCTTTTTTTCTGGACTGCACCCTGGTTACGAAATCCGGTATCCGAACGGTCAACTCAAAAACGCCAAGCATGGACAGCCCCATGAGTATGCAGATGTTGGCGACAATAAAATACGTCCACGGGTTTGTCTGGATCTGTCCGAACAGCCTGCCGGATAAAGCGGCTGTGGCGCCCAGCGCCGTATATGTCAGAGACATGCCCAGAACATAAATCACGGAAAGGACAAATCCCTTTATCCTTGAAACGCTGCCGTGAGCTCCGATATACGCGACCGTGATGGGGACGACCGGATAGGTGCACGGGGTAAAGCTGACCAGGACGCCTCCCAGATAGGCCGCGAGAATTGCCAGCAGAGAAGATCCCTGCAGATAAGAGGACATTTGATTGATGAAGTTCTCGATCATAACGAGAAAGGTCTTCCTTTGTCATCGCGGGTGCACGCCTCCCTTTCTTCAGACTTCCGAAGCATGTCGCCGCTATTCAAGTGGAAATCTATTATCCGGCCAGTTCAACCGACACGGGCGTTACATTTATCAGGTTGTCCGACACCGGGCATCGTTCTTCCAGTTCAGCCAGGAGGGCCTTCTTTTCTTCCGGTGATAAATCCGCGTCGATTTTCACCACTGCCCTGATTCCACTGAATCCGGGCCGGTTGGCCTTGCTCTTTCCGAGAAGGACTTCCATATCAACCTCCCCGTCGACACTGACTTCCATCGCCCGCATGGTGATCCTTTTCTGTCGGGCGATGATTCGACCCACGGTCATGATGCACGATGCCAGTGACAGGAACAGCAACTCCAGAGGAGTCGGCCCCTTATCGTCCCCGCCTGCCGCCTGGGCCTGATCCACATAAACCACATGGTTGCCAAGAGTACTCTCGATGGTGAATTTTTCGCCCATTTTTGCCTGAATCTGGAACTTTTTCAATGTGGCCATAAATTTAACCTCCTTTGTCAATACCCGCAGACGGTATCCGGTGTGATTTTTTTATATAACACGGTTAACATCTCTTTTTCCATTCATAAACGATAAGCGCCCCGTAACAAATTATTGCTTGAACTTGCATTTGAAAGGATATATAGATCGGTAAACAGAACCAATTATAAAGGTGAAGGAGAGCTGACTGAATGGCTAAAATGTTGAAGGATACACTGAAAACTATTGAAAAATATAAAAGTTCGACCCCACATTACAGTGAACTGCTGGATATCCTCGGAGAGATATTGATTCTCAGGGAAGAGTACCGGCGTAAGATGAAAAAGATAGTCTTTCCCGTCGATGAGAAACTGATAGAGACAAAAATTTCCGGCGGACTGCCCCTTATCGATTTATCTTCCGGGGATTTCGATCTCTCGGAACCCAGGAAATACTTTCTCGCCCTCCTGGGCATTGCAGAAAAGCGGGTACCCGGTGAGACAGATGATATTATTGAGAAAATTAAAGACGGTTCCGTTGATTTCGATAAGATGGTTCGCGAATCCTTTTTTTCCCTGAACGAGGATGTATCAGACGATTCGGAAGAATCCGATGACGATATGTTCGATCTCATTGATCTTTTTCTGGAAGAGAGCCTGAGGCCTGCCATGGAAAAAGTTGTGGAGAAATATGGGATGCGCGTTACGGAGTCAGGCTGGTCTGAAGGGTATTGCCCGATCTGCGGCAAAGAACCCAAGATCGGTGAAATCAAGGATGAAGAAGGGCGGCGTTATCTCTTCTGCAATCAGTGCGGGTATGAATGGCACTTCAAACGCATTGTGTGTCCTTTCTGCGGCAATGACGAGCAGCAGGCGCTGGCCTACTTTACCATTGAAGGGGATGAGAGATACCGCGTTGATGTCTGCAATGTGTGCAAGCGATATATCAAAATGGTTGACTTCAGAGAGTCGAAGGAAGAGGCGAATCTGGACGTTGAGGATATCGCTACTCTTCACCTGGACATGCTTGCCAACGAAGAAGGATACAATTAACAGCCATCACCCATGCATGATGCGAACATCACGGATGTCGTACAGATTTTAGAAAAAGAACTGGGCGACTGGGAACTTCCCATCGTTACATCTCTGGCGGAGGAAAACAGGGGGCCGTTTCCCATTCTTATTTCCACGGTCCTCAGTTCGAGAACGAAAGATGAAGTGACGGCGCAAGCCGCGGGAAGGCTCCTGTCCCTGGCTGCGACCCCGGAAGATATGCTGAATCTTTCCGAGGAGGAGATCAGTCAGGCGATATATCCTGTTGGCTTTTACCGCATTAAAGCGGGAGCGATCCTTGAAATCTGCAGGGAATTGATCGAACGTTTCGATTCAAAGGTTCCGGACACCATCGATCAATTGCTGACCTTAAAGGGGGTCGGGAGGAAGACAGCCAATCTGGTTCTCACGCTTGGATTCAATAAGGAAGGACTGTGTGTGGATACCCATGTTCACAGAATCTCCAACCGTCTGGGCTATGTGAGGACGAAAACACCTGAGGAAACGGAATATGCCCTCAGAGCCAAGTTGCCGAACAAATACTGGGCTCGCTACAACACCCTGATGGTTGCATTTGGCCGGCATGTTTGCTTTCCCTTATCCCCATTCTGCAGCAGATGCCCGGTGGCGGTTTATTGCGACCGGGTAAATGTGGGCAGAAGCAGATAGAACAGCATTTCGACAAATCCATGACAGGCGTATGATTTTCCGAAACATCGAGATTTCAAAAACTTGAAAAGGAGGTCATTCATGGGCGTAAAAGTGGGTGTCAATGGCTTCGGCAGGGTCGGCAGATATCTTGTCAGGGCATGTCTCGGATATGACAACATCGATATTGTTGCCATCAATTCAAGGGCCAGACCGGATGTCCTGGCCCACCTTCTCAAGTATGATTCCGTTCACGGCAAGATCAATGCGGAGATCGCCGTCGACGGCAACAGCCTGCTGGTCAATGGCAAGAAAATCGCCATCACCCATGTGATGTCGAATCCCTCCGACCTTCCGTGGAGGGAACTGGGCGTCGATGTTGCCCTTGAATCATCCGGAAGATTCAGGACAAAAGACGAACTTTCGGGGCATCTGACAGCCGGTGCGAAGAAGGTCATCCTGGCTGCTCCGGGCAAGGGGATCGATGGAACCTTTGTCATGGGCGTCAATGAAGATTCCTATGACCCGGCAAAACACCATATCATATCCAACGCCTCCTGCACGACGAACTGTCTGGCCCCCGTGGCCAAAGTGCTCCACGATGAATTCAGGATCGTCAGGGGTCTGATGACAACTGTGCATGCCTACACCATGGATCAGAGGCTTCTGGACGGTTCCCACAGCGACCTCCGCAGAGGACGGGCAGCAGCCATGTCCATCGTTCCCACTTCGACGGGAGCGGCAACAGCCGTAGCCGAGGTGATTCCCGAGCTGAAAGGAAAGCTCGGCGGTTTGGCGCTGAGGGTTCCGACCCCCAACGTGTCTGTCGTGGATCTTGCCGTTGAGGTCGGACGCTCCGTCACGATCAAAGAGGTGAATGGCGCCCTTAAGGCGGCATCGGAAGGCAGACTAAAGGGCATCATGGCCTTCTGCGAGGAGGAGCTGGTATCCATAGATTTCACAGGGAGTCCATACTCTTCCATCGTTGATGCGCCGCTGACGAACGTGATCGATGGATGCTTCGTCAAGGTATTTGCCTGGTACGATAATGAAAGCGGATATGCTTGCAGAATGAGGGACCTGGCCATTTACATCGCCGGGAAGACTTTTGGGGGATAGCATGGTAAAACCCTTTATCGCCGGCAACTGGAAAATGAACAAGACGATCCGGGAGGCCGTTGATTTCTCAAATCAGTTAAAAAATCTGATCGCCGGTTTGGATGACCGGGATGTGATCATTGCCCCGCCCTTTACCGCCCTCTATCCCTTGGCGGAAACGCTGAAAGGGTCAAACATCCATCTTTCCGCACAGAACCTGAGCGATAAGGCGGAAGGCGCCTTTACGGGCGAAGTGTCCGCCCGCATGCTGGCAGGTGCGGGGTGTGCGTATGTCATCATCGGCCATTCGGAAAGGCGAACCCTCTACGGTGAAAAAGATGCAGTAATCAATGCCAAGATCAAAATCGCCCTCGCCTCCGGTCTGAGACCAATATTCTGTATCGGGGAAACCCTCGACGAACGGGAGGAAAACCGTACTTTTAGCGTCATCGAAAGGCAGATAAAAGAGGGATTGAATAATTTGATTACCGATGATATAAGGCGCCTTATTGTTGCCTATGAACCGGTCTGGGCAATCGGAACCGGAAAGACCGCAACGCCGGAACAGGCCCAGGAAGTGCATGCATATATCCGTCATTTGATGGAAAATGCTTACGGAAAAAATATTGCGACGGACCTTCCCGTTATTTACGGGGGTAGTGTTAATCCCAAAAACATAGCTACCCTCATGGCGGAGCCGGACATAGACGGCGCTCTGGTGGGAGGCGCAAGCCTGGAGATCGATTCTTTCATCAGGATCATAAAATTTTAAATGGAATGAACACCCTGTCATTCACACGAAAATAGCACCTTTATTGTTATTCCGGATTTGATCCGGAACCAGGAAAAGGAAAATTAAAAAAGTATTCGAAGTTGTTAAGGAGACATTTCAGCGTGAATTTATTTATTACCATTTTACATATCGTTGTGTGTGTTGTGCTGGTATTGGTCGTTCTTCTGCAGGCGGGCAAGGGAGCAAGCATGGGGGCAGCTTTCGGCGGATCGAGTCAGACCGTTTTCGGAAGCAGCGGCCCCGGCACGTTTTTGAGCAAGATGACGACGGTCGTTGCCGCCGTCTTTATGTTGACTGCCCTGTCGTTGTCGTATTTTTCGATTCACAAGCAACCGACGTTGATGGATAAGGCCGAGCCTCAGACGCAGCAGCAGAGCGCTCCCCAGGCAGCGGATCAGCCGGCGGGAACAGGAGAACAGAAACCGCAGACCGTCCCACAGAAATAGATTTTAAACAGTCGTTGTCGCCGACTTTTTTGATGTCATTACCAGCTATTTATCAAACGTCATCATCGCGATTTTTTAATGTCATCCCTGCGGAAGCGGGGATCCGGTCTTTGTCATTCCGGACCTGATCCGGAATCCGTATGTGCCGAGGTGGTGGAAATGGTAGACACGCTATCTTGAGGGGGTAGTGGACACAATCCGTCCGGGTTCAAGTCCCGGCCTCGGCACCATTTAACAATCCAGCAAAGTCCAATAAAGTACAAAACACGTTAGAAATAGCGGGTTTTTTATTTTCATTCGTCTAAAGACGTCCGATT